>Ga0247729_10000557_pt1 | contig 15193 bp, 14 predicted proteins | sample UWRJL133311R2_FD_180958 | JGI IMG/M metagenome (GOLD analysis project Ga0247729, IMG submission 180958) | Plant litter microbial communities from Arlington Agricultural Research Station in Wisconsin, United States - UWRJ-L133-311R-2 | ecosystem: Environmental > Terrestrial > Plant litter >... | reverse complement strand
GTGGAGCAGCTGATAGCCGAGCCCGCCGCCGCCGTTTCCTGGTCCACCCTGGTCGAGCAGCGCCGGGAGGAGTTTGCCCGCTACGCCACCCAGGACGTGCCCGCCCGCCTCACCGTGCCCGCGCCCCCGCTGGCGGAACCCGCTCCGGCCGCCCCCGACGGTCGGCTGCGCGGCACCGGCTGCTTTCCCGGGGTCGTCAGCGGCGAGGCCATCGTCATCACCGACCCCGGCGACGCGCTGCAGGTAACCGGCAAAATCGTGTGCGCCCTGCGTACCGACCCAGGCTGGGCCGCCCTGTTCCCGACCTGCCGGGGCGTGATTATCGAGAAGGGCTCGGCCCTGTCGCACTCGGTGATTCTGCTGCGCGAGCTGGGCATCCCCACCATCGTCAACGTGCCTGGCCTGACCCGGCTGCTGCAGTCGGGTCAGCTTATCCAAATGGACGCCACCACTGGCGCCATAACCGTCATTGCGGATGAAACCACTTGAGCGAATCGTGTTTGCGGGCGAGCTGCCGCCGTCCTTCTTCACCGTGGCGGCGCGGCTGTACCACTCCCAGCCCCTGCGGCCCGCGGAAAGCCCGGCGGCCGTGCAGACCTTGTTCCGGCTGGAGGCGGCCCGCAACGAAATTATCCTCTACACCGACCACGCCGGCCTCCGGCTGGTGGGAATCTTCCCCACCGAGGGCCCGGAGGCCTACTTCGGCTGGTGGGAAACCACCGACAGCTTGGCCCTGAACCAGGCCGCCTTCGCCCTGCTGCGCGCCGACGCCGCGCTTCGCGGCCGGCCGACGCTGGTCGGGCCCCTGAACTTCAACACCTACCACGACTACCGCCTGCGCCTGGCGCCCGCGCCGTCCTGGGGCCGCTTCGACCGGGAGCCGACAAACCCGGACTACTACCCGGCCCTGCTCACGGCGCTGGGCTTCCACCCCCGCAGCCTCTTCGAAAGCCGCCTGATCGAACGCGCAACGGTGCCGGCAGTGTACGCCAACAAAGCCGCGGCCCGGGCCGAACTAAGCCGGACACCGTTCGAGTTTATTCCGCTGACGGCCGCAAGCTGGGCCTGCCACGAGGTGGAGCTATTCGACCTGGTGCAGCAGATCTTCGGCGCCAACCCCGGCTACCGGCCGGTGTCCCTGGATCAGTTTCGTCTGCTCTACAACGCCGACTACGCCCGCAAGCTGTGCCCGCACACCTCCGTGCTGCTGCGGGCCGCCGATTCCGGCCAGCTGGTCGCGCTGAGCTTCTGCCACCCGAACTACCAGGCGCTGCCGCTGCCCGCCGGCCAAGCTCCGGACTTTGCCCGCGACTACCCTCGCCTCGCCCAAAAGACCCTGCTGGCCAAAACCGTGGGCGTGCATCCCGCCTTCCGCCGGCGCGGCCTGCTGGATCTGCTGGGCGCCTACGGCATGATTCACTTCCGCGCGTACTACGAGCAGGTGCTGTTCTGCCTGATGCGCGCCGACAACTTCTCCCGGCACTTCACCGACGGCCTGCCCGCCGAAACAGCCCACTACGCCCTCTACGAGCAGTCGGTATAGCCCGCCGCCACCCCGAAAGGAACCGGCAGGCTACCCTGCCGTTAGCACGTCCCGTTGTCCCTAATCCTATATCCCTACTCCTTCATCCATCTAAAACACCTCCGGCAGCCGGATCTTGGCCAGGTATTCGTTGAGGCCGGCGGGCTGCTGAAACAGGTGGATGAACAGGATGTGGTCCTCGTCGCGCACGCGCCAGACCTCGGCGTAGAAGTCGCCCAGGGCGTAGAGATGCAGGCGGAAGCTGTCCTCGGCGCGCTCGGCCAGGAAGTTGCCGCGGCTGGCGAGGCAGGCGGCTTGCTGGCCCATAGGCAGCTTTTTGAAGACACAAAGATTCATAGGCGGCCTCCTGAACCCACCCGCGTAGCCGGCTGGTTCCAAGCGGAGTAGTTACTATTGGGTATGTACTATCAGATCCGGCTTGCCGACGGGAGCGGGCGCAGCCAGACGTAAGATAATAATACTGCGGCAGCTCTTTTACCTTCGCGGCATGAGAACGTTCCGCTTTCCTCACCCGCTCGTGCTGCTGGTCGGCTTCATCATGCTGGCCATGCTGCTGAGCTACGTGCTGCCCGCCGGCGAATTCGCGCGCCACGCCGATGCCGCCACCGGCCGCGCCGTGGTGGTGGCCGGCTCCTACCACCGCGTGCCCGCCACGCCCGTCAGCCCCCTGCAGGCCCTGGTCGACATTCCCAAGGGCCTCGCCGACGCGGCCAGCGTGATTTTCCTGGTGTTCCTGGCCGGCGGGGCCTTCACCGTCGTCGACCATACCGGGGCCCTGCGCCGGGGCGTCGACTGGCTGCTCGCCAAGTTCCGGGGCCGGGAGGCGGTGGTGATTCCGCTCATCGCCGTGCTGTTTGCCACGATGGGGGCGCTGGAAAACATGCAGGAGGAAATCATTCCGCTGGTGCCGGTGCTGCTGATTCTGATGCGCCGCATCGGCTACCCGTCCCTGACGGCAGTGGCCGTGAGTTTGGGCTCGGCGGCGGTGGGCGCGGCCTTCAGCCCCCTAAACCCATTCCAGGTGGGCATTGCGCAGAAGCTAGCCCAGCTGCCGCTGCTCTCGGGCGGCGGATTCCGGCTGGGGTTCCTGGTACTGGCGCTGGGACTCTGGATAGCCGGTATGGTGCGCTTCGCCCAGAAAAACCGCGTGGTGCCGGAAGCCGCCGCCGATACGGCCCAAGACGCCGCCGGGGCGGGCCGGCACGGGCTGGTGCTCTTGCTGCTGCTGCTCACCTTCAGCTACTTCGCCTACGGGGTGCTGGAGCTGGGCTGGGAGTTTGAGCAGATGACCGCGCTGTTCTTTACCCTGGGCGTGGTGGCCGGCCTCGTCGGCGGGCTGGGTTTGACGGGCACCGCCGAGGGCTTCATTGCCGGCTTCCGCGACATTGCCTTCTCGGCCCTGCTCATCGGCTTTGCCCGCGCCATCTTCGTGGTGCTGGAGCAGGGCCACATCGTCGATACCATCGTGCAGGCGCTGTCGGCGCCGCTGGCCCACCTGCCGGTGGCGGTGGCGGCGCTGGGCATGATGGGCGTGCACACGGCCCTGCACCTGCCCGTGCCCAGCGTGAGCGGGCAGGCCGTGCTCACCATGCCCCTGCTCGTGCCCCTGTCCGACCTCATCGGCTTGCCCCGGCAGGTGACGGTGCTGGCCTACCAGTACGGGGCCGGCCTCTGCGAGCTGCTCACCCCCACCAACGGTGCCCTGATGGCCATGCTCGTCGCCTGCGACGTCCGGTTCGACCAATGGTGGAAGTTCGTCTTCCCGCTCTACCTGGTGCTGCTGGCTTTGGGCGCTGCCGCCGTCATCATCGGCATTGCGGTGGGGCTGCAGTAAGATAGCCCGGCCGCCGGCCTAAGCCCCGACGTCCCACAAACGCAGCCGGCCATCATAGGCGGCGCTGATCAGCTGTTGCGGCTCCGGAAGCCACGCCGTCGACTGCACGAAGTCGTCGTGGTCCATTTCCTGCTCCAGCCGCCCGGTGGCCAGGTGCCACACTTTCACCTTGTTGTCTTCGCCCCCGCTGGCCAGGCGCCCGCCCGGCAGCAGCGTCAGCGTCCGGACGATGCCCCGGTGCGCGGCTATAGTAGCGCCGGGTTGCCAAGCCCCGGACTCCGCGGTGGGCTCCCACACCTGAATCTCGCCGGCGTAGTTGCCGGTGAGCAAACGCCGCGTGGCCGGGTCGAACAGCAGCGCGTGCACCGGCGCCAGGCCTTGCGCAATAATACACTGGCATTCGCCCCGCCGCCAGTCCCAGAGCCGCAGTGTGCCGTCTTCGGAGGCCGAAACCAGCTGGCCCTCGGCGACGGGCGCCACCTGCCAGACCCAGTCGGTATGGCCGGCCAGCACCCTCAGCAAGGTTCCGTCCACGTCACTCACCTTTATTAAATGGTCAGCGGCGGCGCTGACGAACGTCGTATCCGTGAGGCGGCGCACGGCCAGCACCGTGGCCGCGTGGGGCGTCAGCACCCGCGCCGGCTGAAACTGCCCGCCCCGCCGCTCCCACACCCGGATGGTGGCGTCGCGGGAGCCGGAGAGCAGCGTGTCCGCGTTGAGCTGGCACAAGCTCAGCACGGAGTTGCGGTGCCCGGCCAGCTCCTGCCGCAGCTTCCCGGCGGCACTCCACACCTTTATAATAGTATCGCGCCCGGCGCTCAGGATGGAGTCGGCAAACGGCAGCACCTGCCAGACGTAGCCCAGGTGCCCCGGCGTGAAGGCGGCAGCCGGGGCCGGCGCAACGGGCGCAGTTTCGTAGAGGATGTCGCTGCGCAGCACGTACTTCTGCCCCGCCGTGAGCTCCTCGCCCTCGTGCCAGAGCCGGTGGTCGAACACGATCAGGTCGCCTTTGGCCGGCCAGTACTCGGCCCACACCGCCGGGTCGTCCTTGCTACGGTAAAACAGCGTCCGGCCCCCACCAAACTCCGCGGCGTCATTGAGGTACACCATAAACGTAAGCCGCGACTGCACCGTGGCCGACTGGTGGTAAACGCCGTCGAGGTGGCGGTGGAAGTATTGCCCGGCCGCGTAGCGGCAGAAGCGCAGCCGGGAGTTGAGTGCCTTGAGCCGCCACGGCCCGGTGCCCGGCGAGTCGGCGGGCAACTCCGGGGGCAGTACCGGCCGGATCACCCGCAGCAGCCGCTCCGCCAGCGCCGCGCTGTCCACGATGCTCCGCTCGTTGTTGCGGTAGTAGGTCGGGTAATGGGTAGCGGCCGAGTGGAGGCTGGCCTTGATGGCCGGCGTCAGCAGCTCGTCGCAGTCGGCCGCCGTAAAGGCCCCGGGCACAATAAAGCAGGGCAGCGCACTGTCGGGCAGCAGGTGGAGTACGGTAGGCGAGGCGGCGGGCATAACGGGGAGCGGGAAAACTTAGGCGAAGCGCAGCTCCTCGGCATCGAAGACGCGCTTGAGCTTGCGCTTCTTCTCCACGAGCTGGAAGCGGGCCTGATGCCGGGTTTCGTCCCAGTACACGTCGGAAACCTGACCGCGGTGCGGGGCGCGGCCGGGCTCTGGGTGAGCTTCCTCCACCAGGTCGCCGAAGCTGAACGGGGGCTTGTCGTAGAGCTCGGTAAACAGCTCCCCACTGACTTTAAACTGCTGCTCGTCGTAGCGGAGCAGAATCCAGTCGTCGGTTTCGTCGATTTTCTCGAACAGCTTGCCCGTGGGCTCCAGCCACTCGAAGGTGCGGCGGTTGGCGGGGTGAATGTAGCGGAAGCCGTAATCGGGCGTCCAGGCGTAAAGGCCGTAAACGACGGGTTTGGGACGGGGCAAGGCAGGGAAGAGTTAGAATGAAAACGGCAGAGCTCCTGCCCGGGACTACCGGGCAAATCCGGCTCAGGAAGCCAGCGGTGCGGTATTAACACTCCCTCAAAGGTAAAAACTCCCTTCCTTTTCACTTCCTGCTTTTTAATTCTTCCCCCTGGCGGGCCGCCGCATGGGCCACGAGCTGGTCGCGGAGCGCGGGGCCGTCGTGCAGCTGCGCCAGGGACAGGCGCTGCTGCCGGCCGTCGGAATGGTGCACGAGCAGGTCGGCGGGACCGATGGGCTCCACGGCAGCTACGTCGGGCCAGCGGAAGTGGAAGCCGGCGCCCCGGATGGTGAGGCGGCCGCTGAAGCCCTCGTCGTGCAGGTGCAGGTGCCGCCGCTCGTTGAGTTGCCGCAGCTTGAAGGCCAATACGAGGAATACGCCCGCCAGCAGCCAGTACAGGTAGGGCAGCACGTGCATCTTGTGCCCGCCGCTGGCGGCGTCGGCCACGTGGTGGCGGTGCCAGAGGTGGTAGCCTTCGAGGGCCAGGATACCCGCCGCCGCTATTTCCAGCCATGCCACCCGCTCCTGGTGGTGCGGATTATGCCTGAGCTGCCGCCACTCGCGCACCAGCAGCGCCACGTAGGCCGCGCCCACCACGAATTCGGCGGCCGTAATCCAGCTCAGCGGCTCCCGCCCGGTCAGCGCATCCAGCGCGCTCAGCACCAGCAGCAGCGCCGGCATCAGGTGGGTGACGCTCTTGCCGCGCTGCCGCCGGGCGTGGTTCTGGTGGTAGAGCGGGATGCGGCCGGTGGGTGCAGTGGTCGGGTTCATAGGTCCGAAGCACGGAATTTTCCGCCATCCTTGCAACGCCGGGCAGCAGGACGCTACCGCTCTTATAATCAGCGTCTTTCCCCGGCAGCACAACCTCCGGGCGGTTTATTCGGTTAGAAGGGCCAAACCGCCGAGCTTTCGCGCCGTCTTCCGACCGAACCCTATGCCCAACCCTACTGCTCTTTCTGCTCCTTCTACCCCCACGCTGCAAGCCGGCATGGGTGCCATTCCGCACGCCGCCGGCACCACCTTCCGCGTGTGGGCCCCCAATGCCAGCGCCGTGGCGGTGGTCGGCCCCTTCAACGACTGGGACCCCAAAGCCACGCCCCTCGCGGCCGAAACCAACGGCTACTGGGCCGCCGACGTGCCCGACCTGGGCCCCGGCACCGAATACAAGTTCTGGCTCCGCACCGGCAAAGCCGAGCTGACCCGCAACGACCCCTATGCCCGTGAAGTCACCCACTCGGCCGGCAGCTCGGTGGTGCCCACGCTGGACTTCGACTGGGAAGACGACCACTTTGAGATGCCCGCCTGGAATACGCTCGTCATCTACGAGCTGCACGTGGGTACCTTCAACCCCCAGACGCCCGACCAGCCCGGCACCTTCCTCGACGTGGTAGCCAAGCTCGACTACCTGCGCGAGTTGGGCATCAACGCCATCGAGGTAATGCCGCCCACCGAGTTTCCCGGCGGCCGCAGCTGGGGCTACAATCCCTCCCACCCCTTCGCCCTCGAAACCGACTACGGCGGGCCCCAGGCCTTCAAGGAGCTGGTCAAGCAGGCCCACCGCCACGGCATCGCCGTGCTGCTGGACGTGGTTTACAACCACTTCGGCCCCGGCGACCTGGACCTCTGGCAGTTCGACGGCTGGCAGGAAAACGACGGCGGCGGCATCTACTTCTACAACGACTGGCGCGCCGAGACGCCCTGGGGCCACAACCGCCCCGACTACAGCCGCCCCGAGGTGCGTCAGTACATCCGCGACAATGCCCTGATGTGGCTCGAAGACTACCGCGTCGACGGCCTGCGCTGCGACTCCATCTCCCACATCCGCAACGTGGACGGCTCCAGCGACCCCAGCCGCGACCTGCCCGAGGGCTGGAGCTTGATGAAGTGGATCAACGAGGAGATTCAGGCCAAGATGCCCTGGAAAATCACCATCGCCGAGGACCTGCTGGGCAATGAGTACATCACCCGCCCTACCACCCAGGACGGCCAGGGCTTCGCCTCGCAGTGGGACGCGGCCTTCGTCAACATCCTGCGCGACGCGCTGACTACCCCCGACGACGCCGACCGCCACTTGCCGGCCGTGGCCGGCACCCTGGCCCAGACCTACAACGGCGACGCCTTCCAGCGCGTCATCTACACCGAGTCGCACGACGAGGTGGCCAACGGCAAGTCGCGGGTGGCGGAGGAAATCATGCCGGGCGAGGCGGCCTCGTGGTTTCCGAAGAAGCGTACCACTCTCGGCGCGGCGCTGGTCTTCACCGCTCCCGGCGTGCCCATGATCTTCCAGGGCCAGGAGTTTCTGGCCGACGGCTACTTCTCCGACGACCAGCCCCTGCAGTGGCAACGCGCCGCCGACCTGCGCGGCCTGGTGAGCCTGTACCGGGATTTAATTACCCTGCGCCGCAACCAGCGCGGCACCACCCGCGGCCTCACCGGCCAGCATACCGACGTATTTCACCTCAACGACGACGACAAAACCCTGGCCTTCCGCCGCTGGGACCAGGGCGGCCCCGCCGACGACACCATCATCCTGACCAACTTCGCCGACGTCTCGCACGAGTCCTACACCATCGGCTTGCCCGCCGCCGGCCGCTGGCACGTGCGCTTCAACTCTGACTGGCAGGGCTACGACCAAGAGTTTGGCAACTTCGAGAGCGTGACCACAGAAGCCGAGGCCGGCGAGTACGACGGGCAGCCCTTCCACGCCTCCTTCGGGCTAGCCCCCTACTCGGTGCTCATTATTTCCCAGGACGTTTCTTAGGCAGCCCTCCGCCCACCTCCGCCAATGGTGGCAATAATTCCGGCTGCGGCTTGCTAATCGTTGTCAGCCCTTGTCGATAATTAGCAAGCCGCAGCCGGAATTATTGCCAGGCTCCCAATAACGGGAATTCAACGTGCTAAATCGGGTGGACTCCCATATCTTGCCACCCTCCGCCAACTTCCGCCCCATGCAAGTTCCCGCCCCCGCTCCCAACCCCATTGCCCCCGACGCGCTGCTGGTCGAAGTAGCCTGGGAAGTCTGCAATCAGGTGGGCGGCATCTACACCGTTATCCGCTCCAAGGTGCCCGCCACGGTGCAGGTCTGGGACGAGCGGTACTGTTTGCTCGGCCCCTACTTCGCCCACCAGGCCCAGGGCGAGTTTGAGCCCATCGACGAGTACGAGTTGGAGCAGCTGCGCAAAGACGACCCGTTCGCCGGAGCCGTGCGCCGGATGCGCGCCCTGGGCTTCGATGTGCAGTACGGCGTGTGGCTCGTCACGGGCCGGCCCCGCACGGTGCTCATCAACCCGTTTCAGGTCTACGACCGGCTCGGCGGCATCAAGGCCGACCTCTGGCAGCACCACGGCATCCCCACGCCCGACCACGACGATTTGCTACACCAGGTGGAGGCCTTCGGCCTGCTGGCCAAGATTTTTCTGCAAACCCTGACCGCCGAAGTCGTGCCGCCCCAGCGCGTCATTGCCCACTTCCACGAGTGGATGACCGGCGTGGCCATTCCCGATCTGCGGCGCGAGCAGGTGCCGGTGCACCTCGTGTTTACCACCCACGCCACGCTGCTGGGTCGCTACCTGGCCATGAACGACCCCAACTTCTACGACCACCTCATGCAGGTCGACTGGGCGGCCGAGGCGGTACACTTCAACATCGAAACCGCCGTGCGCATCGAGCGGGCCGCGGCCCACGGCTCCCACGTGTTTACCACCGTTTCGGAACTGACCGTGCGCGAGTGCATCTACCTGCTCGACCGGATTCCGGACGCGGTGCTGCCCAATGGCCTCAACATCGAGCGGTTCGTGGCCCTGCACGAGTTTCAGAACCTGCACCAGCAGTACAAGGCCAAGATTCACGAGTTCGTGATGGCGCACTTCTTCCAGTCGTACTCCTTCGATCTGGACAACACGCTCTACCTGTTCACCTCGGGCCGCTACGAGTACCACAACAAAGGCTTCGACCTGACCCTGGAAGCCCTGGCGCGCTTGAACTACCGCATCCAGCAAAGCGGCATCGACGGGCAGGTAGTCATGTTTTTCATCACCAAGCGGCCCTTCCACAGCATCAACCCGCAGGTGCTGCAAAGCCGGGCAGTGCTGGAAGAGGTGCAGGCCACCTGCGAGGCCATCGAGCGGCAGGTGGGCGAACGGCTGTTTTACGCCGCCGCCGCCGGTACCGACCACCGCCTGCCCGATCTGAGCAGCATGGTCGACGACTACTGGAAGCTGCGCTACCGCCGCACGCTGCAAAGCTGGAAAACCACCAGCCTGCCGCCCGTCATCACCCACAACCTCGTGGACGACGCCGGCGACGACATCCTGAACTTTCTGCGCCAGGCCAACCTGGTCAACAACCGGCACGACCGGGTCAAAATCGTGTACCACCCCGACTTCGTATCGCCCACCTCCCCGCTGTTCGGCATGGAGTACGGGCAGTTCGTGCGCGGCTGCCACCTGGGCATTTTCCCCAGCTACTACGAGCCCTGGGGCTACACCCCGCTCGAATGCGTGGCCCGGGGCGTGCCAGCCATCACCTCCGACCTCTCCGGCTTCGGCGACTACGTGCTGGAAACCGTGCCCGACCACGAGGCCAAGGGCATTTACGTGGTGAAGCGCCAGGAAAAGACGTTCGACGAGTCGGCCGAGGAGCTGACCGACATGCTCTGGAACTTCGTGCAGCTCAACCGCCGGGAGCGAATCATGCAGCGCAACAACGTGGAAAGCTCCGCCGAGCTCTACGACTGGAAAAACCTGCGCGTCCACTACGACCGCGCCTACGCCCTGGCCCTGGAGCGGCTCTAATTCTGCATTGCGGAGCAGCCCTTCGGGATTGAGGACGCTAATTCATAAGGTCTGCTCCGCAATTCAGAAGCACTTCTCTGCGGCGAATACTGATTCTGGCTGCTATAAATACGGTTTTTTGATCCCGCTTCTCCGCTAGCTGCCTCCGTATGACGTCCCGCAAATGCCGCTTAGCCCTGCTCCTGACGCTGCTGGCCGGCACGGCACCGGCGCACGAGTTCTGGCTGCTTCCCCGCTTTTTCGTGGCACCCGGCACGCGGCAGAGCATCCCCGTTTTCGTGGGCGAAAACTTCACCGGCACCCGCTGGGCCGGCAAAAGCAGCCGCCTCACCAGCTTCGTGCACTACGCCCCCCATGGCACCCTGGATTGCACCCAGGCCGCCAAAGCCGCCGACACGCTCAACACGGCCGTGACGCTGGGGCCTCCCGGCGTGCATGTGCTGGCCTTCAGCACCAATAACGCCTTTGTGGAGCTGGAAGGCAGCAAGTTCAACGCCTACCTGCGGCAGGAAGGCCTCGATGCCGTGCTGGCCCAGCGGCAGCAGCGCGGTGAGCTGGCCAAGCCCGGCCGGGAAGCTTACCGCCGCTGCGCCAAAACCCTGATTCAGGTGGGTCCGGCCGGTTCCGACACGGCCCGGACCTACGCTTGCGTCGCCGGCCACCCGCTGGAGCTGGTGCCCGACCAAGACCCCTACGCGCTCAAAGCCGGCGCCTCGCTCACGGTGCGCGTGCTAGCCGACGGGCTGCCGTTGCGCGGCGCGCTGGTGCAGGTGTGGCAGCGCGGGCCGGGCCAGCCTACCGCGCCGCCAATCAAATTGCACAGTAACCAAAACGGCCGCGTGCTGTTTCGCTTAAGCGGGGCGAGTAGCTACCTAGTAAGCGCTGTGCGCATGGTGCCCGCCGCCGCCGCCAAAACGGCTGATTGGCAGAGCACCTGGGCCACCCTTACCTTCGGCGGGGCCGGCATTTCGGGGCATTGAATTCCTGGAATTTTCTCCTAACTTGGTCCCCTTGCGCACTCTGCACCCGATTGTTTTTTTCCCTACCTTCGCAACTCCCTTAAAACTCCGACACCACAGACGGTATGAAGTACTCGATTGATAAAAAGGAAACTTACACGATTATCACCATTGATGAGAAGAAGCTCGACACGACCGTAGCGCCTGATCTGAAATCGGAATTCGTGAAGTTGAACGCGGAAGGCATCAACAACCTGATCCTGGATTTGCAGAATGTAAAGTACACGGACTCGTCGGGCCTGAGCTCTATCCTCATTGCCAACCGTCTGTGCAACTCGACTGGGGGCCTGCTGGTGCTCACTGGCCTGCAAGACCACGTGATGAAGCTCATCACCATCTCCAAGCTCGAATCGGTGCTGCACATTCTGCCCACCGTGGAAGAAGGCATCGACCGGATCTTCCTGCACGCCATTGAGCGGGACCTGACCAGCAAAGAATAGCTCTTTTTCAGCTGTTAGCTGTTGGCTGTTAGCTGTTGGCTCCGTGCTGACAGTTAGTGGCCAGCAGCTTTTTTCTTCCCGGGCTACTAGTCGTCGGCAGAGCAACTTTTCCCTTTCCTCACTAAAGAGCTAACGGCTAACTGCTAATAGCTAACAGCTTTCTTGGATTTTGAGCTGAAAATTCTGGGCAGCGCGTCTGCCACCCCGTTTCTCAACCGTCACCACACGGCGCAGGTGCTCACGGTAGGCCCGCACTCGTACCTGATCGACTGCGGCGAAGGCACCCAGCGGCGGCTGATGGAGTACAAGGTGCGCCACCAGCGCCTCCACACCATCTTCATCTCCCACCTGCACGGCGACCATTTCTTCGGGCTGTTCGGGCTGCTTTCCACCATGCACCTGCAGGGCCGCACCGAGCCGGTGCAGCTCTTCGGCCCCGCCGGCCTCGACGAGATTCTGACCACGCAGTTTCGCGGGTCGCACACCCAGCTTTCCTTCCCGCTCGACTTCACGGCCGTCGATACCGAACAGCACGCGCAGGTGTATGAAGACCGTTACCTGACGGTACACACGCTGCCCATGCGCCACCGCATTCCGTGCTGCGGCTACCTGTTTCGCGAGAAGACCAAGCGCCGCCACCTCGACAAAGCCTTGCTGCCCGCCGGCCTCACGCCCGCCCAGCTCGGCCAGCTGGCCCAGGGCGACGACGTGCGCGACGCCGCCGGGGTCGTGCTGCTGCGCAACCTCGACGCGACCACCGCGCCCAGTCCCTCGCGCAGCTACGCCTTCTGCTCCGACACGCTCTACACCCCCGGCCTCGCCGAATTGGTGCGGGGCGTAGATTTGCTTTACCACGAAGCTACCTTCCTGGAAGAAATGCGCGACCGGGCCGCCGTCACCCACCACTCCACCGCCCGCCAAGCTGCCCTGCTGGCCCGCGACGCCCACGTAAAGCACCTGCTCATCGGCCACTTCTCTTCCCGCTACCGCGACCTGGCCCCGCTGCTGTACGAAGCCCAAGCCGTTTTTGAACCCGTCGAGCTGGCCGTGGAAGGTAAGGTGGTGAGCATCTCGGAATAAGAGCTTAGAATTTAGAGGTGAGAGCTTAGAACTTAGCATTGTTCTGCCGGCCTCTCCCAGGCTCTGGATTCTATGCTCTGAGTTCTAAACTCTAAGTTCTCCCCTTGAAAACTTTCGACCAGAAAAAGACTCAGCTTTACCTCGTCCTGAGCGGGATTTTTATCGTCAATGCGCTGCTGGCTGAGATTATCGGGGTCAAGATATTTTCCCTGGCCCCGCTCATCGGCCGACCCGACAACCTGACGGCGGGCGTACTGATTTGGCCCGTGGTCTTCGTCACGACCGACATTATCAACGAGTATTTCGGCAAGGCGGGCGTGCTGCGGGTGAGCTACCTCACGGCCGGCCTCATCCTGTTTGCCTTCCTCGTAATTTACGCCACCACCAAGCTGCCGCCGGCCCAGTTCTGGCTCGATGTGAACGGCAAAGACCCGACCGGGCAGCCCATCAACATCGACTTCGCCTACCAGATGATTTTCCGGCAGGGAATGGGCATCATTGCCGGCTCGCTCACCGCCTTCGGCATCGGGCAGGTGCTGGATGCTACCGTGTTCCAGTTGCTGCGCCGCGCCACCAAGGGCCGCTACGTGTGGCTGCGGGCCACCGGTTCCACGCTCGTGTCCCAGCTCGTCGACAGCTTCGTGGTGCTGTTCGTGGCCTTCAAGCTGTTCGGCAACTGGAGCATGGAACAGGTGCTGAGCGTGGCCAACACCAACTATTGGTATAAATTCGCCGCCGCCATCCTGCTCACGCCCGTGCTCTACCTGGCTCACTTCCTCATCGACCGGTATCTGGGGAAAGAGGAAACCACCGAGCTGCAGCAGGAAGCGGCGGCCGACGTGAGCGTGTAGATTGCTAGTTACTTGTACTTACTTATCATGAAGCTGTTTCTTTGCTTATTTATCGGGTTGCTGCTGCCGCAGGCGCTGTTGGCTCAGTTCAGCCCTTTCGAGCCCGGCTCCTACGTGCTGGCCAGCAACCGTACTGTGCGCCACGCCAGTATGCTCAAGCTCCGGAGCAGCACCGTGCTGCTGGCCAAGGACGCTGACGACAAGAACGTTCGGCTCACGCCCGCGGAAGTGTCTTCCTTCCGCATCGGCGCACGCAAGTTTTTCGTCGTGAGCGACGTGGAGGAGCAGGAAGAAGACGGCGCTGCCATCGGCGGTATCTTCGTGGAGCTGCTCGACAGCGGCACCGTAACGCTCATGCGCTACGAGTACGCGGTCAGCACGGCCCCGATGATGGGCGCCGGGGGCGGCATGAGCTACGGCGGCAGCAGCGGCACGCGCTACGTGTACATGGTGTGCTGGTCGGCGGCGAAGGACCCCACCATTACTGTGCTGCCGACCGGCGGCATGGGCGGGGGAGGCAAGAAGTTCCGGGAGGCGCTGCTGCCTTACCTGGCTTCCCGGCCCGACCTGACGAAGCTGGCCGACGATAAGCGCCTCACGGCCGAGAATCTGCGCGCCACAATTCGCGCGCTCAACGCGGGCAAGCCCTTCGCTTTGTCCGCCTCAGATACTTACTAACCGGACGCTGGCGCAGGTGCTGAGCGTGGCCAACGTCAAATATTGACATAAATTCGCCGCTACCATCCTGCTCCCGCCGTGCTCTACCGCGCCCACTTCCTCATCGATAGATATCTGGGGAAAGAAGAAACTACCGAGCTGCAGCAGGAAGCCGCGGCCGACGCAAGCGTATGATTTTAACAAAGACTGTTTCTAGAATACTGACAGGCACCTTCTTGTGTTTCTGTATAGCAGTGGCTAAGCCTGGGCACGCGCAGAGCCTAGTGAGCAGATATGCCATCGACTTTCTGCGGGGCCCGGGCACTTACCTGCTAGCCGACGGCACTGCCGGGCAAGGAAACCTGCAATTCAAAACCCGCGGGGAATCGGTGCTGTACGTGAACAAAAAACAGAAATTCTCCGCGCCACAAGTCCGCTCGTTTACCATCAACGGCCATATGCTGGTACCCCAGGGCATATTTGACTTTGAATTCGGCCTGCATTCTTACCACGCCGAAAACGCCTTTATCGAGTACGCTGATACCACCGGCCCGCTGCAGTTGGCAATGTACTACACGGCCGAGCCCACGGGCAATACGACCTCCTACTTCACGACTTTCCTCGTGCGGCAGCGCGGGAAGCAGGCGTTTGAGACTGGCCCCGACAACAACAATAAATGGCGTAAAGCGGAGCGGCAGCGGATAGCGCCTCTCTTCGCCCGCTGGCCCGAGTTGCAGCAGGCGGTGCTTAGCGGCGCGGCCACTTTCGAAAACTTCCCCGGCTACGTGCGCCAAGCCAACCAGCAAGGCCAGTAAACTCCAAAACTATCCCCATGTCCCGCATCCTCACCGGCATTCAGAGCACCGGCCGCCCCCACCTGGGCAACCTGCTCGGCGCCATCCTGCCCGCCATTGAGCTGTCGAAAAGCTCGGCTAACGACTCGCTCTACTTCATTGCCGACTTGCACTCGCTCACGACGGTGCGCGACGCCAATTTGTTGCGGCAAAACA
>Ga0247729_10000555_pt1 | contig 15215 bp, 10 predicted proteins | sample UWRJL133311R2_FD_180958 | JGI IMG/M metagenome (GOLD analysis project Ga0247729, IMG submission 180958) | Plant litter microbial communities from Arlington Agricultural Research Station in Wisconsin, United States - UWRJ-L133-311R-2 | ecosystem: Environmental > Terrestrial > Plant litter >... | reverse complement strand
CGAGGGCGAAAACCAGCGAGGCCCCCACGGCGAAGAGCACCACGCCCAGGTCATTGGGGTCCGGGGCATCCCCCACGATCGACAGCGCGAAGGCGCCAGAAATTGCGACCACCGCGCCCACCGAGAGATCGATACCGCGGGTGGCGATCACGAGCGTCATCCCGAGGGCGACCAACACAATCGGGGCGCCGTTGCGCAGGATGTCGATGAGGCTGCCGAAGAGGTGGCCGTCTTGGATGCGGATCGAGAGAAACCCGGGCGACTTGATGACGTTGGTGACCAGCAGTGCCACGAGGGCGAGCACCGGCCAGATGAGCCGGCTGCGCAGTGCGTCACGCAGCATCCCCGAGACGCGGCTGGTTGATATGGGAGAGGTCATACGTCTGCTCCGCTCGCAATTAGGCTCATAATCTCGCCGACCGTGACGTCTTCGTTCTCAATGTCGGCGATTTTTTTGTGATCCCGCAGCACCACAATGCGGTGGCTGAGCCGCAGCACTTCTTCAAGTTCTGCGGAGATAAAAATGACGCTCATACCCTCCTCGGCGAGGTTGGCGACCAGGCGCTGGATCTCCGCCTTGGCACCAACGTCGATACCGCGGGTGGGTTCGTCGAGAATCAGCAGCCGGGGCGCGATGGCCAGCCAGCGCGCGAGCAGCACCTTCTGCTGGTTACCGCCGCTGAGGTTGCGCACGAGTGCTTCGGGATTGGCGGGGCGGATGCCCAGGGCGTGAATATAGCTGGCGGCAAGTTCGTCCTGGCGACGTCGCGGGATACGACGAAACCATCCGCGGTCGGCCTGCAGCGCGAGCACAATGTTGTCGCGCACCGTGAGGTCTTCGACCAAGCCAAACCGTTTGCGGTCTTCGGAGGAATAGGCGATGCGGCGCTTGAGGGCCATACGGGCGGTGCGGAGGCGCCGCGGCACCCCCTCGATCTTGAGCTCCCCGCTGTCGGGGCGGTCGACCCCGCTGAGGATACGGGCGAGTTCGGTGCGGCCCGAGCCGAGAAGACCGGCGAACCCCACCACCTCACCCTCGGCGATACGGAAGTCGACGGGTTCGATCGCGCCTTTGCGTCCGAGCCCTGTGGCCTCGAGGTACTGGGGTGTTTCGGAGTTCTCGGCGACGGCAGCGCGGGTTTTGGTGTCAAGGTCGTCGAGCACGGCGATCTCCTTACCGATCATTTTGTGCACCAGCTCGATGCGCAGGATCTCGTCCGTGCGGTACTCCCCCACCAAGCTGCCGTTGCGCAGCACCGTGAGACGGTCCGCGATCTCGTAGACCTGGTCGAGAAAGTGCGACACAAAGAGGATCGCTACCCCGTCGTTTTTCAGGTCACGGATGACCCGGAAGAGTTCCGCGACCTCGTCTGCATCGAGGCTCGAGGTGGGTTCGTCGAGGATGAGTACCTTCGCGCGCACGTCGATGGCCCGCGCGATGGCCACCAGCTGCTGCACCGCGAGCGAATGGGTGCCGAGCTGCGAGCCCGGGTCGATGGTGAGGTGCAGGCGGGACAGGATCTCCGATGCCCGCACCCGCATCGCCTGCCAGTCGATACCGCCGAACCGGCGAGGCTCTCGCCCCAGGAGGATGTTCTCCGCCACAGACAGGTTGGGCAACAGGTTCACCTCTTGGTACACGGTGCTGATGCCCACCCGCTGTGCTTCGGCGGGCCCGGTGATCACGAGCGGCTCGCCGTCGAACACGATCTGACCACTGTCGATGGCATACACACCGGTGAGCGCCTTGATGAGTGTCGACTTTCCCGCTCCGTTCTCCCCGAGCAGCGAGTGCACCTCGCCGGGAAACATCCGGAAGTTCACCCCACTGAGGGCTTTCACCCCCGGAAAAGTGATGGAGATGTCGGTCATCGCCACGATGGGGGTGGCATCGCCAGTCGTATCAACGGGAGGGACAACGCTGTCCATGGGCATTCTTTCTGTTGGCTACAGATGTGGGGAGGTGCGGGACGGGATAACCGGGCCCCGCGCACGATTGCCGGCGTGCGCGGGGCCCGGCAGTTTTATCGATCAGTACTGCCGGTCGGGCAGCGCTTCGATGGCCTGTTCCTTGGTGAACGTGGTCTCCTCGGTGACGATGCGCTTCTCCACGCTGTCGCCCGCGGCGACGGCTTTCACCACCTCGACCAGCTGGTCACCGAGCAACGGCGAGCACTCCACAATGAAGTTGATCTTGCCGTCGGCCAGGGCCTGCATGCCGTCCTTCACCGCGTCGACCGTCACAATTTTGATGTCGGTGCCGGGGGTGAGTCCCGCAGCCTCGATGGCTTCGATAGCGCCAAGACCCATGTCGTCGTTGTGTGCGTAGACCAGGTCGATCTCGGGGTTCGACTTGAGGAACGCCTCCATCACCTGCTTGCCACCGGCACGCGTGAAGTCACCGGTCTGCGACGCAACGATTTCGAACTTCGGATCTTCGTCGATCACGTTCCGAAATCCCGTCGCCCGGTCGTTCGCGGGTGCGGCGCCGGTTGTTCCCTCGAGCTCCACAATCTTGACGGCATCGGCGTCCGCGAACTCCGTGACGACCCAGTCGCCGGCCTTTTCGCCTTCCGCGATGAAGTCGGAGCCGAGGAACGACTCGTACAGCGACTCGTCCTTTGAATCAACCGAGCGGTCGGTGAGGATCACGGGGATACCGGCATCCTTCGCCTCGCCCAGCACGGTGTCCCATCCGGTCTCCACCACGGGCGAGAACGAAATCACGTCGACCTGCTGCTGGATAAACGAGCGGATCGCCTTGATCTGGTTCTCCTGCTTGCCCTGTGCATCCGAGAACTTCAACTCGATGTCGGCGTCTTCAAACGCCCGCTGGATGTCTTTGGTGTTCGCCGTGCGCCATCCGCTCTCGGCACCCACCTGGGCGAATCCCACAACAAGCTCGCCGTCGTCAGCGCCTCCGCCAGCGTCGCCTCCGCCGCCCGCGCATCCGGCCAGCGCAACGAGCAGAGCGCCCGCGGCCGTCAAACCAATGAATTTCTTCATAAGAAACCAAACCTCCTTGTTTAGTGTCCGTAAGCCGTGCGCTCGCGCTGGTCCTTCGGCCGATCAGGTCGTTCTGATCTGCTGCGATGTTAGCGCTCACAAAATCCGCGGTTCAATCCCCCTATGTCACGATCAGGTAACGAGGCTCCCGTGTTTGGCGTGATTCCGGGGTTTGTTGCGGTGAATGGATGCTCTGCGCCGAAGCATCCACCCCGCACCACGCTTTCGCCCCGACCCCGTGTGAGGGTTCTCAGAAAACCAGAAAGCCCCACTCCGCGAACGGAGTGGGGCTTTCGAGGTACTGCGGGGAGACGAACTAACGCGAGTTAGCGACCGCCGGAGCGCTTCTTGTTGAACACGTCGAAGGCGACGGCGAACAGGAGCACGAGGCCCTTGACGGCCTGCTGCCACTCGATACCAATACCGAGGATCGACATACCGTTGTTCAGAACACCGATGATCAGACCACCGATGATGGCTCCACCGATCGTTCCCACACCACCGGCGACGGCGGCGCCACCGATGAATGCGGCGGAGATGGCCTCGAGCTCGAAACCGTCACCGGCCTTCGGGCCAGCCAGGTTGAGGCGGGCGGTGAAGACGAGTCCCGCGAGAGCGGCAAGGAAGCCCATGTTGACGAACAGCCAGAAGTCGACCTTGCGGGTCTTGACACCCGACAGCTCGGCGGCGTGACGGTTGCCACCGATGGCGAAGACGTGGCGGCCGAACACGGTGCGCTTGCTGATAACGCCGTAGACCATAACAAGAACGGCGAGCACGATCAGCGTGATCGGGATGCCCTTGAAGGTAGCGAGCGCGTAGGTGAACGCACCGATGGCGACAACGATGAGAACCAGCTTGATGATGAACCAGCTGAAGGGCTCGACATCCTGGCCGTACTTCTGGCGGCCGGTGCGGGTGCGGAACTGCTGCACAACGAGCGCGATCGCCGCGAGGGCACCGATACCGAGGGTGAACGGGTCGACCTCGAACTCGCCGAAGAGGTTGGTGAGATAACCGTTACCGAGAGCGCGGTACTCGCTGGGGAACGAACCGATGTTGGCGTTGCCGAGAACCACGAGTGCGAGACCGCGGAAGATCAACATACCTGCCAGCGTCACGATAAACGCGGGTATACCAACGTAGGCGATCCAGAATCCCTGCCATGCACCCACGAGGGCACCCACGAGCAGCGAGAGGATGATGGCGAGCCACCACGGCATGTCCATATTGACCGCGAACACACCGGAGACAGCGCCAACAAACGCGGCGACCGATCCGACGGAGAGGTCGATGTGGCCAGCAACGATGACCAGCACCATACCGATCGCAAGGATCAGGATGTAGCCGTTCTGGACGATGAGGTTCGAGATGTTCTGCGGGCGAAGCAGAATGCCGTCGGTGAGGATGGTGAACAGCACCACTACAACAATGAGGGCGATGAAGATGCCGTTTTTGCCGAGGTCGGTGATGATGTGGCTCAGCGACGAGCCGATTTTGCTGGTGGGCGGTGGCCCAACCGGCTCAGTCGCTCGCGTGGTGGTGTCAGTCATTGCAGGTCTCCTTAGTACTCGCGCGCGCTCAGCGCTAGCGCGGCTTTTCCATGGTCATAAGTTTGAGGACCGCCTCGGGGGTGGCCTGTTCGATGGGAAGCTCTCCGGTGATTCGTCCTTCGGAGAGCGCGTAGACGCGGTCACAAATCCCCAGCAGCTCGGGCAGCTCGGAGGAAATGACGATGATGCCTTTTCCCTCGGCGGCGAGGCGGTTGATGATTGTGTAGATCTCGTACTTGGCGCCAACGTCGATGCCGCGGGTGGGCTCGTCGAGGATCAGTACGTCGGGATCCGAGTAGATCCACTTGCTCAGCACAACCTTCTGCTGGTTTCCACCGCTGAGCTTGCCGGTTTTGGCGAGCACGGTCGGAGACTTGATGTTCATACTCTTGCGGTACTCGTTGGCGACCTTGAACTCTTCGTTGTCGTCGACGAGGCCGTTGCGGGTGAGCTTGCCGAGCGACGCAAGGGAGATGTTCCGCTTGATGTCCTCGATGAGGTTCAGGCCGTACTCCTTGCGGTCTTCGGTGGCGTAGGCCAGTCCGTGCGAGATCGCCTCGGCGACGTTGCGGGTCTGGATTTCCTTGCCGTTTTTGAAGACCTTGCCGCTGATGCGGGTTCCGTAGGAACGACCGAAAAGGCTCATTGCGAACTCGGTGCGTCCAGCGCCCATAAGCCCGGCGATTCCGACAATCTCGCCCTTGCGAACGTTGAGGTTGACGTTGTCTACCACAACACGCGAGGTGTCCTGCGGGTGGTGGGCGGTCCAGTTCTCGACGCGAAGAATCTCGTCACCGAGGTGCGGGGTGTGGTCGGGGTAGCGGTGTTCGAGGTCGCGTCCCACCATGTCCTTGATGATGCGGTCTTCGCTGACGTCAGCCTTGCCGATCGTCTCGATCGACTTGCCGTCGCGGATCACCGTCACGGTGTCGGAGATCTTTTTGATCTCGTTCAGTTTGTGACTGATGATGATCGACGTGATGCCCTGGCCCTTGAGGTGCATGATCAGGGTCAGCAGGTGGTCGGAGTCTTCGTCGTTGAGGGCTGCGGTCGGCTCGTCAAGGATGAGGAGCTTCACACGCTTGGAGAGCGCCTTGGCGATCTCGACAAGCTGCTGCTTGCCCACACCGATGTCCATGATTTTGGTGGTGGGCTTTTCGCTGAGTCCAACACGGGCGAGCAACTTCGCTGCCTCGGAGTTGGTTTTGTTCCAGTCGATGAGACCACCGAACCCCTTGACCTCGTTGTTGAGGAAGATGTTCTCTGCGATCGAGAGGTAGGGGCTGAGGGCCAGCTCCTGGTGAATGATAACGATGCCCTTGGCTTCGCTGTCCCGGATGTCGCGGAAGGCAACCGTTTCGTTTTCGAAGACGATGTCGCCCTCGTACGTGCCGTGGGGGTAAACGCCCGACAGAACTTTCATCAGCGTGGATTTGCCGGCTCCGTTTTCGCCGCAGATCGCATGGATCTCGCCGCGAGCCACCTCGAGGGTGACATCGGATAGAGCCTTCACGCCGGGAAAGGTCTTGGTTATCGACCGCATTTCCAGAATGTTGGTGGTCACTGTGAAGCCAGCTTCCTTGTGTTGAGGTTCAGTGGGGAGCCGGTGGCGGGGACTTGCGTCCCCGCCACCGGCGGATAAAACGAGCGGTGCTGTGTCGCTGTGGATCTGTGTTGCTCGGGGAAGCGGACTAGTTACAGGCCGATTTCCGCAGCGGTCCAGTAGCCGGTGTCAACGAGCTGCTCCTGGATGTTGTCCTTGACCACGATGCTCGGCTCGAGCAGGAACGACGGAACAACGAACTCGCCGTTGTCGTAGTCGGTCGTGTTGTTGACCTCGGGCTCTTCGTCGTTCAGAACCGCGGTGGTCATTTCGACGGCCTTGGCAGCAAGGTCACGGGTGTCCTTGAAGATGGTGCCGTACTGCTCACCAGCAACGATTGCCTTGACGGAGTCGAGCTCGGCGTCCTGACCGGAGATGATCGGCCATTCTGCACCGGTGGTGTATCCCGAACCCTCAAGCGCGGAGATGATTCCACGGCTGATGCCGTCGTAGGGCGAGAGAACAGCGTTGACCTTGACGTCGCCCGAGTACTCGGAGGTCAAGATGTCCTCCATGCGGCTCTGAGCGGTTTCGCCGTCCCAACGGAGGGTTGCAACGGTGGTGAAGTCGGTCTGTCCGCTGGGGACAACAAGCGTTCCGGCGTCGATGAGGGGCTGGAGCACGTCCATTGCACCCTCGTAGAAGAAGGTGGCGTTGTTGTCGTCGGGCGAACCGGCGAACAGCTCGATGTTGAACGGGCCGGCGGGGGCGTCAGCGATGGCGGTTCCGTCGAGCTCGGTCAGGCCGAGTCCGTTGGTGACCGTCCAGGCCTGCTGCTGTCCAACAAGGAAGTTGTCGAACGTGGCGTAGTAGCTGACGGCGTCGGTGTCGCGGAGCAGACGGTCGTAGGCGATGACGGGGATGTCAGCGTCCTTGGCGTCGGCAAGCACGTTGGTGAGGGTGGTTCCGTCGATGGAGGCGACGATCAGGGCTACTGCACCCTTGGTGATCATGTTCTCGATCTGGCTGACCTGCACGGGGATGTCGTCTTCTGCGTACTGGAGGTCAACGGTGTAGCCCGCGTCTTCCAGCTGTTCCTTGACGGCTGCGCCGTCGTTGATCCAACGCTCGGAGGACTTCGTCGGCATTGCAACACCAACGAGACCCTTGTCTCCGCCGCCTTCGCCGCCGCCATCAGCTGAACATGCTGCGAGGCCAAGCACCATCGCGCCGGCTGCGACGATCGAGAGAACTGCTCTCTTCTTCACTGTGTTTCCTTTCACAAAAATTACGGAAATTGGACTTCATTGTCATTGCCACTGTGATTGCCACTGTGTTGGTGCAGTCGATCCGGTGTCGTCCATGAAAACCGGATCGCCCGCCGGGTTGCCCCGGCAAGATTATGGAGATTGGCGCTTACAAGCCCTGCGCCAATCGGTAGTACGCCTGGTTCCAGCGCACTTCCCTGGTGAACTCGCGCACGGTGGTGTGCTCGTCGATTACCAGAAGTTCTGTCGCCGCCATCTGCGCGAAGTCGTCAAACGCGTCAATGCCCAGCGCGGTGCTCATCACCGTGTGGTGGGCGGCACCGGCCGTCAGCCACGCCGTGGTGCTGGTGGCGAAGTCGGGGGCCGGCTTCCAGACCGCGCGGGCCACGGGAAGGTGCGGCAGCGGAGCAGGAAGGTCGACAACCTCAACCGCGTTCGCCACAAGGCGGAAGCGGTCGCGCATGTCGCTCATCGCAACAACAACGGCGGGTCCGGCGTCGGTGTCGAAGACCAGGCGAACCGGGTCTTCACGCCCACCGATACCGAGCGGGTGGATCTCGAGCGACGGACGCGAGGTGGTGAGCGTCGGGCAGATCTCAAGCATGTGGGCACCGAGGATGACCTCGTTGCCGGGAGTGAGGTCGTAGGTGTAGTCCTCCATCAGCGAGGCACCACCGGGGAGACCGGCGCCCATCACCTTGGCGGCGCGCATCAGAACGGCCGTCTTCCAGTCGCCCTCGCCACCGAAGCCGTAGCCGTCGGCCATCAGGCGCTGCACGGCAAGGCCGGGGAGCTGGCGGAGGCCGCCGAGGTCTTCGAAGTTCGAGGTGAAGGCGGTGAAGCCACCGGCCTCGAGGAATGAACGCAGTCCGAGCTCGATCTTCGCGCCGTAGCGGAGCGACTCGTGGCGCTCGGCGCCAACCCGCAGCTCGGGGACGATGTCGTAGGCCGCTTCGTACTCGGCGATCAGGGCATCCACATCCGCTTCGCTCGCGGCATCGACTGCCTCGACGAGCTCGTTGACGCCCCAGGTGTTGACGCTCACGCCGAAACGGATCTCGGCCTCGGTCTTGTCACCCTCGGTGACCGCGACGTTGCGCATGTTGTCGCCGAAACGAGCGAGGCGCATGTTGCGGGTCGCGGCCCAGCCGCTGGCGGCGCGGGTCCAGGTGCCGACCTGCGCGGTGACGGCGGGGTTCGAGACGTGACCAACAACGGTCTTGCGGGCGACGCCCATACGGGTCTGGATGTAACCGAACTCCCGGTCGCCGTGCGCGGCCTGGTTCAGGTTCATAAAGTCGAAGTCGATCTCGCCCCAGGGCAGCTCGACGTTGGCCTGCGTGTGCAGGTGAAGGAGGGGCTTCTGCAGTGCGTCGAGGCCGCGGATCCACATCTTCGCCGGGCTGAAGGTGTGCATCCAGGCGATGACGCCCACAACCTTGTCCTCGGAGTTAGCTTCGAGGGCGAGGCGGCGGATCGAGTCGCTGTCCTTGAGAACGGGCTTCCACACCACGGTGACGGGCACGTCGCTCGATGCGCCCAGCGCGGTCGCGATCGCCTGCGACTGCTCGGCTACCTGCTGGAGCGTCTCGGGGCCGTAGAGGTCCTGGCTACCGGTGAGAAACCAGACCTCGTAGGCGGCGAGGTCAGGAACGATGGAACGGCTCACGAGGTAACTCCTGCAGTGGTGGGGACGGATGATGCGGTGGTGGATGCTGCGGGCTGCTGCCCATAAACGTTCTGGTACCGGTCGAACAAGGAGTCGATGGCGGCCTGCGGGATGGGGATCGGCTCGCCCAGCTGGCGGGAGATGTGCACCGTTTTGGCGACGTCTTCGGCCATCACGGCGGCCTTGACCGCGTCGCGGGCATCTTTGCCGATGGTGAATACTCCGTGGTTCTGCATCAGCACGGCGCGCGAGCGGTGACCGGTGAGAGTCTCGACAATGCCGTGGCCGATCGAGTCGTCACCGATGATGGCGAAGGGTCCGATCGGGATCGGGCCGCCGAACTCGTCGGCCATCGCGGTGATCACGCAGGGAATCGCTTCGCCGCGGGCGGCCCACGCGGTCGCGTAGGTCGAGTGTGTGTGCACCACTCCGCCGACGTGCGGCATGTTGCGGTACACGTAAGCGTGCGCTGCGGTGTCGCTCGACGGGCTGCGGTCGGATCCGGGAGTGGACGGGATGACGTTGCCGTCGAGGTCGCAAAGAATCTGGTTCTCCGGCGACAGTTCGTCGTAGGAGACTCCACTCGGCTTGATCACAAAGAGGTCAGCACCGGGAACCCGGCCGGAGATGTTGCCGCCGGTCCAGATGACCAGTTCGTAGTGCGTCAGTTCAGAGTGCAGCGATGCAATCTGGTCCCGGGTGCGAGCAATCGCGACCTGGATCTCGGGCGAATAGCCGATCATCGGGTCGTTCCTTTCAGGGTGAGAACATCAACGGCCGTGCGCTCAATCTCGAGCCCGGCACGGTAACGGTCGAGGTACGTGGCGAATCCCGCCACATCGTCGGCCACGGGGGCCGTGGTCTCGAACTCCCCGTCGCCGAAGACCTGCGTGCGCAGGTATTCGTCGAGGGTCAGTTCAGCGGAAGCCACCGACACGTAGGACGCGAGAACAGCAATGCCCCAGGCACCACCCTCGGAGGCCGTGGCGGCAATCGACACGGGAGCGTTCAGCGCCCCGGCGAGGAATCGCTGGGCGACTCCGGCGGTGCGGAACATACCACCGTGCGCGAACATCTGGTCGAGTTCCACACCCTCGTCGTCGAGTACCCGCATGCCGAGGCTGAGGGTGCCAAACACACCGTAGAGCTGGGCACGCATAAAGTTCGCGAGGGTAAAGCGGCTGTCGGGGGTGCGCACCACAAGCGGGCGACCCTCGGCGAGTCCTGCAATCGGCTCACCGGCGAGGTGGTTGTAGGCGAGGAGTCCGCCGGCATCGGCTTCGCCCTCGAGCGCCTCGCGGAGCAGCACGTCGAATACACCATCGTTGTCGACGGGTGTGCCAGCGGCGGTGGAGAAGCGACCGAAAAGACTTGCCCAGGCGGCGAGCTCGCTCGCACCGTTGTTGCAGTGCACCATTGCGACCGGGTCCCCGGCGGGAGTGGTGACGAGGTCGAGTTCGTGGTGAACGCTCTCGAGGGGGCGTTCCAACACCACCATCGCAAAGATGCTGGTGCCGGCGCTGACGTTGCCGGTGCGCGGGGCGACGGAGCACGTCGCCACCATTCCGGTTCCGGCGTCGCCCTCGGGCGGGCACAGGACAGCGCCGGGCTGAAGCGCGCCGGTCGGGTCGAGGAGTGCGGCCCCGTCAGCGGTGAGTGTGCCGGCGGCAACACCCGCGACCAGCACCTCGGGAAGAATCTCGGTCAGCGCCAGCTGCGGTGCTGTCGAGGCCACCAGCGTGGAGTACTTCGCCACGAGCTCGGCGTCATAGTTGTGGGTTGCGGCGTCGATTGGGAACATCCCCGACGCGTCGCCGACGCCCAGCACCTTGCGGCCGGTGAAACGCCAGTGCACGTAGCCGGCGAGGGTGGTGATGAAGTCGATCTGGGGAACGTGTGCCTCGTTGTTGAGCACAGCCTGGTGCAGGTGGGCGATGGACCAGCGCAGCGGGATGTTGACACCGAACAGGTCGGTCAACTCGGCGGCGGCCACGTCGGTGGTGGTGTTGCGCCAGGTGCGGAACGGCGCGAGCAGGTTGTCGTCGGCGTCGAAGGCGAGGTAGCCATGCATCATGGCCGAGACACCGATGGCGCCGTAGCCGTTCGGGCGAACGCCGTAGCGGCTCTCGATGTCAGCGACGAGGTTGGTGTGTGCAGCCTGGATTCCCGACCACACGTTCTCGAGCGAATACGTCCAGTTGCGGTCAACGAATTCGTTTTCCCACTCGTGGCTGCCGACGGCGAGCACCACGGACGGGTCTTCACCAACCAGGCACAGCTTGATGCGGGTCGAGCCCAGTTCCATCCCCAGCGAGGTGCGCGCGCCAAGAATCGCGTCCTTCGCATCCCGGCTGGTGAGAGATCCGGAGTCGATACCGACTTCGACGGACTCGGTGCCCAGGGGGGTAACTGGCGAATTCACTTTTACTGACCTCTTTGTCTGACCGAAGCTGTGTGCTCCGCTGAATGTGACCGTTCACAAATTCTTTCGCCATGCTACTCCCGAAACGGTCACACGTGTCAACTTGGCAATATCTCGCTTTGATAACCATGCGCGGAAAAATTGCGCACCTCCCAGAGGAACACGTTCGAGCGCCGCGCGCTACCCGGTCAGAGCGACGGTTCTGCACGTTTAGCGCGACGCTTCTACGCGGCCAAGGCGACGCTTTCGCCCGCTCAGAGCGATGGGCGCGCCCGCTTAAAGCGACGGGCGTGCAGTGGATCCGCGGATAACCAGCTCCGGCGGAATCTTCTCGTGGCCCGCCGAGTCGTCGCCTGCGAGCTCGCCAATGAGGATGGCGATGGCACGGCGACCGAGTTCCGCGAAGTTCTGGCGCACCGTGGTGAGCGGCGGTGCGAAGTGAGCCGCTTCGGGGATGTCGTCGAAGCCCACAATGCTCACGTCCTCGGGAACGTTGACCCCTAGGTCGCGGCAGGCATGAAGAAAACCGAGCGCCATCTGGTCGTTACCGCAGAACACCGCGGTGAAATCGCGATAGCGGAGCATCTCCAGACCGGCGTAATACCCGAAGTGCGCCGTCCAGTCACCCAACACGGGCGCTCGCACCCGCAGGTCGGCATCGTTCATCTCATCGAGGTACCCCTGCATCCGGGCATCCGCCTCGATCCAGTCCCGCGGACCGGAGATGTGCACAATCTCGGTGTGGCCGAGATTGATGAGGTGTCGGGTGACCATTCGCGCGCCCGCCACCTGGTCGACGGACAGGCTGTGGCCCGACCCGAGCCCGCTGGATTCGAGTGTCACCAGCGGAACCGTGATGGAGAGATCCTCGAGCGCCTCGAACACCCGCACCTGGGGTGCGAGCACAATAAGCGCGTCGACCGTCTGGCTGAACAGGTACTCGAGCGCACCCCGAATGGAGGAGTAATCCACCGAACCGATGCTGGTGATACTGAGCCGGTATCCGGCTTCGCGGGCTGCACTTTCAATCGCGTTGACACTCGTCGTCGGACCGTAGTGAGCCGTCTGCGTTGTCAGAACGCCGATCGTGCGCGAGCGGCTGGTGACGAGTGTTCGCGCGGCCTGGTTGGGTCGGTATCCGACCTCGGTGATGACGTCGAGTACCCGCTGTTTGGTGGCGGGGCGGATGCTCGGACTGTCGTTGAGCACCCGGGAGACGGTCTGGTACGACACCCCGGCCAGGCGCGCCACGTCACGGATATTGGGTGCGCGAACCTTTTCGGGCTCCATGGGTGGTATCCGGCTTCGTCGACGATGTGTACGTTCACACGGGGAGGTTGAGCTTCCCATTATGCCCGCCGATGGGCGGGGAGCTCAGGTGAAGGTGAGCCCGCGCGATCTATTCCCAGATTGGAATATTGAACGCCGGACTACGCCAGGGTGTCCAGTGCCGTGAGCAGATCGGCGAGGAGGTCGTCCACCGACTCGATTCCCACCGAGAGGCGCACCAGGTTTTCGGGCACTTCGAGCGCCGTTCCGCGCACCGACGCGTGGGTCATCTCCGTCGGGTACCCGATGAGTGATTCCACCCCACCGAGCGACTCGGCGAGCTGGAAGAGTGTGGTCGCCTCGGCGAAGGCACGAGCGACTGCGGGGCCGCCGACGAACTGGAGCGAGAGCATCCCGCCAAATGCACGCATCTGACGCGACGCGAGTTGATGACCGGGGTGCGACTCGAGTCCGGGGTAGTGCACGGCTTCGATGGCGGGATGGCCGACCAGCGCCTCGGCGATTGACAGGGCGTTCGACGAGTGGCGGTCGATGCGCACCGCGAGGGTTTTGATACCGCGGGTGGTGAGCCAGGCGTCCATTGGGCCGCTGATGGCGCCGATTCCGAACTGAAGGAACCCCACCTTGTTGGCGAGCTCGTCGTCGTTGATGACCAGGGCGCCGCCGACCACATCGGAGTGTCCGCCAAGGTATTTGGTAGTCGAGTGCACCACCACGTCGGCGCCAAGCGCGAGGGGCTGCTGCAGGTAGGGCGAGGCGAAGGTGTTGTCCACGACCACCAGGGCTCCGGCACTGTGACCGATTTCGGCGAGCGCGGCGATGTCGCTGATCTTCATCATCGGGTTGCTGGGCGTCTCGACCCAGAGCACCTTCGCGCCGGTTGCAGCGACCTCGGCGCGCACGGCGTCCAGGTCGGTCATCTCCACCGTGGAAAGGGTGATTCCCCACGGCACAAACACACGGTTGACGAGTCGGTGGGTTCCGCCGTAGACGTCGTTGCCCATCACGACGTGATCGCCGGGTTTCAGCACCGCACGCAGCAGGGTGTCTTCCGCGGCCAGGCCCGACGCGAAGCTGTAGGCGTGTGCGCCGCCCTCGAGGGAGGCGAGCTGCTCCTGCAGGGAGTCGCGGGTGGGGTTAGCACTGCGGGCGTACTCATAGCCGCCGCGGAACCCGCCGATGCCGTCCTGCACAAACGTGCTGGTGAGATAGACGGGAGGCACCACAGACCCCGTGGTGGGGTCAAACGCCTGCCCGGCATGGATGGCGCGGGTGGCGAAGTCGAGTCCGTCGAGGTTGTGGTCAGTTGACACGGTAGATCTCATTTACTGTCGAAAATCGAATTGAGCGGAGAACGGTCGGTTAGACCGAGAGGTACGCGAGCAGGTCGTGACGCGTGAGCACGCCGGCCGGTTTGCCGTCGTCGACAACAAGGAGCGCGTCGGCGCTGGCGAGTGCGGTGCGGGCCGCTGTGACGGATTCGTGCACACCGATCAGGCCAAGGGGCTTTCCGATGAACTTCGCGATGGGGTCGGTCAGCTGGGCAGCACCGCTGAACACGTCTTCCAGCAGCGAGCGCTCGTCGATCGACCCAACAACTTCGCCGATCACCACTGGTGGTTCGGCGCTGAGTACGGGCATCTGCGAGACGTCGTACTTGGTCATAATCTCGATCGCATCATGCACGGTGTCGCTGGGATGCACGTGCACCAGGTCGGGCAGCTGGCCCGTTTTGGCACGCACCACGTCGGACACCGTTTTTTCGTCGGAGACCTGGGTGAAGCCGTACGACTGCATCCACTTCTCGTTGAAGATTTTGCCGAGGTACCCGCGCCCGCCGTCGGGCAGCAGAACAACCACCACGGCGTCGGGGCCGAGGTCGAGTTCACGCACCGCTTTGAGCGCGACATCCACCGCGAGCCCACTCGATCCACCGACGAGCAGCCCCTCTTCGCGAGCGAGGCGACGGGTCATGTCGAACGACTCGGCGTCGGATGAGGCGATGATTTTGTCCACCACGGAGGGGTCGTAGGCGGTCGGCCAGAAGTCCTCCCCCACACCCTCCACGAGGTAGGGGCGACCCGTGCCGCCGGAATACACCGAGCCCTCGGGGTCGGCTCCGATGACCTGAACGCGGCCGCCCGAGACCTCTTTGAGGTAGCGACCCACACCACTGATGGTGCCGCCGGTTCCCACACCTGCCACAAAGTGGGTGATTTTGCCGTCGGTGTCGCGCCAGATCTCGGGACCGGTTGTCTCGTAGTGGCTAAGCGGGCCGTTGGGGTTGGAGTACTGGTTGGGCTTGAAGGCTCCCGGGATCTCCCGTGTCAGACGATCGGAGACGGAGTAGTACGACTCGGGGCTGTCGGGGGCGACCGCCGTGGGGGTCACCACAACTTCAGCGCCGTACGCCATCAGCACGTTGCGTTTGTCTTCACCCACCTTGTCGGGGAGCACAAACACA
>Ga0247729_10000553_pt1 | contig 15255 bp, 11 predicted proteins | sample UWRJL133311R2_FD_180958 | JGI IMG/M metagenome (GOLD analysis project Ga0247729, IMG submission 180958) | Plant litter microbial communities from Arlington Agricultural Research Station in Wisconsin, United States - UWRJ-L133-311R-2 | ecosystem: Environmental > Terrestrial > Plant litter >... | reverse complement strand
TAATGCCCTGCTGGTCGAAATAGTTAAAGCTCAGGTTGTAGCGGGTTTCTTCGGTGCCGCCGTTAAAGCCGAGCTGGTAGTTGCTCATCTTGCCGGTGCGCAGAATCTCGTCCTGCCAGTTGGTGCCTTCGCCCAGGGCGTCGATCTGCTCCTGGGTGTAGGGCTGGGGCAGCGTGGCCGAGCCGAAGTTGACGTCGTTGAGGTAGGAGGCAAACTCCTTGGCGTTCATCAGCTCGTACTTGTGGCGCACGAGCTGCACGCCGGTGTAGGCCTCGAAGTTGATGGTGCCCTTGCCGACCTTGCCCTTCTTGGTGGTGATGAGTACCACGCCGTTGGCGCCCCGGGAGCCGTAGATGGCCGTGGCCGAGGCATCCTTGAGCACCTCAATGCTTTCGATGTCGGAGGGGTTGATGGAGTTCAGGTCGCCGGCACCCGGAAAGCCGTCGACCACGAACAGCGGCTCGTTGCCGGTGTTGATGGAGTTGGTACCCCGGATGCGGATCGAGACGTTGCCGCCCGGCTCCGAATTCGTTTGCGTGACCTGCACGCCGCTTACCCGGCCCTGCAAGATCTGGTCGGCGCGGGTGATGGGCGTTTCGGCCACCTGCTCGGCCGAGATGGAGGCCACCGAGCCGGTGATGTCGCGCTTGCGCTGGGTGCCGTAGCCCACCACCACCACGTCGGAAAGCGCGGTGGTCGATTCCTTGAGCTGCACGTTCACCCGGCCGTCGGCGCCCACGCGGGCCTCGGTCGAGACGAAGCCGATGTAGGAGAAGGCCAGTACGGGGTTGGGCGCGTCGGTGGTTATCAGAAAAGTACCGTCGCCGTTGGTGGTGCTGCCCACCGTGGTGCCCTTCACGATAACCGTGACGCCGGGCAGTGGCGAGTTGTCGACCTCACTGAGCACCTTGCCCGTAATTTGCCTGGTCTGGGCCTGCGCAGTCAGGGCAAAGAGCCCGGCCAGCAGCAGTAAAAAGAGTCGAAGTTTGTGCATTACGTGTCCGTTAGTTTGTAGTGTGGGAGGGAATCAGGGACGTAAGTACACTATTCTTTGGCTTGGCTAAATCACAATTCCAGGGGTTTATTTACGGAAACGTTTGCGCAAGTAAGTGGGGAATCACTTTGGATTATACCCCGTAAACCGTATAAATATTTCGACTCATTCCGGCCCGCGCGTTCCTTATATAGGCCGGGTATTGCCGCCGCCCCGGAGCGCGGAAACTACTGGCCGGAAATAGCTAAATTCGTCCGCTGAGAGCTCCGTCCCGGCCCTGCTACCCGCCAGTCCCCGCTGCTTCGGCTTGTATTCGCTTTGCTTTGCCCACCCAATGAATCCCATCAATTTAAAGAAGCTCGCCCAGGAGCTAAACCTCTCAGTATCCACTATTTCCCGGGCCCTGCGCGACAGCTACGAAATTGGGGAGGAAACCAAGAAGCGGGTGAAGGCCCTGGCCCAACAGCTTAACTACGAACCCAATCCGTACGCCAGCAGCCTGCGCCGCCAAACCAGCCAGACCATTGGCGTGGTGATTCCGGAGGTGGCCAACAACTTCTTTTCCCTGGCCATCAACGGCATCGAGGAAATTGCCCAGCAGAAAGGCTACCACGTGCTCATCTACCTCACCCACGACCACTACGAGCGGGAGCTGGCCATTGCCCAGCACCTGGCCAGCGGCCGCGTCGACGGGCTGCTGATGTCAGTGGCCAGCGGCACGCAGGAGTTTGCCCACTTGGAAGATTTGCGGGCCCGGAATATTCCAATTGTGTTCTTCGACCGGGTCTGCGATGCCATTGCCACGGCCAAAGTCACGACCGACGACTACGACAGCGGCTATAAGGCCACCCAACACCTGATCGAGGTCGGCTGCCGCCACATTGCCTACTTTCTGGTATCGAAAAACCTGTCCATCGGGCAGAAGCGCATGCAGGGCTACCGCGACGCGCTCCGCGACCACGACATCCCCTTCGACGAGGCGCTGGTGCTCGACGCGGACATGGACAACGACCGGAACCTGTTGCTGGCCAAGGGGCTGCTGCAAAGCCGCCCGGAAGTCGACGCCATCTTCGCCTCCGTGGAGCGCCTGGCCATGACCAGCTACCAGGCCTGCGAGGAACTGGGCCGCGCCATCCCCGACGATGTAAAGGTAATCGGCTTCTCCAACCTGGAAATTGCGTCCTTCCTCGCCCCTTCCCTGACCACGATAACCCAGCCGGCCTACAACATCGGCCGCGAAGCCGCCCGCATCCTGTTCGGGGCCATCGACAAGAACAAGCCGGTGCTGGTCAGCCAGAGCATGGAGCTGAAATCGGAGCTCATCAAGCGGCGCTCGACGGCCGGGAGCTCGGGCGCGGCGGAGTAGCGGCCCGGTGGTTTTCCGGCGCGGGCCGTGCGCGGGCGCGGTTCGCGTCGTAGCTTTGCGGCGTGAAAATCCTTCGTTTCTTTTCCCTGGGCCTGGCCGCCGCGGCCCTCACCGCCCTGGCCGCCTGCGACACCCGGCCCACGCCCGCCCAGCAGGCCGACACCGCCGAAAAAGCCATGCTGGCTAGCCACGACACGCTCATGGCCCGCATGGACGAGCTCTACGACCTGCGCCAGAAGCTCCAGAGCCCGGCCCTGAAAGACACCACCACCGTGGGCCGCCGCCGCCGCGCCCTGCTCACCGCCGACGCGGCCATGATGGACTGGATGCACCAGTACCACCGCCCCGCCGACAGCGTGGCCCTGCCCCGCAAGCTGGCTTACTTCTCCGCCCAGCAGCGCAAAATCGACTCCGTGGCCCAGTTGATGACGCTGAGCATCGACTCGGCCCGCATCACCCTCGGGCTGGCCGCGGCTGCCCCCAAACCTTCCGCCCAATGAACGTTTCCTTTCTGCGCTGCGCCCTGAGCGTGAGTTTGCTGGCGCTGAGCGGCGCCGCGCTGCTGCCCGCCTGCTCCCCCACCGACAAAACTCCGGCCGATGCCGCCGAGCAGTTGCCCTTTATCGGGGAGCGAGAAGTGAAGCCCCGCGCCGACGGCGGCCCGGCCGACACGGTGTACGCCACCATCCCCGACTTCCGCCTCACCAACCAGGACGGGCAGGTGATTACCAACCAGACCTTCGCCGGCAAGGTCTACGTCACGGATTTCTTCTTCGCCACCTGCCCCAGCATCTGCCCCAAGATGCAGAGCGAGCTGCTGCGCGTGTACACCAAGTTCAAGGGCGACCCGCGGGTGCTGTTTTTGTCCCACACCATCGACCCGGCCCACGACTCCATCCCGGTGCTGCGCGACTACGCCCAGCGGCTGGGCATTCCGGACGCCTCGCGCTGGCACTTCGCCACGGCCTCGCACGACACCATCTTTGCCCTGGCCCGCACCTACATGACGGCCGCGCAGGTGGATAAGGGCGTGGCCGGCGGCTTTGCCCACAGCGGCGCCTTCGCCCTGGTGGATCCGCAGCGCCGCATCCGGGGCGTGTACGACGGCATGAACCCTCTGGAAGTGCAGCGCCTGCTCGACGATTTGCCGGTGCTGCTCCGGGAAGTGGAGCGGGAGCAAAAAGCGGCCAAATAATGCGGGGCCGGCCGCTGCTGCTGGCCTGCGCGGGGCTGCTGGGCGCGGCGCTGGGCGTGTCGGGCTGCTTTACCGAGCGCCAGAACGAAAGCGCCAAATTGTACGCCACCCACTGCGCCAACTGCCACGGCGCCCGGGGTGAAGGCCTGCAGCGCCTGATTCCGCCCCTGGCCCGCGCCGACTACCTGGTAAAGAACCGGGCGCGGCTGGCCTGCGTGCTGCGCAAGGGCCTCACGGGCCCGGTGGTGGTCAACGGCGTCGAGTTCAACCAGGTGATGCCCGCCGCCGACGCCCACCTCACCGACTCCCAGATCACCAACCTGCTCAACTTTATCCAGACCTCCTGGGGCAATCAGGGCGAGGTGCTTACCATCCGTGAGGTGGAGGCCCAACTGGAAGGCTGCGGGGTGATTCCCGACGGACACTAGGTCCGGCAACGGCCCGTAGCTTGTCCTGATTCGCCGCCCGCCGGGGCCGGCAGGGCGGTGGCCGGGCCATTCTTTGGCAGCCCAACGGCGACCGACAAAGTCATTTCTGTGGGCCGGAAAGGCTGCATTCTTCCGCAAACCTCCTTAGCTTGCGTATCCAACCTACTTATCTGTCATGGGTCTGTTCGACTTTCTGAAATCCAAAAAAGATTCCCCCGCGCCCGCCACGCCGGCTACTCCCGCGGCTCCTGCCACCCCGGCCGACGCCCCCGCCGCGGCCGGTCCGCGCTACAAAGGCGCCAGCTATACCTCCCCGGCTCCGGAGCTGCCCCGGCACATTCCGCCAATGCCCCCGATGCCGCCCATCCCGCCGATGCCGCAGCTGCCGCCCTTCACGCCGGTAAATATCCTGGAGGAGCTGCTGGTAAACGCCGCCAATCAGCCCGAGTTCCGGCCCGACTTCTACCGGGCGCTGCTGGGCGAGCCGCTGATTGTGGTGATGCTGGCCAAGGAAGGCGAGTCAGGCGGCGAAGTGCAGCCCGCCGAAGGCATGGAAATTCAGCTCCAGGTGCTCAACGACGGCAAAATTCCGGTGTTCTCGTCCGTGGAGCGCCTCTACGAAGGCGGCATGGAAGTCGACTCCGTGCCCTACCTGCGCGTGCGGGGCATCGACTTCTTCCAGATGGTGCAAGGTGCGGAGTGCGCCCTGAACCCGTTCTCGCCCGTGGGCAAGCTGCTGCCCGCCGACGAACTGGCCGACTTGCTGGCCGGCCGCCTGTTCCCGAGTGGCGAGGAAGCCGCGGGCCAGCAGATTCCCGTGCTGCTGGGCCAGCCCGCCGACTACCCCACCGCCCTGCTCGACGCGCTGCGCACCTATTGTGCCGACAAGCCCGCCATTCAGGCCGTCTTCATTGCCCAGGTACAGCTCCAGGACAACTCCGCCCCGGCCCGCCTGCTGCTGGCCTTCCATACCGACGACAACGAGGCAGACTTCCTCCAGGACCTGGGCCCGGTGGTGCAGGGCAACATCAGCGACCATGAGCTGGTGGACGTGCTGGTACTGGACCCCAACTCCGACGAGCCGCTCAACCAGTATTTCACTACCGTTGAGCCGATTTATAAGCGGGCGTAGGGCCGTCCCGGCCCGGCGCAATTACTTGATCCGCAATGAACATCGACTACCTCACCACCAGCGAGGGCCACGAGGCCGTGCTGGAGCAGTACGTGGCGGCCGTGTTTGCGCAAACCTGCCGGGCCTCCGGTACTTACCCGTTTCCGTACCAGCTGCCCGGCTATGCCAAGTGCCTGGGCAGCACGCTGGTCCGGTACTTCCTGCAGCAGCCCTTCGTGCTGGAAAGGGCCGTCGAGTTTTTCGAAAAGCTGCGCCGGATTGACCGGGAAGGCTTCAATGGTATTCGTTACCCGCTCGACCAGTGGGTGGAGGCCACCATCAAGGAGCCGTTTTTCACCAACGAAGGCACCAAGTGGGACGTGCGGCTGGTCCGTCGGCCCGACGCGGATGCCGCCGGCCTGCCCCCGGACGACTACCTGAAGTTTATGTGCTACGTGGCCGTGTGCCACATCAAGTACGGCCCGAGCTACGCCAGCGTGACGGCGCAGCGCTACTTCGACATGGCTACCACGCTGGGCTCGCAGGAAGTAGCTCGCCTCAAGGCCGTCGGGAGCGGGCAGCTGCCCCGGGCGCTGACCGAATATAAGGACGACAGCGTCAGCTGCGTGGCCAACGACGCCTTTGCCACCATCAGGGTGAGGGTGAAAAAGGAGGCGGCCGAAAGCTACCAGCGGGTGCTGCGCTTCCTCAACGACTTGCTGCGGGCTGGCTTTCCGGGCAGCTACTCGATTGAGTTTGCGAGCAAGCAGAAAAGCTGGCTGCCCATCAAGGGCCTGCCCAAAAAGAGCGTGCAGGCTTTGTTTGCCAACGCCGTCGGCTACGCGAGCCTGCACCCGCTGCTGGTGGAGTACGCCGGCCTGGCCATGCGGCCCGACGAGTGGTATACCAACCTCGACGGTGAGCAGTGCGCCATGCCTTCCTCCTTCGCCGTGTTTGCCCTGGGCCTAGTGAGCGAGGCCTATTTCGACCTGGTCCGGCGCTACATGCAGATCGTGGACGAAGAGCACCAGTCTATCCAGGAAAAGTTTACCCCCGCCTTCGTGACCAGGTTCGGCATCACTGCCCGGAGCCTGCCCGTTTTCATCAGCTGCATCTTATCCACCCAGTCGCACAAGCCTGCCAAGGTGTTTGCCGAGCAGTTCCGGGATGCCGAAAGCCTGGAATTGTTGCTGAACTGCCGGCGGAATTTCGGGCGCTACCTGCCCAAGGAAGAAGTCCCGGACGAACCCGACAACTCCGTCCCGGATGCCGAGGAGCAGGATGATTCCGAACAGGCAGAGTTGGAAGCTTACCAGTGGGAAGCGGTGCTCTACACTATTTTCGGCCCCGAAAAGACGTATCCCAAGCTGCTGCGCGAAGCCGATGAACAACTGCGGCCGCTGTATGCCGAGCTTTTCGCGAAGTAAGGCGCATGGACACTAAAAAGCCTTCTGGGTTAATCCAGAAGGCTTTTCTTTTACTTTTATACGGCTATTATGTCGGGCTACACTTTACGCCTGGGCCTGCTTGGTCAGGAGCCGGCGGAAGATCGGGCGCAGGCCGAAGTTCAGCAGAAGGCCCAGCGGCACCATGCCCACGGCCCAGAGCAGCAGCGCGCCCAGGCCGGCGTGCCAGAGCAGCTGCAGGGCGCTGCTCCAGTCGTGGGCAAACAGGTATCTCAGCTTTTCCAGGCTCAGATCGGGGGCCTGGATGTTGGGCCAGAGCCGCGCGCCCAGCCGCAGCAGCGGAATGAGCAGCAGCAGCTGAATCGGGCTCATCAGGTGGCCTACCAGTAGCATGGCGGCCACGTTCAGCCGTAGGCGCACGGCCACGAACGAAATCAGCAGCGTGGTGATGCCCAGCACTGGCACCAGCCCGCAGGCCACGCCGATGGCCACGGTGAGGGCCAGTTGGTTGGGCGTGAGGCCCTGCCGCAGCACGTTGCGCAGCGGGTCGAGCAGAACGCGGCGCACCCAGCCGGGGCGCCGGGGCGGCGGGAGCGGCTCGGGAATGAGGGGAGCGGGGGAAGGCACCAAAATCGGGACGGGGGAATACTGGGCGTTACGGCGGCCGCGCGCTACCTTCGTAGCACGGCACCCAGCCGGCACCGCGCCGCGGGTAGTACGCGCCTTTCGATGACAAAAGTACGCGAGTCGGGCCAGCCCCGGCCCAAAGTCTGGACCGATTTCTTTTTCCTGCTGCGCCGCGCCGGCGTGGAGCTGGGCGCCAACGACCCGCTGCGGCTGGGCGCGGCCACGGCGTTTTTCACCACGTTTGCCCTGCCGCCCATCCTCATTATCCTCATTCAACTGCTGGGCCGGCTCTACACGGCCTCGGGCGTGCGAGTGATGCTGCTGGGCAAGCTTTCGGCCCTGCTGGGCACCTCGGCGGCCGAGCTGGTGGAGCAGATCCTGCTCAACGTGACCAACGTGGAGCGCAGCCGCCTGGTCACCTGGCTGGGCTTCGGCTTCCTGCTGTTCGTGTCCACCACGCTGTTCGTGGTCATTCAGAACTCGCTCAACCAGCTCTGGCAGGTGCGCCCGGCCGGCCGCACGGGCCGCCTCGACAAGATTCTGAAGGAGCGGGCCCGCTCCCTGGGGCTGCTGCTGGCCACTGGCCTATTGTCGTTGCTGGCGTTTCTGACCGATGCCGTGCTGGCCCTCTTCGCCGACTACATCCGCGACTTCGACCCCAACTTTGCCTACTACCTGCTGCAGGCCCTGAACCAGATTACGTCCCTACTGATTCTGGCAGCCTGGTTCAGCATCACGTTTCGCAACCTGAGCAGCGCCCACGTGCCCTGGAAAGCCGTGCGGCGCGGGGCTGTGCTTACCGCCCTGCTCTTCGACTTGGGCGAGTTCGTGCTGGGCCACCTGCTGGTGCCGCGCAACCTGGGGCCCATCTACGGCCACGCCTCCAGCATCGTGCTGGTGCTGCTGTTCGTGTTTTACTGCGCCATGATTTTCTACTTCGGGGCCTGCTTCACCAAGGTCTACGCCCACTACGCGGGCATCGACATCCGCCCCAAGAAGAACGCCGTGCGCTACCGCCTGGTCGATTTGCCGGAGGAAAAGCCGGCGCACAGCTGACGCCGAGCCGAACGAAAAGCGGCCAGGACCGGCGGCAGTCTGAAGCCGCGGGCACGCGGCACGTCTGGAGACTTGCGTCAGACGCGCAACACCGCGCAATGCGCCCGAATTCGCAAGTCTGGAGACTGACCTCGTGCCGGCGGCTGGAAGTCACGCCGGCCTGACTTCTGCCAGCCGCTGCCGCGTCGGCGGCAGCTCGCTCCCGGCAAATAGGATACTTCCCATACGGCTGGTTTGCCCGGCCTCCATGAAGGTGGCTACAAGATGGCTGCTAGGTTGACTGGAGCTGCGGGCTGGCAATTGTATAAAAGCCAGTTGGACCGGGCGGCGACGGGCCGGGCAGCCCGGCCCGGTGCCGGGCGGCGACGGGCCGGGCAGCCCGTCGCCGCCCGGCACCGGGGGTTAGCCGGCCCTGATCTGGCTCCCGCCGAAATCCGACGTACCTTTGCAGCCAACTTTTTCGTTTCGCATGCCCTCTTTCGCCGACCTTGGCCTCGCCCCTTCCCTGCTGCAAGCACTGGAGGAGCTGAATTTCACCGCTCCCACGCCCGTTCAGGAACAAGTAATTCCCATGGCCCTCGCCGGCCAGGACGTGGCCGGGCAGGCGCCCACCGGCTCGGGCAAAACCGCCGCCTACGGTTTGTCCATCCTCCAGAACCTGGACCTCAAGCTCGACGCCGTGCAGGTCATCGTGCTGGTGCCGGCCCGGGAGCTGGCCCTGCAGGTGCGCGACGCGCTGAAAAAGCTGGGCAAGTACCTGCCGAATCTGCGGGTGGCGGCCTTCTACGGCGGCCACGCCTTCCGCGAGGAAACGGCCTCCCTCACCCAGGCGCCCCACATCGTGGTGGCCACGCCCGGCCGGTTGCTCGACCACTTCGAGCGGCGCTCCATCGTACCCAACCAGCTCACCGTGCTGATCTTGGACGAGGCCGACAAGCTCCTGGAGCTGGGCTTTCAGGATGAGTTGGTCGAAATCGTGAAGCGCCTGCCGCGCCGCCGCCAGACGCTGCTGTTCTCGGCCACGATGTCGGACAAGGTGCTGGCGTTGATTCGCGCTAACCTGACCCGCCCCCGGGTGGTAGCCTCGTCGGAAGAGGAAGGCAAGCTGCCCGAAAACCTGACGTTGCTGGGCCAGGTGGGCCCCGTGGAGAAGAAACCCGCCGCCCTGCTGCACCTGCTCAACCAGCCCGAAACCGGCCGGGCGCTGGTGTTCTGCAACACCCGGGAGCGGTGCGCCGAGCTGACGCGCTTCCTGCAGGGCCGGGGCGTGGCGGCCGAGGTGCTGCACGGCAAGATGCCCCAGCCCGAGCGCGACAAGGCTCTGATGAAGCTGCGCAACGGTTCCAGCCAGGTGCTGGTGGCCACCGACGTAGCCGCCCGCGGCCTCGACGTAACGGCCCTCGACACCGTCATCCAGTACGACGCGCCGGATAAGGCCGACGCGTTTCAGCACCGGGCCGGCCGCACGGCCCGCGCCGGCGCCGTGGGCACGGCCCACATCCTGGCCACGCCCCACGAGCAAACCCACGTGCAGAAGTGGGCCATTGCCGAGAGCATCCAGTGGAAGCCGCTCCACGCCCCCGCCCTGCCGCCGGCCGCGCCCAAAGCGCCCAAGCCGGCGAGCATCACGCTGCACGTGTCGGCCGGCCGTAAGGACAAGGTCAGCGCCCACGACCTGGTGGGCACCTTCGTGGCCCACGGCGGCCTGGAGCGCGCCGACGTCGGCCACATCGAGGTCTTCGACCACTACAGCTACGTGGCCGTGCCCCGGCTGCAGGCCCAGGAAGTGGCCCAGCGCGTGACGGGCGCCAAGATCAAGGGCCGCAAGATCCGGGTTTCGGTGGTGGAGTAGCGTGAATTCGACCCCGCTCGAGCCCCACCAGCTTTTGTTTATCTGCAGTCAGAACCGCTGGCGCAGCCTCACCGCCGAGCGGCTCTTCGACGCGCACCCGCACTACGAGGCTCGCTCGGCTGGCACCGAGCCCGGGGCGCGGGTGCGCGTCACGGCCGGACACCTGGGCTGGGCTGAGGTTATCTTCGTGATGGAGCGCCGCCATGCCGACCGGTTGCGGGAGAAATTCCCGGCGGCGCTGGTCGGTAAGCCCGTCGTGGTGCTGCGCATTCCCGATAAGTACCAGTTTATGGACGCGGCCCTGCTGGAGCTGCTGCGCGCCCGGCTGCGGGAGCATCTGCCGGCGCTGGGGCCGGCCTGAAGTCAACCTAAACCGGCTTCCGCCGTTTACCCGGCCATGAATTACCTCGTTTGGCTGGCGGTGCTGGCCGTCGTTATCTTCCTGTTTTACCGCTACGCCACCCGCGACGCCCGCGTGAAAGCCGCCGCCTTGGCCACCGAATTCCCTACTGCCTGGCGCGAAATCCTGGCTACCCGCGTGGCCTTTTACCTCTCGCTCACCGTCGAGGAGAAGAAGCGCTTCGAGAAGGAAATCCAGGTATTTCTGGCCCAGACCCGCATTACCGGCATCCAGACCGACATCGACGAAGTGACGCGGGTGCTGGTGGCGGCCTCGGCCATCATTCCCATCTTCGGCTTCCGCGACTGGGAATACGGCAACCTGAGCGAGGTGCTCGTCGTGCCCGACTCCTGGCGCGAGGCCCGCGACCCGGCTCGGGAAGTGGCCCCGCTGCAGGGCCAGCTGCTGGGCTCGGTGCGCAACTTCCAGACCTCCCACTACATGCACCTGTCGAAGGCCTCGCTGGAACAGGGCTTCCGCGACGGGATGGACCGGCAGAACGTGGGCATCCACGAGTTTGCTCACCTGCTCGACCAGGCCGACGGCGTCATCGATGGGGTGCCCAGCGTGGCGCTGCCGCCCGAGCTGCTCCGGCCCTGGGCGGAGGTCATGGAGCGCGAAATCGAGGCCATCCGGGCCGGCAAGTCCGACATCAATCCCTACGGCGGCACCAACGAGGCTGAGTTCTTCGCCGTCGTGACGGAGTACTTCTTTGAGAAGCCCGAGAAGCTGCAGGAAAACCACCCCGAGCTGTACCATCTGCTCACCCGGGCTTTGCGTCAGAACCCTAAGAAGCGGTTCCTGCGCTTCGCCACCGACCCGCGCGAGTGGCTGAAAACCCTCCGCTCCCGGCGCAAGTTCGGCCGCAACGACCCCTGCCCCTGCGGCAGCGGCAAGAAGTACAAGGAGTGCCACCTGCTGACGCAGGAACAGGCGGCGTAGTGCTTTATTGGCAGGCCGCAGCGCGGTTGAAGCTGCTGGCTCAACGGTCCCACCAACACAAAAAAAGGCCTCTCCCGATCAGGAGAGGCCTTTCTGGTTCCTAGCCAGGAAGCTTATTCCTTCACCAGGCGCTGGGTGAGCTGCAGGCCGTTGCCGCGCACCAGCACCACGTACACGCCCGCTTGCAAGGCCTCCACCCGTACGGCGGTAGCCATGCCACCCGTCAGCGAGTAGTGGGCAACCAGGCGGCCCGTGGCGTCGAGCACCGTGGCTTGGTAGGTGCCCGAGGGCAACGCAGTCAGGTCCAGCGTGGCGGTGTAGTCCTGCGCCTTTACGGGGTTCGGGTACACGCTCAGGCTCGGGGCTGCGCCGCCTTCGAAGCGCACGGCGCGCACCGGTGAGAGGCTGGCCGTGCCGTCGGCATCCACCTGCCGCAGGCGGTAGTACACGGTGCCGGTGGTTTTCGCGCCAATGTTGGTATCGGTGAAGCTGTAACTGTGGGCCCGGGTGCTGCTACCCTGGCCTTTCACCGTCCCGATGACCTCAAACGTGCGGCCGGTCAGGCTGCGCTCCACGCTGAAGTGGTCGTTGTTCTTCTCCGAAGCCGTCATCCAAGTGAGCAGGGCATTCTGCCGGTCGGCTTTCGCCTCGAATACGGTCAGCTCGACGGGCAGCGGCGCGCCACCGATGCTGAAGGCTACCGGCTGGGTGCTCACACCCCCGAACTCGTCGGTCGTCGTCACGCTCACGGAGTAGCTGCCGCTGCGCAGCAGCAGCCGGTTGCCCACCACGATGCGGCCCGTCGTCGAATTCAGCGTCAGGCCCAGGTCGTTGAGCTGCTGGAGGCCGGCCGCGTCCGTGGCGGCCAGGCGGATACCCGAGTCGGTTACCGTGTTCTGGCTGGTGGCCGCGTTGTAGCTGTACTCACCGCCGTTGGCGTCGAAGGGGCTGGTTATTGGGTCCCCGTTCTGGTAGGCCACGGCCCCGCCCAGTACCGGAGCGGGCGTGTAATCGGCCTTGTTGTCCAGCCCGACGGGAATTGAGTAGAGCGCCGCCGCCGATTCCGCGCCGCTGTTGTCGAGGGCGGTGTAGGTGAAGTGGGCGTTGCCGACGAAGGTGCCGACCGGGTCGAAGCGCAGGTTGCCGGCCGTGGTGGCCGGCAGGCCGAAGCGGCCCGCGCTAAGCACGACGGCCGAGTAGTTGATTCCGTCGGCGGCGTAGTACAGGGTGCCTTCCGTGGCGACGTCCGGCAACGACGTGATGGCGAAGCTGCTCACCGAGCCGTCGGCGTCGGAGGCGCTGAGCGGCGAGATTGGCTGCGCCGTGGCCGTGTTGCCGTCCGGGGCGGTGAGGCTGTTCACCACCGCGTTAGCCACGGCGGGCTGGTTGGCCAAATTGACGGTATAGGTCTGCGTGTCGTCGCCGGTAGTCGACTGCGTGGTGCTGGTCACCGTCGTGGCCGTCACCCAGAACGACGGGCTGCCCGCCGGGGCCGGGAACGTGATGGTGTAGGCAGCCACGCCGGATGCTTCCTGCCCGACCAGCAGCGTACCCACCGCGGGGAATGTGACGAGGCCGGTGCTCGACACGTAGCTGCCGCCCCCCGAGATGATGACGCTGCCCGGGTCCATGCCCGCCGGAATCTGGGCGGAGATGCTGACGCCCTGGGCTGGCGACGGACCTTCGTTCAGCGCCCGGATCAGGTAGGTGGCGGGCTGGCCGGGCAGCAGGGTGCCGGTTAGAACCGAGGTCTGAGGGCTGGGGCCCCGCACCACGGTGCGCACGTTGGTGAGCGAGGTGATATCCACGCTGGCCAGGGCCGTGTTGCTGGCCGGTGAGGCTTCGCTGTTCACCGAGCTTACGCTGGCCGTCGCCGTCAGCGGACCCGTGCCGGGCACGATAACGGTGATGGTATTGGTCTGGATGCCCGGCGTACCGCTGGCCTGCGAGGCCACCGTCGGGAAGGTCACGATGCCCGTAGCCGGGTCGTACACGCCGTCGTTGGAGATGGAGAAGCTGGCCGTGGGCAGGCCCATCGGCAACGCCACGCGCTGCACGACGCTGGTAGCGGCGGCCGTACCGCTGTTGGTGGTCTTCACGGTGAAGGTTACGGTCTGGCCCGCCGTCTGGCTGGTCGTGCTGGCGCTGATGGCCGTGGTTAGGTCATCCGCCGTGGCCGTAGCCCGCAGAATGCTCGTGGTAAACGTCGCCGCGTTGTTGCCGTGGCTCAGGTCATTGGTCGCGCCGCTTACTGTGGCAAGAGCCGTGGCGCTGATGGCCGCGACATCCGGGGCGTTGAAGGTTATGGTATGGGTGGCCGCGCCGGGCGCCCCGACGGGCACGTCGGCCTGGGCAGGCCAGCTCACGACGCCCGTCGTAGCGTTGTAGGCATTGGCCACCACGAGGCCGGCTGCGTCCCGGGCTACCACGCTGGTCAGGCCCACGGGCAGCTGCACGGTGGTCGTGATGCTGCCGGCGGGGGACGGACCGTTGTTCAGGGTACGTACGCTCAGCACGATGGGCGTCCCGCTCACGATTACCTCCGGCCCGGCGATGGTGGTCAGCACGTCGGAGGCGCGGCTGCCCGTCACGGTGAGGGTGCTGGTGTTATTGGCCGGCTGCGCGTCGGGGGTAGTGCTGGTGACGAAGGCCGTAGCTGGGAACGAAGTAGCGGCCGGTGCGTCAAACGAAATGGTGTTGGTAACCGACTGGCCGGGCAGCAGCGTGCTGATGACGGGGTAGGCCAGCAAGGCCTGGTTGAGCTGCACGTCGAGGGTGCCGGTGCTGGCGGGCAGCACGTTGTTGGTGTAGCTCAGATTGGCGACGGCCGGGGGCAGGCGCACGAACTGCTGCACGTTGGCGGCGGCCACCGCGCCGTTGTTCACGGTCGTCACGGTGTAGGTCACGCGCTGGCCGGCGGCCACCGTCGTTGGCCCGGCCAGAGTGGTCTTCACGTCGGTCGTCGGAGTGATGGTAACGGCGGCGGTAGCGCCGTTGTCGGCGGCCACTGGGTCGGCGGAAAGCGTGCTGACGCTGGCGCTGGCCAGCAGCGGGCCGTAGGCCGGCGCGGGCAGCTGCACCGTGCCGGTCTGGGTGGCGCCGCTGGTTAGGCTGACGGCGGGCCAGGTGACTAGGCCGGAAACGGCGTCGTAGGTGCCGCTGCCGCTGATGATAAGGGTGGCGGGGTTCAGCCCGGCGGGCAGGCTCAGGCGCTGCACCACGCCCGAGGCGGTACCAGGACCGGCGTTGCTCACGATGGAAGTCAGGAGCAGCGGGGCGCCGGCGGCCAGGTGGGTGACGGGCTGCCCCCCGCTGGTGGCGGCCACGCTGATGTGCACATTGGCCGCCGGCCCGCTCGTGGCGCTGACGGTGGTAGTGGCCGCCGCGGAGTTGTTGGCGGGCGTGGTTTCGCCGGCGGCCGTCACGGCGGCCGTGGCGGCAAACGTGGTGGCCGTGGCCGGTGCGGTCAGGCGCAGCGTGTTGACGACGCTCTGCCCGGCGGGCAGCGTGGCCAGCGCCGGGAAAGTCACGATGGTCGTGTTCGAGCCGGCGTCATAGAGGTAGGTGCCCTGGTTCGACACGAACAGGCCGGTCTGGTTGCCGGGCAGGGTGATGGTCTGCGCTACGGCGCTGGCCGGGGCCGGCCCCGCGTTTTTCGTGGTCAGTACGTAAACCAGCGCGGTGCTGGTACCGATGGCGGCTGGGGCGCTCAGGGTCGTGGTCAGATCGAAGGCCGGAGTCACGCTCACGCTCACGCTGCCGCCGTTGTTGGCGGGGCTGGCGTCCGGCGTAGCCGCGGTGGCCGTGCCCGCGCCGGCAAACGAGCTACCGGGTGCTAGGAAGGTGACGCTGTAGGTGTTGGTAGTGCCGCTGCTCTG
>Ga0247729_10000552_pt1 | contig 15255 bp, 15 predicted proteins | sample UWRJL133311R2_FD_180958 | JGI IMG/M metagenome (GOLD analysis project Ga0247729, IMG submission 180958) | Plant litter microbial communities from Arlington Agricultural Research Station in Wisconsin, United States - UWRJ-L133-311R-2 | ecosystem: Environmental > Terrestrial > Plant litter >... | reverse complement strand
CCACCGTGCTCGGACTCACCGTGCCAGACGACCTGGCCGTCAGCGGCTGGGACGACTCCGCCGAGGCTCGCCAGCATGGCCTGACCAGCATCCACCAAGCGCTCCACGATCAGGGGACCCAGTGCGCGCTGCTAGCGCTCGGCCAGGTCGAGCAGGCCGAGGAGCAGCCGTGGGCGCTGGCTGTTCGCGAGAGCACCCGGTCAGCACCGAAATCCGCACTAGCTGGCGTGGCTCTTCCGCAATAGCGTGGGGCGATGCGGAGAAGTCTGGTAGTCGGGTCGGTGGCGCTCGGCGCCGCAATGGTGTCGCTCATCGCGCTGGCCGCGCCGGTCTCCGCCGTGACCACGTCGCACTGGGCAGGGTGGGCTCCGCTGGCGGGGAGCGGTGGGGCGTTCAGCACCACGATGACGCTCGCCGAGCATCCGTCGATCGTCGCCGACGTCACCACCGACTCGCGCGCCGGACAGGTGGGCGTGATCTCGGGCGCATCCGTCTGGCTGGCGCAGGGCACGGATGTGGGCGCGAAGTACGGTTCGAGCCTGGGCCAGCCGTACCTCAACCTGCGGCCGCGGGCCGACACCCCGACCGCGCCGTCGCTCACGAACTATTCGTTCCGCACGCCGACGCCGGCGTCGGGCTGGACCTTCGTGCTCGGCGACATCGACGCCGATCAGCTGCAGGTGCGCGCGATCGGTCCGGACGGGGTTGCTCTGACCGCCGCCGAGCTCGGCGTGCACGCCGGCTTCAACTACTGCGCGCCCGGCGTCGTCGGCAAACCGTCGTGCATCGGATCGGCGACGGACGTTCCCACCTGGAACCCGGCGACCATGACGCTCACCGGAAACGCTGCCGCGAGCGACACCTCGGGTGCGGCAGCCTGGTTCGAGCCGACCGCGCCGATCTCGTCGCTGAGTTTCAGCTACGCACAGCGCTCGGGATTCCCCGTCTACCAGACCTGGTTCGCGTCGCTCGCGCGCGACATCACCGGAGCGGTGACGGATGCCGGTGCCCCGATCGCCGGGGCGACCCTCACCCTCACCGACACGACCGGTGCGGTCGTCGGTACCGCCACCTCGCTGGCGGACGGCAGCTACACGTTCCCCGGGTTCGTCGCGACCGACGGTTACACCGTGTCGATCACCCCACCCGCCGGAAAGATCGCGGTGAGCGCGACCAGCGTGCCCGCCTACCTGACCACAACGGATGCCGTGGCCGACTTCGCCGTGCGCGACATCGTTCCCGTCGCCGTGAGCGGGCTCGTGCGCGACACCGACAACCAGCCGGTCGCGGGGACGGTCGTGACGATCAACGGCGTTTCGGTGACGACGGGGCCGGACGGGCGCTACCTGTTCGACACCGTGCCCGTCGGCGACTTCTCCGTCACCGTCACGCAGCCCAGCGGATACACGCAGGTCACCGGGCCGGGCACCGTCACGGTTCCGGGTGGCTCCGAAGACCCGATCGCGCTCGCCGACATCGTGCTCGCCGAGGCGCCGGACGTCTCGGGAACGGTCACCGCCGCGGGCATACCCGTCGCCGGCGCGGTGCTCACACGCACCGGCCCGGGCGGGACCGCCACCGCGGTGACCGCGGCCGATGGTACCTACACGTTCGCGCGTCTGCTCGCCGGCGCACACACGATCTCGATCACCGCTCCCCCGGAATTCGGTGTCGTGGGCGCGGCCTCGCAACTCGTGGCGGTCGGCGCCACCGACGTCACGGGAGTCGACTTCGCCCTGGCCCGCGCGGGCAGTGTCTCCGGCACCGTCACCGATGCGGGAGGGTCTGCGGTGGGCGGCGCTACCGTCACCGTCGCGGGACCGGGCGGCACGAGCATCCTGAGCACGGATGCCGCGGGCGGCTTCGCAGCCGGATCGCTCGTTCCCGACAGCTACACCCTCACCCTCACCGTTCCCACCGGCTATGTGCAGGCCGGCCCGCTCAGCCGCACTGTCACGATCACGGCGGCGGGTGAGACGCTCGTCGATCAGAACTTCTCGCTCGCGGCGGCGACCGTCGACCCGGGCACCTCCGCCCCGGTCGGCGAGCTCGCGTTCAGTGGACCGGGCGACTACGTCACCGTGCTGTACATCATCGCCCTGGTGCTGCTGGCCATCGGCGGGGCCCTGGCCTACATCGTCGTGCGGAACCGTCGGGGCAAGTGATCGGCTAGGGTATTTCTCGCTGGCGTTGCCAGTGCGCGAGTGTAGTTCAATGGTAGAACTCCAGCTTCCCAAGCTGGTAGCGCGGGTTCGATTCCCGTCACTCGCTCTTCATTGTCAGTTCTCAACCAAGTTGAGACTCGTCTCAAGCTATCTAGTCCAGCGTCACAGGCCAGCTTTATCGTGAGCATCAGGAAGACGGTCGGAGTCGTGTGGGCACCAGCAAGGGCTATGCCGCCGCCTACGACAGGCGCGCGGAAGAGCGATTCGCCGAGTAAGCCATGCTCGACTACCAGCCCGTCACACTGCGTGAGAAGGAACTGGATCTCAATTCGGAGCCGCTCACCAAGGCACCGAAGCCGCTACCGGTAATGGCGTGGGTCCGCTACGGGGATGTTGCGGTGAAAGTCGACGCGTGGGCGGTCGCTTGGACCGACTTCGCCGTCGCGATCCGCTGGACCACGCCCAGCGCGGACGAGCACAAGGCATGGGTATGGGCTTCGGCTGTGCGCCCACGCAAGGTCTGAGTTCTTGCGTGCTGAGCGGCGGGTACTAATGCTGCGCGACCAGCCCGTCTATCAGCATCGTGAGCGCCGTCAGGCGCGGTGTCCCCACTCACTGGCCCGCGACCCGGCGGCGGGAGCGCGATACAGCGGCGCTATCCGTCCCGCTTCCCGAAGAACCGCTTCCAGAAGCTCCGACGAAGAAGATGAGTGGGCTCGTCGCCAGCTTGAAGCGTCGCTGCCCGAACATCATAGAAGTCGTCAAGCTCGCGAGCATCGCGGCGGCGACCCGACCCAACACGATTCTTGTCCCACGGCGCCGCCCACCGAATCTTGTTCTTGCGAATCCAATAGTGGGCGTGGCACGGCAGGTCCCAGCTACCGACGGATGGCGTGAGCGATATCACATCACCGTCAAAGTAGATCTGCCACTGCTTCGGGCTGAGCGGCAGGACGACCTTGCTTCCACAGCCGCTAGCGCAGAGATGCGCCGTCGTCGTGTAAACCATCGAGACGTACAGCTTGCCCGGCTCAAGCTCGCGAGGGATGAACTCGACGAAGAGCGGTTCGAGAAGTTCGATGCGGCTCATGCGGCAGTTCCATTGTTCAGCATGTGATTGCCGTCGATCGTGTAGTTGCTCGTGTATTCATTCTCGAAGTCGAAGTAGTAGCCGAAGTACTGCTTCCACTTGATGACTGCGAGTGCCGCGTTGAGCATGTTCAGTTCGGCGATCTGGATGTTCTGCGCGTATCCGTCGTCACCGTCATCGACGAACGAGATCTCGCCATGGGCCATGATCCAGTCCGGGTCGGCCTGGGTAGGAAGACTCACGCTGGTGCGGACGACACCGCCGATGGATGACCCGCGCTGGTAGATACCCATCCCGGTGTCGACGAACGGGATGTTCGCACCTCGCAGCGTCTCGAAGATGGTCCGTTTGTCGGGTCCAGTGTCAACCGAGACGAAAACGAAGTCGAAGCCCGTCAATTCCTGCGCGTTCTCGACGGTGATGCGATCCTGGTGCGGAATCACGTGCCGGTGCATGGCGGTGTAGTTCACACTGTGATGGGCGACTTTCGTTGGGCGAGCGTTGAGTTCTTCGAGGGATGCAGCGCCGGGTGAACGGAAGGCGTTGTGGATGAGGAGAAGGTCGTCGTCAAACAGGTGGATCTCGGCGACCGGCGTCTTGGCGACTGCGTCGAGAACGTAGGAGCCAGAGCCGCCGAGCCCGACGATCGCGATGCGCTGACCACGGATCTTGTCGACGACAGCACCGATGCGCGCGTGCGTCGTTGCGGCGTCTTCGTACTGGAAGACCGACTCCTCAAGGGTTGCAACAATCGGCGGGTGCTGACGATATGAGATCGAGCCGTCGATGGCCTGCGCATGCGCCTGCAGCATGCCGACGTAGGTCGACATTTTGTCGTAGTAGTTCTCGTAGTCGTTGCGAGCAGTTGTCGGCCGCTGCGAGAAGCCACAGGTGACGACTAGCCCCTGGCCCAGATCGACCGGACCGGTCTGGTGGATGAGATCGTCGAGTCGAGCTCCGTCACTGTTGCATGGGTAGTCATCAACCGTCTCACCGAGGAAATACGAAACGTGGATATCGGGGCGGTTCGCGAGGTCGATGACCTCAATCGTCGAGGCCAGGTAACCCCATTTGATCTCACGTCGTGCATTGACGTACGGAGTGCTGACTAGGAGGTGCCCAGCTCGAAACTGGACACCGTAGCCCTCGTCCTGAAGAAGCTGCGCGTCCGGGTTAGGACTTGGTGGTTGAGGTGACATTGAAGACAGCCCCATCTTTCTTGACGTCGACGATGCCACCTGGTTTGAGGCTCCCCTCCTTCGGCTTCTGGGCTCCGCGATACGTGACGGTGATGACGGCATCGGCGCTCGGCAGCGTCGGGTATGCGAACGCGACAACCTGCTCGTAGCTGACGGTCTTGTCTACGACGATCTCCTGCTGGCCGTTGACTACGATCTCGTACATTTTCTCGTGCGCGTTGTTCTCTGACTGGGACATTTAGAAAGCTCCTGTTCTGTGCTTAGGACGAATGGGCCGGCGCCGTGCCGGCGCCACCTCGATCACTTCTCGTTGCGAACACCCTTGTGCTGGTTGGGGCTTCCGTTCATGATGCGGCCGGTCGAGGCGTCGCGCTTGAACCAGGTTTTGCCTACCTGGAACTCACTGCGCCCCTTGACTGCTCCGACGCGGTGGCCGCGCCCCGTGTTCTTCGCCACTTCCGGCTCCGTCTCCGGGGCTTGCGGTCAGCCCCTCACTAAGTAGTCGGAGCAGGGAACCATCGAGTTAGCGGCAGCCGTCGCAGAGTCCGTCGACGAGCAAGTGGCGCTGGAAGAGCATGAAGCAACCGGTGCAGCTTTCCTCGGTCTCGGCAGCTCGGTCACACTGACACTTCTTGCAGAGCGGGCAGAACCCCCTGCCGCAAGTGGGACATGGGTAGCCACGGAAGGTGCGGCTCTGCCCGCAGCAGTAGATCGTAAGGAGGGGACGCGCTTCGAACTCCCGCGGCTGGATCATGTAGCCGGGATCGACGTTCCAGATGTCGTGCCCGGCTAGCACCGCGATGACTCGTCTGTCGTCGGCGATGGCGTCCGCGTAGAAGTCGGCGGTTCTACCCCACGAATCATGCCAAGTGATCCGCCGGGTGAACGTCGCACCTGCAGCAATCCCCCGAAGGGCGTGGGCGTCTTGAAGTGCTTGGCCGCGCCATGGATAGACGACGGGCCAGCCGTCATCGGGTTCTGGATGGATGCTCGCATGGGCGACTTGTCCATTGAAGCGGTCGATGAGCACGACAGCGCCTAGTCCGCGGATGCGCCGTGAAATTGCGATTGCACAGGCTTGATAGCTGGCCTGACTGTTGTCGAAGAGGTCTTGCACGTGGTGTGCACGTACAAGATCCGTCCCGACCACTTCGCTAGTGAGCTCGTCGGGCAACAGAAGGCGCTGCGCGATATGGTCGCACACGGTTTCAAGTAGCGCCGACGGATCAGCCTGGTCGGCGATCCAATCGAACAGGCCTTCGTCTTGCTCGACGATCCAGTGACCAAGCTCATGCGCGAGAGTGAAGTTCTGACGGCGGCTGTTTGACGTCGGTGCATAGAGGATGACCCCATCCTCTAGGAACGACATCCCGTCGCAGAAACCACCATCACCACGACTGCTGGACAGCGAGTCGACCGCGCGAACCGTCAAGTTCATGCCCGTGGTCAGTGCGTCGATCGGGTCGAGAACGAATTGCTCCTGCACCGAGGGATCGAGAATCTTCACGGCTCGCTCGATCCACGGCTCTAGCCTCATGAGCCCTCTGCGCCTTCGACGGACTCAACCAACGCTTCAATCGACTCAAGCAAGACATCCGCTTCGGGAGCACCACCACGATGCACAGCCACGAGCATCCGAGACTCAAGCGCCGAGGCCGCCAGCGCGACAGTAGTCCCCTGGATGCGTGCCCACCGCTGCGCCAGCCCCTTGAAGGCCTCTGACCCCACGATGACCGCGAGCCGAGCACGCTCCGGGTCCCCCCGGGACTGCCTGCGCAGTCGGTCGGCATCAACAGCGGTCTCCTCAGCGAGAGCGTTGATCAGTGCGGGGACATGAGTCAGGTTCTTGCCACTCTCCCACGCAAAGATGTCCCTGCTCGTCACCTCCCAGCCACGCGCGGCGAGTCGTTGCGATAACACGCTGACGGTCAGACCGACGTTCTTGCGGGCGCTCGACAGCGCCTTGCCGTCCAGCTCAAGCTCTGAGTCCGGGACTAGGCCGAGCATCGCCGCGACTGGATCGTCGGCAAGCGGTGGAGCGCTCTGCTGGCTAGCCCAGGCCAAATCGGCGGCCTTGAGCATGTCCCGAACCTCGGGGCGTTCAGACGACTGATCCGCTCCTGCGGCAAGCGCCGACTGTCCAGCGCGCGCATCAAGGATGGCTGCGATTTCTTCGTCCTTGCCGTCCGGGTGCATCGTCATCCTCCTCCCTTCACTGCGGCGTTGATCTTTGACAAGACTTTGGTACTGATCTGGCTGATTCGAGCCGGCGTAACGCCAACTTCTGCTGCGACATCGCCACGCGGGCGGTCCAGCACGATGTACTGCGCAAGCACGTGGTGCTCCTGAGCGTCAAGGCGCGCGATGGCGGGCCGCGTCTTCGCCATCTTCTCGAGCCACTCCATAGCCTCGTCCTCGTCTGGTGCCGCGCCTCCACGCACATACTCTTCCGAGTACTCCACGCTCCGCACGACGGCGGCCGATCGCACGATGTCGAGGGCCCTCCGTTTCGACGTTGCAACTAGCAACGCCTCCCAGCTGCGGGGCGGTTCTGCTGGAGGCGCCTTCATGAGCGACAGCATGGCCTCCTGGACTGCGTCGGCGGCCAGATCTGCCCGCCCGCGCCCGCGCAGCACTTCGAAAGCGACCCCGTACATCGCGTCGCGATGCTTCTGATACAGGGCCGCCCAGTCGTAGGAGGGATCAGGCATGCGCGGGCCCCCCGCCGTGTGCACCCATCTCATCACCTTCCATCAGCACCGATGATCGTCGCTCCAAAAGGTAGTCGAACCAGATGGTCCGGGAGTTAGCGAAACTCTGAAAAGTCGGCAAGGCGGAGTTCGGTGTAGCCGGTGAGGCCGCCAGCGAGATCGGGACGGGCGGCAACTACTTCGACCCCCTCGGGCTCTCGCGCCAACTTCATTCGGCTGCGGTCGTGGGCGTCTTGTAGAGACCGGAGGGCGTCGTCATTGTCGCGCGCTACCCACAATCTCGATGGGCTTAGCTGAGCCACTCGAACAGCTCGGCTGGGCCAGCACCTGGAGTCGCTCACCGACCAGCCCTCAGGCCCGGTATAGCCGCAGCTGCTCAGCTTCCCACCTGGCCAATCGGCGTTCCGTGGGATCCGAACTCCGGTACTTCGGCGCACATGCGGAACTCCTCATGCCCCGATCGCGCGATTTGCCAACCTGACTACCTCACAGCAGCTCGTCGAAGAAGAGCAGTGGTAGCCGCGAGCACCAGCAGAAGTTGCGCCCAAGACCACGAGTCGCCTCCGAGCTTCTTGAGTCTGATTAGCCCCGGAACGACAAAGGGTCGGTCAAGCGGATCCGCCACCAATTGCTTCGCGAACCACGATGATTTGATCGAACCCGCGTGCCATTGAATGAGTCGGGTGATGACTGTCGCACGGACCTCGATCCGGTCCTTCTTGGACACGCTTATCTGCATCCGCTGCACCTGGCGGAGCAGCCACGGCACAATGTGCTGGTCTGCCCCGTCGAGATCAAGCATTAGACGCGGTGTAAGGAGGGTGAACTCAAGATCGCTGTTAGTCCAAGCCTGAACGAAGGCCGGTCGAATCAACTGCCGTGTTGACTGATCGAACGCGTCGAGCACCCGAACCACGAGCACTCTGCGAATTTCTCGGCGCTGCGCTCTGCGCGCGAGGATGCGGTCGACCACGAACAGCACGAGTGTTACCAACAGCGTGGCTCCTGTTGTCGCGAAGCCGATAGCCAGAGCAGCGTTCATAGCCGCAGGTTATACACAACGTGAGACTTTCACACGGGCAGCGCGGGATAACACGGAAAGTCTGATCCACCAGATTCTTAGCAGCTGTACCCTCCGCTGGCCGACACCTCCATCGTGCATTGCGGACAGATGGATCGAGACCGCAGAGCGATTGCCGAACGCGACTCGGAACCAGCGCGTAGACCATTTTGCGGGTGTTCGACCTAGCCGCGATGTGCCGCCCGCCGAAGGAGGCGCCGGGGAGCGCTACCCACCGCCAAGGAAGCCCGACGATTACCGGCTAACTTAGCCGCCAAGTCGGGTCCATCTCGACCCCGAATTGATGACCCTGAATGCTCGGTGTCAGTAGCCCCAGCGGCGACGCACGGGAACTTCCCTAGCCGGGATCTCCTGCGGGCTGAGCGGGCGATCAGGAATCGGTCGCACTTTGTCGGGCGTGATCCGCTCTTTGTTGTGTTCCTCCTCCATGATGTCGGCGAAAGTTCCATCGCCCTTCACCCGGGCACTGTCGATGAGTCTGGCGACGAGGATGTCCAGCCGACGAACCTCGGCTTCGGCTGCAGTCAGCCGCTCGTGGAAAGTCACCGCACGGTGGCCGCACCACTGGCGCAGCAGCTCATGGCGCGGCTTGTCGGACTTCAAGTACCACTCGTACTCGCACTCAGTTGAAGTGGTTCTCTCGTGCCCCGACAGGTCTCGGGTGGGGCTGCCGCGCTTGCACTTGCACGGATCTCGGCTTCCTCGGCCAGGACCCATGCGAGAACGTCTGCCGGACGGCGGGCACACATGACCTCTGCAATCCGCAGCGTGCCCTCCGGTGAAACCATCATGATGCCGTCGAGGTCGAACGAGGGAACGCCGTCCAGCACCGCATCGAGGTCGGCATCAAGGAGTCGCTCCAACGTTGACCGATCATGGACCGCAGTCGCGTGACGCACCGGCGACCACTCGCACGTTGCGACCGCCGCAGGGATGAGGTTGTCAAAGACCTCGGAAGCAGCGCCGTCCTCGGCATCGGTGAGTTCGAATTCGATCCGTGCCCACTTCGCCATCAGAGCGTCGTATGCATCGACCTCGGCCCAGAGCCGGCGAAGACGTGAACCTGGAACGTTCTCTCGCCGGCCATCTGCAACGAATTCGACATCAACTCGGGCCGACGTCTTCTTGGGCTGAATTCCGAGAATCCGCACACGTTCCGACGGCGCGGACTCCCTGAGCCGGTAGATCCACTCTTCGCCTACCTGCATGCTCAATCCTGATCTGCGGCGGACTCTCCGAATGTCGCACCCCGCTGGGACCATGCTCTCATGACAGAACTCGCTTATATGGTCCGTGAAGACTGGGCCCAGCATGGCACCACGATGGTGCCGCAGAGCGCCGTGATCCGAGATTGGATCGGTGCGCCGCCCTATCTCTTCGCCGTGACCGACGTGAAGAAGTTCAACCGCAACAACCGAAGCGCTGACCTTGAGACGGCGCAGTTCATCGCCCCCGACGCCTCGGACCGCAAGGTCTTCAATATCGCTGAACTCGGCAGCCTTGGCCGCGGGGATAAGGCGATCGACCACGCGGTCGTGATCCTGAACCCTTACGGCGAGCGGGATCTCGACGCTCTGGGCGACGCCGTGAAGCACGATGCGCTCAAGAAGGTTTTCGTCATGATCTGGTCGCCGCGCGACATGGTCCGCGCCTGGCTGGACGGCCTCGCTGCGATCAACCTGCACACCGGCGAGGCCTTCTCGGCCCCGGATCCCGTCATGGTCGAGGCAGGGAAGTCGATGGTGAACGAGGAGTACAACGGGCTCAGTTCTGGCCGCGGCAAGGACGCCGTCGTGCAGCTGGTCCGGGCGTTCACCGCCGCTGGTTATCCCCTGGACGTAGATGCCTGGCTGCGCGCCTACTTCGCGGCAGGCGGCACCTTCCGCCACGGCGAGACGGTTGGGAAGCTCCTCGGCGAGATGAAGAATGGCACCAAGCACCGCGTGCAGACCCGCTATCGCGACAACATCGTCGAGATCCTTCGCGACCGCGTCGCCCCCAAGGTCTAGGTCTGGTTCGTGCCGGTCACCGAAGATCAGAAACGGGAGCCCGCCGATAGGCGTCGCCCATCTGCTGCGCTGAAGGAAGAGGAACAAGCCCACCCCACAGAAGCGAAGCGGCGAGAGTGGTACCAGAAGAACATGTTCCTGACTCGAGAACAGGCGGCCGCCGGCGAGGCGTGCCGAGGGTGCGGTCTTCCGGTGATTGACGGGCTCGGCTCCTGGCCGCCGCTGATGCACCTCTCCGACCAGGAGCGCCTAGACCACGACGCAGCGGAAGCCAGATACAAGCAGCTCCACCCCGGCTGCCACTCGCACCGCTGGAGCATGCAGGGATCCCGGACCACGCATTGTGGCCTGTGTTGCCCGCCCATTCCGTTCTCCGACAGCCAGCTCGAGAGCATCGCCCGTATCCTTCGCCGCCACGTCCGTCGCGAGGAAGAACTCGACGTCTGGGCACTCGACTTGACGTGCGGCCACTGAACCGAGCACAGCGTCCACCACACGCAGAGGTACTGGGTCGGATCGACCGTGATCTGCGCCGACTGCGGAGTCACGCGAGGAGTCGTGACGTCGGAGCGGATCGTCGAATCTGCCGACCGCAAGAAGGAGGTCGAGCGGAGACGCGTGACCGAACTTGCGAAAGCCGAGAAGGAAGTCGCAAAGGCCGATAAAGGCGCGGCTCTGGCTCGAGAGAAGCTCGCGGCGCTAAATGCCGGACCATAGCGCTTGAATGCGCCATGACTCCACGAAGTGATGCCTCTCCTCGATAGCGGGAATCCCCCAATGTCGATCAGGAACTAGCCCAAGATATTGTTTGGCACCGCTTTGCTATCGACGCCGTTCGGGACCGTCCGGGTTTCGGTTGGGACGTTTGATGCACCGATCGGCGGCGCGTCCGGTCGTTCGAGCCGACCACTGAACGACCCTCCGAGAACGATCGCTTTCGTAGTGAGGTCTCAGCCCGAAGAAGGCTCGGGGTTAGTCGACCGGTTCGCGGTACGCTCGCGCCGTGAATGATGACGATGTTCCCACCCGTATCGCGATCGATCGAAAGCAGTCGCGCTCGTGGGTGGAGGTGGCGCATTCTGCTCGACTAATGCGCGATCTGCTAACCGAGACACCACCGGCCGCAGATGGGTCGCCGTTCAGCATGATCGATGAGGATCTGCCGCAGTCATGCGAAAAGTGGTGCCGCTCATACCTATCTTCAGCGCTTGAACACCTTGGTATGTGGGCGGACTACGTCGCGCCGCTGACTTTCCACCCTGACGCGGTCGTACATCACGAAGCACGTCCAGCTCAGACGCTTGCACGTGCGGCGCTCGAGTCCGCGTCTCAAGCCGTGTGGGTTATGGCCTCACGGGATCCACGCGAGGTACTGCGGCGACACCTGTCGCTAGTTCTCGCCGATTGGGCGGAGCAACGCAAAGCCGAAGTAGACCCGGAGCGCAAGGCCGAACTCAAGCAGCAGAGGCTCGATCTGCTCGAAATTCTCGAGAGCCACGGTGTCAAGGTTGATGATCCGTCCTACCTGACACTGGTCACGACGGCAGCGGCTGAGGTGCGGACCAGCCTCGCTGACGGCGACCTCGCCGACCCGGCGCAAGTCGAGCGCCTATGGCGCGCATCTGCTGGCTCGGCCCACGGGAAGGTGTGGCCATCGCTCGAATTGCGAGTGTCCGTTGAGCTCGATGGGCGGACGTTCTCGTTCCCTGACGCAAACGCGATGTCCGCCATCCTCGTGCTCGCGGACAGGGTTACAAGGTATGGCGTGTTCCGCTTCATCGACTACGCGGGCCACGAGCCGCAGCTTGCTGAGCGCCTCCGAACGACGTCTCTCCGCTGGTATGCGCGCATTCCGAAGGTCGCGGGAGCACCCGAGCGCCTCGAGGATTTTCCTGGGTACCCACCAACGTCGTAATCGATCGTGTGCGAGCAGGACTTGAAACGCCTGTAGCCGCCGGCCCCAACAGATCGATCTTGGCGAGAGCGAGCGGAGTCTCGCGACAGGGCAGAGTGCAGTGATAGCGGTCCCGCTGCCTTCTGCGCTTTGATTAGGCGAGATCTAAGTCGAGTGAACGACCCCGCCCGTACGTTTCGGAGAATTGCTCGATGAACGGCTTGTGCCAGGGCGTGGGATACACAGTTCGAGTTGACAGCCCGGAACGGTCCAGCAGCAGCGCACGCAACTCCCGCTTTACAGCGCCCGTCACCGTGATGGCGAATGCCTCTCCACGTCTTTTGAAGTTGTTGGCTGATTCGCCTCGCTTCTCGATGCGACGTTCAACGTAGTTCTTCCCTCGAACATTGAACTCCTTGGTCCCGATTTCGATGCTCATCGATGTATCTACTCGGGGGTTGGTCGTGTTGAAGTCGCTAATGAGGAAGGACCCACGCTGGATGCGCAACCGTTCTGTGACGTCAGGCGCGCGATACCAGTAGTACGTGTCTTGAAGCGAGTCTGCAATGGATGTCCCGGAGGCGGACCAGTAGTCCCTCGCGTCTAGTGGGTCGAGCCAACGATCCTCAGGCGGGCGCAGAATGCCAAAGAGTCTGCCGGTGGTGCTATCTAGGCTGTCGGGCTCCTCTCCCGTCGCGTTGGCAACCATCCATAGGGCGATGAGGGGGTCGGTCGTCACGTCCAACAGAGGTGTCGCTGCGCCGTGGTGCTGCAGCGTCGCGAGAAGAGCGAGGTCTGGCATCGTGAACGCGCCATCCTTGTCTAACCCGGCTTTGCGGGCCGTGCTAAGGAGGTGTGTTGTTGCGGCGATGACCGTCTTATCGTCATGGCTTAGTTTTGAGTTCAGAACCCGAGTGTGCACTCCCGGCTCGAGACCAAAGCGGGCATCCGCCTGACCCCGCCACAACCACACCTCATGCGAAAAAGTCGAATGGAACCAGGTGGCGGCAGAAACGATGTCTCGTGCTGCTTGCGCGGCGTTAGTTGTGGGCGGCTTCCAAGTCAGCACGGCCAAAGTATGGCAGTGATTCCCTGTTGGCACCCCAGAACCTGGCCGGTCTCGCGAGTACCCAAGCAACACCGAAGAGTCGCCCAAGTGGCGAGAGGCGCGCCTGCTTTAGAGCCAGGTATCAGGGCCATCGAACTCAGATTTTCAAGACAGGTGGGAGTTTCATTTCTGGATATCCCACGAAGTTTAGGAAATAAGCTCAAGTCGACGGTCCTTGAACGACCGATTGTGCACTGATCGATGATGACAAGCGAGCTGGCGGGGCATATGGAACCGGACGAAGCGCCGACAACTACAACGCGAATACGTTGGTGGGTGGTATTGGCCTGCGTGGCCGCCGGCGCGACACTTTGTTTTCTTGCCTATGTTGCCGAGTCGGAGAGGTGGACCCCACCGACTGCCGACCTTTTCGTGAACCTGGGCACCGCATTTTTCTTGGCGGCGCTCCTTTATTTCGTCGAGCGCCAATTCATCAAGCGGGTCGACGAACAGGTGCAGGACATCAATACGAGAGTTGATGTTCGACTTGCAGCACAAGATCAGGAGATTTCATCGAAACTCGAAGACTTAGAGGCGGCGCTCAGCGAACGTCAACAGCAACGTGAGACGAAGCAGGACGACTCAATCGCAGCGTTAGAAGATGAGTTGACCTACGACAGGGTGCGTACTGCGCTTCAACGCGCACAGGATGTTGGTGGCATTGCAGGTGACGGGCTGACGGTGCCTTGCACCCATAACGCGGCCGGCCTTGCCTCCACATTCGAGTTCGGTCTCGCCCAAGATTTGCCCGCGGGCCAGTCGCGTGTGGAGCACGAATACCTGGCGATCAGCGTTGACTGGAGCGGCGACCAGCTAGGAATTGTGTACTCGGAGTGGATGCGTGAGGAAAGCGCCGCGGAGGCAGTGGACCGCTTGACTGTCGAACTCCAAAGGCGGCGCTACCCGCAAATCGATGAGTTGAACTGGAAGATTGCGTTTAGGAACTTGCTCGCCGCCCTTGACGTATCCGTTCAGTTTGGGAGGCCCAACAACGCGAGACCGTCGCTGTCGGGCGCAGTGAGCGATTTTTTTGATGGCGAATTGTTTGTGACGACCGCCGGGATTGAGAGCCTTACTCGCGGCGTGCTCGTGGCACGAGCCAAGTTTCCAATGGTCATGACCTCCCGGGCGTCGGGTAGCAGTTCAAACGTCGAGTGGAATTCGTTCAATCCGGCAAACCCGGGTTGGGTGGAGGAAACGTTGTGGAACGCAATTGTTACGCGGGCGAAGTTAAGATTCGGGCTTCGGTTCTAGGCCATCGAGAACCGCGAGTGAGCAGAAAGCGAAGCGATCTCCCGAAGCACAGGCACCTTCAGAATCGAAGCGCTGTGTGGCCGGCCTCGCGCTGGTGAGTCCTGATCAGCGAACGTTTCGGAACGAGTGGAATGTGCGTAAAGCACTTGGCACCCCGATAACAAGTTTTATGACTCGGCCGGCCTCAGCTGGTCCGGCCCGATTGTCTCGGTCGTTAAGCCCAATCTGTACGACGTGCCACGAGATATCCAGAAAAATTAGGCTCCGAAGCCGACCTGACAGCGCATAGTGCAAAGAAGGTGCGACAGTGTCATCTAGCTCGGGAACTAACGACGCGAGCAGGCACAGTCCGCACGACGCGGCCCAATCGCCTGCCGGGTTGAGTCGCGCAACCCGCCGCCGCTGACTTTGGCACCCCGTCGTAACTTCTGCATCGCGGCACCCGGGCGCATTCGTTACGTAAGGGTGCCTTCGACGCGTGACAGACAGACGCGGGAATATACCCCATAGGGGTATTGTTCGGACGGATGGCACGACGACCGAAGGAGCCGACACTATGGAGCACTCCCACGAACACCCGACCAGCCATCACGGCGGCACGTCCTGGAAGATGGCGGCGCAGGCGACGCTGCACTGCCTGACGGGCTGCGCGATCGGTGAAGTACTCGGGATGATCATCGGCAGCAGTCTCGGCTTCCACACCCTCGGCACGGTGGTGCTGTCCATCGCGCTCGCGTTCGTGTT
>Ga0247729_10000551_pt1 | contig 15264 bp, 17 predicted proteins | sample UWRJL133311R2_FD_180958 | JGI IMG/M metagenome (GOLD analysis project Ga0247729, IMG submission 180958) | Plant litter microbial communities from Arlington Agricultural Research Station in Wisconsin, United States - UWRJ-L133-311R-2 | ecosystem: Environmental > Terrestrial > Plant litter >... | reverse complement strand
AGTGGGTCGTTCAGGCAGCGAGTAGCACTGAGTGGGTATCGGGCGAATGGATGCTTTGCGCCGAAGCATCCCGAACGCCCACCACCTCTCCGTCAATACGCAGGTGCTGAAAATCGAGGCTACGTTCGCGGGTGAGGTCAAGCACCCGCTGGCGCCGCAGCTCATCGGTGATCTGGCCGCTGAGGTCGACGAGGGTGGTGCCAAGTGCACCCGTGACTGCGGCGATCATCTCGCTTGACGGCTCTTTGAGTCCGCGCTCGATTTCGGAGAGGTATTGCGGGGAGATACCCGCTCGCTCGGCCACCTCGGTGAGTGTGCGGCCCTGACGTTCCCGCAGTGTGCGCAGTCGGCGGCCGAGCACGTGGCGCCACAGCGGCTCGGCGGAGGGACGTCGTGTGGGCTGCTGTGGGGGATGCACCAGCGGGATGATCTCGACCATGGTTCACAGTAGTTCCGCGGCGCGTCGACAGAACAGCCGATTCTGCTCACAGCAGATTTGCGTTCCTGAGCATGCGCGGCTCGTCCGTGCCCGGGCTCTGGTGCGGTGGCAGAGTGGAGAGTACACATCGCCCGAAGGAGAACCACCATGGCCGTCACCTCACTGCTCGACCTGACCATCGCTCCAGCGTCACTCGCGGAGGCCCCCGCGATCATCGCGCAGGTACTGACCGCCACCCGCGCCTTCGAGGGCAACCTCGGAGTCGAAGTACTCGTCGATGTCGCCAACCCCGCACACTTCGTCGCGGTCGAGACCTGGGAATCGATCGAGCACGACGACGCCTACCGCGCCTGGCGCGCCACGCCTGAGGGTGCGAGCGCACTCGGCAGCATCCTCGCCGGTGCTCCGACCCTGACGCGTTTCGAGCCGCTCGCCCCGGCCGTCAACTAGCGCTCGTCGGGCTATCCGCGCGACTCGGGTGCCTCGGCGGGTGTGCCGCCATTCGCGCTCCAGTCCGGCTTGCCGCCCGCGGCCGTGGACGTGATGTTTGTCCCGATGATCAGGAAGCGAGCTTCCTCGTCGGCGACGGGACAGTGCTCTTCACCGAGCGGAACCACAAAGAGGTCACCCTCGTTGAGGATCACATCGCGGTCGCGAAGCTGCACCCGCAGTTGACCCTGGAGAACCAGGAAGACCTCGTCCTGGTCATCGTGGGAATGCCATTTCGTCGACCCGATGCCCTTGGCGACCTTAAAGAGCTGGCCGTTTCCGCTCGCCACCACCTTCTGCGACCAGAACTCGGTGAGCGATGCCGCTTCGTCCTTCAGCGTGACTTTGTCCGTGCTCGTGTTGTCCACAACCGGCTCCTCATTGTTCGTTGATATCGAACCTACGAGCGATGGGTATGCCGCACCCGTGCTAGGAATGGCACATGTCGCAACGATCCGGTCATCCTGCTCGCATACCCAGCGCTCGTCACCCCATCGACGTTGCGCTGATCGTCGACCAGGGATCCAACCCGTTCGAGATGGCGTGCGTTTGCGAGATCTTCGGCGCCCGCCGCCGGGCCGAGATCGGCTATGAGCCGTATCGCCTGCGGCTCGTCTCGCCCGAGGCATCCACCACCATGCGCGACAGCCTGTTCACCATCACCGGCACGTCAGACCTGTCGGCGCTTGACGAGGCGCACACCGTGATTGTGCCGAATCGCCCCGACATTGACACACCCAGTCGCACGCTGTTGCTGGATGCTCTGGTGCGTGCCCACTCTCGAGGAGCACGGATGGTTGGGCTCTGCACCGGCGCGTACACCCTCGCCGAGGCGGGCATACTCGACGGGCGATCGGCCGCGGTGCACTGGCAGCTCGCCGATGACTTCGCCTCGCGGTTCCCCTTGGTCGACGTTCAACCCGACGTGTTGTTTGTTGACGAGGGCGACGTGTTGACGTCTGCCGGGAGCGCTGCCGCCCTCGACCTCGGGCTGCACATTGTGCGCAACGACCATGGCTCAGAGGTCGCGAATTTTGTCAGCCGGCGGCTTGTTTTTGCGGCATTCAGGGACGGCGGCCAACGCCAGTTTCTCGAACAACCGATTCCCCACGCGGCGACCGCGTCCCTGGGCCCCACACTCGCGTGGGTTCAGGAGCACCTCGCCGAATCGCTCGACGTGCAGGCCATGGCCGACCACGCCCATATGAGTGCCACAACCCTCCATCGCCGGTTTCGAACCGAGGTGGGCACTACCCCTCTCGCGTGGCTTACCGTGCAGCGAGTGCAGTTCGCGCGACGACTGTTGGAACGGGATGACGCGGGGCTTGAGCTCGTCGCCCAGCGCAGCGGTCTCGGTACGACCGCGAACCTCCGCGCCCAGATGCACCGTCACGCCGGCGTGAGTCCGTCCGCCTACCGGGCGCGCTTTGCGGCAGCCGAAGCCTAATCGGCACTGCCCGAATGCACGTCAGGTCTCTAGAATTGGGACATGAGCCGCACCGATGCGCCAAGCCCGTCCACCCGTCGCCTTCTCGCCGCGCTCTGGATACTCGCGGGTGTCATCGCACTGGGTGGGATAACTCTCGCGATCACTACAGGGTCGTGGCTGCCACTGGTGACTATTGTGTTCGGGCTCGCCGTCCCAATGATGCCGCTGCGCTCCCCCGCGACGATGCGCCGCGCAGCGCGTTAGACCGCGTGCACCCTCGACAGAAAATCGCGGGTGTCGGGATGCCGTGGATCATCGAAGATCTGCGCTGGCGGCCCCTGTTCCACAATCACACCACCCTTGAGAAAAACGACCGTGTCGGCGACCTTCCGCGCGAACGACATCTCGTGGGTGGCCATCAGGATCGTTGATCCGTTCTGCCTCAGTTCGGCGACCAGATCGAGCACCTCGCCCACGAGCTGAGGGTCGAGCGCGCTGGTGATCTCGTCGAGCAGCAGCAGCTCCGGGTTGGTCGCGATCGCCCGCACGATGGCGACGCGCTGCTGCTGGCCGCCGCTGAGCCGATCGGGGTAATCCTTCGCTTTCGCCGCGAGACCGATCCGATCGAGCAGCTGCAGCGCCGTGGCTTCGGCAACAGGGCGGCGGACGCCGTGCACTTTCCGCGAGGCGAGAGTCACGTTGTCGAGCACCGAGAGGTGCGGGAACAGGTTGAAGTGCTGGAACACAACGCCAATGCGACCCCGCACTGCGTCGACAGCGATACGAGGATCGGAGATGTCTTCGCCCTGCAAAAAGATCTGCCCGTCGTCCACCTGCTCGAGCAGGTTCACGGTCTTGAGCAGCGTCGACTTACCGGAACCTGAGGCACCGATCAGCACAACAACTTTGTGTTTGTGCACGTCGAGGGTGATGCCCTGCAGCACGGGAACGTCGCCGAAGCTTTTGTAGACGTTGTCGAGCCGGAGTACCGCGCCGGTGTCGCCCGTGTTGTCGCTCATACCATTCCACCGATCTGCTCGCGGCGCTGGGCACGGGCGCTGTACCAGTCGGTGAGCCGGATCATCGGCCAACTGAGCGCAACGAAGAGCAGCCCGGCCACGACGTACGGCGTGAAGTTGTAGCTCTGTGAGACCTGGATCTGCGCGGCGCGCACCGCATCAACCGCACCGAGCACGGAGATCAGTCCGACGTCTTTCTGCATCGAGACAAAGTCGTTCATCAGCGCCGGCGTCACCTTGCGCACGCCCTGAGGCAGCACAACGATCCGCAGCGTTTTCGCGTGCGACAGTCCGAGCGAACGAGCGGCCAGCCGCTGCGACGGATGCACGGCCTCCATACCGGCCCGCAGCACCTCGGAGACGTAGGCAGAGTAGGTAAGGATGAGCGCGGCGGTTCCCCACACCTCGGCGCCGAAGCGCGGGAAGATACCGAGCGCGGGGATACCGAAGCCGACCAGGTACAGCACGATCAGCAACGGCATACCCCGGAACAGGTCGGTGTAGCCGGCGGCGAGAACGCGGAGCGGGAAAAACACCGGTCCGCGCAACGTACGGATGACGGCAAGCAGGGTCGCGAAGATGGCGACGCCGACAGAGGCCATCAGCAGCACCCGCAGGTTGAGCACCAGCCCCTCAAGCACCTTAGGCAGCGCGGCCACAAACGTCTCGGGATCGAAGAAGGACTCCTGTACCGCGGCCCAGCCGGGGGTGTCGATAACAAAAAACCAGACCAGCGCCGCGAGCACAATCGTGCTGGCGGCGCTGATCAGCACGCTGCGTCCGGACTGTTTTTTGCGGAAGGCGCGACGATCGAGTTCAACGGAACTCACCGGCCGCGCGGACGCGGTGGGGTCCGTCGTTGTCATGAGAGGGAGATTACTGCAGAACGGGCACGTCAACCGAGGTCGAGAGCCACTCGGTGGCGATCTCGTCCAGGGTGCCGTTGTCGCGCAGGCTATCGACAGCCTCGGTCACGGCGTCGGTGAGGGGCGAATCCTTCGCCAGCACAATTCCGAATTCCTCGCCGCCGGTGGAGTCGTCGAAGGTCCCGAGGATTTTGCCACCGTCGAGCTCAACGCCCGTGAGGTAGAAGGCAGTCGGCAGGTCGACGACAAGCGCGTCGATCTGTCCGCTCGTCAGCGCGAGCACCGCATCCTCGTTGGAGTTGAAGATCTGCGGGTCGCTGCCGGTCTGGTCTTGGTACACGGTGAGGCTGGTGGTGCCGGAAGCGACGCCCACAGTTACGTCGGAGAGGCCGTCAACCGTGGTGATGTCCGCCGCCGCAGAGCCCTCGACGGTGATGACCGCCTGGGTGGACGTGTAGTACGGAGACGAGAAGTCGACGGCCTGGGCGCGATCCTCGGTGATCGAGTACTGCTGCAGGTTGAGGTCGAAGTCCTTGGGCCCGGGCGCGATAGCACCCTCGAAGGTGGTGCGCGTCCAGACGACGTCGTCCTTCGCGTAGCCCAGCTCGTCGGCAACCGCGTAGGCCACAGCCGCCTCGAAACCCTCGCCCGACTCGGGGGCATCGTCGATGACCCACGGGAAGTAGGCGGGCTCGCCGGTCGCGATGGTGAGCTTGCCCGAGGTGAGCGTCTCGAGGCCGGTGTCGGAGCCAGCGTCCGTGCCGGGTGTGGCAGAGCTGCAGGCGCTGAGGGAGATGATGGATGCCGCGGCCACAAGAACAGTGAACGAGCGAGTAGAGAATCGGGACACGGTGCTGCCTTTCGGGAGGAATGACGCCGCCCCCACATGATCGGGGTGCCGTAGATCTGGTGCGGCTTCGATCATCGTAACCACGGCCACCAACCCGGGCGAATCTGGTTACGCAGTATTTACGTGGGGACGCGGGCCGGTCCAGTCCGGCCCCGCCCAGACCAGTTCGCCGCTGATGACGGTGGCGGCTGCCGTGCCCGCGCCGTGCTCGACGAGGGTGGTGATGGTGTCGTCGATCGCGCCCACCGGCAGAGCGAAAAAGCTGAGGTCGGCGAGCGCCCCCACCGCAAGGTAGCCGGAACGGTCGGAACCCACGTCGATACCCATCGCGTGTGCGCCACCCAGGGTGGCGGCGGCAATGAGGCGCTCGGGCAGGTCGCGATCGGTGTACCCCTGCTCGCGGGCGAGACGGTGCAGCAGAGCGACGTCGGCGAGCGGATCCAGCGAGGGACTCGACGAGAGCGAGTCCGTTCCCACGGCGATTGGACTGCCCTCGCGAAGATAGGCCGCGATGGGCGGCGGGTCGAGTCCGATCACGGCGTTCGACCGCGGGCAGAGCGCGACCGAGGTTCCGCGCGCCCGCAGCAGCGCCCGGTCGCGGGCAGTCATATACACACCGTGCGCGATGTGGCAGTCCGGGCCCAGTACACCGAGGCGATCAACGAAGTCGGTCGCGCTGGTGCCGAAGCCCAGGGCGCGCAGCGCGCGGAAGCTTTCGACGCCGGCGAAGTGCCAGGGCTGGGCGTCATCATCAACGCTGTGGCCGGCCGCGTGCATCCGTTCGCCCTCAAAGCTGGACTCCCCCAGGTGCAGGTGCAGGCGACGGCCGCGCTGGCGAACGATGTCAGGGATCTCGAGCAGCGGCACGGTATCGAGAGAGTAGGGAGCGTGCGGCGAGAGTCCGGCACCGGGAGTGGCAGGGATCTGGTCGAGCTCGCTGATGATCTGGGCACGGCCCTTTTCTCTCCAGGTTGCCGTATCCCAGCTCATCACCTCCCAGTAGGTGATGCCGTGCAGGCCGGCATCGTGCAGCACGGTGATCGCCTCCATGTCGGTGACAATGTCGGCCACACTGGTGACACCGTTGGCCAGGAGCATCCGGGCACCCGCTGCAGCATCTGCCTGCCAGTTGTGCCCCCGGTCATAGGAGACGGAGAAGGCGGCGGCCCACTCGTCGAAGCCGTCATACTGCTCGCGACCGACATCGGCCATACCGGTGTACTGGAGGTGCGAGTGCGCATTGACCAATCCCGGCGTCAGCACACCCGGCCAGTAGTGCTCAGTGAAGTCGAGGCCCTCCGCGGTGAGAAAACTGGTGACCCAGGCTCGCTCGCCGACGTGCAGGATGTGGCCGTCACCACTCACGGCGACGGAGCCGCCAATCAGCGGCGGGGCAGTTACCGGGATCACCAGGGCGGCCGAGTAGACCGTGATTCTGCTCGAACTCATACGGGAGGGGTGCTTCCGGTGATGGGGGCGGGTCGGTCGAATCGCGTGGGGTACCAGTCCGCGAGGAACTCCCGTTGGGCGTCCGTCGCGGTGTCGATGTCGGTGGTGCCGAGAGCGGCCGCAGCGACACGGTCATCGGCCTCCGCGGGAAGCGGATGCAACCCCACACTCCACTCGTGCTCGAGCAGCGTGCGCACGGCGGCGAGCTGCACGGCGAAGGAGAGGTCCATAATCTCGATGGGATTGCCCTCACCCGCAGTGATGTTGATACAGCCACCGTCATCGAGGATGCGGACGGTGCCGCCGCCGGGCAGGTGGAAGCGCTCGAGCTTCGGGGCGAGGGTCTGCCGTGTCGCTCCCACAGCGACGGCGTCGTTGATCGCGATCTCCTGCGGCACGCCGCCGGCGACCGCGATCGCGGCGTCGGGAGCACAGGCGAGAAGGATATTGAGGTCGATGGTTCCCGCGATGCCGGTGGCCGAGATCACCAGATCTGCGGTCGCCACGGCGGTGACCAACCGGGCCACCTCATATCCCTCGAAGGTCGCTCGCAGGGCGCGCACGGCGTCCGTCTCGGCGATGGTCACCCGAGCGCCCAGCGCTGCGCAGTGCCGGGCGACACCTTCACCGACCGGTCCAAAGCCGGCGATAACAACGGACTTATCAACCAAGGAGTCGTTGTGTCCAGAGCGTTCAAGCAGGTCGAGGATCGCGAAGACGCAGGACTGCCCGGTGCCGTAGAGGTTGTCGAACTGCGTTTTGCTGCGGGCGTCGTTGACGGCGACAACGGGCACACGCAGGAGGCCCTGCTGTTCCATTACTCGCAGCGGGCGCAGTCCACTGGTGGTCTCCTCGGCCGCGCCGCGCAGGCGCTCCACTGCGTCGGGGCGTTCGAGGTGGGCGAGACGGATGAGCGCAGACCCGTCATCGAGGAGAAGGTCGAGGTCCTGATCAAGGAAGTCGAGCGCGTAGGCGCGGTGCTCGGCACGGCTGGCGGTGCTGTCCGCGAAAACGGCAAGGCCGTCGGCGCGGAGTGCGTCAGCGACGGCGTCGTCGGTCTCGTCGGGGTGGGCGAACACAACGGTCTCGGCTCCGGCCTCGGCGAGGAGCAAGGCCAGAACGGCGGTCTTTGGCTCGAGCACCATGCTGATTCCGACGCGGACGCCCTCGATGGGGGATCCCAGCCCGGACAGCTCCGTGGCGAGGGCGCGGGACACGGGCATAAACCGGCGGGCCCAGCGGATGCGGTCGGCCCCATCAGTGGTGGACGCGACGGGCGACTCGCTGGGAGCATCCCCCACCACCGCAACCTCGCGGCCGTCGACATCCACAAAGCGCACACCCGGTCTGGCCTGCACCCCACCCTCGGGCGTCTCACCGATCACCACAAGCGGGCGCGGGTTGGCAGTGAGCCACGGCGTGAGGTCGGCGGGCGCATCCCCACTGCAGAACAGGTAGTCGAGTGGCCCACTGCCACGCCACCGCCGGGCGCCGAGAGCGAGGAGTGCGCGCTCAAGTTCGACGCTCACGTCGTCGACCGCCCCGTGCAGCGCAAAGGTGCGGCCCGCGACGAGCAGGTTCGTTGCGGCGGCGAAGCGACGCAGCATCCGGTGGGCCTGATCGCGGGGGTTGCTCACCCGCCCAGCATAGGGCGGGGTGTGGCGCAAGCACGGACGACGAGTAACGGCGCGACGGCAGGTGCGGCCCACACTGTCGATCTCCTTGCCGAGAAACTCCCTGGCTGGGGCTTATTCCAGTACCTTGGGGCTACTTATTAGCGTCCGACATCCGGGCCTGAGTCTTGGAGCCAACATGTCTTACAGCGGTGACACTTCTAACCCGTATGCCCAGCAGGGCGGCACTCCCACCCCGGTCAACCCGGGCAAAACTCTGGGCATAGTTGGCCTGGTGCTCGGCGTCGTCGGCTTTGTTGTGCTGTTCCTCGGCCCTATCGCCGGCCTCATCGTGAGCATCATCGGGCTGAGCAAGTCGAGAAAAGTTGGCCAGAAAAACGGCTTCGCTCTTGCGGGCATCATCGTGTCGGCCGTGGCACTGATCGCGAACATCATCGCCATCGTTGTGATCGTCACCCTCGCTGCGACGGTCGGAGGCACCGCAATCGAACTTCTGGAGCAGTGCGAGGCGGATCCAACCGGAACAGTGGTGTTCCAGGGCCAGGAGATCAGCTGCGAAGAACTGCTTTCCGGCACGTACTAATCGATTCATTTGCTAACGCTCTCCAGTCACCAGCTAGGCCACCTGAGGGCTCATAGAGAACTGTCAGGAAAATAACGTTTGCATAACTAGCGTTTCGTTACCTCCCCGTTATACAGTTCAAGGGCAGAAGTTGTTTGCTGTGGCAGCCTCTGCGGAATGTGATTGCAGGACACTCTTGGTGCAAGGGAGAGGGTCGGATTCAAGCCTCTGAATCCGACCCTCAATCCTGTTTAACGGGCCTTTTATGCCTGTACATCCGTCCCTGAAGAACTCATCTGGTCGGCGACTGTCGAATTTGTCGCCCTAACAACTGCGCACCGGTGACTCAACCCCGACGCTCCGATTGCTGCCGCGTCGGCGGTACTGCCTAGAGTTGAGGGGTGAGCAACGAGTCGACGACGGCAATCAATTCCTGGGAGGCGTTATTTCGCGCCCAAGTGACCGTGCTCCGGCGCCTGAACCAGGAGTTTCCGCACGGCGACCTCTCGTTCAACGAGTACGACGTGCTGTTCAACCTTTCCCGCCATGAAGGACGCCGACTCCGCATTCGCGACCTCAACCGGCACCTGCTGCTGACCCAGCCGAGTGTGAGCCGCCTGGTCGACCGGCTGCTCAGCCGTGGGCTCGTCACCAAAGAGACCGACCCCATCGACGGCCGCGGCACCTTCGTCTGCCTGACTGACGCCGGATACGAGATGTTCCGTCGCGTAGCCGTCAGCCATTCGGCGTCGATCACTCGCCACGTGGGCGGCGCGCTCAGCACCGACGAGCTCAGCCAGCTCCGTGTACTCACCGACAAATTGCGTCGCAGCGTCGACGACGGCGAAGACTGACAGGACCTCAGTGCCTCAACCCACACTCGTCTGGTTACGCGACGACCTCCGCATGGCCGACAACCCCGCGTTGCATGCCGCCACACAATCTGGTGAGCCGGTTGTGGTGGTCTACCTCCTCGATGACGAGAGCGAGAGCATCCGCCCCCTCGGCTCCGCAAGCCGCTGGTGGCTGCACCACAGCCTGACCGCGCTCGATGCGGCCGTGCGCGAGCTGGGTGGTCGCCTTGTTTTGCGTCGGGGACGGGCGGATGCCGAGATTCCGAAACTTGTCGCCGAGATCAACGCCGGTGCAGTGTTCTGGAACCGCCGGTACTCCGGTGCGCGCAACATCGACGCTGACCTCAAGACGTCTTTGCGCGACAGTGGTGTCACTGTCACCAGCTTTCACGCCAACCTCCTGTTCGAGCCGTGGACCATCACCAACGGCAGCGGCCTGCCCTACCGGGTGTTCACTCCGTTCTGGAAGGCATGCCTCGACCAGAACGACCCGCGCCTGCCCCTGCCGGAGCCCGAGAAGATCGTGGCGCCAGAGGAGGACGTCTCGAGCGACGAGCTCGACTCGTGGAACCTCCTGCCAACGAAACCCGACTGGGCCGGCGGCCTGCGCGAGAGGTGGCAGCCGGGAGAAGCGGCCGCCGCTGAGAAGCTCGACGTGTTCGCCCGCGACATCCTCCCCGACTACCACCGCCGCGATGAGCCCGCGCACGAAAGCACCTCCCACCTGAGCCCGCACCTGCGGTTCGGCGAGGTCAGCCCGTTCCAGGTCTGGCATCGACTGCGCGGATCGCTCGAGCCCGACGCCCGCGTGAACGCTGCGAAATTTCTCAGCGAGATCGGCTGGCGCGAGTTCAACTGGAGTATCCTCTACAACTTCCCGCGCCTCGCCGAAGACAACTACCGCGCCGACTTCGACGCGTTCCCGTGGGAGCCGCCGCGCCAGGCCGAGCTCGAGGCCTGGCAGCAGGGCCGCACCGGCATCCCCCTCGTCGACGCCGGAATGCGCGAGCTCTGGCACACCGGCTACATGCACAACCGCGTACGAATGGTGACGGCGAGCTTCCTCATCAAAAACCTGCTCGTCGACTGGCGCATTGGGGAACAGTGGTTCTGGGACTGCCTCGTCGACGCCGATGAGGCCAGCAACCCGGGCAATTGGCAGTGGGTGGCGGGCAGCGGGGCAGACGCCGCGCCCTACTTCCGCGTCTTCAACCCCGTGCTGCAGGCCAGCAAATTCGACCCGAAGCAGACCTACATCAACCGCTGGGTGCCCACCGACGAGCTCTACCCCCAGCCGATCGTCGACCTCGGAGCATCCCGCAAAGACGCCCTCGCCGCGTACGAACACGTCAAAAACGCCTCGCGCCAGCCCGCGGCGGAGTAGTTCGAGCCGCCCGCATCCGCGCGAAATATCATGATGCGGCGCGGGTGTCGAACTTGGTTTTCTCAGGAAATGGATGCCCCGGCACCACGATCCGCATTCTGGAGGCGATCGAGGGGTACTCAGATTCTCAGGTTTCTCCGCCGTGATGGCCCCGATTGGTAGGCCCTCCAATCCGATTCCGCGATCGATCCGGACCACCTCATGCAACTTGCGAAACGGCGAGTTGCCCAACGAATGAGGAGTTCAGATTTCTATGAACAACATCACGAAGAAGACTGCTTTTGGTATCACCACCGTCGCCGCCGGCGCACTGCTTGCTGGCGCATTCGCCGCTCCGGCCATGGCCGCGAGCGACACGTCGACCTCCACGGACTCGACCTCGAACACCACGTCGACCTCGACGCCCCTTGACCTCAACGCCCTGACCGGGTTCCTCAACAACGACTCGACGACCGAGGCTCCCCTCGTCCTCGCTCCGAGCATCGGCGTGGGCGACGTCGGATCAGGTGACCTCAACCTCGGCGACCTCGGATCCGGCAACGCCCTGGCCTCCGGCAACGACATCACCGCACCGATCACCGCACCCGTGACCGCACCCGTCGCCTCCGGCAACGAGACTGCTCTCGGCTCCGGCAACGACACCGCCATCGGTAACGGCAGTGCCAACGGCAACGATGTCGGCGCCGACGTCTCCGATGTCGTCGACAACGTCACCGACGTGACCGCACCGGTCACCGCGCCGATCACCGCTCCCGTCGAGAACACCACCGACGTCACGGCACCGGTGACCGCTCCCATCGAGAACTCCACCGATGTCACGTCTGACGTGACGTCGGGTGTCTCCGATGTCATCGACAGCACCACGGGCATCACGTCCGACGTCACCGACATCGTTGACAGCGTCGACGTTGACGGAATCGTCGACGACGTCACGAGCAACCTCGACCTCGGTGGCATCCTCGGACGCTAGTCCACGAGTGTCACCCGCGTGAGCTAACTCCCGCGTGAGTTAACGATAAAGACCCGCTCTGCTTCGGCAGGGCGGGTCTTCGTCGTTAATGGTGCAGCGTCGCTGATCCAACAGCGTCGCTAACCGTTCAGCGTCAGCGGTAGGTGCCCGCCGCGATCTCAAAACCAATACGGCGGTACTCGTCTTCATCGAGGTCACCGCCGACCTTCTTCACCGCTTCGTGAAGCACGGAAATGATCTGGTCTTCCTGCAATCCCTTGTGGCTCTCCCACACGCCATTAATAGCGGTGGTGACCTCGGGTGATAGTTCGTCGCTCATGTTTTCCCCTATGTGGTGCGTTCAGAGCTCTAACGGTAGGTGTGCGGGATGCTCAAGGCAACGAATCCGTGCCCTTTGCCAGCTCTGCCGCACCCCTGGTACCTCTGCCGCACCCATCGCCAGCTCCGACCGCACCCATTGCCAGCTCCGACCGCACCCATTGCCAGCTCCGCTGCGCCGTCGTACCGTGGCAGGGCATACCGGCGCCGTCGGACTTCCCCTCGGACGCCCCGAGTGGAGGGATGCAGCCATGGCCCGCGACTACGAACCCAACTTCGACGACGACCGCGTTGTTGACCTGGCCGACGAGGGCGAACTACCGGCCCCTCCGCCGACCTTCGATGCCGACGAGCGCCTCGAAGACACCGATGACGACGTGCCGCCACTCGATGACGATCGTGCCGAGTCCGCGTGGTGACAGCGATGTGCGTCGCGGTAGCACGTCGTGGGGTGACATCCGGGCACTGCTGAAATCCGAGTGGATGCTCCGGGCCCGACTCAGAGTGAACGCGGCAGGTATTTTGCCCGAGCGATGAGGTACAGCGCGTAGGCGATAAATCCCGCGCCCACCAGGTCGAGCAACACCGAGCCGGACGGCAGGGTGGCCAGGTACTTCAACGCACCATCGAGTCCACCGGTCTGGTTGGGTTCGGTGTGGATGACCGCGAGCACCGCGAGCAGACCAACGACCAGCAGCGCGAACCCTTTCGCCACGTACCCGATCACACCCAACACATCCACAATGATGATGACCACACCACTCATACCGGCGATCTCCTGGCGGAAGGTGCGCGAGACTCCGCGATAAATCGAGGTTCCGCCGACTGTGCCCACCAGCAGGCCCGACAGCAGCAGGATGCTGATTCCCCACGGGGTTCCCAGCAGCTTTTCACTGATGGAGTGGGTGACCGCCTCGTTTTCCGACCGTCCACCGGCCGCAAAGATGAGTGTGCCCGCGCCGACGGACAAAAACCCGATCGACCGGAACATGTCGCCAAGTCGTCGGGTCACGCGGGTGCGACGGGCCGGAGCGGTGACAAACGCGGCATCCGAAAATTGCCACAGCGCGAGCCCGGCTAACGCAACGGCCGCCAACCACAGGATAAAAAAGCCACCGGGAGTCTGCGAGATGGCGTCGAGCGCACCGGTCTGGTCGGCCTGGCCGCCGTATCCGTTGGCGACGCCGATGGCGAGCGCACCGATAAGACCGTGCACCAGGGCGTTGGCGCCGAGGCCCACACGGGCGGCGGCGCGCACGGTGGGGTTCGAGTTGATACGTACGGCGGCACGCTCAAGTCGCTCGCGGCGACCCTCGGGGGTCTCACCGTCGAAGACGGGTACGGCACGCGTCGGGATGGCGCTGGTTCGAAGGGAACGGCCCGGAGCGGAACGGCTCAGAGCGGCGCGATTCTCAGCAGATCGAGTCTGGGCGGCACGAGCCTGAGCGAGGCGGGTTTCAGCCTCGCTGCTCTCCCCCGCAGCGGAGTCAATGGCGCTCGTTGAGGAGTCGATGGCGCTCGCTGCGGATTCGTCGGCGGGGACAACGGATGACGACACCGTGTACCCCCTTGCGGCAGATCCCGCCCGAAGGCACAGAAGAAAACGGTGCAATTGACCGATTGCCCGTCAGACGATCTTACCCGCGGGTGCCCTACTTAACGCGGGTTCATCTCCGCACTCGACTCGCCACAAGCCCGTACGCTGTCAGCGTGAAGCAGAGTACCGATCGAATCCTGACCACCCACACCGGCAGTCTCCCCCGCACCAAGGAGCTCACGAAGTTGCTTGTGGCACGCGAACGCGGGCGCGACTACGATCGCGACGCGTTCGACCGCGAGGTGCAGCGAGGCCTCGGCCTGGTCATCGACGGCCAGCTCGATGCCGGCATCGACGTGGTGAACGACGGCGAGGTACCCCGCGTGGGCTTCTCCACCTACGTCACCGAACGGATGAGCGGTTTCGGTGGCGTCAGCCAGCGCAAGCAGTCGCTTGACCTGCAGAAGTTTCCGGAATGGGCCAAGTTCGGCGACAGCCAGATCGGCATCGCCGAAGACCTCGCCCGGGTGTGGGACACCGCCCAGGCGCAGGACGCCGTGCACTACGAAGACGACCTCGCGGGCATCACCTACGACATGAACGCGTTCGATAAAGCTCGGGATGCACGTGCTGGGGAGATCACGGAGACGTTTGTCTCCGCGGCATCCCCCGGCATCGTCACCACAACCATGCTGCGCGACCCGAACAACCCCGCCTACCCGACCGACCGCGACTACGTGTTCGGCGTCGCCGAGGAGCTGCGCAAGGAGTACGAGTACATCGTCTCGCGCGGCCACATCCTGCAACTTGACGCCCCCGACCTCGCGATGGAACGCGTCATTATGTTCGGCGACGACCCGTTGCCCGTGTTCCTCGATCGCGTGAAGCTCCACATCGAGGCACTCAACCTCGCGCTGGTGAACATCCCCGCTGACCGCGTGCGCCTGCACGTCTGTTGGGGCAACTGGCAGGGACCGCACCAGGACGACGTGCCGGTCGCCGATCTACTTCCTCTTCTCTACGAGGCGAAGGTCGGAGCGCTGAGCATCCCGCTCGGCAACCCGCGTCACGAGCACGAGAGTGTGGCCTTCCGCGACAACCCGCTGCCCGACGGCATGCTGCTGGTTCCCGGTGTGATCGACGTCACCACCAACTATCTCGAGCACCCGCAGGTGGTCGCGAACCGCATCCAGAACGCCATCGACGCGGTCGGCGACCCGACTCGGGTCATTGCCGGGATCGACTGCGGCCTCGGCACCTTCGCCAGCTACGAGTTCATCGCCACCGACGTCGGCTGGGCCAAGCTGCGCGCGCTGCGCGACGGTGCTGACATTGTGTCGAAGCGCATCTGGGGCTAATTAGTCAGCAGGGGCCAACCAAGAGGGGCCAGAACGCGCAGGTGCGTGATTTTTCCGGGGCCGGAACGCGCAGCGTGACCGTTATCCGGGGCCTCCGTGCGCAGGC
>Ga0247729_10000550_pt1 | contig 15297 bp, 13 predicted proteins | sample UWRJL133311R2_FD_180958 | JGI IMG/M metagenome (GOLD analysis project Ga0247729, IMG submission 180958) | Plant litter microbial communities from Arlington Agricultural Research Station in Wisconsin, United States - UWRJ-L133-311R-2 | ecosystem: Environmental > Terrestrial > Plant litter >... | reverse complement strand
CCTGTCGAAGGGTCGACACCCCATAATCCGCCACTGTCGGAATGACCAGGCGCGCTCGCGGGTTGCTTCTAGCGTGACTTCTCCCGTTAGCATTCCCCTGTCCGTGCTCGACCTCGCGTCCGTCTTCGACGGCATGTCCAACGGTGAGGCCCTTCGCCAGACCATCAGCACCGCGCAGGAGGCCGAGAAACTCGGTTACCGCCGCTTCTGGGTCGCCGAGCACCACGGGATGCCCGCCATCGCGAGCTCAGCGCCCGCTGTTCTCATCGGAGCGATCGCGGCGGCGACGTCGACGATTCGCGTCGGGTCCGGCGGCGTCATGCTGCCCAATCACTCGTCCCTCGTGATCGCGGAACAGTTCGGAACCCTCACCGCTCTTCACGGCGACCGGATCGACCTCGGGCTCGGCCGCGCCCCCGGCACCGACCAGCTCACGTCATCCGTTCTGCGTCGCAACGTCGGTTCCGAGACTGTCGACGACTTCCCCAATCAGGTCATCGAGCTGATGGCCTGGTTCGGAACCATCGACCCGCTCGAGAACGGCATCGGCTCGACGCTTGTCGCGGTGCCCGGCGCCGGCGATTCGCCCGAGATGTGGCTGCTCGGATCCAGCGGATTCAGCGCCCAGCTGGCCGGGATGCTTGGCCTGCCGTTCGCGTTCGCCCACCACTTCGCCGGCGGAGACAACACGCCCATCGCGTTCGAGATCTACCGCAAGCACTTCAAGCCGTCCGCCCTGCTCGAGAAGCCGCACGCAATGGTCGCCGTCAACACGCTCGTCGCTGACGACCAAGCAGAAGCCGACCGCCTCGCGCTGCCGAACGCCTTGCTGATGGTCCGACTGCGCTTCGGGCAGAAGCCCACCCGCATCCCCAGCCTCGAAGAAGCCGCAGCATACGACTGGTCGGATGCCGAACGCGCGTTCGTCGACGAACGCCAGGCCCAGCAGGCGATCGGCGACCTCGCGCACGTCACCCAGCGGATCGAAGACCTCGTCACGATCACCCAGGCCGACGAGGTCATCGTCGTGCCGCAGGGTCCAGACCTGGCGACCAAGCTGCGGACGCTGCGCGACCTCGCCTAACAGCGCTGCCCTTTGTTATCAAAGTGCCCGTTTAAACACCCGCGCTGATAACAAACGGCACGCTAGTCGGATGCGGGCGGGCGCTCAGCTCCAACTTGGACCGGGCGCCGGTCTGGTGATCCACAAGATGTAATTGCCGCGGCTTCCCACAAGTCCCTCGCATGGTGAGCGCGCATGTCGGGCGCCCGGAGAAACCTGTGCCGCATGACATCCGAACCCAGACTTATCGACCCGTTTCTTAAAGGCTTCGTGCAGCGGTACAGCTACCGAAAGCAAGGCCCTGCTCGGGCCCGCATCCGCTATCTCGACCGGCTGCTCCGCTGGTTTCTCGAAGAAACCAGCGCGAAGGTCGACTGCCCGCATTGCCAGTCGTTGCTCGAGACGGAGCGCGTGTTAGAGCCGACTGGTGCGTTTGCACGGGTCATGCACGTCGACGACCTCGTGTTTCGGCTCATCGATTTCGTCCACGCGCCGTGGCTGCAGACGGATGGCGAGATGGAGCTTGCCCAGTGGAAGTTCGTCGAGGCGCTTCTCATCGCTGCTGACGACCATCGCATTTGCCGGTGCGACGATTGCGAGGAACGGGTGGCGGCCCTGTGGCGCCACATCAACACGGTGCTGCGCCCGAGGCGGCGGCGATAGACCTGCCCGTTGTTATCAGAGTGGCCGTTCAAATGGCCATTCTGATAACAAACGGGAGGTCTGTCGCGACCGGGTCAGCCCTCGAGACCGCGGCGCTTCAGCAGCGGGTCGATGATCGCGTCGCGGCCGCGGAAGTCGCGGTACGCCTCCAGCGCGTCCTTCGAGCCACCGACACTGAGCAGGCGCGAACGGAAGTGGTCGCCGTTCGCGCGGGTCAGCCCGCCGTTCTCGGTGAACCACTCCACCGTGTCGGCGTCGAGTACTTCACTCCAGATGTAGGAGTAGTAGCCGGCGTCGTAGCCGCCACTGAACGTGTGCGCGAAGTAGGTGCTCGCATAGCGAGTCGGGACGGCCGGGTTGTCGAGTCCGAACGACGCAAGAGCCGCAGCTTCGAAGGCCGCGACATCCGTCACCTCGTCGTCGGCCGTGATCACGTGCCAGGCCTGGTCGAGCATCGCCGCGGCGAGGTACTCACTGGTCAGGAAGCCCTGGTTGAACGCGGCAGATGCGATGAGCTTGTCGACGACGTCCTGCGGCATCCGCTCGCCGGTCTCGTAGTGCACGGCGTAGTTCGCGAGAACCTCGGGCCACAGCATCCACATCTCGTTGACCTGGCTCGGGAACTCGACGAAGTCGCGGAACACGTTGGTCCCGGCGAAGCGCGGGTACGTCACGCGCGCGAACAAGCCGTGCAGCGCGTGACCGAACTCGTGGAAGAACGTGTTGACCTCGTCGTAGGTGAGCAGGGTCGGGCTTCCGGCAGCGGGCTTCGGAACGTTGAGGTTGTTCGTGACGATGACCGGCTCGTCGAGCAGCGAGTTCTGCGAGACGAGGGAGTTCATCCAGGCGCCACCGCGCTTCGAATCGCGCGTGTAGAGGTCGAGGGTGTACAGGCCAACCGGGCTGCCATGGGCATCCGTCACCTCGAAAACGCGAACATCGGGGTGGTAGGCGACGAGGTCGGGGCGTTCGGTGAAAGTGACGCCGTAGAGCGAGGATGCAGCGAAGAAGACGCCGTCCTGCAGCACGCGCTCGGCCTCGAAGTAGGGGCGAAGCGCAGCGGTGTCGACGTCGAACTTCTCGGCGCGCACCTTCTCGCTGTAGTACGCCCAGTCGGCGGCGGTGAGCGGATGTCCGGCCAGTTTCTCGAGATCGGCCTGCTCCGCGCGGGCATTGCGGGCGGCGACCGGGGCGAGCCGGCCGAGCATGGCGGCGACGGCCTCCGGGGTCTTGGCTGTCTCATCCGCCGTCACCCAGGCGGCATGGCTCGCGAAGCCGAGCAGGCGTGCTCGCTCAGCTCGCAGGCGGCTGATCTCGAGCACGAGCGGGCGGTTGTCATTGGCGCCGTCGCGGTTACCACGCGCTCGGGATGCGGCCATGATGCGCTCGCGCACATCGTGGTTGGTCAGCGACGAGAGCCACGGGTGTCCGGTCGGCAGCACGAGTGTGACCAGGTATTTGCCGTCGAGCCCGCGCTCGCTGGCCGCTGCGGCGGCCGCCGAGATCTCGCCGGCCTCGAGGCCGTCGAGTTCGGCGTCGTCGTCGATGACAACAGCCAGGTCGTTGGTGTCTGCGAGCAGGTTCTTCTCGAACTTGGTCTCGAGGGTCGAAAGGCGACCGTTGAGGTCACGCAACTCCTGCTTATCGTCGTCGCCCAGGCCCGCGCCGGCGAGCGTGTACTCGGTGAAGTACCGCTCGACGAGGTAACGCTGCTCGGCATCGAGCGCCTCGCGGTCGGCGTGCACCGCAGCGATGCGCGCGTAGAGGGCCGGGTCGAGGCGGATGGCGTCGCCGTGGGCGGCGAGCTGGGGCGCGAGTTCCTCTTCGAGTGCATTGGTGAAGTCGTTGCTGTCGGCCGAGCTCTTGTTGAAGAAGACCGTGGCGACGCGATCGAGGATCTGGCCGCTCTTCTCGAGCGGAACGAACGTGTTCTCAAACGTCGCGGCCTCGTCCTGGCCCGTGATTGCGGCGATCTCGGCAAGCTGCTCGGCGAATCCGGCGTCGAAGGCCGGGCGGTAGTGCTCGTCGGTGATATCGGCGAACGGAGGCAGCTGGAAGGGGAGAGTCGATTTCGCGAGGAACGGATTCATGACTCCAGCCTATTCTTGCCACATGAGCACTGAACGCTACAGTCACGGACACCACGAGAGCGTGCTGCGCTCCCACACCTGGCGCACGGTCGAGAACTCCGCCGCCTATCTCATCCCGCACCTCATCCCGGGCGCCAGCGTGCTCGACGTCGGCTGTGGTCCCGGCACGATCACGGTCGATATCGCCGAGCGCGTGGCGCCGGGCCAGGTCACCGGAGTGGATGCCGCCGCCGACGTGATCGACAAAGCGGCGGCGCTCGGCGTCGAACGGAACACGACCAACGCCAGCTTCAGTGTTGGTGATGCCTACGCCCTCGACTTCGCCGACAACACCTTCGACGTCGTGCACGCGCATCAGACCTTGCAGCACCTCGCGCGGCCGGTCGAGGCGCTGCGCGAGTTCCGCCGCGTGGTGAAGCCCGGGGGAGTCGTCGCCGCCCGCGACGTCGACTACGCCGGAACGGTGCTGTTCCCGCTCTCCGACGGACTCGCGGAGTGGGCCGCGCTCTACCAGCGTGTCCACCGCTCGAACGGTGGCGAACCGGATGCCGGGCGCAGGTTGCAGGCGTGGGCGCACGAAGCCGGGTTCGGCAAGGTCGTCACCACGGCATCCGTCTGGGCGTTCGCCAACAACGATGACCGCACCTGGTGGGGCGGCATGTGGGCGGATCGGGTGCTGCAGTCGGCGTTCGCCGCGGATGCGGTGGGCAAGGGCTTCGCGACGCAAGCTGACCTCGAGCGCATCAGCCAGGCCTGGAGCGAGTGGTCCGTCGACCCCGACGCGGTGATGATGATGCCGCACGGGGAGATCCTGGCCACCAGCTGATCGCGTGCCGCCGGAACTCAGGCCCGGAGCACCCCGGACCCCGCGTACGCGGTCGGGTATGCTCACGGGCCTGAGTTTCGCAGTGCACGAAAATGTTGCAAAGAAAGTGTTGCAAAGAGTCGTTTGCAAAGGTATCTTTGCTGTATGGATACTCCAGCACCGCGCGAAGGCGATGCACACCCCGGCGGCCTGAACAACACCGTCGAGATGCGCACCCTCGACATGACGAGCCTGAAAGCGCTCGCGCATCCGTTGAGGGTCAAGATCTTCGACACGCTGTCCACGTATGGGCCGGCGACGGCCAGTGGTCTCGCTGACCGGCTGGGGGAGTCCAGCGGTGCCACGAGCTACCATCTTCGCCAGCTCGAAAAGCACGGTTTTGTGCGCGAGGACGCGACCAAAGGCTCCGCTCGCGAGCGCTGGTGGGAACGCACGCCGGGCGGCGTGAGTGTCGTGCCGACGGACTACCCGCCGAGTTCCGCAGAACGAGCCGCCACCGATCTCGTCACGCGCGAATGGCAGGTTAGCCGTGACGCCCTGGTCAATGACTTCATCGCCCACGGTAGCGACCGACTCGAGAAGCACTGGTTCGAGGCCTCGACACTCGATACGAGCAACCTGAGGCTGACGGCGGAGCAATTCCGTGCGCTGGTGCTCGAACTACAAGCGGTCACCGAGCGCTATGCAGTGGTGGGTCGCGAGCGCGGAGTTCCCGGCACTCGACCGGTGCAGATCCAGCTCAATGCGTTCCCTGTGCTGGACGCAGAAGTAGTACCCGAGAGCCCCGATGACGCCTCTGGCAATGTCGGTGGCAGGGCCTAAATTCACATCAAGGGAAAGGAACAACGATGAATGCAGCACCCGCGATTTCGGGATCGAACGTGTGCCCGGTCGACGCCCCGCCGGCCCGCATTGAACTGATTGCCCTTCATGCCGGAGAAGCTTTGGTGGCCTGGTCGACAGCCCACCGCCAACGCCGGTCTGAGCTGGCGGCCGAGGCGCAGACGCCCGAGGCGATCGCTATTCGACGTGCAGCGCAGCTGGAGGCACAAGATGTGCTCCTGGCGCGCGATGCGGCGAGCAATCGACAGGCGCAATACCGGATCTTTTAGCAACTCAAGCAGCGGGGTATGAGTGCGCTGATTGAGGTTGTCGAAATCTTGCTGGTGGTAGGTCTCGACAGGCTCGACCAGCGGGTTATTTGTCCGCTGATTGAGCTTGTCGAAATCTTGCGGGCGGTGGGTTTCGACACGCGCGACTCGCTGGCGCTTTCTTGCTGCTCCACTAGCGGGGTTTTGAGTCCGCTGATTGAGCTTGTCGAAATCTTGCGGGCGGCGGGTTTCGATACGCGCGACTCGCTAGCGCTCGTCGGGCTACTCAACCAGCGCGGGTATGAGTCCGCTGATTGAGCTTGTCGAAATCTTGTGGGCAGTGGGTCTCGACAAGCTCGACCAGCGGCGGCGAGGCTCGACCAGCGGAGACGCGGCTCAACCAGCGGCGCGGCGGGGAGGTGCTACTCCGCGACCGCCGTCACCATCGCCGTATTGGTCTCCGCGTTGTAGCGGATGATCGTGCCGTCATCGAGCTCGACGACCGGCTTGTTCTCGAGCCAGGTCAACGTCCAGCGCCACGCGCTCGTGTCGAGGTGGTCGAGCTTCGCGAGTTCCGCCTCGACATCGCGCACGGCATCCGTCACTACGAGTGGCAGGCGCGAGGGGGCTTCAGCGCCGACGGTCCAGCGGGTTCCGAGTTGCATCAGTCTGTCTCCTTCTCGTACGTGACCCAGGTTGTGCGGGTCGCGAGCTTGTTGTACACGCTCTGGGCGCGCAGGTTGTCGGATGCCGTGATCCAGCGAAGAGCCCCGCCGCCGGCAGAGTGCGCGATGGCCGCAATCGCGTCGATCAGTGCGCTGGCCGCTCCCGCGCCACGCGCGGCGGGATCCACGAACAGGTCGTCGAGGAACCAGCCGGACCCAGCGGTGAACGTGTCAGGCACCGAACGGTAAACGGCGAAACCGACAACAGACCCCGTCGACGAAACCGCGACGAGCGCGTTTGTCGGGTGTGCGGCATCCGCCAGCCAGGTCCAGACGCCGTCGACAACTTCCGACGAGAACGCCGTCTCGTAGAAGACGCCGTAGTCGACGAACAGCCGCGCCCACGCGTCACGATCGCCGGCCGCGATGGGCCGGACGGTGACGGTGGGCTGCGCCTGGGTCATGCTTCCGGCTGCTCGGCGAGCACGATGTCAGACACCGCGACCGACTCAGCCTCGACGAAGGTGACCTCGGCGATGCGACCGACAGCCTTGAGGTCTTCGATTCCGTGCTGGAGCAGCGCTGGCCCGGCGATCGTGGCCGAGACGGCCTCGGTCTTCTGCGATGCCTTCGCGTCGGTCTTCGCTCGCCGGATGCCGATGAGTGCCTCGCTCACCAGTGGCAGCAGTCCGGACGGCTCGGTGGCGCCTGCCGGAACAACCGGCCACGCCGCCGTGTGCACGGAGTCGTCGTGGGTCCAGCTCCACACCTCTTCGGTTGCGAACGGGATGAACGGCGCGAACAGGCGCAGCAGCACGTCGATCGCGGTGCGCAGGGCGGTGACCGCCGATGCCTGGCCTTCGGGGGTCGACGCACCGTAAGCGCGTTCCTTGACGAGTTCGAGGTAGTCGTCGCAGAACACCCAGAAGAAGTGCTCGCTGACCTCGAGCGCCTTGGCGTGGTCGAACTCGTCCAGCGCCTTCGTGGCCACGCCGACAACGCGGTGCAGCTCGGCGAGCATGTCGAGGTCGAGCGCCTCGGTCACACCGGTCGACACACTCGGTTCGGGGAACGAGTAGACGAACTTCGCCGCGTTGAGCACCTTGATCGCCAGGCGACGACCGATCTTCATCTGCTTCGGATTCTGCGGATCGAACGCGGCGTCGGTGCCGAGTCGCGACGACGCTGCCCAGTAGCGCACGGCATCCGAACCGTGGGTCTCGAGCATCGCCGCCGGAGTCACCACGTTGCCCTTCGACTTCGACATCTTCTTGCGGTCGGGGTCGACGATGAAGCCAGAGATGCCGGCGTTCTTCCACGGCACCTGGCCGTGCTCGAGTTCGGCGCGCAGCACCGTCGAGAAGAGCCAGGTACGGATGATGTCCTGGCCCTGGCTGCGCAGCGAGTACGGGAACACGAGGTCGAACAGCTCGGGGTCGCTGTGCCAGCCGCCCGCGATCTGCGGGGTGAGCGACGAGGTCGCCCAGGTGTCCATGATGTCGAGCTCGCCGACGAAACCGCCGGGCACTCCGCGCTGGCTCTCGTCGAAGCCGCCGGGGGTGTCCGACGACGGGTCGACCGGCAGGCGGTCTTCGGATGCCGCAATCACGGCACCCTTTTCACCGTCGGCGTCGAGGTGGTACCAGACCGGGATCGGCACACCGAAGAAGCGCTGGCGCGAGATCAGCCAGTCGCCGGTGAGGCCGCCGACCCAGTTCTCGTAGCGCACGCGCATGTGGTCGGGAACGAAGTTGATCGCCTTGCCCGCGGTCACGAGCTTCTCGCGCAGGTCGGGGTTGCGGGCGCCGTTGGAGATGTACCACTGGCGGGTCGAGATGATCTCGAGGGGCTTGTCGCCCTTCTCGAAGAACTTGACCTGGTGCACGATCGGCTTGGCGTCGCCGATCATCTCGCCGCTCGCCTTGAGCAGCTCGACGACCTTGGCCTTGGCGCTGAACACGGTCTTGCCGGCGAGCTCCGCGTACGCGGCCTTGGCGGCATCCGTCTCGATTGCAGCGGGAGCGTCGGCGATGATGCGGCCGTCGGCCCCGATGATGGTGCGGTTCGGAAGGTCGAGTTCGCGCCACCAGATGACGTCGGTCACGTCGCCGAAGGTACAGATCATGGCGATGCCCGATCCCTTGTCCTTCTGGGCGAGGTGGTGAGCGAGCACGGGGACCTCGACGCCGAACAGCGGGGTGGTCACGTTCGTGCCGAAGAGGTGCTGGTAGCGCTCGTCGTCCGGGTGCGCGACGAGGGCGACGCACGCTGCAAGCAGTTCGGGACGCGTGGTCTCGATGTGGATGTCGCTGCCGTCCTCGTGGTGGAAGGCGAGGCGGTGGTACGCGGCGGGCTGCTCTTTGTCTTCGAGCTCGGCCTGCGCGACGGCGGTGCGGAAGGTGATGTCCCACAGGGTCGGGGCGTCGGCCTGGTAGGCCTCGCCGCGCTCGAGATTGCGCAGGAACATGCGCTGCGCGACGCTCTGGGCGTGGTCGCCGATGGTGCGATAGCTCTGCTTCCAGTCGACGGAGAGCCCGAGCATCCGCCAGACGTCTTCGAACTGCTTCTCATCTTCGATGGTCAGGCGCTCGCACAGCTCGATGAAGTTGCGACGCGAGATCGGCTGCTGGTCTGCAGCCTTCGACGACGCGTTGTCGCCACCCTCGAGCGGGGGAACGTAGCCCTCGACGTAGGGGAGAGTCGGGTCACAGCGCACCCCGTAGTAGTTCTGCACGCGGCGCTCGGTGGGCAGGCCGTTGTCGTCCCAGCCCATCGGGTAGAAGATCTTCTTGCCGGTCATGCGCTGGTAGCGCGCGGCGAGATCCATGTGGGTGTAGCTGAAGACGTGGCCGATGTGCAGGCTGCCGGATGCCGTCGGCGGCGGGGTGTCGATCGAGAAGATGTTCTCTTTCGTGGCCGAGTCGCGGTCGAAGGCGTAGGTTCCCGCGGTCTCCCAGACCGGGCCCCACTTGGATTCGAGTCCTTCGAGGGCGGGCTTTTCTGGCATAGCGTTGGGCATGGTTCTCCGCGTTCTATAGGCGGCACCGTGTCGGTAGTGAGGTGCCTGAGTGTGTCCTGCCCTCCTAGGGTACAGGGCGCACCGCCGCGGTCGTCGGCGTGCCGTTTGTTATCAGCGCGGCCGTTTAAACGGGCGCGCTGATAACAAACGAGGGGTTTGTCGGGCGTCAGCCGTCGACGAGGGGCGCGAACGCGCGACATACCGGCGTGAGGGCCTCGTCGAGGTACGGCTCGAATCCGCCGCGCATGGTCCCCGCGTTGGCCCAGGTCTGCGCCGCAGCGATGGTCGCCCCGAGGATCGCATAAGCCGCGGCCCGGGCGGTGGCCTCGCCAGCGAGGGGCGCCCGGCGCGCGATGTACTCGTCGAGCAGGCGAGCGTGGGCCGCGAGCCGCGTGATCGCCGACGACTGCAGCTCGTGCACGCTGCCGATGAGTGCGTACTGGGTCAGCGCCCACGGAACACGCGAGGGCCCGAAGTGGCGGCCGGTCTCGAGCAGCGCCTCGTGGATCGACGACATCACGGATGCCGCCCCCGGCCCGGCCAGCGCGTCGCCGAGCAGGGCCAGGCTGTCGTCGAGGTCGACCCAGAACACGTCGCTCTTGCCCGCGAAGTAGTTGAAGAACGTGTTGCGGCTGACCCCGGCACGATTGGCGATCTGCTCGACCGTGGTCTTCGCATAACTGTTCTCGAGGAAGAGCTCGAAGGCCGCCTCCTGCAGCATTTCGCGCGAGGACGCCTGCGGTCGACCCCGCACTGCATCCGACTTGCCCGCTTTTGTCGCTTTTTCGCGCCCCGAAGCGGCAAAAGTGGGCAAGTCGGGGGTCATGTGCGGTTTCTCCAGAACTGGGAGGGCGATCTTGTATGTCTCAAACATTAATGTACCGCGTCTATTAACTATGCTGGAGAGCACATCCCCTTCACCCTGCAGGAAAAGAGTTCCAGCATGTCCGTACGTACCCGCGCGACCATGAGGGCCACCGCCCTCGTCGCCGTACTCGCGACCACCGGCCTTCTCGCCGGTTGCGCGACCACGCCCGCCGGCGCACCCGCCGCGCAGACGATCACTTACGCGATCGAAGGCGCCAACCTCAGCGCCGGCCACATGGACCCGCACTCCAGCCAGCTCGACGTCAGCGCCCTCGTCGGCCGCTACACGCTCGACTCGCTCGTGGCCCAGGACAACGACGGCACCTTCGTGCCGTGGCTCGCGAAGTCGTGGACGATCAGCGACGACCAGCTGCACTACACGTTCGAGCTGCGCGACGACGTCACCTTCACCGATGGCGAGGTCTTCAACGCCGAGGCCGTGAAGGCGAACTTCGACCACATCGTGGCACCGGAGACGGCATCCGCCCAGGCTGCGAGCATGCTCGGCTACAGCACGGATGGTGGAGCCTACGTCGACACCACCGTCGACGACGAGTACACGGTCACCGTGAACTTCTCCGAGCCGTACGCGCCGTTCCTGCAGGCGGCGAGCACGTCGCTTCTCGGCTTCTACTCGCCCAAGGTGCTCGCCGAGAAGGCCGACCAGCTCAAGACCGGCGGCCCCGGCATCACCGTCGGCTCGGGCCCGTTCATCCTGAGCGAGTACACCCCTGACCAGGAGCTCGTCTACACGGCGAACCCGGACTACAACTGGGGCCCGGACAACGCCGACCACACCGGTCCGACCGAGCTCGAGACGCTCACCATCCGCATCCTGCCCGAGACCTCGGTGCGCACCGGCGCTCTCACGAGCGGCGACGTGCAGGTGGCCGGCAACATCACGCCGAGCACCGTGAGCCAGATCGGTGACGGCTACACCGTGAACTCGGTCGAGCTGCCCGGCATCCCGTACTCCCTGTACCTCAACGAGACGTACGGCGTCTTCGCCGACCAGAAGGTGCGCCAGGCGTTCTCGCTGGCGATCGACATCGACTCGGCGACGAAGAGCATCTTCTTCGGACAGTACCCGCGTGCCTGGAGCGTTCTCGGCCCCACGACCCCGAACTCGTACGACAAGTCGCTCGAGGGCAGCTGGCCATTCAGCGCCGATAAGGCGAACACCCTTCTCGACGAGGCTGGCTGGACCGAGCGCGACTCCGAGGGCTACCGCACCAAGGACGGCAAGCGCCTCAGCGCCCGCTGGATCGCCTGGACCCCCGTGCCCGACGACCGCGCCAGCCTGGCGGATGTCGTGCAGAGCGACCTCAAGGCCGTCGGCTTCGAGATCAAGCGCGAGGTGCTCGAGCCCGCCGCCTACAACGAGCAGTACGGCCCGAAGACCTTCGACCTCACCGACTGGGGATTCTCCGGAGTCGACGCGGACGTGCTGCGCCCGCACCTGCACACCGGCGGATTCCAGAACGCGTCGCAGGTGAGCGACAAGGCGCTCGACACGATCCTCGAAGACGCCGTCGCGACGAGTGACGAAGCCGAACGCACCGAGCTCTACACCCAGGTGCAGCAGTGGAACGCCGAAAACGTCGCGATCGTGCCGCTATACGTGCCGTCGATGATCACCGCGTCGAGCACGACGGTCAAGGGGCTCACCTTCGACCTCTACGGTCGCCCGCTGTTCTATGGGGCAAGCGTCGGCGCAGCGGAATAGGCGCCGCTAACGTAGCCACGTGTCAACAACACCACACGACCGCCGAGGCGGCCGGGTAGCCCTCTGGGTGCTCGGCCGCCTCGGCGGCGTCGTGCTCGTCGTCTGGGGCGCGGCGACCCTGGGCTTCATCGTGCTGAAGCTCATCCCGGGCGACCCGGTCGACGTCATGCTCGGCGTGCAGACGCAGGTGAGCGACGAGACGAAAGACGCGATCCGCGAAGACTGGGGACTCAACCAGCCACTGCTCGCCCAGTACTTCGGATACCTCGGCCGGCTTCTCGGCGCCGACCTCGGCCAGTCGTACCAACTGCGGCAACCGGTGGCGACCGTCATCGCTCAGCAACTGCCGTCCACCCTGCAACTGACCCTGCTCGCCCTGGTGTTCGCGTTGGTGCTTGCGGCGGCATCCGCGCTCTTCGCCCGGAGTCGCCGAACCGGCCGCGTGGTCTCGGTGCTCGAGCTCGTGGTCATCTCGTCGCCGGCATTCTGGACCGGGCTCGTGCTCATCGCGGTTTTCGCTTTCGGATTGGGGTGGTTCCCGGTGGCCGAAACGAACACGCCGCGATCGCTCGTACTCCCGGCTCTCGCCCTCGCGCTTCCCGTCGCGGGCATCGTCAGCCAGATCCTGCGGCAGGGCCTGGACGCCGCCGAACGACAGCCTTTCGCGACAACCGCGCTCGCCCGGGGCGCGACGCGTTCCCGCCTGCTCACCCACCACACCCTGCGCCACGCCGCGACCGACAGCCTGACCATCAGCGCGTACCTGGTCGGCAGCCTGCTGTCCGGGGCGGTGCTCGTCGAGACCGTCTTCGCGCGGCCGGGCCTCGGTCGAGCGACCCTGCGCGCCATCATCGACCGCGACCTTCCCGTGGTCCTCGGCATCATCGTGCTCGCCGCCGCGACCTTCGCCATCGTCAACCTCATCGTCGACGTGCTCTACCGGGTCGTCGACCCGCGCCTGCGGGAGACATCGTGAGTCTCGCCATCACCACCCGGCTGGCGCGGGGCCGGGTGCCGCGTTTCGGCGGGGTCATCGTCGCCGCGGTGTTCCTGGCCGTGCTCGCCGCCGCCGCCGTGCTGCCCGGGTTGTTCACGCCCATCGACCCGCTCCAGACCGAGATCTCCAACTCCCTGGCGGCGCCGAGCCTCGCGCATCCGTTCGGCACCGACCAGACCGGGCGGGATGTCTTCTCCCGCGTCATCCACGGAACCCAGCACTCGCTCGTGATCGGCCTCGTCGCGACAGTGCTCGCCCTGGTCGCCGGACTGGTCATCGGCACGATTGCCGGCATCGCGCCCCGCGCCGTCGACACGGTGCTGTCGCGCATCATCGACGTGCTCATGGCGTTCCCGGAGTTGCTGATCGCTCTGCTGGTCATCGCCATCCTCGGCCCGGGGGAGTCGAGCCTGGTGATCGCTCTGGGCATCGCTTCGACTCCGGTCTACGCCCGGGTCGCCCGCATCCAGACCCTCGTGGTGCGGAGGTCCGGCTACGTGCGGGCCGCGAAGACCATCGGGGTGCACCCGCTGGCGACTGTCGTGCGCCACGTGGTTCCCAACACCCTCGGCCCGCTGCTCGTCATGGCGACCATCGGCTTCGGCACCTCGATAGCCGCCGCCGCGGGCCTCAGCTTTCTCGGCCTCGGTTCAGCGCCGCCGACGCCGGAGTGGGGCCTGATCCTCTCTGAGGGCCGCAACTTCCTCGGTACTGCCTGGTGGATCGCGGTCTTCCCGGGCCTAGCCGTCACCGGCACCGTCATCGCGGCCACCGTCTTCGGCCGCCGCCTGCTCGCCCACCGTGCCGGGAGGACCTCGTGAGTGTTGTCACCGTACGCGACCTGCGCGTCGTCTTCGCGGGTGCGAACCCCGTCGTCGATGGGGTCAGCTTCTCGATCGAGGCCGGCGAGTGCCTCGCCATCGTGGGGGAGTCCGGGTCGGGCAAGACCCTGACCGCGAACAGCCTGCTCGGTTTCGTTCCGGATGGCGCCGCAGTCTCCGCCACGGAGCTCACGATCGACGGGGTCTCGGCCACGCACTTCACCGAAGCCGACTGGCGCCGCATCCGCGGTACCCGGGTCGGCCTGGTCAGCCAGGACGCGCTCGTCGCCCTCGACCCGTTGCGCCGCGTGGGTGCGGAAGTGACCGAAGCGATCGAGGTGCGCGGGCGACTCAGCCGCGCGGAACGCACCTCGCACGCCATCGACCTGCTGGGGCGGGTCGCCGTGCCCGAACCAGCACTGCGCGAGCGCCAGTACCCGCACGAGCTCTCCGGCGGGCTGCGCCAGCGCGCCCTCATCGCGAGCGCGCTCGCCGCAGCGCCCGGGCTACTCATCGCGGACGAACCGACGACCGCACTCGACGCTACGGTGCAGGCCCGTATCCTCGCCCTGCTCGCGGACCTCAAGGCCTCCGGCCTTGCCGTGTTGCTCGTGAGCCACGACCTCAGTGTCGTCGCATCGCTCGCCGACCGGATCGCGGTGATGCAGAACGGCCGGATCGTCGAGACTGCCGCTGCGGCGACCCTGCTCAGCGACCCCCAGCATCCCTACACGCGGGCTCTGCTCGCGGCAGTGCCGGGGGAGCGGGTGCCGGCGCCGAAACCGGGCCCCGTCGTCCTGGAGGCCCGCGGCCTCAGCAAGAGCTACCGCGGCCCGCGCGGTTCCCGCCGACTCGCGGTCGACGACGTGAGCCTGTCGCTTCGTGGCGGCACGACCCTCGGCGTCGTCGGCGAGTCCGGCTCCGGCAAGAGCACGCTGGCACGCCTGCTCATGGCTCTCGAGAGCCCGGATGCGGGCGAGGTGCTCGTCGACGCAGCGGCCTGGTCGACCCTGCCCGAGAAGCTGCGCCGCCCCCGTCGCCCGCGCATCCAGCTCATCGAGCAAGATCCCCTGTCGTCATTCGACCCGCGGCTCACCGTGGCCCGCATCCTGGCGGAGGCCATTGCTGCATCCGCTGGGGAGGGTCTCGACCGAACCGGGGCGCCGGATGGCTCGGACCGCGCCCGTTCGAATCGTGCCCGCCCGAACGACCGCGCCCGCTCTAACCGCGCCCGCTCGAACGACCGCGCCCGCCCGAACGACCGCGCCCGCGACCTGCTCGAGCAGGTCGGGCTCGGCGCCGAACATCTCGGCCGTCGCCCGCACCAGTTGTCCGGTGGGCAACGCCAACGCGTCGCCATCGCGCGGGCCCTCGCCCTGCGGCCCGAGATCCTGGTCTGCGACGAACCGGTCTCTGCCCTCGACGTGTCGGTGCAGGCGCAGGTACTGGCCCTGCTCGACTCGCTGCAA
>Ga0247729_10000549_pt1 | contig 15343 bp, 9 predicted proteins | sample UWRJL133311R2_FD_180958 | JGI IMG/M metagenome (GOLD analysis project Ga0247729, IMG submission 180958) | Plant litter microbial communities from Arlington Agricultural Research Station in Wisconsin, United States - UWRJ-L133-311R-2 | ecosystem: Environmental > Terrestrial > Plant litter >... | reverse complement strand
ATCTCCGTGGCACCCATCGACGCGCTATCGACGCTGTGGGTAGCCAGCTATAACGATGCTGGTCGTGTATCTCTAGCTGCAAATGGACTTGAGAGCGCCTCCGGGCTCGCCGTCCAAGCGACGTCCGACGTCGCCGGCGTGAGCTTGACATCAGGCCACATATGGGACTCCCAAACGATAACCTCAAGCGCGACGAGCGTTCCAGACCTCAACACGACGTCAGGGTCGTCGGGCACTTCCACTCGACAACTTCTTGGCTCACCTTTGCATCTCGTCGATGGTGACTATTTCGGGCTACCAACAACGACTCTGAACTTCACGGCGGCCTCACTCCCGGCGAAGTCAGAGCGGGGCGCAATCGACACCGCATCGAGTTTCACAGTGTCTGTCTGGGCCATGCCGACGGCCGCTAGTGCACCGACCACCGAACACGTAGCAATGTCTGTCTCCTCCCAAGGCTCACCCGCGTTCACCCTGGGGACTGACTCAACCGGCGCGGCAAAGTTCTGCAGGACAAGCCAAGTGGACCAGGTCAAGGCCTGCGCGGTCGGCCCGAAAGTGTCGGTTGGAGGATGGACAATGCTCACCGGAGTTTGGGATTCCGTCAATCAGAACCTACGCATCCTCACCGACGCATCACTGGCTGGATCTGTCGCTAGCAAACCGGTACCTGCCGGCGACACAAGCTCAGCAGGGTGGCTATGCGTGGGAGCCGCATGCTCATATACGTCAGGGATCGAGACAAACTCCAACCCATGGGAGGGCGACCTCTTCCGACCTGCCATTTTCCAAGGAGTGGTTTCCGGTCGCCAACTCGGAAGCCTGTTTAGTGTCCTCTCTCCCAACGACGACCCGCCAGCCGATCAAACTGTCGGGGCAACGGTCAATCTCCGATGCGACGAGTTGATCACTCGCCAGGAAATTTACGACTACAACCCCTCGCTCCTCGAATGGGGTGACTGGACGGCAGAAGCCGGTACCTCGGCATACCGCGCCCAGCACTGGAACGGCATTGGATGCCGATGGGCTTACGAAAGCAGCGGAACGCCTGTGGATATCTCCGTCGCCTCGATCGTTGACCGCGGCACACTGGCACAGCTTCGGACGTCGGCGGCTTCCGGGGTTGCTGTTGGTGGCCTAGGCGACGCGGCTTTCTACGTCGGAGGTGAACTTCAAGTCTTCAAGGACGGGTACTGGCTGGCGTTCAGATCCCCCTGGTACACCTCCCCCGAAGACTTCACAGACCTCGCACGACTGGCGCTGTCTCACCTGCCATAGTCACGCTGCTCTGCTCGATCTGAACTCAATTCTGAATCCACCCGCAAGGAGCTGGCAGTGACTTCGAAAATCCGCATACGCCGAACCTGGCTGGCCATAATGCTGTCTCTGGCCTTAGTGGGCGCCGGATTGAGTGTGCCATTGACCGCGGCGGCCGCCTCAGGGCGACCGCCCGCGAGAACAAACAGCCTCCCGGTGTCGGGTGCCGCGGCTCCTAAGCTTTCGGTCCCCGAACTGCCCGCGTCGTCCATATCGGAACACCCAGAGCCCGCGACTCTGCCCGGCCCAGCTTCGTATTCGGGGACGCTAAGTTCAGCGAATGACAACCACCGATCGTCCGCAACGGATGTCCAGCAGTGGATCGAGTTAGGCACGACAGGGATCAGTTTCGGAGCTGCGAAAGCTGATTCCAGCCGCGATGCAACCGCCTCAGTTCAGTCGATTAGTGCGAAAGTCCTCGACGGCAAATCAGCAAAATCTTCGGGATTGAGCGGCCTTGTGCTCGATTTGAAACGCACTGATGGCGAGACAAACGGCGGAGCCGTGGCATTGCGGATCCCCGACTCGTCCGTGCGTCAGCTCTACGGAGCCGACTATGCGAGCAGAATTCGTTGGCTGCAGTTCACCGAGAACGCTAAAGGCAAACTGAGCCGGGGCACAAAGGTATTCGCTTCGTACGACGGCACGAGCAAGTCGACGATCCTCACTCCAACCGTTTCCGGTGAACGCACGCTAGTAGCCGCAACAAGCTCTGGCGGCTCTTCATCCGGCACCGGAAATTACGCCGCAAGTCCACTTGCCACGTCGGGGTTGTGGGACGTGTCGTCTCAGACCGGCGACTTCACGTGGAGCTACCCAATGCGCACGCCCCCCGCTGCCGCGGGTCCAGCGCCCGAACTGTCCCTTGACTACGACGCACAGTCCGTCGATGGCAAGACCGGATCGACTAATAATCAGACGTCTGCAGTTGGTGAGGGCTGGTCTCTCTCAGGCGGCGGTTTCATAGAAAGAAGCTTCGTTGCGTGCTCCCACGATGACGGCACAAGCGGACCGGTACTTGCCAGCGGGGACGAATGCTGGAAGAACGACAACGCGACCGTCTCCTTCGCGGGACATGCCGGAGTGCTGGTCCACGACGCTGCGTCGGGAGCTTGGAAACTGCAGTCAGATGACGGATCACGAGTTGAGCACCTCGTCGGGACTGCTGCCGGTTGTGCGCCGAACGGGACTTACGACAATGACTGCTGGCGCATCACCACTACCGATGGCATGCAGTACTACTTCGGACTAAATCAACTCCCTGGTTGGACTGCCGGCAGTCCCACGACCAACTCCGCATGGACCGTTCCAGTCTTTGGCAATGATCCTGGCGAACCGTGCCATTCTTCGAACTTTGCCTCGTCCTCATGCACCCAAGCCTGGCGGTGGAACCTCGACTATGTCGTTGATTCCTATGGAAATGCTCAAGCGCTCTACTACAACGCGGAGACAAACAAGTACGCCCAGAATGGTGGCGCTGCTGTCTCCTACGTTCGTGGGGGTCAGCTGGATCACATTGACTATGGCTTCAAAGACGGCACGGCTTTTGCGAGCAACGCTGCCAGCGACCGTGTCACCTTCAAGTACGCGTCGACGGGCCGTTGCAGCGATAGGAGTGGTGCTAGCTGCTCCACCGCAGCGCCGTCTGGGTCCGCAGCAGCGCCCGCCAATCCGTCGTCTTATCCGGACGTACCATTCGATCAACTCTGCGCCAGCGCTTGCCCCACTCTCATCTCACCGACGTTCTGGACGAACGGAATGCTTGAGAAGGTCAGCACCTCCGTTCTCAAGGCGGGGACATATGTGGGTGTCGACAGCTGGACACTCGATCACAGCTTCCCCTCCCCTGGAGACGGCACATCGCCTGCATTGTGGCTGAGCCAAATCGTCCATACCGGCACAGCAGGCACGTCTCCAATCTCGGAGCCCGCAACTGTGTTCGCTGGCATCGCGATGCAAAACCGTGTCTGGCCCCTCGACGGCCTAGCTCCGCTGGACAAATACAGATTGTCGTCGATAACCAATTCGACTGGTGGTGTCGTCAGCGTCAACTACTCGGCTCAAGAATGCACAGCTTCAAACGCTGCGGCGATAAAAGCCAACCTGTCGTCGAACACAATGCGATGCTTTCCGCAATGGTGGGCGGCGGACATCACCCCGCCTCAACCAGTCCAGCTCGATCTGTTTCATAAATACGTCGTGACCGCGGTCAACTCCGACCCGCGCACCGGCGGCGGCCTCGACCACCCTCTGGAGACCCAGTACATCTACACAGGAAGCCCCGCGTGGCGATACGACAATTCCCCCCTCACGCAAGCCGACCATCGAACCTGGTCTATGTTTGCCGGCTACGACTCGGTCGAGGTGCGTAACGGATCGAGCCAGAACCCGGCAGCGCAGGAAGTCACTGACTACAGCTTCTTTCGGGGCCTAGACGGAGACCGTGCAGACACATCTGGCGGCACGAAATCGGTTTTCGTTGCAGGTTCCACCACGGTAAAGGACTCCCTTTGGTTCGCGGGAACTGTGCGCAGTGAAGTTACGCACAACGGAGTTGGCGGTCCCACGCTCTCAACCACTCTCACCACTCCGTGGGCATCTTCGCCAACTGCAAACGATGGAACTTCAGCAGCACGACTTCTTGGAATAAGCGAGACAAGTACTACCGAGTCTATTTCGACCGGCGGCACGCGGAGCGTGACGGTAAGCACCGTCAACGACGCGGTGACTGGCCTGCCCCTTGCCGAAAACACCGCTGCCACCGGCCAGCCCTCTAGCTGCACCACTACCTCGTACACGCCGCCCAACACGACTGCCTGGATCATTGGCCTACCATCCCGTGTCGCGACCGTTGCCACTGATTGCTCCTCCGCCGCCGCAGCCGATCCATCCAAAATCGGGATCGAAGACACGAAACTTAGCTATGACGGGCTGCCGTGGGGTGTCGCACCAACACGTGGCGACGTCACGCAGACTCAGAAAGTTGACAAGTACGACGGCGCGACAGCCCATTGGCTGACCGCGACACAAACCACGTTCGACTCCATGGGGCGACCGCTACAAGCGACTGACTCACTAGGACATGTCAGCAAGACCGATTACGTACCCTCAGCAAGCGCACCCTCAGGATCCGGTGCCCTGACGTCCATCACCGCAACGGCGCCGTCACCATTCAATTGGACGACGACGACCGCGTTCGATCCGTCGTGGGGTGCAGAAGTGGCCAAAACGGATCCGAACGGGAAGATCACGACCACAACCTTCGACAGTCTTGGTCGAAAGACGGCAGTCTGGAACCAGGACCACGCGCAATCAACTTTCCCGAATCAACCCTCGCTGCAGTACGGCTATGGAGTCTCGAACACGGCCTCGAACTGGACGTCCACGAGCACTCTCGCGGCCAACATTGTGACGACAACGTTTGAGCTAACTGACGGGCTCGGGCGGTCAATCCAGCAGCAGAGACTGGCCGAAGGCGGCGGCACCGTCATCTCCGACCAAATGTATGACGCCGCTGGGCGTCCCAACATTGTCAACTCGGACTATTGGGCTCCTTCCGTCGAGCCGTCTGGGACCTTGTTTATTCCCACGGCGGAGAGTGAGGTGCCCTCAGAGACGCTGACCGACTACGACGGAGCGGGACGGCCCCTTAGCAGCGTTCTTTATTCCCTCGGGGCAGAGCGGTTCCGAACGACGACGAGTTATCCAGGAGCAGACCGCGTAGATTCGACTCCCCCTGCCGGCGGCACTCCGACGAGCCAGCTCACAGACGCATTCGGGAGGCAAGTCAAACTAGTCCAGTACCTCGCACCAACCATCTCAAGCAACGCTCCGAGCAAAACAACGTCGTACACATACGACTCTTCGGGCAACTTGTCCACGATGAGCGATCCCGTGGGAAACGTATGGAACTGGACCTACGACCTAAGTGGTCGGCTTTTGGCTTCGTCCGATCCCGACCGAGGAACAACAACCAACAGTTATGACGCCGGTGGAAACCTCATAGCGACAACCGACGCCAACGGAAACACCCTCGCGTACACCTACGACTCGATCGGTCGGCAGACAGCGGAGTTCAAGGATTCGACGGGCGGGCCCCTCCTCGCTTCGTGGAAATTCGATTCCCTCGCAAAAGGCCAACCGACGTCAGCAACCCGATACATAGGATCTACGGCGGACACGCCAGGGCTGGCTTACATCAGCTCGGTCAATGGATACGACGCGGGGTACCGGCCAACCAGTAGCACGATAAGCATTCCTACTGGCGCGCCCGCATTCGGAGGAACGAGCTACACGACGAGCTTTGGGTACTACGCAAGCGGAGCGCTTGCCTCTGTTCTCTATCCCGCCGTGGGCGGACTGCCTAGCGAGCGTCTTCGATACAGCTATGACTCAACGGGCAAAACGAGCGGCCTGTTCGGATCGAATCCCTACGCCTCGGTCGCCTACACGGCGATCGGTCAACCTTCAGAACATCAGCGAAACGGCGACACTTCGCTCTTCACGGATTACGGATACGACCCCGCCACCGGCGCACTAACGAGCTCCAAGTCGACTACACAATCTGGCTCCACGTTCACCGACCTGCGCGCGGCCAAATATTCCTACGATGACGCAGGAAACGTCACTTCAATCTCAACAACCGCACCCGGGTCGCCTACCGATACTCAGTGCTTCAAGTTCGACGAGTTGCAAAATCTAAAAAACGCGTGGACGCCCACCAACGGCAACTGCGCCACCGGCCCGAGCACGTCGAACCTTGGGGGACCGGCCCCTTATTGGAATGACTACACAGTCAGCCCTGACACCGGAAACCGCACAGCTGTCACGCGGCACATCGCAAATTCATCGACGACAGCCACGGACAACTACGTCTACCCCCTCGCCGGATCAGCAGGGCCGCACCAAGTTCAGTCCGTCGCCACGACGGGAAACAGTCCCACAATCACCAGTTTCTCGTACGACGCCAACGGAAGCACTAACGCCCGAGCAGACCAGACGATGAAATACGACGCCGAGGGAAAGTTGTCCAGCGTCACATCATCAGCAGGCACTCAAACGAATATTTACGACGCAAGCGGCGCCATCCTGGTCCAGACGGACCCAACGCAGGGCTCCACACTGTTCTTAGGCGACACGCGGTTGCGGAAGCTGGTGGGATCGTCCCAGACCACCGCCGAAAGAACCTATTCGATCGATGGCGCAGCGGTGGCCGAACGTCGAACAAGTGCAGGCTCATCAGACAGTTCGCTCGTCTGGCTGGGTACAGACGCGCAAGGTACGGTCACTGACCAAGTGAACGCCACCACGGGGCAATCCTCTGTGGTTCGGCTCGATCCATTCGGGAACGCACGCCCAGGATCGTCTAGCGCGTGGCCCGACAACAGGGGATTCCTGAACGCAACTACAAACTCCACAACCGGTCTAACCCAGGTCGGCGTTCGAACCTACGACAGTTCGCTGGGACGTTTTCTAACCGTCGATCCGATTCTTTCTCCAGGCACTCCACAACAAAACAACGGCTACAGCTACGCCGCGAACAATCCCGTAACGTACTCAGACCCGTCTGGGGCGTGCTTCTCCAGCGCAAAGAAGAGTTGCAAGAGCGCGAGCAAAGGCGCCTCCAAAAAAGCTTCGGCATCGAAAGCGCCGAAAGCGGCCAAGAAGGCCGCTAAAAAGCAAGAACAGTGGTGGAACCCGACGACCTGGAGCTCCAAGACGTGGCGCAACGTGGGAGCCGTCGCGGCGGGCGTGGCAGTCAGCGTCGGAATCGTAGCCGCAGTGGTGGGTGCCGGTGCCTGTACAGCTGTGACGTTCGGCGTGTGCGGTGCGGTAATAATTGGGGTTGCGGCCGTGGCCGGAGCTGCCGGGGCTGCAGTTACGTATAACCTTCAGAGCGGGTCCAAATCGGCGCAAGGGATGGCGCAAGCAGTTGGCTTCGGGGCCTTGGGCGGCGCTCTGGGAGCAGCAGCAGGACCCATTATCGGCAAAGTTGTCGGCGCAGTTGCTTCGAAAATATCGGGAGGAGCCGCGACTGGGGCAAGCAGGGCAGCCGCTTCCGTTTCCAGTGGCACAGCCGCGAGCGATGCAACCTCAGGCGCAGCGCCTACAGTCACGCAGGCCGCCAAAGGAAGTGCTCCAACTAGTGCGTTCTGGTCAGGGGGTCCCGTCGCGCGTCGAGCTGCCGAGAAGTGGGCGACTTCGAATAACGCCGTCACGCTTGAAATGACCGCGCGAGGACAACAAGTCGAGCAAGCAACGGCTGGAATGGAGTGGCGTGATGCGGCTCCGATCTGGGACACGGTGTCAGAAGCGTATGCACAGGGCACCTCGGGAACAGCGCACGTGTTTCAGAACGCTGAGGGAGTAAAATTGGGGAGTGTATGGGCGCGCATCGAGTACCCGACATTGATCCAAAACGGAAATCCGATCATCTACCACGTCGTAGGGGGGCCTTGATTTGAGCGAGGTATTTAGTCGGGAAACTCCAACTCGTGTGAGAAGTTCTGAAGGTTTCACAGTTGAAACAGTCGGGCGTATGGGAATTCGGTACACCGAGCCAGGCAAAGATTTCGTGATCGACGCTGAAGGTCTGGCGATTCCTGGCTTCGGAATCTACCCGAGTTCCATCCCGGGTGATGAGGCGGAGAAGGACCGAATTGTTGACAACGTTCGGCGCGCGCTTGCGTCAATGGGTCTAGTACTGCAATAGCGCTCCCGTCCCATTGTCTGGCGATCCCGAAGACCCGGTCCTCCCGCTTTAGCCATTGAGAGGCTCGATTGGCAGCGGGTCGAAATCCCGAGGGCCGCGAATCTGCCAGCAGTGTCCACGCGGCGCTTCAGCTGTTCGTCTCGTTGCGGACGCCCTTTGGGCTGTGCAGTGCTGCCGTTCATGATGCGAGACGGTGCTCATGTCGCGCTTGAACCAGGCGTTAGCCACCTTGAATTCGCCGCGGCCGCGCACCGCTCCTACGCGGTGGCCGGTCCAGATTCTTCGCCGCAATGCCTCTCCGCTGCCTGGATGCGCGCTGTCGTCGACTCGTCGCAAAGCGAGGCAGGGGCGGCTATCGACGGTTCGGATCTTTAGCTGGTTCAGAGCCCGCTGATCTCTCCAGCCGTAGTCACTGGTTCGACCGCCACGTTCTGATATTGGCGCCGCGGAGTCCACGTAACGCTCAGTTGGCGGACGTCCCCATGTCTTGGGCCCATCCGGAACGCATCGACTATTCGAGCTGCGCCCGACCGCACGAGTGCTTCCGTTATCAGGATGCGAGCGACGGGTCGAATCACGGAATCTGGCAGCGAGAGAGAACGTAGCGGCTCTAGAGGATCGGCCATCTTTGCCGAACCGAACATTCCGGACGGAGAGAGCGACGTGCCGAAGAGAGCATCAGACAGCGCGGACCCAGCCAATTCTTCCGCCGTCCAGGTGCGGCCGCCGGTGGAGTAACTACTGAAGGTCGCCGAGTCCTGTCCGGCAGGACTAACCCGAAGTTGCACAGTATCGCGGTGCGCAGAGCTCGTCTGAGTTTGTGACTCCAACCCGAGGACCTGAGCCTTGCCGACCAACCCTGGAAGAACCAGCCGCAGATCGCTTTCGCGACGGTCCACCATGTCTTGCAGTGCAGCGTGGATCGCTGGGCTCCGGATGTCCGCGACGATAGTGGCGTCTTGACCGCTGTTGCGGACCTCCCGCGCGCGAAATACCAGCTTGCCGAGACGCACCCAGGGCGCGAGCTCCTCGCTTGCGATTTGGTTGAGCCGAGCGAGGACGCGTTCGGCGAGATCATCAGGGTCGACCCAGGGACTGGTTGTGTAGGCGTTTCGCATACCGCCGGCCAAGTCGCTCTGGCGACCGTCAAGCTGAACAATGTCTTGGACGAACAGAGCCATCCGCAGGCCGTCTTTCTGAGCCTCCCGGTATTCCGCGTCAGTGGCCGAGTACCCGGATTGGAGTGGGACGCCGTAGCGCTCTCCGAAGATCCCCACGTAGATGTCCGAGGTTTGGACCCCTTCTATATACGCACGATCGGCAGCGACATCTTGGCCGCCGAGGTCGTACTCGAACATTCTCGGCTGGGCACCGAACTCGATAATCGCACCCCGTACCGCTCGGCGAGCTTCGTGCAGATCGGTGATGAGGCTGGAAACGAACACAGCTCGCTCGCTTGCCCATGCCTGCACATCCGCAGCGGGGACTCTTAGCTGGGCAGCTCGGAGATCGATGACAAGCGGCTCTTCTTGTTGGTTCACCTGAGCAGTCCAGCACAATTCTTGCCTGACCACTAAGAACCGGAGAAGGACACTGCTAGAGATGACCTGTGAGCAAAAGTCTGTCACCTCTCGTGTCCCTCGCTACTTCAATGCAGTCGCAGCCCGGCGTTTACGCGATGCTCCTGGGCTCTGGCATCTCAACGGGGGCCGGGCTTCCCACCGGCTGGGGTGTTGTCACTGAACTGGTTGCGCGCGTCGCGGCTGCGTCGGCTCCGAATGATGAAGGTGCCGTCGCAGCCGCTCGCGATGACCCGGAAGCGTGGTGGAGCGAGAACGGTGCCGGCGAGCTCGGCTACTCGACACTCCTTGAGCAACTCGCACCGTCAGCGGCCGCACGCCAAGGGCTGCTTGCAAATTTCTTCGAGCCCCACTCGGAAGAGGACGAACTCATCGGCGAGCCGACGCGAGCACACCGCGCGATCGCCGAACTCGTGAGACGAGGTTCGGTCCGCGTCATCGTCACCACCAACTTCGATCGCCTACTCGAACGCGCCCTGGAATCCGTGGGAGTTGCACCTCAAGTGATAGCGCGGCCTGAAGCAGTGAACGGGATGGCACCCCTGGCTCACGCGCCGGCGACCATCATCAAGCTGCACGGCGACTACAAGGACCTGGGCAGCCGGAACACCCCTTCCGAACTCTCGGCTTACCCGGATGAGTGGAGCCGGCTGCTAGCGCAAGTGTTCGACGAATACGGACTGGTCATCTCGGGGTGGTCGGCTGGATGGGATACCGCTTTAGTGGCGGCTTTGGAGGCAGCGCCGTCGCGCCGATATCCGCTGTACTGGGATGAGCGCAGCAGCAGCGGCACGGATGCGCAACGACTGCTGGCCGTTCGCGCCGGGCAGGTCATCCCCGCGTCCAGCGCTGACGAGCTCTTTCGGTGAGCTCGTGGAGAGTGTCGAAGCTCTCGACAAAATGTCCGCCCCTCCACTAACGACCGCGATGGCTGTGGCGCGGCTAAAGCGGTACCTGCCGGACCCGGTGCGGCGGATCGACCTGCACGACCTGGTGATGAGCGCGGTGGATGAGGTGGTGGAGTTCATCTCGGGTGAACCGGTAAATGAACCGGAGGGAGGACTGACGTGGCAATACCTTGACGAGCTCTATGAGGCGCAATTCGAATCGATGGAGCAGCTGGCGCAATTGTTGATCTCAGGGGTGTGGCACGACGACGGAAGCCACGACCGTCTCTGGTTCGACGTCGTGCAGCGGCTCGTGCGCGTCGGGAGCAGTTTCCCTTCGAGCTTCAACTCCGCAGTCTTTTCTGCTCGATCAATCCCTGTGCTAATTGCTATGGCCGTGATCTCCATAACTGCTACGCGACGAAATAGAGAAGGTCTTTTGATTGCCTTGGGAACAGAAGTCGAAGGCCAAGGAAATTCGGGTTCCAATGAGACTCTTGCAGCGGCGCAGGTGGCGCATTATGTCCGGATCTTCGAGAACGAAGAAGTGGTCCACGCACTGCCGTCATCGGGTGCAAATCGGTGGAGCTATCCGGCCAGCCACTACTTCAGCACCAATATCCGCCGGTACTTTCCCGACCTCAGCGATAGGGATTTCACACGGGCATATAAAGGGTTCGAGTATCGGCTCGGACTCTTACAGCAGCACACTGAGGGCTACGGGGCGATCAGCGGTGAATATGTGGGAGAAACCGGATGGTGAGACGGAAATTCCATTGAAGAACTTGAGTTCGACAAGCAGGTGGCGAACGGATATTCGGTGCCGTGGAAAGCCTTCTTCTCGAAACAGGGCATCAACCTGCAGGTCGCACTCCAGGATCAGCGCGAAGTGTTGCGGACCTATCGGCGTCGGGGCTAGTGACGGTGGCCACGTCCGGTCTTTTCAGCATGGTGTGCCACCGCTTCGCCGTCTAAACGTGCCCCCGGGATGACGCCCTAATTGGTGTAGCGCGGAGCATTCGGATTGTGGTCGCCGACGGCGACGTCCGCGTCAGTGATGACTCCGTTTCAAAGCGAGTGTCGCACTTCTGGGGATTGCAGAACGCGAGTGTCACGACCGCGTGAGCTCAGCGAGTCTATTTCTGATCGATTCCCTGACTCTGGGGCCGCCCTTAGTGCGACTTGAGAACTGCCGATTCCCACATCGTGACTCGACGGCGTCATCTTGGATTCGCGTTAGGCCGATGGAGCCGCGCACATGATGTGGTGTCGACATCGTTTGTCGCTGTCAGTAGGGCTGCTTAGAATCCATGCATGATGATCGGGGCGTAATTTCATGACACTTATCGCGAAAGTTCTCATGTTTCTTTCGTCCTACGCGATCCTTTTCGTGCTCCTGGCGATCAGGTTTCAGACTCTTCCGTTGCGACTTGCCTGCATATGTCTCGCAGTTATCGGCGTTGCGGCGCTCTTCCTTCTCCTGTCGCTGGATCGGAGAACGTCGCGTGCGGCGCATGTCGTACGAACCGTCGAGCGGTCAGGCGATGGTGCGGCGGCGTACCTCGCGGGATATCTCCTGCCGTTCGTCTCCATTGCGGCGCCCACCGCTTCGGACGTGGCGGCGTATGTGATCTTCCTGGTGGTCGCGGCGGTCGTGACCATCAAGACAGCCGTGATTCAAGTAAATCCACTCCTGTTCGTTCTGGGGTACTCGATTTTTCGGGTGACGGATGCTGAAGACTCGACGTTCTACGTCCTCAGTCGGAGGCGAGTGCTGCCAGGGGAAGAGATCCTCACGACTTCTCTCGGCGACGATGTCAGGGTGAATCGTGTTGGGCCCGGGTCGTCGAGATCGACCGCTACGTCTGGATAAGGCGGGCTGGCGTTTTGCGCCGGAGTCGAGTTCCAATTTTCATGAGGTTGGCCCACGAACGCGGGGCTGACTTCAGGCGAGTAAGTCGCTATCGTCGGGGGGTTCACCCACATGCGCCGCGATTGGAAACGAATGTCTATAGCCCCTACAGTCCCAGAAAATGGCGGCGCATTTGTGCTTGTAGTGGCTTGGAGAGTGGGGCGAAACGTCGTCGCGCGAAAAGTGAAGATTGGCGGACCGGTAGAGGAAGCCTTATCTCAGTATGCAACTGATGCGGCGGCGGTAGTGGAGGCGTCAGAGGGACGACAGTACGATCCCGACGAAGATCAAGAAGAACTGGGCTACGTCTTCTCGTCACGAGCAGAAGCCTGGGACACGGCCCTTCTAGAAGAACTATGGAAGGGCGACGCTCTGCCTAACCTGGAGCCCGAAGAGTTGGGAAAGACATTCGTTTGCTACGCAGCATTGGTGGGTAGCGGGCCATCAACTGCGCTGTACATCCGGAAGAGCAATCCGATATCGCTTGCCACGAAGAGCCTCGTTGCCGGGTATATCGGAGGCGCTCTCACAAAGGTTGAAAACCGAGTATTCGCGTTCGATAGCAACTTTGATGTCATCGTGACCGCTGACCGACTATTCGCACTAAACAAGTTGCGGTTTGAACTCCTGTTCAAGGATTCCGCGGCTGTTATCGCCAAGGCGCCCGAGTGGGTTGACGAAATGGCCTCTCTGTTGCCTATGTCTCCGGAATCGAAGGCCAATCTCGAATCCAACCTGAAGACAAGTTCGCTGCTCCGTCGGAAGATCACCAGTATTCTGAGCCGCGAGTACGCGAGGGCGCTCACTGTCGACACGATCCGATCGAAAATGGAACTCCATGGGTTAGAGGTCGAAAGATTGATGCCTGACGGGGAACTGCTTTTCTCGCCCGAGAACACGAGGGAACTCGTCCGACTGCTAAACCAGGACCTGTTCCGGGGAGATTTCTCCGACGAAGAGTTTGCGGCCGGGTCCAAGCAGCGACGAGGAAATGACTAACTGGCACCGTCACGAAAGCGAAGCACCGGGGTATCTGACAACCTCGTCCTGAGGTGGGTATCGCCGGGCTGTGACCTCGCGCGGCATTATCGTTCCGTCTGCGGGAAATCGAGGTAGCGGAATGAGAAGCATTGACCCGCTATCAACCGTGCTATTTGCCACGATGGATGGCGTCGGAAATGGACTATTTCGTCCGCCAAGACCACTTCAGGGCCATACTGGGCGCACGGCACCCGAAGGTCGTGAAAAGTGGTGTCGCCGGTTGCGTCTGAAGACGCTTTGGCCATAGTCGATACGAGACTTCGGCGACACTGCGTCCAACACACGGTCGCTCCCCGCTGACACAGAACCGTTCCAGCAATGAAACACTGCTATTCGACGTTCTCAGCATCTGCTGCAGCGGTCATAGCACCAATCCAATCTACGTGGCGCACCTCGACCTCAAGGGTGCCATCAAGAACGTCATTGACGTCGCCCGCGGTCACCCGCCAGGGCAATTGCAGCTTCGTGTCAGTCCGCTCCTCACGTCCGGATTCGACGAAAGACACGAGCACGACTTCGTCATCGTCGCTCACGAAGGTGTCTTCTGGGCGGAGAGACTTTAGGGCAACGGAAAGTCGGCGTCGCGGCGTCTCGAACGCTCGCAAAACGCCATCACGATTCGCAATCGAGATATTGGACAGGTGTGGAAAATGGGGAATGAGAAAAGTGTCTCCACCCCATTTCTTGGGTCGGTCCGGGAACACCGACAAATCGTCGTTGGGCTCCGACCACTCCAAAGCAATCACATCGGCGGGTAGCTCAATCTCTATCTGTACGTCTTTCAGGAACGTCCGAGAGGGGTTCGAGGCTCGCAGTTGTATGCCGTCGAACAGCTTTGAAGCGATGTCTGAGAGCCCGGATGCAGGGTTCCGAAGAGCCTTTTCGCTCCATGCCGCTACTTCATCCCGAAACTCCTGCTCAGTCCTGCGGTCCCCAAGCCCCGGGCCGCCGGCGAGAAACGAAATAGTTGTTGCGCGTGGTGCGATTTGACTGAGATATGCCCGATGTTGGTTCTTGATCCGGGTTTCTAGTTCTTCACGGCTGATACGGACGACGTAGATATTTCCGAGAAGAGTGACGTCGATAAGTGGCAGGGCGGCCTCGCGAGGCGAGCGGGCAAGCATTGCTTTCACCTCAGCACCAGTCGCCTTCTTCGTCTCTCCATCGTTGCGGATGTAAATTTCACCGTTGGTGAGCCCCTCTCCGTCTGAGAGGCATGGCCAAATGACCCCTAAAGGAGGATCTACAACAACTACGACGACGTCGCGGCCGCCCTCAAGCGGGATGCGCTCAAAATCCCAGATCGGTCCGTCGGCACCCGTGAATTTCTGGACTTCGCGTTCGAGATCCTTCGCTTCGAAACCGTTGATCCCAATGATCTTGTTCTCCGAAATGCCGAGCACGAGCAGCGCGTGGCCGCCAAACCTCTTCTGAGCACGGGCCGGATCACGATTAGCCGCGCCCAGTATGAACTTGGCGACTTTGTGCCGTCCGTGTTTGCCCGTCAGATCGATATCGGACTTGAGTTCGAGAAAGAATCGTTCGATCCGATCGTCTGAGGACGCTGCCCACTCGACGAATCGCGACCACCCGAGCTCACCCGTGGGCAGCCTGCTCAGATCCACTTCGGCCATAGTCAGATTGAATCACACAGCGCTGATGAGATTAGAGATGCGTGACTAGGTAGGGGATTATTTTTCCGAAGACAGGGGATAGCCGATTGAACATGGCATCAGAGTTGCTGGTGAGAGAGATGTGAGAACAACCCACAGTGGAAAGGCCCCCGAGAAATCGGGGGCCTTCTTCGTTTCGGAGGACCGTAGGCTGCGTTCGCGGCGCCAAGGTCCATTGAGACAGCGAGACAGCGAGACAGATGAGGCTGAATCGGGTTGCA
>Ga0247729_10000548_pt1 | contig 15401 bp, 15 predicted proteins | sample UWRJL133311R2_FD_180958 | JGI IMG/M metagenome (GOLD analysis project Ga0247729, IMG submission 180958) | Plant litter microbial communities from Arlington Agricultural Research Station in Wisconsin, United States - UWRJ-L133-311R-2 | ecosystem: Environmental > Terrestrial > Plant litter >... | reverse complement strand
CGGCGAGAAAATCTTGTAGCTGTCGTTCAGCGCCGCGATCACCAGGTGGTGGGTATCGGTGGCGAACAGCAGCGTGATGCCGAGAATGGTCAGGAAGTTGCCGATCAGCACGCCCTGCTGGCCCTGAGTCGGATCCACCGAGGTGACGAAACCGAGGCCGAGCTGCTGGGCGATGATCGAGCCCGCGACCTGCAGCGCCGACAGCGTTACGCGCGCCGTTGCGCCGAGCACGATGCCGATGATGATCTCGTGCACCAGCAGCACCAGCAATGGACCGATCGCGCCGGCGTCGATCTTGAAGGCGCTGCGATGCAGCGGCAGGATGATCAGGGTCAGCATCAGGGCGATCGACAACTTGGCCCGCGCGGGGATGTTGACCTCGCCGAGCCCCGGCAACAGCATCACCATCGCGCCGACGCGGGCGAACACCAGCATGAAGGCGGCGGCAAGGGCGGGCAGAAGCGAGACATCGATGCGCATGGGGGATTGTGCATCACCCCCCGATGATTCGCGACGAAATCCGCAGCATGTAGCTGGACAGCGCGTCGCCCATGAACGGCAACGCCAGCATCAGGGTGGCGAAGATGGCGAGGATCTTCGGCACGAACACCAGCGACTGCTCCTGCACCTGGGTCAGCGCCTGCACCAGCGAGATCACCACGCCGACCACCAGTCCGACCACCATCAGCGGGCCGGACACCACCACAATGGTCCAGATCGCATCGCGGGCGACGTCGAGGGTTTCAGGGCCGGTCATTTTAGATCCAATCTCAGAATGTTGTGTCCGTCATTGCGAGGAGCGAAGCGACGCGGCAATCCAGAGGCCACAAACTCGGCAAGAGCTGGATTGCTTCGTCGCCAAGTGGCTCCTCGCAATGACGGCTGCGAGGACGGGGCGTGATGCCTCAGATCGGCATCTTCATGATGTCTTCGTAGGACTGGATGACGCGGTCGCGCACCGACACCAGGGTCGACACCGCGACGTCGGTTTCGGCCACCGCGGTCACCACGTCCATCACATTGGCCTTGCCATTGGTCATGGCGATGGTCTGCGCGTCGGACTTGCGGCCGGAATCCAGCACGCTGCCGATCGCGCCCTTCAGCATGTCGCCGAACGACTGGCCGCCGCTTTCGGCGGATTTGCCGATGCCGCCGCCGACGCCGCCCCCGGCATCCATGATGCGGGCGAGGCTGGCGTAGGCGTTAGCGGCGACGGTGGGGGTTGCCATGGCTCAGGTTTCCTGTTCAGGCCTTGAGAATGTCGAGGGTGCGCTGGATCATCCGGCGCGTCGCGCTGATGATGTTGAGGTTGGCTTCGTAGGAACGCTGCGCCTCTTTCATGTCGGTCATTTCGATCAGCGGATTGACGTTCGGATACTTCACGTTGCCGGCGGCATCCGCGGAAGGATTGCCGGGCTCGTACTTCATCTTGAACGTCGACATGTCCGGCCGGATGCGGCCGAGGCCCACCGTCCGGGCGTCGAGGCTGCGGTCGAGCTCGGAGGTGAAGGTCGGCACCTTGCGGCGGTACGGGTCGCCGCCCGGGGTCTGCGACGTCGATTCGGCATTGGCGATGTTTTCCGACAGCACGCGCATGCGGCCGGCCTGGGCGCGCATGCCCGAGGTGGCGATGCCCATCGATCTCGTGAAGTCGCTGATCTCGTCGGCCATGGTGTGATCTCCCTAAACGTGCCGTTTCAGCGCTTGCCGATGGCGGTCTTCAGCAGGCCGAGGCTGCGGGTGTAGAGCGAGGTCGCCGCCGCATAGTCCATCTGGTTGGCCGAGACCTTCATCATCTCGTCTTCCAGGTTGACGGCGTTGGCGGAGGGCCGCGTCTCGTAGCCGCGGTTGTTGGGCGTGAAGCCGGAATTGCCGCCCGACGGCATGATGCTGGTGCCGCCGGCCTTCATCATTGGCAGCTGCCCCATGGCGCCGCCGGCGGCGACATTGCCGATCTTGTCGAATTTCGGCTCCACGAGGTCGCGCGGCTTGAAGCCCGGCGTGTCGGAGTTAGAGACGTTCTCGGCCAGCACGCGCTGCCGTTCCTGATGCCACTGCATCTTGGTGCGCAGCGCCGACAACATCGGCATGTCGCTGATCGCCATCGGGCTCTCTCCGCTCCGCCCCGGACCGAACGCCCTGAGCTAGGCAGAATTTGCCGCCCACCTGGTTAATTTCGGGTTAATATTTGGCCGGACTGGTTAGCGAAACGTAAATGACCGCTGCAAAACGCGGGTTTTACGCGCTGCACATCGCTTTTTCGCCCGATTTCGTGCGTTAACCAAGCCCGGCAGCCAAGCGACGCGGGCGACAGAAGTCGTTTTGGCTACAGCGATTCATAGTTTATTATTGTTCAACGGCAGATTTTGCCGTGGGGCGTTAACAGATAGGGCGTGCCTCGCGCGTCGTTCGGCGTTGGCGGGTACCTTCCATGGTCCGCTTTCGCCAGATCCGTGCGTGGCAAGGCGCTGTTTGGCTGGGGACCAGAGTATGACGACACCGTACACCTTCTTTTTTGCCTTCGTGGTCGTGCTGGCACTGATCGGGCTCGCCGCCTGGCTGGTGCGCCGATTCGCGGGCAACCGGCTCGGTGCCAATGCCACCCGCGGGCGGATGCCCCGGCTCGCGGTAATCGACGCCGCCGCCGTCGATGGCCGCCGCCGCCTCGTGCTGGTGCGCCGCGACAATGTCGAACACCTGCTGATGATCGGCGGCCCCACCGACATCGTGATCGAACCCAACATCGTCCGCGCCATTCCCGGCCGCGACCAGGCACCATCGCGCGGCAATGTTGGCAGCGAGCTGTCCGCGCGCAACGCGCCCGCGCCGGAATCGGCCAGCTGGGCCGACAATGACAGCGGCTTCGACCCCGAGCCGCATCTGCCGGAGCCGGCGCCGCGCCCGGCTCGCCCATCCTTCATCGACGAACCGCGCCGCCCCGTAGCGCCGCTGCCGGAACGCCGCCCCGAACCGGTCGCCATCGCGCCGGAGCCGCTGCCCCGTCCGGAGCCGCGCCCTGAGCCGGCCGCGCGCAGCGAGCCCGCCCCCGTTCTGCCGACCCGCCCGCTGCCACGCAGTGAAATGCCGCGCTCTGAGCCGATGATGCCGCGCCCGACGCGGGCCGAACCGCCGATCCGCAGCACGCCGCCGCGCGTCGAACGCCCGATTGTCGCCGAGCGCCCGACTCCTGCCGCGCCGCCGGTCGCTGCGCCGACGCCTCCCCCGGCGCCAGCACCGGCTCCGACGCCCGCGCCCGCCCCGGCCCCGGCTGTCTCCGCCGCTGACCAGAACCTCGCCGACATGGCGCAGCGGCTCGAAGCCGCCTTGCGCCGGCCGATCGAATCCCGCCCGGAAGCCCCCGAACCGCGTATCGGCGCGCCTTCCGTGGCGCCGGAGCCTCAGCCGGCCCGGTCCGCGCCGCGCATCTCCAGCGAGGTCTCGATCTCACCGGCCCGCACGGATTCCGGCACGGCGCCGATCGTGGCGCCGCCGGTCAAGACCGGCTTCGAAAACCTTGAAGACGAGATGGCGTCCCTGCTGGGGCGCCCGAAGTCCAGTTCGTGAGATCGGCGTCCTTCCCGCGTAGAGTAGTATTCCTTCTGACTTTATTGGCCGCCGGATCGCTGGCGGGTCCGGCGTCGGCGCAGGACATCAGCATCAATCTCGGCGCCGGCAATGGCGGCGTCACCGAGCGCGCGATCCAGATGATCGCGCTGCTCACGGTGCTGTCGATCGCGCCGTCGATCCTGATCATGATGACGTCGTTCACGCGCATCGTGGTTGTGCTGTCGCTGCTGCGCACCGCCCTGGGCACCGCGACGGCGCCGCCAAACTCGGTGATCATCGCGCTGGCGATGTTTCTCACCGCCTTCGTGATGGGGCCGGTGCTGCAGAAATCCTATGACGACGGCATCAAGCCGCTGGTCGCCAACGAGATATCGGTCGAGCAGGCCCTGCTGCGCGCCGCGGTGCCGCTGCGCGGCTTCATGATGAAGAACGTCCGCGAGAAGGATCTGAAACTGTTTCTCGACCTGTCCGGCGAGCCGCCGCCGGCGACGCCCGACGACATGTCGCTGCGCATCATCGTGCCAGCCTTCATGATCTCCGAGTTGAAGCGCGCCTTCGAGATCGGCTTCCTGCTGTTCCTGCCGTTCCTGATCATCGACCTGGTGGTGGCCTCGGTGCTGATGGCCATGGGCATGATGATGCTGCCGCCAGCGGTGGTGTCGCTGCCGTTCAAGCTGATCTTCTTCGTGCTGGTGGACGGCTGGTCGCTGGTGGCCGGGAGCCTGGTGCAGAGTTACGGGCAATAGCGAGCTACTCCGGCCTCGCCACGTCATTGCGAGGAGCCCTTGCGACGAAGCAATCCAGTCTTCGCTTGTGGCTTCTGGATTGCCCCGTCGCTTCGCTCCTCGCAATGACGAGCCACATCCGTCGCTCAGTCGATCAAAGGGATCGCCCTATTTCTGGATACACGTATCCGCAGTCTCCCGGGTGCACTCGTCGAGGCCGGTGAACACCGGATCGTCTACCTTCTTGCCCTCGATCAGATCGATCATCACCGACGGCGCCTTGTAGCCCATCTCGAACGGACGCTGCCCGACCAGCGCCTCGACGCGCCCTTCCTTGGCGATGGCCACCTCCTCGCCGATCGTATCGGCGGCGACGATCACCAACTGCTTGCTGGCGATCTGCGCCTTGTACTGGTCGGTCAGCTGGCGATACGGCTGCGGCGCGCCGAACAGCGGCCAGCCGCCTTCGATCACAAAGGCATCGAGCTTGGGATTTGCCGCGAGGATATCCGACATCGCCTGCACGCCGCGCGGGCCGTCGTCGTTGGTGAACACCGGACAGCCGGCGGTCTCGGTCCAGCCGCCCTCCCCCCTCAGCCGGTCGAGCCCCTTCTGCCCGGCAAGGGCATCGCGGGTGCCGGTGGCGCGGCGCAGGATATTGTCTGCCGCCGCGTTGCCCTCGATCAGGCATACCGTGCCGCCGTTCGGCTTGGCCTTCTTGAGATACTCGCCGAGGCGAAATCCCATCATGTAGTTGTCGGTGCCGAGATAGGTCTTGCGCAGCCCGGCATCCTCTTTCTTGAGGTCGGCATCCAGCGTCATCACCGGAATTTTCGGCTTGGCGGCCTTGATGGCGTTGGCGATCAGTGGCGCGTTGGACGGCGAGATCGCGATCGCCACCGTGTCGGGCTTGCCCAGCATGTCCTGCACGATCTGCGCTTCGCCCGCTTCATCGGACGTGGACGCCGGCCCGGTATAGAAGCAGTGATAGGGCGAACTGGCATTCTCCCTGTTCCACTTTTCGCAGCCCTGATGGATCGCCTCGAAGAACGGGTTGTCGAGGCCCTTCACGACAATGACCAACTGCTTTTTCTGCGCCATCGCCGATTGCGCCGACAGGGTGAGCGCCGCGACGGCCAATGCCCACAACACCTTCATGCGGTCCTCCCACGTTGCAGCGTGCGTTGACCCGCACGTCTGACCATCAATGCGATCGGAAAGTTGAACTGACGATTCCTGAATCCGAAACTGGCTGCGATCGGCCGTATCACGATTGTAGTTGATCGAAGGATAGATGGGCGAAAACCCGAGTCAACGGATTTGTGGCGGCGCGCGTGAGAACCGCAGTGCAGCAAGATGAGCTTATTGGTTTGCGTACTAACAAGCATCGCGTGGCCGCGATTGACGGGCATTCGCCCCTGTCATTGAATGACATGTGCAGTACGTTGCGTTTCATCGGTAAGCTTCTTCCTCGCAGAAGGCACGCCAAATGCCTCTCCTCGAACTCACGAACGTCTCGAAGCACTTTGGCGCCATCCATGCGCTCAGCGACGTATCGCTGACACTGCAAGCCGGCGAGGTCGTCGGCCTGATGGGCGATAACGGCGCGGGCAAATCCACCCTCGTGAAAATCATCGCCGGCAACTTTGTGCCGACGCACGGAACGCTGCACATGGAGGGGCGCGAACTGGCGCTGCACAAGCCGGTCGATGCGCGTTCTCACGGCATCGAGATCGTGCATCAGGACCTCGCGCTGTGCGACAACCTTAGCGCCGCGGCGAATGTGTTTCTCGGGCGCGAGTTGCGCACCGGCTTCGGCCCGTTCAAGATTCTGGACTATACGGCGATGTATCGCCGCGCCGGCGAGATCTTTGCCGAACTGCGCTCCGAGACGCGGCCGCACGATCTGGTCCGGCAGATGTCCGGCGGGCAAAGGCAGGCCGTGGCCATCGCCCGCACCCGGATTGTCGATGCCAGGATCGTGCTGATGGACGAGCCGACCGCGGCGATTTCCGTGCGGCAGGTGGCGGAAGTGCTGACTCTCATTCGAACGCTGCGCGATCGCGGCATCGCGGTCGTGCTGATCAGCCATCGCATGCCCGACGTGTTCACCGTGGCGGACCGCGTGGTGGTGCTGCGGCGCGGCCGGAAGGTCGCCGACAAGGCCGTCGACAGCAGTTCGCCGGAAGAAGTGACGGGGCTGATCACCGGCGCCATCGCGCACGCGTGAGAGAACACAGTGATGCGAGGGTGCGGGTGATGGACATTCAGTTCGACGACGGGATCGGCCGGCAGCGAACATCCGTTCTATCCTGGATGGTGTCGCGGCAAGCGTTCTGGGTGTTCGTCGCCGTGTGCCTGGCCTGCATCTTCCTGTCGTTCGCCACCAACTCCTTTGCCACCGCGAACAACATCTTCAACGTCACCCGCAACTTCACCTTCGTGGCCATCGTCGCGCTCGGCATGACCATCGTGATCATCACCGGCGGCATCGATCTGTCGGTGGGCTCGGTGCTCTGCCTGTGCAGCATGATCCTGGCCGTGGTGATGCATGCCGGCTACAGCATCGAGGTCGGCATCGCCGCCTCGCTCGGCACCGCGCTGCTGGTTGGCGCCATCAACGGGGTGCTGATCGCCTATCTCGGCATTCCGCCGTTCGTCGTCACCCTGGGCGCGCTGTCGATCGCCCGCAGCCTGGCCATGGTGGCTTCCAACAACACGGTGGTGTTTCAATTCGGCCCCGACCACGACAGGCTGCTGTTCCTCGGCGGCGGCGCGCTGCTGTTCGGCATCGCCAACCCCGTGCTTTACATGCTGGCGCTGGCCCTGCTGACCGGCTTCGTGCTGCGCTTCACGCGCTTCGGCCGCTACGTGTTTGCCATCGGCGGCAATGAGCACGCCGCCATCGTCACCGGCGTTCCGGTCCGCCGCACCAAGGTGGTCGTGTACATGGTATCCTCGCTGTCGGCGGGCATCGCCGGCGTGGTGGAGACCGGATGGCTCGGCGCCGTCACCACCAATCTCGGCTCCGGCATGGAGTTGCAGGTGATCGCCGCCGCGGTCATCGGCGGCGCCAACCTCGCCGGCGGCGTCGGCACCGCGTTCGGCGCGTTGATCGGCTCGGCGCTGATCGAGGTGATCCGCAACAGCCTCGGGCTGCTCGGCGTCAGCGCGTTCTGGCAGGGCAGCTTTGTCGGCGCCTTCATCATCGTCGCCGCCACCTTCGACCGCATCAAGAATTTGCGGATGCCGAAGTAGCGCGCCGACTACCGCTTCATCTCGATCTTGCGGACATTGACGATCGGCGGCAGCGAGCCGGTGGGGGTGGGGTCGGCGGCCTGGCCGGGGATCACGGCCTTGGCGCTGCTCTCGGGGAAGCGCACCTTCATCTCGCGCAGGAAGCCGTCCAGCGTATCGACGGAGGCCGCCATCTTGGCGATGGCGGCGAATTCCGAACTGTTGCCCGAGGCCGGCGTGCTGGCGGTGTCGAAGGCGATCTTGTCGGTGCCCGCCGTCATCAGCGGCGCGTACTTGTCGCGGAAGCGCGCCAGGCCGAGCGCGTCCTCGGCCAGCGCGTAGCCGACCACGGCGCGAATCACGTCGCTCTTCTCGGTGGAGGTCAGCGGCGTGAAATCGCGCCAGCGGTCGGCGTAATACAGTTCGATCTGTTCGGAGGCCTCGCGCCAGCGCCGCGCCGACCAGTAGATGTCGGAGCGCAGCCGGATCGCCTCGCGGCCGCCGATGTTGGAGATGATGTCGAGCGCCAGATCGCGGCGGCCGATGTCGCTTTGCGCGCGCGCCTCCAGCAGCAGCCGCTGCTGGCGCAACTCGCCGGCGAGATCGGCGATCCGCGTGGTGCGCAAGGCGGCAATGGCGCGCTCCGGCTTGCGGCTCATCAGATAGACCATCGACAGGCGTGCCGCGACCTGCGCGCGTGCCGCGCCTTCGAGGCGGTGGTCGACCTGGTACTGCAACAGCTCGGCGGCCTGGTCGAGCAGGTCCACCGCGACAAGACGGTCGGCGAGACGGCGGATCATCTCGTCGCCGCGACGACCGATCGGCGTCAGTTCGCGATATTCGTAGAACATCGCCAGCGCATCGACCGGCGGCAGGCTGTCGCCTTTTGAACTCAGATAGATCTGCGAGAACAGCGCCTGCGCATCGTCCTGCACCTGTCGCGCCGCCTCGGAGTTGGCCTGCCGCTCGGTGGCGCTGCGTGCCGCCATCAGCGAATCCTTGTAGCGGCCGAGATCGGAATACATCCGCGACAGGATCTGCAGCGTCTGCACTTCAAGCCCGTCGCCGCGCCACATCACGGCCAGCAGTTCGAGATCCTTCAGCGCGTCCTCGTTGCTGATCTCGTGGCGCTTCTGGCGCAATGCGATCTCGCGCAGTTTGGCTTCCGCCGCCGCCGGCCGGTCCGGCGAGGCGATCGCCTCCTGATATTTCGACAGCGCATCCTTGTCGCGGCCGAGCGCCTCGTCGAGCCAGCCCGACAGCAGCAGCATGGTCGGCTTCATCTCCGGCGGAATGCCCACCAGCTCCAGCTCGCTGCCGCGTGCGGAGGCGCCGGCGTAGTCCTTGACCTCAAGCGCGGCGCGCAACGCCTGCGCCAGCGCCACGCGCTGCAGGTCGGCCGGCAGCGAAGCGGTGGCCAATTCGGCATTCTTGAACTTTTCGCGGGCCTGTACCCACTTCTCCTGCTTGGCGTAGGCCAGCGCCTTCCAGATTTCGGAATCGTAGCCCGGCCCGAGCACGGGATTGGCGATGTCTTTCAGGGTCTGCTCGGGACGGCCCATCATCACATTCGCCACCGCGTGGACGATCAGCGCCACGGGATTTTCCTGGCCGACTTTCGAATCCGAAATGGCGAGGTCGGCGACGCCCTTGGCCTCGTGATACATGCCGCGCGCCATGTAGAAGCGCGCCAGATCCATCCGCGCCGCGGTGCGCGTGTTATCGTCGGCCATGGAGGCGGCGTTCACCAGCCCATCGAAGCGGTCCTTGAACGGCCCTTCCTGATCCCTGCGCCACTGGCCGACATCGAAGATCGGCCGCGCCACCGACGACGCGCGCTGCGGCGCCGCGTCCGCCGCCGACAGCGTCAGGCCGCCGGGCCGGCTCAGGGTCACCTTGTCGATCGTGGCATCGACCACGACCTCGTCGGAATTGAGCTGCACCACCACGCCGTGGATCGATTCCAGCAGCGAGAACTCGACAAAGTCCTGGCGGCGGATGAAGCCGCGCGCCGGCGGCAGCGCGGTGATCACGTCCAGTGTATCGCCGGCATCGGGATCGACCAGGCGATGCTTCAGACCCGGCTTCGCCAGCGGCACCTGCACATTGGCATGGGCAGGATCGGCAATGTTGCGGATCGCCGACAGCGGCAGCGACTGGGTCTGGCGGGTATCGGCAAACATCACCGACCAGCTCTGGCCGGCGCCGGCTGGATCGTCGGGGGTCAGCGACGCCAGTTGCGGCCGGTTCAGGCGCATGCGGATCGCCTGCCCCTTCTCGAGTTTGACGAGGCTGGCGTCGGCAATGATCGAACCGCTTTCGCGGCGGATCGCCGCCACGTCGATCGGCTTCGTGGAGTCGACCACCAGCCACATGATATCGCCGCGGCGGAACAAGGCCGCGGGCGTCGGCGCGGCAAACGCAAAGGTCATCCGCAGGCCGTCGCTGCTGCGCTTCACCTCGACCGGCATGCCCGCGCTGTCGGCCACGGCCGCTGGCTGCGCCGCCACTGGCGCAATTGCGGGCGCGGGCGCGGGGACAACCGCCGGAGCCTCACTGGCTGCTGCCGCGACGACTGCGACGGGCGCAGGCAACGGCTTGCTAGCAGGCACCTCGGCCTTCGCAGCTTCGATCTTGGGCAACTCGACTTTCGCCGGCGCCATCTTCACCGCAACTTCGGCGATCTTCTCCGGCACCGTTTCGCGCGCGATCGATTCCGAACTCGGCTGCACGATCTCGTTGAGGCGCTGCGGCGGCGCGGCCTCGGTGACCGGCTTGTCCGCGGGCTTGACGGCAGGCAATTTTGCGGATGGCGCCGGCTTGTCCGCCTGCTGATAGCCGATATCGACGATGTAGTTCTTGTCCTCGCGAAACGAATGCACGTCGACATCGCCGATCAGGCCGATCTCGACGGCGGTGCGGTTGCCGTCCATCGCCTGGCCGATCGAGGCGACGTTCGGCGGCGCCGACAATTTGGCGTCAGCAAGGTCGAACACCAGGCCGGCGTTGAAGGTCAGCGTCATGGTCTTCTCGTTCAGCGTCGACGATACGCCGACGCCGTCGGGCATTTCGAACACGAAGCGCACGAAGGTCGGCTGCACCGAAGCGCGCACCCGGATTGCCGGACGCTGCTTGCCTTCGGAGGCCGCGCGCTGCTGTCGCAGAGCGCGCTCGGCGACCCGCGCGCGTTCCGACAATTCCCTGACCACGTCCTGCGGCAGGCCGGGCGGCATGCCCTTCCAGTTGTCCGGCAACAGGTCGATGAAGATGCGCTCGCCGGCCACCATGGAGTTCACGGTGACTTTGCGCGACAGCGCCAGCCGGATCGCCGAACCGTCGGGATCGCGCCGCGCCGAGCCGATATAGTCGGGGGCTGCATCGGACAGCACATCGACGGGCACATCGACCGGACGCTTGAAGCGGATCACCAGCACGGTGCCCGCCTGGGTGACTTCGGATTCGACGTCTTCGGCGAGCTTCAGCACGATGCGCGCATAGCCGCCGGACACCGCCATGGTGGCGGCGCCCTTGACCGCCTGCGCATATGACGGCGCCGCCAACAGCAGCGAGAACAATGCAGCGGCAGCGGCGCAACGCCGAACGGCCCGCGACCATGCGCGGGCTTGCGTCCAACTTGCAACGGCAGCCAAGCGCGCCATTCCGAAATGTCTTTCAGCCCGATGATCGCAAGGCGGCCGGGCGCCGCCTGTCGTTGAATCCTAGATTCCGCGGTCTAAGGATTTGTTAATGAATCCGCCTAATTCCGCCCCTGCGGGATGGGCTTGCCCTCGATCTTCGGCAGGTCCGCCGCCGACGCGGAACGCTCGCCGCCGCTGGCGCGCCGGGCCAGTTCGACCGTCAGCCGCTCGGCCGCTTCCGGCTGCATCAGCCCGAGAATGTCCGACATTTTTCGCGGCGCGATCTGCGAGGCGATCTCGAACAGCACCGGCATTTCCAGCCGGTCGAAAATCTTCGCGGCATCCTTGGGCTTCATGCCCTCATACATGGTGATGATGCCCTTGAAGCGGGCGGTGTCGGCCTCGCCCTTCTGCTCGGTCGCCGTCTTGATGCCGGCCTCGACGCCCTTCAGCTCGTCGACGCGGGATTCGATGCGCTTCTCGGCGGCCTTCAGCAGGCTCTCGCGAATGTCGATCTCGCGCGCGCGCGCTTCCAGCTCCTGGCGGCGCGACTGCAGCCGCTCGAGGATGGCGCGCTCGGACGCCGATACCTGCGGGATCGGCTCGGACGCCGGCGCCGCGGTCGGTGCTGCCGCCTGGGGTGCGGCCACTACCGGCTTGGCCGGTTCTTCCTTCTTCGCGCTCACCGAGCCGGTGATGTCGGCATCCGGCTGCTTGCCGCCCGGGAAATTGAACGTGTCCTGCGCCCACGACTTCTTTGCCACCTGAGGCTGGTAGTCGAACACGTAGCCGCCATCGATCACCAGCCCGGCGATCTTGAGGATCGCCAGGCCGAAGATCGCGACCAGCACGACAGGAATCACGCGTATGTCCCGGAAAGCTTTCATGCAGCGATGCCGTCAGGCCTCCTGCGCTCGGCGAAGGCCTGCGCGGCTGCCGCGTTGGCGCGTGCCGCCGACATCCTTGGCGCCTGCGGCTCGACCTGAACGGGCGCAACGGCTTCCGGCTGCACATCGGCGAGCGGCCGTGCCGCCGAAGCGATCCGCGACAGACGCCGCAGCACGTTGTCGCTTTCCGCGAGTTGGGCCTTGAGCTGGTCTGCCAGCGAGGTGGCCGCGGCGATCTGGCTGCCGAGGTTTTCGTTGACATCGCGCACGGTGAGCTTGAGGCCGCCGATGGCGCGCTCGGCGATTTCGGTGACGGTGATCAGTTCGCCGATGGTCGCCTTCAGCGACTGCTCGTCCGCCTTCAGCCGCTTCAGCCGGCTGTTGAGCAGCATGCAATAGGCGATCGTCAGCATCAGCAGGACGGCCACCAGGCTCTCGATCGCGATTCCTAATGAGTGACTCATTGTGCCTCCATCAATTTGGTTTGCTCGTCGGCCTTCTCGAACATCGCGAAGGTGGTGTTGGGCTTGCGCAACTGCTTGGTGACGCGGATCGCGACGCGGTCGCCGACGCGGCCCATGCGGCCCTCGGTCAAAGTGACGTCGCCGCAGCGCACCTGGACCAGCGCGTCGGCGCGCATTTCCAGCGGCAGGGTGTCGCCGACCTTGAGCATCATCAGCTGCTTCAGCGGAATTTCGGCCTCGTACAGCACCGCATCCACGGAGATCTGCGCCTGCGCGATCTCGGTGGCGAGGTGGCTTTCCCAGATCGGGTCACGACCGAACTTCTCGCCCATGAACATCTGCATGAGCACGCCGCGGATCGGCTCGATGGTCGCATAGGGCAGCAGCAGCTCGATATTGCCGCCGCGGTCTTCCATGTCGATGTGCAGCCGCACCAGGATTGCAGCATTGGCGGGCCGGCTGATCGCCGCGAAGCGCGGATTGGTCTCGAGACGGTCGATGTTGAAGGTCACCGGCGACAGCGGGCGAAACGCCTGCTCGGCGTCGGCCAGCACAACCTCGATCAGCCGCTTCACCAGGTTGGTCTCGATGGTGGTGTAGGGCCGGCCCTCGATACGCAGCGCGGCGCCGCCGCGGCGGCCGCCGAGCAGCACGTCGATCATCGAATAGATCAGGCTGGAGTCGACGGTGGCGAGACCGAAATTCTCCCACTCTTCCGCCTTGAAGACGCAGAGCACGGCGGGCAGCGGGATCGAGTTCATGTAATCGCCGAACCGCACCGAGGTGATGCGGTCGAGCGAGACCTCGACGTTGTCGGAGGTGAAATTGCGCAGGCTCGTGGTCATCAGCCGCACCAGGCGATCGAACACGATTTCGAGCATCGGCAGACGCTCGTAAGACACCATCGCGGAATCGATGATGGCGCGAATGCCGGAATTCTCGTCGAGATGCACCTCGCCGACGCTGAAACCGAGCAGGTTGTCGATTTCCTCCTGCGACAGCACGCGCTCGCCGCCGCCGTTCTTGCCGCCGCCGAGATCGCGGCCGCCATCGTCGACCATGGCGGCCCACTGCTCGGCCATGGTCCCAGTAAGTTCGTTTTCGGCAGCCGCCTTCGCGGCCTCGACGGGGTCCTCTGAATCCAGAGAAGCTTCCCATTCGGCGGCGATGGCATCCTGGTCCATCTGTTCCTGGCTGGCCATGATCTAGGAGCGTCCCGTCACTGGATCAGGATTTCTTTGAACAGCACGGCGGTGACCTGGGTCGGCGAAACCGCGGCGTTGACGCGCTTGGTCAGTTCTTCCTTGAGCCGGAACATGCCGACCGAGCCGTTGAGATCGGTGGCGCGCAGCTCGCGCAGGTAGGTCTGGAACATGTCGGTGACGCGCGGCATGGTCGGCTTGATCTGCTCGACCAGCTTCTCGTCCTTCACTTCGAGCACGATCTTGGCCTTCAGGTACTGTACGCGCTCGCCCGGCTGGCCGGCGAGGTTCACCAGGATCTCGGGCACGTCGATGAAGGACGGCAGCTTCGGCGGCGGCGCCTCGGCATGGGTTTCCTTCGGGTGGCTGAACAGGAAGAAGTACGCGCCGGCACCGCAGGCGAGTACCAGCACGGCGATCACCATCGCCATCAGCTTGAACTTGCTCTTCGGGGCCGCGGATTCGCCCGCGCCGTCTTCGGTGGATTCGTTATCTGCCATCGCCTGCCCGTTCGGGGTTGGGATGAGCTCGATGCTGCAAAGCAGGCTTCAAAAACGCGATACAAATGCTGCCAGCGCCCAAGGCCCTGTTGATGGTGAAGATAGGTTTACAATGGTTAACGGAACCTTTCTTTTGCCCCGCAGCTAGGAAAATTTTGCCGGACCAACATGGTCAACAAGACCTTTCTGCCGCCCCGAAACGCGCGCCGAAAACTACCAACCAACTGAAAAACATCATCTTTTCGACTTGGCACGGCTTTCGCTACTAACTTGGCGAACCGCGGGCTTGGGAGAGCCTGTGCGGGTCGCAGGATCCACGGCCGGCCTGGGAGGGCAGACCGCGGGAACGCAGGGGAGAATGACCGATGGAGAATGTGAATCTCATCGGACTATCGCGGCAGATGACGTTGGAGCGACAGCTCGACGTCGTCGCGAACAATATTGCGAACATCAACACCAACGGCTTCAAGGCCGACAAGTCGCTGTTCGAGGAATATCTGGGCACCGGCGCCCGCGAGGACAACTTCGTCGGCCGCGACCGCCGCGTCAGCTTCGTGCAGGACCGCGCCACCTTGCGCGACCTGTCGCCGGGCCCGTCGGAGCCGACCAAGAACCCGCTCGACGTGGCCATCGACGGCAACGCCTACCTGGTGGTGCAGACCCCCGGCGGCGAGCGCTACACCCGCGACGGCAGCATGCAGATCAATGCGCAGGGCCAGCTCGTCACCAAGACCGGCAACCCGGTGCTGGGCACTTCCGGCCCGATCGTGTTCCAGCCCGGCGACAAGGACATCAACATCGCCGCCGACGGCAACATCACCGTGCTGGAAGGCGTCAACCGCATCGACTCGGTGCGCGGCAAGTTGCGCCTGGTCGGCTTCGCGCAGGCGCAAAGCCTGCTCAAGGAAGGCTCCAACCTGTACGCGGCCGGCGAAGGCAACGTGGCGCAGCCCGCGCTCACCGCCAAGGTCAACCAGGGCTTCGTCGAGAAATCCAACGTCAACTCCGTGATGGAAATGACCCGGATGATCGACGTCACCCGCGCCTACACGCAGATCTCGGCGATGCTGCAGCAGCAGGCCGACATGCGCCGCTCCGCGATCGAAAAACTCGCCGACGTTCCGGCCTAAGGATTTAACCCATGCGCGCTCTTTACACTGCAGCGACCGGTATGGCGGCCC
>Ga0247729_10000547_pt1 | contig 15410 bp, 13 predicted proteins | sample UWRJL133311R2_FD_180958 | JGI IMG/M metagenome (GOLD analysis project Ga0247729, IMG submission 180958) | Plant litter microbial communities from Arlington Agricultural Research Station in Wisconsin, United States - UWRJ-L133-311R-2 | ecosystem: Environmental > Terrestrial > Plant litter >... | reverse complement strand
ACAGTGCATCCTCGCGCGCGCCGTGGATCGCCGAGTGGATCACATAGCCGGCATAGTTGATGCCGTATTCGTTCGGCTCGACGAGATTGCCGTCGAGGTCGATCTTGACGAGGCTCGACGCGGTGATCTCGTCGAACCCAAGGCCATAAGGGTTGATAAGGAAGTGATGGTCCGGCCCCGGGACCCGCGCCGAGATATGGGTGAAGATCAGATCGTCCCAACCGTTAATCGCCGCCAGCCGATAGAAAGCGGCAAGATCGACGCGCGTGCGCCATTCGGCTTCTCTCCAGCGCGTCGTCGGGGCTTCGTTGAACAAAGTCGCCATGATGGGGCCTCCTTGAAAATTCAGTTCGCGGCGAGCGGCTGGAACAGGCCCTTGCCGACCCCCGTGTCGAACGCCTCGCCGACCGGGCGCTTCGCCTCGATCAGCCCGGCGGTCTCGAAGCGTTTGGCGACGACGCGCTCATGCTCGACGATGCTCGCGTCGATCGGCACCGAGATCCGATTGTTGCGATCGAAGCTGTCACGCGCGATGTCGAGCGGCAGGCCCGTCTCCTTGGCCAGCACCGTGGCGAAGGCGTCGGGGTGCGCCCGCGCCCAGTCCAGCGCCTTGGCCTCGCGCTGGAGAAAGTCACGCATCAGCGCCGCTTTGGGTGCGATCGACGCGGCATGTGCGACCTCGAAGCTGACCGGTAGTTCGTAATCGCGCGCATCGACGACGGTTCGCGCACCTTCCTTGAGCGCGACGCTGATATACGGCGGCCAGATCGCCCAGGCGTCGACGGTGCCGTTGTCGAACGCGGCCTTGGCGTCGGCGGGCGACAAGAACGTCAGCTTGACGCGATCGGCCGGGATCTTGGCGCGTTCGAGCGCTTGCAGCAGGATATGGTGGCCGATCGAGCCGCGCGTCGTCGTCACCGTCTTGCCGACCAGACCGCCGACCGAGTGGATCGGCGACCCTTTGCGCACGATCACGCCGAGCGCGTCGCTCGGATTGCCGGCGGTCGCCAGCGCGCCGACTGCTTTCACGGGCGCGCCGCTCTGATAGGCGAAGATGAAGGGCGCGTCGCCGGCGAGGCCGAGATCGGCCGCGCCACCCCCGACTGCTTCCATCAGCGGCTGCGCGGCTGGGAATTCGGACCATTCGATGCGATACGGCGCGTCCTTGAGTACGCCCGCCGCTTCCATCATCGCGCGGGTCGAGCCCTTCTGGTTGGCAACACGGAGGACAGCGGTGTCGCTGCCTTGCCCGCAGGCTGACAGTACGGCAAGCAGCAGCAAAAGCAGCGCTGTCGCCAAGGCGAGCCCACCCCACCCTCCGTTCGCCCCGAGCGAAGTCGAGGGGCAGGCGCTGTGCCCTGTGTCTCGACTTCGCTCGACACGAACGGAAGGGAGGCGATTCGGATGGAGGGATACGTTCGCGATCATCTCAGCCCGCAAGCGCTAAGCTGAGCTTCTCGCGCTCCGCAACCTTGCGCCGCACCAGCGGCAGCAACTCACGCCCGTATTCGATCGCGTCACCGAGCGGATCGAAGCCACGGATCAGGAAATGGTCGATGCCGATATCCCAATATTCGAGCATACCGGCCGCGACCTGCTCGGGCGTGCCGACCAGACCGGTGCTGTTGCCCGCACCCCCGGTCAGTTGCGCAACGCCTGTCCACAACCGCGCGTCCCGCCGCGTCGCACTCGCCGTATCGAGCAGCCGAAGCGAGCCGGCATTGGGCGGGCGGTGGCCGCTGGTCGGCAAGCCAGCCGCCTCGCGATTGGCGCGGACTTGCTCGACGACGGCGTCGGCCTTTTTCCACGCCGCTTCCTCCGTATCGGCGATCACCGGACGAAGCGACAGCGAGAAGCCGGGCCGGCGGCCATGCCGTGCCGCCGAGGCCCGCACGCGGCGCACCGTCTCGCCGACCTGCTCCAGCGTCTCGCCCCACAGCGCATAGACATCGGCATGGCGGCCCGCGACCTCGATCGCCTCGTCCGACGATCCGCCGAAGAACACCGGCAGATTGTCGGGCTTGATCGCGCTGAAGGCCTGCCGGACTTCATAGAACCGTCCGGCATGGTCGAACGGCTTGGCCGCAGTCCATTCGTTGCGCAGGATCGTCAGATATTCGTCGGTGCGGGCGTAGCGCTCCGCCTTGTGCGTGCCGGTATCGCCGTCGCGTGCCATTTCTTCATCGGCGCCGCCGGTGATGATGTGGACCGCGACGCGCCCGCCCGAAAGCTGGTCGAGCGTCGCGAGCTGGCGTGCCGCGACGGTCGGCTGGGTGAAGCCGGGCCGGTGCGCGACGAGGAAGCCGAGTTTGTTGGTGATCGCGGCGGCGTGCGCGGCGACGATCTGGCTTTCGGGGCTGTTCGAGCCGAACGGGATCAACACGCGATCGAACCCGCCTGCCTCCTGCGCCTTCGCAGCCGCCTCGACATAGTCCTTGTCGAGTGCGCGGCTGCGCACCGCGCTTTGCGTTTCGGAGCCGTTGTTGAAGCCGATATAGCCGATGAACGTGACGCTCATGGAATGTCTCCTCTGGAGAGATGTCAGATGACGTAGAAGCCGTGCGTGCCGTCGTTCTGGAGCTGGGCGACGAGGCCATATTCCCAATCGAGATAGGCCTGCATCGCCGCCTGCTTGTTGTCGGTGCCCTCATAGGGGCGCTTGTAGCGGCCCTCGGGGCCGCGCGGCATGGGCGCGCCGTCGAGGCCGGTTTCGAGACCGCCGGTGAAATCGGCGTCGAGCACGAACACCTCCCAGCCGAGCTGCGCGAGCCACGACGCGGTCATGTCGGCGCGCGGGCCGAGATCGTCGGAGAGCACGATGCGCGCGCCCCGCACCGGCGCGAAATGATCGGTCTCCTGCACGAGCTGTCCACCCTGCGCGTTGCGGAAGCCGGGCAGATGGCCTTTCGCGAACGCATCGGGTTGGCGCACGTCGTAGAGGTAAAGCGTGCGGTTGGTGTCGGCCTTGAGCACCTCAAGGTCAGCCCAGGTCAGCCGCTTGACGCCGGCGCGGTAGGCGACGCTGCGTGCGGTCGCGCGCGCTTCCTCGGCGCTTTCGCCGGCCGTATCGGGGGCGGTGCGCTGCTGGCCCGTTTCGAGCGACTGGCCGGCGAGAGTCCAGCCGATCGTGCCGTTGCGCAGCGCGAACACCTTGTTGGGCAGTTTTGCGTTGATGAGCGACTGCGCACCGATGATGCTGCGCGTCCGCCCCGCGCAATTGACGATGATCGTCGTATCGGGATCGGGCGCGGCGGCGCGGGCGCGCAGCACCAGTTCGGCGCCCGGCGCGCTCTGACCACCAGGGATGCTCATCGTATTGTATTCGTCGTAGCGGCGCGCATCGAGGATCGCGATGTCAGCTTTCTCGGTGATGAGCGCCTGCACCTCTTCGGCGGGGAGCGAGGGCGTATGTCGGTTGTGCTCGACGAGTTCGCCGAACGCCTTGGAGTAGCTGTTGACGTCCTCGAACAACTCGTAGCCGGCGTCGCGCCAGCCGGCGAGGCCGCCGTCGAGCTGTCGCACGTCGGTGAAGCCAAGCGCTTCGAGTTTCGCGGCGGCGTCGGCGGCGAGCCCCTCACCGTTATCATACACGACGACCAAAGTTTCGAGGCGGGGAATGCGCCAGCGCGCCTCCACCTCGATCCGGCGAAGCGGAATCTGTGCCGCAAACAACGGATGGCCGAGCGCGAACTCCGCTTCCTCGCGCACGTCGATCAGCGCGATCTCGTCACCAGCGAGCAACGCGCGGCGGATGTCCTGCGGGGTGATATTGGTCATGAACGATCCCAGATGTTGGGGAGCACGCTGTTGGCGTATCCCGAGATGAAGCGTTTGGATGTGCCGTCGGCGTCGTAGGTCGCGCGTTCGATCGCACCGATGTTGCCGCCGTAGACATGGATGCTGACCGAGGTGCCGTCGTCACGACCGTTGGCGACGCGGTGGATATCGCCGATGTCGGGGCCGACCGCCTCGACCTTGCCGGCCTCCAGCAACACTTCGTCGCCGCTCGGCACGATCGCGCCGTCATCGCTCCGGCGATAGCCTTGCACGCGCTCGGCGCCACGCAGTACGCCGACCAGACCCCAGACGCGGTGGTCATGGACCGGCGTCGCCTGCCCCGGTCCCCACACGAAGCTGACCACGCTGAACCGCTCGCGGCTGTCGCAATGGAGCAGATATTGCTGGTAACGGTCCGGATTCGGCACCGCGAACGCATCCGGCAGCCAGTCATCGCGCGCGATCAACTGCGCGAGCAGTGCCGATCCGCTCGCGAAGATTTCATGTTCGTGGCGGCTGGTGTCGATCAGCTCGCCTAGCCGAGTCACAAAGTCTCGCAGCGGCGCGGTATCGACCGTCGCCGTGATCGGACGATACGCATTCACGCGCGGGCAAGGGCGAGATGCACGACGCCCTCCTCCACCACGGGTGCGCGCTCAACGCCGAGGTGGCCAAGCAACGCATCCCGCAAGCCCCGAGCGAGTCCCGCCCGATCGCCACGTTCGGCGGTGATGCGCTCCTCGGCGACGATCCGGCCGCTGTCGAGCACCAATACCCGATCGGCGAGCGCGATCGCCTCGTCGACGTCGTGCGTCACCAGCAGCACCGCCGGGCGATGCGCGCGCCACAACGACAGCACCAGATCGTGCATGCGAATACGCGTGAGCGCATCGAGCGCGGCGAACGGCTCGTCGAGCAACAGCAGTTGCGGTTCCCGGACCAGCGCGCGCGCCAGCGCAACGCGTTGCGCTTCGCCACCCGACAGCGTCAGCGGCCATGCATCCAACCGGTGACCGAGGCCGACCTCGCGTAAGGCCCGCTCGGCGCGCTCGCGGATCGTACCGCCCTTCAGCCCGAGCGCGACGTTGCGCCACACTTTCTTCCACGGCAGCAGCCGCGCGTCCTGGAACACCACCGCGCGCGCCGACGGCACCGACACGTCCTGCCCGCGCACCTCGTCCATGCCGGCGAGCGTGCGCAGCAGCGTCGTCTTGCCGGAACCCGAGCGGCCGAGCAAAGCGATGAACTCGCCCGGAGCGATCTCGAGGTCGAGACCGTCGATGATCGTGTTGGAGCCGAACCGGCGGGTGAAGTTGCGCAGGCGCACGGCGGGGGTCGGCAGTTCCGCGGGCTTGGCCAGCAGGAATCCTCGGGCGACGTCCATCAGTTTTGCTCCACGATGCTGGGGCGCCATGCCAAGGCGCGGGTTTCGACGGCACGCACGATCCAGTCGGCACCGAGGCCGAGCAGCGCGTAGACCATCAGGCAGACGACGATGATGTCGGTGCGCATGAAATCGCGCGCGTTGTTGATGAGATAGCCTAGCCCCGCCGAGGCGTTGATCTGTTCGGCGATGACCAGCACGATGATCGCCACGGACAGCGAGAAGCGCAGGCCGACCAGCAGCGATGGCAGCGATGCGGGCAGGATGACGTGCTGGATCAGCTCGATCCGGCTGAGCCCGAAGCTGCGCGCCGCGTCGATCAGCCGCGGATCGACCGCGCGGATGCCGCTGTACAGGTTGAGATAGACCGGGAAGACCGTCGCGAACGCGATCAGCGCGATCTTGGTGGTCTCGCCAATGCCGAACCACACGATGAACAGCGGCGACAGCGCCACCACGGGAATCGTGCGTTTGATCTGCATGAGCGGATCGACCGTAATCTCGCCCGATCGCGACAGGCCGGCCACCAGCGCCAGCGCGATCCCGGCACTGATCCCGATCGACAGCCCGATCGATACGCGCCCGAATGACACCAGCAGGTTGCTCGGCAATTCGCCCGAGGCGATCATCGCAACCAGCGCACCGAGCACGGCGGACGGCGCAGCAAGCGTGCGTTCGGGGATCAGCCCGGTGCGCGAGCCGAGTTCCCACAGCAGCAGCAGCACGAGCGGCGAGAACCAACGCCCAAGCAGCCGGGCCGGCAATGTGAAGGAGATGGCGTGCCGTCGCGGGGCACTCTCGGCATATGCGGTCATGTCTGGCGGTCCCAAGCGTCTGGAGGCCCGAGGCAACAGCAGAATGCCCATCCGTTCAATCGAGTTTACCGGCGCTATCTATGAGCAGCGCTCATACGTCACATTAAATGTTATTTTACAATGATTTGATTGCATTTTCCTAAGCCTAAAACTCTGGCGAAGAATATGTTTGCAGCACACAATACATAGTATTGTGATGGGATTTGATTCCTGATCGATACTCCGCGCGAAGCGGCCGATCACCCACGAAGGACAAACATGCCCGTCAACCTGCCGACGACCTTGCTGCGCAGCTTCGTGGCGATCGTGGATTCGGGCTCGATGCTCAATGCCTCCGAACAGGTGTTCGTCACGCAATCCGCGCTGAGCCTTCAAATCAAGCGGCTCGAGGAACTGCTTCAACAAGCCTTGTTCGTGCGCGAAGGCCGGCGGCTCACTCTCACCCCGGCGGGCGACATGATGCTCGATTACGCCCGTCGCGTGCTCGATCTGCACGACGAGGCGATCGCCGCGATCAACACCGGGCGCTTCGCCGGCCCGGCGCGCGTTGGCATGGTCCAGGATTTCGCCGAAAGCCTGCTCACCGGATTGCTCGCGCGTTTCTCCGAACTGCACCCGGACGCGCAGATCTACGCGCGCGTGGCGGGCACGGCGGAGTTGCAGGGGCTGCTCGAACGCCGTCAGCTCGATATCATCCTCGGCTTCGCGGCGGGCGGCGATCCGGCCGCGATCACCACCGCGCCGATGAGTTGGTATGGCGACAGCGACCTCGCGCGCCGCAACGTCATCCCGCTCGCGGTGCTGGAGCAGCCGTGCCGATTCCGCGAGGCGGCGATCCGCGCGTTGGAAGAGGCCGGGCGACCCTATCGCATCACCGTCGAGACGCCCAACCTAACGACACTCCGCTCGGCGGTCTCGGCAGGGCTTGGCCTCACCTGCCGCACCCATCTGTTCCTTCGCGACGTCGCCCCGATCGAACCGCATCCTCTGCCCGCCCTGCCGCGCGTCGCCTGCATTCTCCAGACTGCAGACGGCCTCGACAGCGCCACCCAGCGCCTCGCCGATCTGGCACGGGAGACGGTGCTGGCGCTGGGCTGATTCCGGCTCCACATATTCGCATTCCTCATTGATCCGCTGCGGCTTCTCGTTGGAAGCGCGCGCGCCTCGCTCGCTACGTTTCGGGTAACGAGGAGGCATGACCGATGACGGATACCTTGAAGGCAGCCTATGCCGCATTGCAGGCTCAGCGCGAGCGCGACTGGGCGCCCGAGCAACTGCGCGCGAACGCGGCCACGCGCGCGGCGCTTGTCGGAAAATATGATCCGCGCGACCACGCACAGGCCGGCGAGCCGGTCGACGATTTCACGCTGCTGGGCGAGGATGGCACGCCGATCCGCCGCGACGATCTGATCGCGCACGGGCCGGCGGTGCTGATTTTCTACCGCTTCGGCGGCTGCCCGGCCTGCAACATCGCGCTGCCGCGTTATGATCGCGCCTTGTTCCCAGTCCTGTCGCGCGCGCGGATTCCGCTGGTCGCGGTCAGCCCGCAAGCCCCGGTCGATCCCGAGCTGCGCGCGCGCCACGGGCTGAAGCTCCGCCTCGCATCCGATCCCGGCAACGCGCTCGGCGACTGGCTCGGCATCACCTTCGAGCCGGACGAAAAGCCCGCGATAGCTCCCGGCCAGAGCTGGATCGGGTCGATCACCGGCACCGGCACCTGGGTGCTGCCGCAGCCGACCGTGCTGATTATCGATCGCGACGCGCACATCCGCTTTATCGCAGTCAGCCCCGACTGGATGGACCGGCCCGAGCCGGAGGCGATCCTGAGCCAGATTCCAGAAGCTACGATCGCGGCGGCAGCCTGATGTACCTCCGTTCGTGCTGCACCCGTCGAAGCACGAACGGTTAGGTGGCCCGGATCGACCGATCGCCGATCAATACCCTCGCACCGGATCGACGATATCGCTCGGCGCCTCGCCCCGCGCGAATCGGCCGATATCCCCGGCGACCTTCTCGCTCAGGCGGTGGCGAACCATCAGATAGTTGGATGACACATGCGGGGTCAGCCGCACGCGCGGATGCGTGTAGAGCGGGTGGCCGTCGGGCAGCGGCTCGGGCTCGGTCACGTCGAGCGTGGCGAAATCGAGCTGTCCCGCGTCGAGCGCGCCGATCAACGCCGCCTGATCGATCACCGACCCGCGCGCGACGTTGATGAGGTGTGCGCCCGGCTTTGCGCGTGCGAACATCCGCGCATCGAACAGGCCACGGGTCGCCAGCGTCGCGGGCACCGCGATGACGATGTGATCGGCCTCGGCGACGACGCTTTCCACGCTGTCGAGCAATTCGACACCTGCGATCACCGCCGGAGCTAGGCCCCGCCGAACCGCGACGACACGCGCACCGAGCGCGACCGCGCGCTGCGCGACCGCGCCGCCGATCGCGCCCAGTCCGACGATCCCGACCGTGCTTCCACCGACCCGGCCAAGCATCGCCGGCCGCCAGTCGGCGCGCGCATGCACCGTCACCGCGTCGAGGTTCTTGGCGCGCGCATAGATCGCGGCGATCACATAATCGGCGATCTCGTCCGAGGCGACGCCGCGCCCGCATGTGACAAGCGGCGCATCGAGCAGCCACGGCGGATAGAAATCGATCCCCGCCGAGGCGCTGTACACCCAGCGCAACCGCCCCGGCCATGCCGCCGGGCGGGCGAGATGGTGGTTACCGCGCCACGCCGGCGAGGGCCGCACCAGCAGGATATCGGCCTCCCTCGCGGCCTCCCAGGGCGTATCCTCTGGCACGGCGATGATGCGCGGCGCGACCGGATGCGCAGCGAGGCCGGCGTTGAAATCGGCCTCCATCTGGCTGGCGATGACGAGCGGTGCGGTCACAGCGCCAGCGCCGCGCGGCCCGCCGCCGTCAGGATCGTGTCGGTCTGCGGCGAGTGGATTCGGCTGCACAGCACGTCGCGATAATGGCGTTCGAGCGGATTGTTGCGGGTGAGGCCGGGATTGCCGGTCAGTTCCAGCCCGATCTCGACCGCGCGGATCGCGTTGCCGGTCACCGCCCATTTGACGATGTTGAGCTCGTTCGCGCTGATCGCATCGCCCGCATCGACCTTAGCGGCCGCGCTCTCGATCAGCGTGCGGTTGATCTGCAACAGCCCCTCGATCTCGCCGACCTTCTCCTGAAAGCGCGGCAGCGTGGCGAGGCTCGCGCCGAGGTTGCTCGGCACACGATCGTTGAGGTAGCGCACCAGCCAGTCGCGCGCCGCCCGCGCGACGCCGTCGTAGATCGTCGAGATCGACAGCGCGTTCCACGCCGCCTGCGATATGTCGCCGGGGATCGGCGCCCAGTCCTCGGGCCGGCGCACATCGACGGCGTGCGCGAGCGGCACCGGCGTATCGGCGAAGCGCACCTCATGGCTCACCGTCGCGCGCATCCCGAGGTGATCCCACACCGGCTCGATCGTGATGTTCGGCGAATTCGCCCGGACGAGGAAGTTACCGACGCGTGGCGCGTCCTCATCCGTCTTCGCCCACACTGCGAACCAGTCGAGTCCGGTCGAGCCGGTCGAATAAATCTTCTCGCCCGTGATCGCCCACCCGTCGGCGGTGCGGCGCGCTGTCGTTTTCGGCAGGCCGCCACGCACCGGCGTACCCAGTTCGGGTTCGACGCGCAGGCCGCCGATCAGTCCGCGTCCAGCGACGGCCTCGCGCGCAAGCCGCTCGCAGAGGCCAGCAGGCCACGCGCGCGTCTTGGCGGGTGCGGCGTGATAGCCATAGGTCATGAACAGAATCAGCGCGGTCGAGGGTTCGCCCTTGGCGACCGCGCCGAGCACCTTGAGCGCATCGCCCAGCCCTGCGCCGCCGCCGCCGAGTGCTCGCGACACGGTCAGCCCGATCAGCCCTTCGCGCGCGAGAAACACGAAATTGTCACGCGGAAACACCGCCGTCCGATCGACCGCGCTCGCAGTTTCAGCGAGCGTGGCGGTGATATGATCGAGCCGCTCGGGCGACAGGTCCGGCTCGGGTTCGGCGGCGAGTACGCTGGCCATATCACAAAGCCTTTTCGATGACGGGGTTGAAGCGGTCGTCCCACAGCGCACGAACATCGACCTTGCCCTGTAATTGCCCGGCGTTGGCGAAGACGCTCGCGACCTCCTCCTGCGAGGCGATCGCTGCGGCAGTCACGGGACGGAGCTCGTAGGATGCGCTCCTGCGCGCGAACTGATCGCGCACATAGGCTTGCGGCACGCCGATATCCTTGGCGATGATATCGGCCCATTGGTCCTGGTGCGCCGCCGCCCAGGCGTAAGCGCGGCGCAACAACGTCAGATACTCGCCAATGATCTTGGCCTTCGCGGGATCGGCGAGCGCATCGACATGCGCGGACACGATATAATTTCCCGACAGGAAGCCGAGCGCGGTTTTGAGGATACGGGCGCCCTCGGTCGCGATCGCGCGCTGGATCGGGAAGCCGTAGATCGCCCAGGCATCAACCGATCCGCGCGAGAACGCCGCCGCCCCGTCCGACACGCCGACCGCGACGGGGGTGATATCCGTCCAGCTCAGCCCGACCGACTCCAGCATCTTGATGAGGAAATACTGGCTCGTCGTCGCGCGCACATAGGCGACGCGCTTGCCCTTGAGATCGGCGAGCGACTGGATGCGCGATCCCTTGGGCACCAGCACCACTTGATTGTTGACGTCGCCATGCTGGACCGCGATCTGGCGGAAGCTGTGGATATTGGAGGCGGCAGCGAAGATTGGAGGAATCTCGCTCATCCCGCCGAAATCGAGCGAGCCGCCGTTGAACGCCTCGACCACCTGCTGGCCGGATGGGAATTCGCTATAGTCGAGCCGGAAACCCACGGGCTTGATCCCGGCAGATCGGAGCAGCAGCCGCGTATCGCCTTCGCCGCGCCCGATTACCGCGAGGCGCAGCGTCGGCTCAGCGGTTGCGGTGCCCGCCCCGCAGCCGGTGACGACCAACGCGCCCGCCGTCAGCATGACGCCGCAGAGCAGCCGGCGGCGGTCGATCGGGGTGCCGTGCATGGCGGCGAAATCGGGTTCAGGGGAAATAACGGCACCTCCGATGGCGGGGATGCGAGCAAGGCTATCGGCACGCGCGCGGCGGCATCAAACAAGTAAATGCTTGGCCTTTATAAGCCGCGCTCATCGCAGACTGGGCAGGTCGACCGAAAGCCGCGGAAATCCTACTATCTTTGTAGAGATAACACCGATCGCCCGACCGGCGTCGATCTGCGATAGAGGCTCGAAAGACGATTCGGTATGGACGCAAGGTAGGCATGACGAAGAGCATCGCGATCATCGGCGGCGGGTTTTCGGGCACGCTCGCCGCCATCAACCTGCTCCGCCATTGCGAGTCGCGGCTTGTGCTGATCGAACGCCAGCCGCTCGCGGGCGAGGGTCTGGCGTATGGCGCGGCGCACCCGGCGCATCTGCTCAACGTCCGCGCCGCGAACATGAGCGCCTTCCCCGACGATCCTGGCCATTTCCACCGTTGGGTCGAAGCGCAGGCGCCCAACGGCGATCCCAACCCGTTCGTGCCCCGGCTACGCTACGGCGATTACCTGCGCGAGCTGCTCGACGAGGCCCGCCACGCGGCGGAAGGCCGGCTCGAGATCGTGCGCGGCGACGCGGTGGATGTTATCCGGGGCGAGGACACCACGGAGGTCGTGCTCGCTGACGGTCGGCGAATCGGCGTGGACACGGCGATGCTCGCGATCGGCAATCTGCCGCCGCACCCGCAGCCCGGCACCGCCGGCCTGCCCGGGTATTTGTACGCGAGCGACCCGTGGGCGCCGGGTGCGCTCGACGGCCTGGGCGACGACGATACCGTGCTCGCGCTCGGCACCGGGCTGACGATGGTCGATGTCGTGCTGGCGCTGCGCGCGCGCGGGTTCGGCGGGCGGATCGTCGCGATGTCGCGGCGCGGGCTGCTGCCGCATCCGCACGCCGCCGCCACGCCGCCGCCCTATCCACTGAACGAGCGCCCGCGCGAGACCGGCTCTGCGCTGCTCCGACGCGTACGGACTCGCGCTAGCGCGATCGGCTGGCGCGCGGCGATCGATGAGCTACGTCGGTTCACTCAGGATATGTGGCGCGCGGCGAGCGACCACGAACGCGCCCGCTTCCTGCGCCATCTACGCCCGTGGTGGGACGTTCACCGCCACCGCCTCGCACCCTCGGTCGCCGATGCGCTCGCGGCCCTGCGCGACAGCAAGACGCTTACGGTGTGCGCGGGCAAGATCGTCGCGACTGCCAGCGACGCCGACGCACTGACCATCACGTGGCGACCCCGCGCGAGCGCCACGCCCGAAACGCTGCGCGTCTCCCGCATGATAAATTGCACCGGTCCACAAGGCGATCTGCTGCGCGCCGAGGAACCGCTGCTGCGCAATCTGGTCGCGCACGGCACGCTGCGGCCCGACGCTTTGCGCATCGGCATCGATGTCGATGCGCAAAGCCGAACCATCGCCGCCGACGGCACCAGCAACGACTGGCTCTACGCGCTCGGCCCGATGACGCGCGGCGCCTTCTGGGAGATCGTCGCGGTGCCGGACATCCGAGTCCAGAGCTGGTCGGTCGCCCGCCGCCTCGCCAATGCGCAATGGGTCGGCGGCGAAGGGCTTTAGTGAATCTGAATGGCATACCGGCTGACGCCAATGGGCTTATCAGAGTGGGCCGAAGCCTTCATTGCTCCTTGCGGATACGGTGTCGAGATAACGCATCCGGATGTCGATCCGCAAACTCAGGCGTACGGCGCCCCGCAACACGTTGAACCGGCATTTGGGCGCCAGCGAGATGGTATGGCCGAAGCCAGTATCCGAGTGAAGTAGGAGGAGTTTCTCCTCACCGATGACTGTAAACCGTTACTGCGCTTTAGGGCACCTTGGACGCGTTCTCCTCCCAGCCGCCACCAATCGCCTTGAACAGCGACGCGGTATCCTCGCGCAACTGCATATCGCTGGCGGCGACCTGTTCGCGGGCCGAGGCGACCCGGATCTGAGCGTTGAGCAACTCGTCCTGCGCGACGAAACCGGTGCGATAGCGGGCCTCGACAGACCGCGCGCTGCGCTCCTCGTCCTTGACCGCGCGTTTCAGCGCCGCGTTGCGGCGGCGCTCGGCGTCGATCCGGGCGAGCGGATCTTCGACGTCGCGCAGTGCGCCGAGTACCGTCGCCTTATATTGCGCATAGGCTTCTTCAACCTGCGCCTTGCGGATGGCTACCGTCGCCTTGCGGCGGCCCCAGTCGAGCAGCGGAAAATTGACGCCACCGGTCACGCTCGCCTGCAAGCTGTCGGTGCTGAACAGATTCCCGAGCGAGGTGGACAGTAGCTCGCCGAGCCCGGTCAGTTGAAATTTGGGATAGAGGTCGGCCACCGCGACGCCGATATCGGCGGTTGCGGCGGCGAGGTTGCGCTCGGCGGCGCGGATGTCGGGTCGGCGCCGCAACAGGTCTGACGGCAGTCCGGCCGGTACATCGGGCAGGCCCAGCGTCGCGCCTGGCGGCGCGCTCAGTTCCGCGTCTAGCGTCTCGGGCGCTTCGCCGAGCAGGATACCGAGCGCATGGATACGTGTGCGGACATCCGCCTTGAGCGGTTCCAGCCGCGCTTGGAGCGTTGTCAGCGAGCCGCGCTGCCGAGTCACGTCGCTCTGCGGCACAAGACCGGCACGCGCCACGTGGCCGGCAATCGCCAGTGCGCGCTTCTCGCGCGCGATCTCGTCAGTAACGATCGCGATCTGGGTCTGGTCAAGCCGGAGCGAGAAATAGGCCTGTGCCACTTCGGCGGCGAGCGTCACCGCCGCGTCGCGCTGGTTCCACACCGCTTGCTCGGTGCGCGCGACCGCACCCTCGACCTGACGGCGCCCGCCGCCGAACAGATCGATCTCCCAGCTCGCGTCGAAGCCAGCCGCGTAGGTGGTGATGCCGCCGCCCGGCAACGCGATTCCGCCGCCAGACCCGCTGCCGCCCGACGAACCACCCGAGAACAACTGCGCGATCTGCGAGATGCCGCTGTTCTTGCTGAGCTCGATATGTGTAGCGTTGCCGGTCGCATCGACCGTCGGACGCCCCACGCCGCGCGCCGCCACTTCGGACAGTCGCGCCTGCTGCACGCGCGCGGCGGTGATCGCGATGTTCGGGCTGCCCTTCAGCGCGCGCTCGACCAGGCCATCGAGTTGGGGATCACCGAACGCGCTCCACCAGCGCGCCGGGTCCACATTCGCGCCGGCCAGCTTCGCCTGTGCCTCACCGAAGCTCGCCGGCACCGGCATATCGGGAGCGTGATAATTGGGGCCGACCGTGCAGGCGCCCGCGAGTAGCGCCGCCGTCAAAGCGACCAGCGTGGATTTCCGGATCAATGCGCCATTCCTCCGCCGCCGCCACCGGTCTTGCTGGGGCGCATCAAGAACACTGCCGGCGATACCACCAGCACGATAATCATCAGCGATCGGAACACGTCGAGGAACCCGAGCATCGCCGCCTGCCGCTGCACCTGACTGTACAGCAGCGCGAGCGGTGTGGTCGTGTCGCCCACGCTGCCGACCGCGCCCTGCGCCTTGCCGAGCCATTCGGTATAGTTGAAGTTCAGCGGATTGAGCCCCTGCACCAATTCGGTCTGGTGGCGCTGCATCGCGTTCGACAACATCGATTGCGAACTGGCGATGCCGATCGTTCCGCCGAGATTGCGCGCGACGTTGAGCAAGCTCGACGCCTGCGCCGTCTTGTTCTGCGGCAGGCCGGCATAGGCAACTGCGCTCAGCGGCACGAACAGAAAGGGCAGGAACATCGACTGGTACAGCCGTGCCATCGCCGCATCGAAGAAGCTGATGTCGGCGGTCAGATGCGACATGTTCCAAAGCGCGAAGGCTTGCCCGAGGATCGCCGGGAACAGCAGGAAACGGACATCGACCAACCCACTCAACCGACCGGCGAACGGCACCATCACCAGCGTCATGAACCCGCCCGCGGTCAGCGCCAGCCCGGCGTCGAACGAAGTATAGCCGATCACCTGCTGGAGCATCTGCGGGATCAACTGCGTGGTGCTGAACAGGATCATGCCGGTCAGCCCCATCACCAGCAATGTCGCCGCGAAATTGCGGTTGCGCAGCAGCTTCACGTCCACGACCGGATCGTCATGCTGGCTTTCCCACAGAATCAGCCCGATCAGCGATATCGCCGAGATCGCGGCCGTGGCGACGATGAAGCCGCTTGAGAACCAGTCCTCGCGCTGGCCGCGATCGAGCGTCAGTTCGAGGAAGCCGAGGCCAAGCGCGACCAGCAGCACGCCGATATAATCGATACGAATGCCGCGTTTGATGAGCGCTGCGCGATCGTTTTTGATCGTATCCGGTTCATCGACAAAGATATTGACCGCGATCAGCGAGAGGATGCCGATCGGCACGTTG
>Ga0247729_10000546_pt1 | contig 15412 bp, 11 predicted proteins | sample UWRJL133311R2_FD_180958 | JGI IMG/M metagenome (GOLD analysis project Ga0247729, IMG submission 180958) | Plant litter microbial communities from Arlington Agricultural Research Station in Wisconsin, United States - UWRJ-L133-311R-2 | ecosystem: Environmental > Terrestrial > Plant litter >... | reverse complement strand
TGGCTGGCAGCCTGGTGGCTGCTACCAATACCGTAGTCAAGGCCCAGGCCGCCGGGGCCGCCAAAAGCGCCAACCCTACCCTGCAAACCGGCCCCACCGACGTGAAGCTGCCTCCGCTCAATGCGCCCACCGAACCCCAGGCGGGCCCGCTGCCCAACCCGCTGCCGCCCGACCAGCGCGTGGGCTACGCCATCGTGGGGCTGGGCCACCTCACCCTCGAAGAAATCTTGCCCGGCTTTGCGCACTGCAAGATGGCCAAGCCCGTGGCGTTGGTCAGCGGCGACCCGGACAAGATGAGCAAGGTGGCCCGCCAGTACGGCATCAAGCCCGAAAGCTGCTACTCCTACGCCACCTACGATAAGCTCAAGGACAACCCTGAGGTCGAAATCATCTATATCGTGCTGCCCAACTCAATGCACGCCGAGTACACCATCCGGGGCGCCAAGGCCGGCAAGCACATTCTCTGCGAGAAACCCATGGCCAACTCCGCCAAAGAGTGCCAGCAGATGATTGAGGCCTGCGAAAAGGCCGGCAAAAAGCTCATGATTGCCTACCGCATCCAGTATGAGCCCCTCAACCGCCAGGTCCACGATATGGTGCGTAGCAAAGAGTTCGGCGCGGTAAAGCTCATCGACGCCGTCAACACCCAGAATCAGGCCCACGACGACCAGTGGCGCCATAAAAAGGCTCTGGCCGGCGGCGGCGCCCTGCCCGACATTGGCCTGTACTGCCTCAACACCAGCCGCTACCTGCTCGGCGAGGAGCCCATTGAAGTAACCGGCCACATCTACAGCACCCCTGGCGACGCCCGGTTTAAGGAAGTCGAGGAAAACGTGAGCTTCACCCTGCGCTTTCCCAGCGGCGCCATGGCCAACTGCGCCACCGGCTACGGCGCCTATAACGCCAAGCGCTACCGCGTCTACGCCGAAACCGGCTGGATCGACATGGACCCCGGCTTCAGCTACCACGGCCTCAAGCAAACCCGCGCCCACGCCCCCAACGGCAAGGAGTTGAAGGAGCAGCCCACCGTGCCCGACAAAAGCCAGTTTGCCCTTGAAATGGACCACATGGCCGAGTGCGTGCGCGAAAACAAGAAGCCCTACACCCCCGGCGAGGAAGGCCTGCAGGACCAGATCATTATGGAGGCCATCTACAAATCGGCCCGGGACAACAAGCCCGTTAAGCTGGCCGCCGTCAATAAGATAGACGCCTTCCGCGGTGCCGCGCCGAAGTCGGAAGGGTAGTCGCGGCGTACCAACGTAAGCAGGCCCTGCGCTGCATCCAGTACTGGACGCGGCGCAGGGCCTGATTCGTAAAGGACCATTAGAACAAGGTAGAGACGCATACTTGCGTCCGCTTATTGAACGATGCCGTTGAACAACAGCTGTTCAGGCGGCGCGGCCGGGAAGACGCAACTATGCGTCTCTACATCGTTCATCGACCTGAAAAAGCAACTCAACCAGCTTCTTAGCGCTTCACCAACTCCACGCGGCGGTTCTGGGCGCGGCCGGCCTCGGTGGCGTTAGCGGCCAGGGGCCTGAGTTGCCCGAAGCCGGCGGCCTGCAGGCGGGCGGCGGCAATGCCCTGTGCCGTCAGGGAAGCCATTACGGCCCGGGCGCGCGCCTCCGAGAGCTGCTGGTTGTGGGCCGGGGTGCCGGCGTTGTCGGTGTGGCCTTCCACCGAGAGCCGCAGGTCCGGGCTATCCTGTAGCAGCTTCACCACTTCGGCCACGGCTGCTTCCGATTCGGGCCTGATGGTGGCCTTATCGGTGTTGAAGTTGACGTAGAGAGCGGCGTGGCCTTCAGTGTCTAGTTTTTTTTTAGCTCCTCGGCCTTCAGCGTGGTGGCCTGCTGGGCCATGGGGGCGCGCTCGGTCACGTTGAGGCGGTAGGAGCCGGATTCGAGGCCCAGCTGCACCCACACTTCCTTGTCTTTCTGCCGAATGACGTAGGTGTAGGCCGGAGCATTCTGGCCGTCGATCTTGCCGTTGTGCTTGTAGTACTCCTCCGAGCCAATCTTGTCGACGGCCTCTTTGGGCACCTGCGTATCCGATACTTTCATGGCGCCCAGCTTCTTGAGCAGCTCCTCGTAGTTGCGCTGGATCATCAGGTCGGACGCCTTCTTGGTGTCGGCGGCGGGTTCCAGGAGCCGGCGCGACACTTTGCCTTCCACGGCAATGATGCTGGTGCCGTCGTAGACGTAGGCGCGCTCGAAGTCGAAGCTCTCGCTGTTGCTGGTGTTCACCTCGTAGCCCGGCAGGGGCGCCAGGTACGGAAACGCGCCCAGGTCGGCGGTGGAAACGGGCACCGCGCTCAGGTCGAACGTGGTGGGAGCGGGCTGGGTAGTAGCCGCAGCTTCGGGAGCCGGCGTTTCGGTTGGGGCGGCGGCGGCGGTGGTTTCCGGGGTGCTTTGCTCGGTAGCTTGGTCTTTGCTGCCGCAGGAGCTCAGGCCGCCGGCCAAAGCCAGCGCAACAACGAGGGGACGATAAGTCAGGGCCATAGAAAGGGGAACGGGGAGGTTGAACACCGGCAAATAAAGCGGTTATTCTGCACTCCCGGCTCAGCCGGTGATACCCCGGCCGGAGCAACGGCGCGCGGGCAGGGGCTACGGCTAACCGGTTTCTCCGCGTCGCTGACCCTGGCGGATAGGCGCGGAAATAGCCGGCCGCACCCCGCGCAGCTTCTTCCGGTTCATAAGCCGCTCCGGTGACCAGGCTTGTACGTGTATTTCTTGCTTACTGCAAACACGCGTACAGATGTTGTACATGTGTTTTTAGTAAGTAAGAAATGCACGTACACCTTTTGTAGGGTTAAGTACAGTAAATGATGATTACCCTTACAACACTTGTATGGGTAATTGTAGCAAATGATAATCACCCATACAAAAGGTGTATGAGTAATTGCAGCAAGTAAGAAACACTCATACAGCTGCTACCGATAGGCTGCCCCACTGGGGCTTAAGCCGCCAGGCCGCCGCGCCAGCAGCCGGCGCAGCCCCGGCAGCCCGGCAGCGTCGCCGCGCCATTCGCGTATAGCCGCTTATGACTGACGCTCAACCCACCCGCACCTACACCAACCCCGTCTGGAATGACGACTTCCCCGACCCCACCCTCATCCGGGCGGCCGACGGATTCTACTACGCCTACGGCACCCAGACCAAGCGCGCGGGCCGGATCATCAACCTGCAGGTGGCCCGCTCTTCGGATCTGGTAACGTGGGAATGGCTGGGCGAAGGCATGCCGCAGAAGCCTGCCTGGGCCGCGCACACCCAGAAATTCTGGGCCCCGCACGTCAGCCGGCACGAGGGCCGCTACTACCTCTACTACTCGGCCCTGCCCGATACGCGCGCCGGCTTCTGCCTGGGCGTGGCCACCGCCGACTCGCCCGCCGGGCCGTTCGTGGACAGTGGCGCGCCGCTGCAGTGCGGCCCCGGCTTCCGCCATCTCGACCCGATGAGCTTCGACGACCCCGCCACTGGCCGCCGCTGGCTGTACTGGGGCTCCGGCTTCGGCCCCCTCATGGTGCGCGAGCTAAGTCCCGACCGCCTCAGCTTTCTGCCCGGCAGTGCGGTCACCGACCTGCTTTACCCCGTGGAAAGCCCCGACCCGGACAGCTACGAGCAGCTGGTGGAAGGCGCCTGGGTAATTCTGCGCGCCGGGTGGTACTACCTGTTCTACTCCGGCAACAACTGCTGCGGCCCCGAAGCCCACTACGCCGTGCTGGTGGCCCGGTCGCGCGCCGCCACGGGCCCCTTCGAGACTAGGGCTTCCGCTCCCGGCCGCCCCGCCGTGCCGCTGCTCCAGGCCAACGAGCACTGGCGCGCCCCCGGCCACAACTGCGTGGTCACGGACGCCGCCGGGCACGACTGGCTGGCCTACCACGCCATCGACCCCCACCAGCCCACTTTCGATGCCATCGACGACGAGCAGGGCTTTTCCCGCCGCGTGCTGCTGCTCGACCGGCTGGAGTACGTGGGCGGCTGGCCGCGCTTGGCTACCGGCGGCACGCCCTCCTGGGAAGCGCAAAAAGCCCCGCTTACGTGAGCAGGCGGGGCTTTTGGGGAGGCTGATTAAGTAAGCTCCGCCTACATATTCTTCAGCCAGGCAGCGCGCAAAGCCAGTTGGGCGGGCGTGGCATCGGGCAGCAGGGAAAAGTCGTAGCGCTTCACGTCCTCCTGGTCCAGCAGGCGGCCGCGCACGGTTTTCTCGGCCCCGGCATGGCGGACCACCAGTTCGTACTCGTCGCCCTTCTTGCCCGCTTTGAGCTCCGTCAGTAATGGCCGCATGTTGTAGGGCGTTACGGCAGTACCCTTGATGCTCACCAGCTGGTCACCGGCCGCCACGCCGGCCTGCTGCAGGCTGGCTGGCACCGCGTCGAACTTCACGTCCTTGGGCGGCTGCACGGCAAAGGTGGTCGGCGTGGCGCCCAGCGCGCCCACGCGCTTGCCGGTGTGCAGCGTGGGCACGTAGCGGATGCCCACCTTGGCGTAGTACTCGGCCAGGGGCAGCGGCTCGGCCTGCTTGACGTAGCGGTTGAAAAAGTCGCCGATTTCGGGGTAGGTCAGGCGGGTGAAGTCGTCGAAGAAGGTTTTCTCGCTAAAGGGCTTGCTGGGGCCGTACTGCCGGGTCAGCTCCAGAATCACTTCCCGCAGCCCCCGCTTGCCGCCCGAGAGCTCCAGCAGGCGCAAATCCAGCAGGGCCGCCGTAATGGCCCCGCGCTGGTAAATGTTGCCGTACTGCCGCTGGCCTTCGTCGCTGAACGAGTTGAGGCCGAGCTTGCTCAGCGAGTAGGTGGTATCGGCCTGCACGTGGTCATAGGAGACTTTCTCGTGCAGGTTTTGCAGGTATACCTCTAGGGGCTTGAGGCCGGCGCGCACCTGCATCATGTCGGCGGCCCACTCGGTGGTGCCCTCATACAGCCAGAGGTGCTCGGAGCCGGTAGGCTGCACGAAGTTGAAGTGCTCGATGATTTCGGAGTGTAGGTTCAGCGGCGTCACCACGTGGAAAAACTCGTGGGCGGCCGTGCTCGTCACCGACGCGGCCAGCTCGGGCGTGAAGGGCACCTCGCGCAGTACGTACTCCGAGCTGTAGGAATGCTCCCAGGCCCCGTTGCTACGGTCGTCGAAGTGGTAGAGGAAGGTGTAGCGCTTCACCGGCAGCTGCACCAAGAACGCCTGCGCGGCCTGCAGCATCTGCTGCATGCTCTGCAGCAGCGGCTCGGCCTTCACCTGGTCGGTGTGGGAGTAGCAGTACAGGGCCACCTCGGTGCTGCCGAGCATGGTTTTGGCCTCGGTGAGCCGGCCCAGCAGAAACGGCGAATCCACGGCCTGGTCGTAGTCTTTGGCCTCGTAAAATCCCTTGGTATCGGCCGTCAGCGGCGTCCCGATTTTCCAGTCGGCGGGGTAGTTGAGCTTGATGCGCAATGGCTTGCCTTGCCAGCCCTGCGGGTAGCCGAACAGCGTCTGGCCGTTGAGCAGGGCGTGGTCGGTTTCGAGCGAGGAGCCGCACATGCGGTAGATGTTGTGCTCCTTCACCGGCGTATCCCAGGTTTCACCGACGATGTAGCGGATTTCGCGGGTCTTTTCGGGCTCGGCCAACTGCCACTGGTTGGGCGCAATCCGCTTCGAGGCCAGCGGCACCCCCTTGGCGTCGAAGGCCTCGAACTTAGTTACGAACCGGCCGATGTCCATCACCTGGTAGGTGCCCGGCGCGGTAGCGGCAAACTGGTAGATGGCCTGTTCCTTGCCCAGCTTGGGCAGCTCCAGCCGCACGGCGAAGTGGTTGTCGTCGGCCTTGGGGTCGATGGTGACGGTATAAGTCAGGGCTTTCTGGGCCTGAGCCCGAGCAGTGGTGCCGGCCAGTAGCGCCAGCAACGCCAGACGAAGGAGTGCTTTCATAGGGTATGAGGGAAGAAGAGTAGGCCAACGGATGCGGAAAAACCGGCCCCGTTGCCTGGCCGGGCCCGATTCGGCGGCAAGTTCCGCAAAATCCGGTCCGCCGCGGCCTGATCTGGCTCTTGGACCCGCTGAAGCTGATGCAGTTGAAGCACCGGATAACTGCGGGGTAAATTGTGTTTATGGCGTAAAGTAGGCTTAAAAGAAACTAGTGCCGACTGATGTAGAAACATCGATTTTGGTCTGGCTCAGTCCAACCTAATCGTGTGTGACTGTGCGTTCAAAAACCGCCTATATTTATGATTTAATAATATGATTATCGCCTTAAAGAACGTTGAAACGCAAAGAATATTCGATAGTAATTTAACTATACCAAGATATGCGTAGGATGTGATGTTGCCTTCCTGCTCTATACTGACGTCATTGCTGCGCCTTAACCCGGCTGGACCTTTCCTTGTACTCTTTGTTTTCCTGATATGAAAAAAACTTGTACTATTCCTTTTAAGCGTAGCATGGCTCAGCAGTTGCGCACCGGCGTGCTGGCGCTGTGCGGCTTCGCGCTGCTCACGCCCGCCTTCGCCCAGACTATCCCGCCGGCCTTTCCCCGCAACGAGTCGTTCAAGGGCAGCTCGGCGTCCAACTTTTCCTTTGGCGGCGCGGCCCGCCTCACCGGCACCGGTGGCGCCAACGACCCCGTGGGCGCCGGCTACCTGCGCCTCACCGACGCCATCAATCACCAGGCGGGCTACGTTATCGACAACGTGGGCTTTCCTTCCTCGGCGGGCTTCACCATCTCGTTCGAGTTCTTTTCCTATGGTGGCAGCACGCCCGGCGCCGACGGCTTCAGCGTGTTTCTGGTCGATGCCGTACAGCCCAGCGGCGGCTTCGTCATCGGGGCCACGGGCGGGTCGTTGGGCTACGCCCAGAAAACGGTCGAGCCCGCGGCCAGCGGGGCCACCCGGGGCTACATCGGCATCGGCATCGACGAGTTCGGCAACTACTCGAACGGCCAGGAAGGGCGCTCGGGCGGCAGTGCGGTACTAGATGCCAACGGCCGCGTGGCCAACGGCATTGCCATTCGCGGTGCCGGCAACGGCTCCTCGGCCACTGATTACCCGTACCTGACTGGCACCCAGCCCGGCGATCTGGACTTTGCCCTCGACGTGGACGCCCCGCGCGCCCAGCCCGGCGACGCCGACTACCGCCGCGCCTTCATCGACGTGGTGCCCACCACCACCGGCTCGGTTACTACCTACGGCATTTCGGTGCGCATCCAGCACGGCAGCGCCGTCCGGACCGCCATCGACAACTTCATGGTGCCCACGCCGCCCCAGAACCTGCGCCTCGGCTTCTCGGGCTCCACGGGCGGCAGCACCAACGTGCACGAAATCCGCAACCTGAACATCGTGCAGGTGCCCTTCGCCAACACCGACGTTGCCGCGACGCCCTACAACCAGCCCGTGACGGTAGCGGTGCTGAACAACGACGTGGCCCCCGGCAGCAGCATCGACCCGGCCACCGTGGACCTCGACCCCAACACCGCCGGCCAGCAGACCTCCTTCAACGTAGCCGGCCAGGGCCGCTTCGCGGTCGACGACGCGGGCGTGGTTACCTTCACGCCCAGCGGCACCTACGCCGGCACGGTCGTGGTTCCCTATACCATGCAGTCGATCCTGGGCCCCGACTATACCTCGAGCCCGGCCAACATTCGCATCACGGTAAACGGGGCCGACGTAGCCACTACGCTCACCGGCCCGGCCTCTACGGTGCCCGGCACGCAGGTCACCTACACCATGCGGACCGTCAACCAGGGCCCGGTGGCGGCGCTGAGCGTGGTGCCCAAAGTGCAGCTGCCCACTAATCTGCCCACCAGCACCGTGACGCCCACGACCGGCGGCACCTACGATCCGGCCAGCGGCTGGGTAACCTTCACGCCGGTAGCCACGCTGGCCAGCGGCGCCCCCGCCGTTTCCAACGGGGTGACTTTCAAAGTGCCCGCAGGCGCACCGGCTTCCATGATCGGGGAGGCTAACTCCGCTTCCACCACGGTGCCCGACCCACAGCTGAACAACAACACCGCGCGGCTGACAACCAGCGTCGGGGCCCCGCTGCCCGTCGAGCTGACGACCTTCACCGCCACCGCCGTGCGTACCGAGGCGCAGTTGGCCTGGAGCACGGCTTCGGAGAAAAATAACGACCATTTCGACGTGGAACGCTCCCTCGACGGAGGCAAGTTTGCCGTCATCGGCACCGTGCGCGGCCAGGGTAGCACTACCTTAGCTACCCAGTACTCCTTCCGCGACGCCGAAGCCGCCAAGCTGACCCGCAAGCCCGTGTATTACCGCCTGCGCCAAGTAGATACCGACGGTAAAAGCTCCTACAGCCCCACGCGCGCCGTGCAGTTCGGGGCCGGCGGCAAGCTGGACGTATCGGTGTATCCGAACCCGAACCCACACCTGAGCAAGGCCACCCTGGACCTGACGGCCCTGCCCGCCGGCAAGTGCGAGGTGCAAATCACCGACGTGCACGGCCGGCTGCTGCGGCAGCTCACCCTGGATGGCGCCGCGGAGCACGTTCTGGACGTGCAGGCGCTGCCCGCGGGCCTGTACCTGGTGCGGCTGCAGAGTGCCGCCGGCGCCGTCACGCTGCCGTTCGTGTACAACTAATCCTTGCGTCTTTATAAGCTAAAAAAGGCCGCCGGAGCAATCCGGCGGCCTTTTTTAGCTTATGGCATCAACAACGAACGAGGTTTGGGCGTAACCAAAGCAACTCCCACCAATCCTCTCCAGCCATGTGCGGCCGCTATACCTTCACCACCCCAAAACCCATTATTGAGCAGCGTTTCGACGCCACATTTGTGCAGGACGTGCCACCAAGCTACAACGCGGCGCCATCGCAGCACCTGCCCATCATCACCAACGCCGAGCCGGGTCGGATTCAGCTGGTGCGGTGGGGCTTGCTGCCGGGCTGGGTGAAAGACGTCAAAACGGCTCCCAAACCCATCAATGCCCGCGCCGAGACGCTGAGCGAAAAGCCTTCGTTCCGGCAGCTGCTGCAGCGCCGCCGCTGCCTCGTGCTGGCCGATAGCTTTTACGAGTGGCAGCAGGCCGGTGGCGCCAAAGGTCCTAAAACGCCCCACCGCATTTTGCTGCGCGAGGAGCAGCCTTTTGCCTTTGCCGGCCTCTGGGACGAGTGGGCCGACCGGAGTACCGGGGAAGTCGTACCCACCTTCACCATTATTACCACCGAGCCCAATGAGCTGATGGCCAGCCTGCATAACCGCATGCCCGTCATTCTGCCCGGCCGCGCCGCCGAGCTGGCTTGGCTCGACGACGGCGTATCGGCGGCGGCACACCAGGAACTGCTGCGGCCTTACGCCGCCGATCTGATGCGAGAATACGTGGTGAGCACGCAGGTAAACTCTCCGGCCAACAACGACCCCGCCGTGCTGGCCCCGGCTGCCTGAAGCGTGCCTACTTGAGGCGGCTGTAAGCCGGCCGGCGCTTCTTGTGCTTCTTGCCTTTGAAGATTCCCCAGATGCCGCGGGGACGCGTGGCGCTGATCGTCGTGGCAGTAGTGGCTGGGGAGGCAGCTACAGCTTCGCTGGCAACGGTACCGCAGGTAAGCAAGAGGGCGAGGACAAGTAGTTTCATGGCCTAATCTGGTATTATGGAAAGGAAATTTGGTTTGTTTGTGCTGCAATATTAAATATAAATATCGTTTAGATGCAAAAAAAATTGTCACATGATAATGTGACAAACAAAAACCCGCTGATCAGACGAGTGCTGACCAGCGGGTTTATCTTATAACCAAACGGGGAATATTAATGCCCCTGATGCTCCTGGGCGCCTTTATTAGCCGATTTCTTGTCGCCGGCGTCGGCCTTTTTGCTCTTGTCTTCCTTTACTGGCTCCGCCGAAGTTTTGTCGTCCTCGGCCTCTTGATCGGGCTGGGAGGCGCGGTTTACTACCACCACGGCCACGGCCGCGAGGGCCGCGATACCGAAGATCAGCTGCGTGGGCGTGAAGCGCTGAGCCGCTTTTTTCAGCAGGGTACCGCCATTTTTCAGGAGGTCGTCGATGTGGTCATGGTCGCCCTGCACGAGTACGTGGTAAGCACTTTCGAAAGCGCGGGCCAGATCTTCGGGTAGAATCTTCTCTAGTTGTTGTTCGATCTGCTGTTCCATAGCGGAGCTTGGTGTTTTGTGGAAAAAGTCGGTTCAGATAAGGCGGCGTAGCCACCGTGAGGACTCTACGCAAAAAGCTGCCAGCGGGCTACGCTTTTTCATCTAACATTTGACAATTATCCTCTGGCAGCTCGACAGCTGCGGATAGTGCTGATTTGACAGCTGGCTGACTGGCAACCAGTAAACGATGTCATCCTCACCGCTCCACGGTTAGTAGCCGGCTGCTTACGCGGCTGCCTTCCTGCACGTGGCAGTAGTAGGAACCCGCCGCCAGCCCGCTGGCCGAAAGGCGCAGCTGCTGGTACCCGCGCGGCAGCTCCCGGTCTAGCAGGCGCAGCACTTCGCGACCTATCGTGTCGAAGAGCAGCACCTGCACGTGCCCGCCTTCCGAGTCGAAGGCCACCGTGGCACTTTCGCGAACCGGATTCGGGTACACGCTGAAGTTTCTCACGTTAAGGTCGGCTGCCGAGGCTACGCCGGTCGCCACGCCGGGCCGTAGTACCGGCACGTAGGGCAACTGCCCGCCACCGGCCGGCAGCAGCGCGTTGATGGTAGCCTGCGGTACCCGGAACCAGTCTTTCAGAATGCTGCCGTAGATGGCGCGGAAGTCGAACTGCATCGGGATGTTGTCATTGACGCCCGCGTTGGCCGGCAAAATCGGGTTGGTGCCGTGAATGATGGGATTCACGCTGGTTCCGAACACGAACAGCGGAGCCGCCGCGCCGTGGTCGGTGCCCTTGCCGGAGTTGGCCTTAATGCGGCGCCCAAACTCGGAGAAGGTCATACCCACCACGCGGTCCTGCACGTTCAGGCGGCGCAAGTCGTCCTGAAAGGCTTCCACGGCCTGCGAAATCTTGCCCAGCAGCGTGGCGTGGGTGCCGGTGGCGGTACTGCCCGTGGCCGGCACCTGCAGGGCGTGGGTGTCGAAGCCGCCCAGGTTGCAGATGTACACGCGCGTCTGCAAGCCGCCGGCCACCAGTTGGGCCACTATTTTGAGCTGGTCGGAGAGTGAGTTGATGCCCGCGGCCGGGTATAGCGGCGACAGATTCTGGGCCCGGCCCGCGGCGGCCTGCAAAGCCGTGGTGTACACCTGCGTCTGGGACACCACCTGCCGGATAAAGGTCAATTCGTGGCCGGCCGGCGTGTTGGGCGCGGTATCCACGCTGCCGGTGAGCAGCTGGTAAAACGAAGCCGTGCTGGCAATGGCCATGCCCATATTCACCGTCGGGCCCTGTACGCAGTTGCTCACCACCGAGCCAATACTGATGGCCAGCGGGTCGGGGCTCTGGGCGTTGGGGAAGCCGGTCGGGAAGCCGGGATACTCGCCGTCGAGGTAGCGGCCGGCCCAGCCCGAGGTGATGGTCACGTTGGAGTCGGAGGCTGAAGTCCAGATGTCGGTGGCGCGGAAGTGGCTGAAGTTGGGGTTCGGGTAGCCCACGCTCTGCACTACACCCAGCCGGGCGTTGTCGTACAGGCTTTTCAGGCCCGTCATGGCGGGGTGAAGGCCGGTGGCCGCCGACAGTAGCAGCACCTGGCTCTGCGGAATGGCAATGTCGGGCCGGGCATTCATCAGAGCCGAATACTGGTCCACGGGAATCACCATGTTCAGGCCGTCATTGCCGCCGTTGAGCTGAATGAGCACCAGCACCCGGTCGGTTTGGGAGGTGGCGTTGGTGAGAGCCGCCAGCTCGGGCGAGTAGCCGTAGGCGCCAATCGGGAAGCCGCCCATGAGCACCGGCAGCACCGAAGCCGCGGCCGTGGTTTGAAGAAAGTCTCTGCGTTTCATTGCTAAGCTGTTAGCTGAGGGCTATTAGCTGTTAGCTGCTGGGCTTAACTCCCGAAGAAGCTAACAGCCAGAAGCTGACGGCCAACAGCTTAGATTAAGACAAATGGTATTCGGCCAGAATCATAATGCTACGCAACAGGGTTTGCAGCTTGGTGGTCACGGCGGTTTTCTTGGCCGTGTTGGTTGGGTTGGCTAGGTACTGCGTCCATTCGTCGGTCCACTCGAAGTCGGGCAGGCCGGGCAGCAGCACGTCGTTCAGGTAGGCCAGCTGGTTGGGTGTGAGCGGAATCGGAAACACCAGCTTCGTGAACTCCGCAATCAGCAGGTTGGCCTCAGCGGCAACGGCGGGCGGCAGTGCCGTCACCAGCCCCAGCACGTCGATGTTGATCCTAGCGCCGCTACGGGTGTAGCCGTTGGTGCTGATCATCTGGTCGGTAAACTGGTTGCGGCGGGGCAGCGTCACGGCGTTGATCCAGACCTCGTAGTACTGCGGCGTCTGCCAGTAGGCGGCCCAGCCGGCCACGTTGGGCGGGTCGCCTACCACCTGTTGCTGCAGGCTGGTGATGCCGTTCAGATAGTCCCACATGCCGTACTGCGCCACCAGGTTGGAGGCCGGCGGGAAAGAAATCTGGAACTGCCGGGCTACGGTCACGGTAAAGTCAATCGGGCTTTTAATCACGCACCCCATGTTCACGGCGTCGAAGAAATGCTCACTCGACAGCAGTGCCCGCAGCACCGGCGTCACATTGTAGCCGTTCTGGATCAGCAGCTGGGTCAGCGGCTCAATAACGTTCTGCTCGGTGGCGGCGTCGATGACGTAGTAGACGAACCAGCGGTAGAGCTTGCGGCACAGAAAGCGTGCGGTTTCCGTCTGCGCGAAAATCAGGTCAATCAGCGTCTTGTACTCCTGGTCGCCGCCGTTGGCAATGGCCACGTTGCCGAAAGCTGCCGAAAACTGCTTGACTGAGGTATCGTGGCGGGAGGCGGTGTAGTAGCCGTTGATGTTGGCCTGGTTGTCGCGCCAGCCCGTCAGCACGCGGGCGGCGGCTTGCACGTCGGCTTCGGTATAGTTGGTGTAGTTGCCGGCCCCGATGAGCGGGCCTTTACCCACCGTGAACAGCTCAAGCAATTCGCGGCCGTAGTTTTCGTTGGGGGCGCTGGCTGTGCTCTGGTTGCCGTTGAGGTAGCGCAGCATGGCCGGCGTCACGGTCACGTCCTTGGCCAGCTGCTTCACGTTGCCCAGCGCGTGCTGCCGCAGCAGCGCCGCGTACAGGTAGCCGTAGCGCGCGTCGCTGATGTCGCCAAACTCAATCACGAAGTGGTTGTGCCAGAACAGCGTCATCTTCTCCGTCAACGAGGTGTTCTGGCCCAGCATCAGACCCATCCACCAGGCGCGCAGGGACGTGCGACGCACGCCCTCGAAAGTCTGGTCGAAAGCCTGCGTCACCCACGGCTGCCCGATGGCCACGCTGGTATCCGTGGCCGACACGTTCAGCGGCGGCGCGGGCGTGGCGGCGGGCGTCAGCAGCTCATTAACCACCTGCGGCAGCGTCCGACCCGCGGCCGCCAGAATTTCGGCACGAGTGGGCCCAAACAGGCTGCGGCGCAGCAGGTGCGCCGCCTGCTCGTAGCCCCAGGGGCCAGCGTAGGGCGCCAGGCCGGCCGTGGAGCGAGCCGTCGTGGGCAGGGCCTTGTTGGCAAACTTGCTCACGAGCTCAGCAGCACCGTCCGAAAGCTCCCCGGCGTGGTACTCAGCCACCGCCGCGGCCGGCCCCGCCAGCACGGCGGTATTTTTGCGGAGAAAAGATCTTCTGTTCATAGGCGCCGGGCTGGTGGGCTGTAGGTCAAAATACTGTAATATAAACAATTGGGCGCAGCTGCGCTAATTGCCGGGGGCCTATAGATACTAGAATTATAGTGAAAGTTTAATGAGCCTCGAAGGTTAATTTTTCAGCGCCTCACACCCCAAGCCGGGACGGTCCTTCAGGTAAGAAAACAGGTCGGCAGCTTCCGGCGTAGGCACAAAAAAAGCCCCGCCGGAGGGGCGAGGCTTTTCAGAAGAAGCGGAGCGGCTTACTCGTACACTTTCACCACGAATACGTAGTCTTGCAGCTTGCGAATCTGCTTGGGCCGCGAGGTGCCGGTCAACAGGTTGCTGCGCGACATGTTGTAGGGCGCGCCGGAGCCGGCCGCCGACAGCGAGTCGACCAGCCGCATCAGGTACGACGACTTGGTGGCGAAGGCGGCGCTTTGCATGTCCATCTGCCGGCCGCTGATGATACCGATCAGGTTGCCGCGCTCATCCAACAATGGGCCGCCGCTGTTGCCGGGGTTCACCGGAATCGAAATCTGGTAGAAGGCCGTATCGCCCTCGAAGCCGGAGCGGGCGCTCAGCGAGCCGTCGTTGAAAACCAGGTCTTCGCGCGGGTAGCCCAGCGTATACACCTTCTCGCCCAGGTCGGCCGCGCCGCGCTTAAACGAGTAGGGCAGGCGGCCGAAGCCGTTAAACTTGCGGTCCTTGATGCGCAGGATAGCCAGGTCGCGGGCTACATCGGTGAAGACAGTTTCGGCGCGGTAGCGCTGCCGGTCCCGGCTCTCGATGAGCAGCGAATCAGCGCCCTGAATCACGTGGTAGCTCGTGACGAGGTAGCCGTCGGCGGTGAGGGCGAAGCCAGTACCGCTGAACTTGCCGGGGTTCAGCTCCACGGCGGGCTTGCTGCCATCCACCTGCTGGGTGATGGCCCGGTTCATGGCGCGCTGGTTGCGCTTGATGCGCTCCACCTCGCGGCGCAGCACGGTGTAGCCGTACAGGGAGGGCCGCTGGGCGGCGCGCCACCATTCTACCCCCAGCAGGGTGGTAAACACGGCCATTACGGCCACCGAGGCCGCTACCATCATCGTGGCGCGGTGGGCACCCCAGAACTCGCGCAGCTTCCGCTCGACGGGCGAAATGTATACCGTAGGCATCGTTGGAACGCCGGTTTCCAGCGTTTCGCCTTCCAGCCGCACGGCGGCTTCGGCGTCCAGGTCGGCCTGCACGGCGCGGAGCTTGCGGCGGGTACTGAGCCGCTCACCGTAGGCGTGCAGCGTAGAGGTCAGCTGCTCAAAGTCGGCGAGCTGGCGGGCAAAGTCGGGGTCGGCGGCGAGGCGGCGCTCCAGGTCGGCGCGCTCCTGAGCCGGCAACCCACCACTTCGGTAGGCTTCAAATAAGGCGTAATAGTCTGCTTCCGTTTTCATATGGGCAAAGCACCCCGGCGGCTCAAAACGATTCTTCCTCCTTGTAATGAGCGAAAAACAGCTTTTTCAACCGCACTAGGCACTTGTATTTCTGATTCTTGGCGTTGTCGGGATTGGTATAGCCAAACTCCGCCGTGAGTTGCTGCATGGACTTGTCCAGCAGGTAAAAACCTTCTAAAAGCGAGCGGCACGGTTCCCCGATGCGGTCCAGCGCCTCGCCCATGAGGGAGAATTGCTTGTCACGCTCCTCGGCCAGCACCAGGTCAGCCTCGGCTCCGGTTTCGAGGAAGGGCTCGTGGTCATCGAGGCGGC
>Ga0247729_10000545_pt1 | contig 15451 bp, 14 predicted proteins | sample UWRJL133311R2_FD_180958 | JGI IMG/M metagenome (GOLD analysis project Ga0247729, IMG submission 180958) | Plant litter microbial communities from Arlington Agricultural Research Station in Wisconsin, United States - UWRJ-L133-311R-2 | ecosystem: Environmental > Terrestrial > Plant litter >... | reverse complement strand
GGCGGGTGATCGGCAGGCCGGTCTGGCCCATCTCTTCCAGCGCCAGGTCAAGCGTCTTCTGTGCGCGGGTGAGGTCGGAGGTGAAGGCGCGATCGAAGGTGAGGCCCTGCGCCTTCAGCTTGCGGCCGGCTTCCTTGGCTTCAGCGACGCCCTTCTCGGTGAGGTTGGGATCCTTCCAGCCGGTGAAGAGGTTTTTCAGATTCCATTCGCTCTGGCCGTGACGGACGAGGACGAGAAGACGATCGCTCATTTCAGATTCCGATTCCGTAAGTTCGTATCACCAGGTTAGATATCGCCGAGCCCGAGCACATCGGCCATCGAGTAATGGCCGGGCGCCTTACCATGAGCCCACATCGCCGCCTTCAGCGCGCCATGGGCGAAGATCATGCGGTCCTCGGCCTTGTGCGAGATCTCGATGCGCTCATAGGGGCCGGCAAAGATCACCGTGTGGTCGCCGGTGACGGTGCCGCCGCGCAGCGAAGCAAAGCCGATGTCGCCCTGCTTGCGCGCGCCGGTGAGGCCATCGCGGCCGCGCGCGGAATTGTCTTCGAGCTTGATGCCGCGGCCGGCCGCGGCCGCCTCGCCGAGCATGAAAGCGGTGCCCGACGGCGCGTCGATCTTGGCCTTGTGGTGCATTTCGAGAATCTCGATATCGAAACTGTCGTCGAGCGACTTGGCGACGCGCTTCACGAGAGCAGCGAGCAGGTTGACGCCGAGGCTCATATTGCCGGCCTGCACCACGATGGCCTGCTTGGTGACGCTCTTGATCACCGCATCGTCCGACGACGACAGGCCGGTGGTGCCGATCACATGGACGATGCCGCGCTGGGCGGCGATGGCGACATTGGCGATGGTGGCGCCGGGCACAGTGAAATCCAGAATGCCGTCAGCGTCCTTGGACAGCGTCCACAGGTCGGCCGACAGCTTGACGCCGATTTCCGGCAGGCCGGCCAGGGTGCCGGCATCCTGCCCGAGCAGCTCGGAACCGGGCGCCTCCAGCGCGCCGGTGACCACCGCACCAGGGGTTTCGGAAATGGCGCGGACCAGCGCCCGGCCCATCCGGCCGCCCGCGCCTGCAACGATCAATCGCATGTCGGTCATGTCCACGCCTTTCAGTCTCTATGGGCGATATAACGGCGCGAAGCCCCTGCGGCAACAGAAGTGACGCGTTTTGGCCTCTCCTCCGTCATTGCGAGGAGCCCCGTCGTCTCAGCCCGTCATTGCGAGGAGCCCTTGCGACGAAGCAATCCAGTCTTTCCTTGTGGCCTCTGGATTGCCGCGTCGCTTCGCTCCTCGCAATGACGGGGAGAGACCGGTGCGTAGCTACGCGCCGGGCTGCGGGCCGTCGTAACCGTCGATGATCACCAGGTCGCCTTCGGAATGCGGCGCGCGCAGCGCGACCAGGCGCTGGTATTCCGGTGAATTGTAGCAGGCCAGAGCGGTGGCGTAGTCCTTGAACTCCAGCACCACGTTGCGAGAACGCGAGGAGCCCTCGCGGGTCTCGTGCTGGCCGCCGCGCACCAGGAATTTGGCGCCGAACTCGGCAAACACCGCGCCGTTCTGCGCGATGTAGTCCTTGTAGCCGTCCATGTTGTGAATATCGATCCGCGCGATCCAGTAGGCCTTGGCCATGGGAGTCTCCCTGAGTGTTCTTATGGTCTTCTCGATAGAGGTATGCCGTTCCCCGGACGCGATGCAATACGAAGTATTGCTTCGCAGAGCCGGGGTCCCGGTTCTGCGCAGCAGCGTTTCACGCTGCGGCGCGCCCGGGAAACGTCACAGCGCCTGCGTGATCTCCGCGACGATGGCTTCCGCCGCCGCCTTCGGGTCCGCGGCTTCCATCACCGGGCGGCCGACCACCAGATAATCCGCGCCTTCGGCGATGGCGCGGGCGGGGGTCATGATGCGTTTCTGGTCGCCGGTGGCCGAGCCGGCGGGGCGGATGCCGGGGGTGACCAGGCTCATGGCGGGCGCGATGATCTTGCGCAGCTTGGCGGCTTCTTCCGCCGAGCAGACCAGCCCGTCGATGCCGAGCGCCTGGGCCTGCTGGGCGCGGACCTCAACGAGGTCGCTGACCCCGAGCTGGTAGCCCGAGGCCTTGAGGTCTTCGTCGTCATAGGAGGTCAGCACGGTGACCGCCAGAATCTTCAGCGCCGAGCCGCGGCTGGCCTCGGCGGCGGCCTGCATGGTCTGCGGATAGGCATGCACAGTAAGGAACGTCGCGCCGAGCTTGGCCACGCTCTCGACGCCGCGCGCCACCGTATTGCCGATGTCGTGCATCTTGAGGTCGGCGAACACTTTCTTGCCGGCGTCTGCGAGCTTGCGGATCAGCGGCAGGCCGCCGGCATAGCCGAGCTGGTAGCCGATCTTGTAGAAGGTGACGCTGTCGCCGAGCCGGGCGATCATCGCCTCGGCGGCTTCCACATCGGCGAGGTCGAGGGCGACAATCAGGCGGTCGCGCGGATCGATGGTTTCAAGCGTCATCTCATCTCACTTCATCTGCTGCGCGACTTCGACGAGTTGCCGTACCATGGCCTGCAGCGCCGCGATATCATCCGGATGCTTCAGGCGGTCCATCTCGTCATAGGCCTCGTTGGCGAACGACAGCGCCAGCTGGTTGGGGATCACCAGAGCCCGGCACGCCGACAGCACCAGCCGCAGCGCCTGCAGGCCGCGCGCGCCGCCGAGCTTGCCGCCGGACGCCGCGGCAATGGCAAACGGCACGGTGCGAAACACCTGGCCGCGGGCCTCGTGGGCGTCCTGCACCCGCGACACCCAGTCGATGGCGTTCTTCACGAGCGGTGGCAGCGAGGCGTTGTATTCCGGGGTTACGATCAGCACGCCGTGATGCGCGGAGATCATGCGCTTCAGATTGACCGCCTGCTTCGGCACGCCGTGGCTTTCGATATCGCCGTCATAGATCGGCAGCGGGAAATCGCCGAGCGAGATTTTGATGACATCGACTTCGGCGCGCACCAACTCGTCGACGGCGGCCGCGGCCAGTTTCGCATTCAGCGAACCCGATCGCAGCGAGCCGGGAATGACAAGAATTTTCAGCGCGGCCATGGGTCCGATCGTCGTGCCCGTCATTGCGAGGAGCGAAGCGACGCGGCAATCCAGAAGGCCACAAGCAAGCAAGGACTGGATTGCTTCGTCGCAAGGGCTCCTCGCAATGACGGGAGGAGGGTCTAACCCTTGCGATACACCCAGACGCGGGCGGGCGGAAGGTTCATCCAGATGCGCTCGGAGGCCTCGGTGGACACGCCGGGCAGCGTCTTGGGGATCGGCGGCGCCACCGAATAGGTAAACTGCACGAACGGCGCGCCGGGCGACATCGCCACGAACGCGTCGCGGATCAGCTTGAGGCGCGTCAGCATCGGCTTGGTGACCAGCGGCAGGCCGGAGACCACCGCGGAGGCCGGCTCCTTCAGCACCTGCCACAGCGTGTCGCGCAGCGCATAGGCGTCGCCCTGTACCACGGTGGCCTGCGGATAGCGCTCGCGCAGCAGTGCGCAGAAGGTGGGATTGAATTCGACCAGCACCAGACGCTTTTGGTCGATGCCGTGGGCAAGCAAGGCGGTGGTGATGGCGCCGGTGCCGGGGCCAAGCTCGATGACCGGGCCCTTGGCGTTGACATCGACATATTGCGCCATGGTGCGGGCCAGCGCTTTGCCCGACGGCATCACGGCGCCCATATGCAGCGGCTTGTCGATCCAGGAACGGAGAAACCTTACCTCATCGTCGAGACGGAGCGGTTTCTTCAACGGACGCGCGGACGAGTGCAGAGGCATGTCGCTTCCAGGCAGACCGCGGTACGGCGGGACGTCAGAATATCGTCACAAAGAGGTACAGGCCGCCATCAAAACGGTCAAGCATCCTGGTGTCAGGAGCCGGCGCGGGTCCCGAAGAAGTCCTTGACCTTAGTGAAGAAACCGGCGGCTTCAGGTTGCGTTGCACCCGACGACAGTTTTTCGAATTCGGCGAGCAATTCCTGCTGTTTCTTGGTCAGGTTCTGCGGCGTTTCGACCACCACCTGGACATACATGTCGCCGGTCTGCCGGGAGCGCAGCACCGGCATGCCCTTGTTGGCGACCCGGAAACGCCGCGCCGACTGGGTGCCGGCGGGGACTTTCACCTTGGTGCGACCGCGGTCGATGGTCGGAACCTCGAACTCGCCGCCGATCGCCGCGGTGACCATGGAAATCGGCACCCGGCAATGCAGGTCGGCGCCGTCGCGCTGGAAGAACTCGTGGGTGGCCAGCGACAGGAAGATGTAGAGATCGCCCGCCGGGCCGCCGCGGGTGCCGGCCTCGCCCTCGTTGGACAGGCGGATGCGGGTGCCGTCCTCGACGCCCTGCGGGATGTTGACCGACAAGGTGCGCTCGCGCTCGACGCGGCCCGCACCTTCGCAGGCCTTGCAGGGATCTTCGATCATCTGGCCGCGGCCCTGGCAAGACGGGCAGGTGCGCTCCAGCGTGAAGAAGCCCTGGGCTTGGCGGACGCGGCCCTGGCCGCCGCAGGTAGAACAGGTCTTCGGCTTGGTGCCGGGCTTGGCGCCGGTGCCGGAGCAAACTTCGCAGGTGACGGCGACCGGGATCTCGATCTGCGCGGTCTTGCCGGCGAAGGCTTCCTCCAGCGTAATTTCCATGTTGTAGCGCAGGTCGGCGCCGCGCTCGCGGCCGTTGCCGCCGCCGCGCCCGCCGCGCTGCCCGGCCATGCCGAACAGGTCCTCGAAGATGTCTGAGAACGACGAGGCAAAGCCCTGGCCGAAGCCGGCGCCGCCGGCCCCGCCGTGGCCTTGCTCGAAGGCGGCATGGCCGTAGCGGTCATAGGCGGCGCGCTTGTCGCCGTCCTTGAGCACTTCGTAGGCCTCGGCGATTTCCTTGAACTTCACTTCGGCGGCGGCGTCGCCCGGATTCTTGTCGGGGTGCCATTTCATCGCCAGCTTGCGGAACGCGCTCTTCAGCCCCGCATCGTCGGCCGTGCGTTCGACTTCGAGGGATTCGTAGTAGCAGCGCTTGGTGGTGGACATCAGTGACCCGCCCGGAATTGGTCCTCATCGCGAGGAGCAGCAGGGAGGCGCATCAGGCACGATGCAGCCTCCCGCGTAACGAAAATGGCCCCCACCGCCGAGACGCGCAATGCGCTGCGGATGGGGGCCACCGACATGGGCTATCAGGCCGACTTCTTGTTCGGCTTGTCGTCGTCGACTTCGGTGAACTCGGCGTCGACCACGTCGTCCTTCGCCGCATCCTTGGCGGCGTCGGCCTCGGCCTGCTGGGTGTACATCGCCTCGCCGAGCTTCATGGAAGCGGTGGCCAGGGTCTGCGTCTTGGTCTTGATCGCCTCGGCGTCGTCGCCCTTCAGCGCTTCCTTGAGGTCGGCCATGGCGTCTTCGATGGCCTGGCGCTCCGGTGCGGCGACCTTGTCGCCGTGCTCGGACAACGCCTTCTCGGTGGAATGAACCAAGGCATCGCCATGGTTCTTGGCATCCACCGCCTCACGACGCTTCTTGTCGTCGGCCGCGTTGGCTTCGGCGTCCTTGACCATCTTCTGGATGTCGGCTTCCGAAAGACCACCAGATGCCTGAATGCGGATCTGCTGCTCCTTGTTGGTCGCCTTGTCCTTCGCCGACACGTTGACGATGCCGTTGGCGTCGATGTCGAAGGTCACCTCGATCTGCGGCATGCCGCGCGGCGAGGGCGGAATGCCCATCAGGTCGAACTGGCCGAGCGGCTTGTTGTCCGCCGCCATTTCGCGCTCGCCCTGGAAGACGCGGATGGTAACGGCGTTCTGGTTGTCCTCGGCGGTCGAGAACACCTGGCTCTTCTTGGTCGGGATCGTGGTGTTGCGCTCGATGATGCGGGTGAACACGCCGCCCAGCGTCTCGATGCCCAGCGACAGCGGGGTGACGTCGAGCAGCAGCACGTCCTTGACGTCGCCCTGCAGCACGCCGGCCTGGATCGCGGCGCCGATGGCGACCACTTCATCCGGGTTGACGCCCTTGTGCGGCTCTTTGCCGAACAGCTGCTTGACCACTTCCTGGACCTTGGGCATGCGGCTCATGCCACCGACCAGCACCACTTCGCCGATCTCGGATGCGGTGAGGCCGGCATCCTTGAGCGCCTTGCGGCACGGCTCGATGGTCTTCTCGACCAGGTCCTGCACCAGCGCCTCGAACTTGGCGCGGGTCAGCTTCATGGTGAGATGCTTCGGACCGGAAGCGTCCGCCGTGATGAACGGCAGGTTGATTTCGGTCTGGGTGGTGGACGACAGCTCGATCTTGGCCTTTTCAGCGGCTTCCTTCAGGCGCTGCAGGGCCAGCTTGTCGGAGCGCAGGTCGATGCCCTGCTCCTTCTTGAACTCGTCGGCGAGGTAGCTGACGAGGCGCATGTCGAAGTCTTCACCGCCGAGGAAGGTATCGCCGTTGGTGGATTTCACTTCGAACACGCCGTCGCCGATCTCGAGGATCGAGACGTCGAAGGTGCCGCCGCCGAGATCGTACACCGCGATGGTGCCGGTCTTCGACTTGTCGAGGCCGTAGGCCAGTGCGGCCGCAGTCGGCTCGTTGATGATGCGCAGCACTTCGAGGCCGGCGATCTTGCCGGCGTCCTTGGTGGCCTGACGCTGGGCGTCGTTGAAATAGGCGGGGACCGTGATGACGGCCTGGTCGACCTTGGCGCCGAGATGGGCTTCGGCGGTCTCTTTCATCTTCTGCAGGATGAAGGCGGAGACCTGCGAGGGCGAATACGACTTGGCGTCGGCCTCGACCCAGGCGTCGCCATTGGCGGCCTTGACGATCTTGTAGGGGACAAGCTTCTTGTCCTTCTCCACGGTCGGATCTTCGTAGCGGCGGCCGATCAGGCGCTTCACGGCGAAGATGGTGCGCTCGGGATTGGTCACGGCCTGGCGCTTGGCCGGCTGGCCGACGAGACGTTCGCCATCGTCGCTGAAAGCGACAATGGACGGGGTCGTCCGCATGCCTTCGGCGTTCTCGATGACTTTAGGCGACTTTCCATCCATTACGGCGACGCACGAATTCGTGGTGCCGAGATCGATGCCAATGACCTTTCCCATGGTCCTCATACCCTTCTTTTTGCGGCAGGTTGGCTGGGCCCTGACGGCGCACCAATCCAAACCCCCAATAATCAAATGCTCGCGATATTGCGACGGTAGGCCTCATATAGGAGGGGGGGTGGGGGCTGCAAGGCACCCGGCACAACCCAGGCCCATGAAATCATGGCCCAATGCGCAAATTAATATGGGCCCGAACGCACTCGGCCCTTGCCACGCGACGGATCGGCGCGGCAGCGGCCGGGAACGGATTTGCGGCTTGATCTGTTGCCGGAACGGGGCGACCGTCGGCTGTCGGCGCCCGGCTCTCCCGCCGCGGCCCCTACCATCGAACAGCCTCAATGCGGACCCAGTAGATTTTCATGAAACATTTCGCCCCCCTGCTCGCTTTCGCGCTGTTCGCCGCTGGCCTTGCGCCGGCCTTTGCCGCCGACCCGGTATTTCCACCGGGGGTCCGGGTCGGCATCGCGCCGCTGGTGGGTCTGGCGCCCGCCAAAACCTTCGCCGGCTTCGAGACCTCGGATCAGGGCGTCAAGGTGCTGATGACCGAACTGCCGGCCGCGGCGTTCAACGAGGTCGACACCGCCTTCCGCAACAACCCCGCGGGCATGACCCTGAAGCCGGAGAGCATCGAGACCACCGCCGGGAAGGGCTATTACACCACCGAGAACGCGCGCGACGCCACCGGCAACCTGCGCCGATATTCGATGATCCTGCCCGGCCCGAGCTTCTCCGGCTACGTCGCCGTGCAGGTGCCGGAGAACGCGTCACGGATCTACACCGACGACGCCGTTCGCCAGATGTTCGCCACCGCCGTGGTGCGCGCCGAAGTGCCGGTCGAGGAGCAGCTCGGCCTGCTGCCGTTCAAGGTCACCGAGATGAGCGGCTTCAAGAACGTCCGCACGCTGGCGCCGGGCGCCGCTCTGCTGCTCGCGGATACCGCGGATGAGGCCAAGGTGGAAGCCAGCCCGTTCATGGTGATCGGCACCGTCAATTCGGCGCCGGCCAAGCCGGAGGACCGCGGCCGCTTCGCCCAGCAGGCCGCCGCCATGATCCCCGGCCTGCGCGAGGGCCGCATCACCATGTCCGAGCCGCTACGCATCGACGGCGTGCCGGGCTACGAGACCCGTGTGGACGGCGTCAGCGGCAAGGACAATACCCCGGTCAGCGTGGTGCAATGGCTGCGCTTCGGCAGCGGCAACGTGGCGATGCGGATCATCGCAAGCTCGCCGCGCGAAGAATGGCCGGCAGCGTTCACGCGATTCCGCGCGGTACGCGACGGCATCCAGCCGAAGTAGGGTTATCGTAGCCCCACCCACCGCCCTCATGGTGAGGAACGCGCCGCTTGGCGCGTGTCTCGAACCATGACGTGTGGCGCCCATCCTTCGAGACGCGGTCGAAGACAACCGCTCCTCAGGATGAGGGAGCGTGTGCGGCAAGCATGGTTCATCCGCCCCGCTTCAAAATCTTCACGCGGTTGATCGTCTCCACCTCGCGAAAATCCTTCAGCAGATCGCTGACATCCGGATGCGCCGCGAGCCATTTGGTGCCGTCGCCGGTGAGGTCGTCGACCAATACCACCGTCGGCGGGCGCTTAAGGATGTCGGCGACCAGCATGGCGCGTTCGCGCTCCGCATAGGCGTCCAGTGCCGGATCGATCGGGCCGCTTTTCCGCATATGCGCCAGATAGGCCGCCACCCACAGCCCCTGCTGCCGCGATACCCATGTGCCGCCCACCGCGCGCACCAGCGGATGGCCGATACCCGGCTCACCGGAAATCGCCAGCAGCACCGGATGCGGGCCGAGCCTGGCCACCGCGTCCTGCAGCGGCCGCGCGTCGAAGGCCGTGTCGAACCACGCTAGCGCGCGGGCGAACACGGCCAGCCACAGCACGATGGCGCCGAAGCGGAAGGCGCGGCTATTGGATGTCGCGGGCGACGGCGCGGCGATGGCATGACCGAGCGCGAGCAGCGCCAGCGCCAGCATCGGATAGGCGTGATACGGCCAGCCCTTGCGCTGCAGGAAGAACACCGCGGCAAAGCCGAGCGAAGTGGCCAGCAGCACAACTTGCGTCGTATCGATGCCGCCGCGGCGCTTCAACAGATACGCCGCCAGCAGCGCGATGGCCCACAGCGACACCGCGTCCTTGCCGAGCAGCGCGCCGAACGAGAGCCCGACCGGCAAATAGACATCGCGGACCAGCGGCCCGATCACCGTGAAGAATTCCGGAAACAAGGCGACGACGAAGGCCAGATAGAGCGCGGCGACGGCGGCGGCGATGAGGTTTTCCGGCGAGAATAGGCGGCGCCAAGAGCGGGCCACGAGCGCCAATGCGAAAATGCCGAACAGCAGGCCGATGGCGAAATGCGGCTTGAAGGTCAGCGCCACCCCAGCGCCGAGGCCGGCCATGACGATCGCCCAGCGCGGCGGCGATTCGGCTTTCGCGCGCACGACCATCACGGCCAGCATCGGCAACAGCGCGATCAGCGCGATGTGCTCGCGCTGGCCAAAACTCTGCATCGGCAGGATGGCGAGCACCGCAAAGCCCAGCCACGCCAGCGGCCAACCATTGATGCCATCCAGCGCCGCCGAATTTTTCAGGATACGCGTGACCATGGCCAGCGAGGCGAGGATCGCGGCGAATACGAGCGCGTCGGTGACGATCTCGGCGGGCAGGCCGAGCGCGCGCGCAAGCAACAGGCCGGGCAGATAGACCAGCACCGCCATCGGCGGATTGGTCTCGATGACATCGACATAAAGCCGCTCGCCGGCCAGCACGCGCTCGCCGGCGGTGAGCAGCCAGCTCACATCGGTATTGGCGGCCAGCACGTGACGCAGCAAGATCGCGGCGGCGAACAGCAGTGCGAGTATCAGCCAGCCGAGCAGCGGACGGGTGCCGTCCGCCGCTCGGGCTTGCGGCGCTTGCATCATAGCTTCGGCCTGCACGGTCATGGCGCGGCCCGTCGCAAGATGTCGACGCCGCGAATCGTCTGCGTCAGCACGTAGGGCTTCAGCAGCGCGCTCAACTCGGGATCGCCCTGCGCCCAGGCGCTCCAGTCGCTGTCGCGGTTGTCGACCAGGATCACGTCCGGCGGCAGCTTGCGAAAATCTTCGACTAGGCCGTCGCGCTCGCGCGCGACATGGGCATCGAGTTGCGCCGAGGTCGCGGCATCGAAAGTCGTGTTGATCCGCGCGCGGCGAACGATCTCGCGGATCAGCAGCGCTTCCTGCCGCGACACCCAGGTGCCCTCGAGGTCGCGCACCATCGGGTGGCCGAGCGTCGCGGCGCCGCTCAGCATCAGGATTTTGGGGTGCGGCCCGAGCCGCGCCACGGCGGCCTCGATGTCCCGGACATCGACGCTGGCGTTAAACCACACGCAGGCATTGGCGAAGATCATCGCCGCGATCGCGGAGGCGCCGAAGCGCCATGTCCGCCAGCGCGACGCCTGTCGATCCATGGTGGCGATGGCGTAGCCCAAAGCCATCAGCGGCAGCGCCACCATGGGGTAGGCGTGATAGCCCCAGCCCTTGCGCTGCACGACAAACGCCACTGCAAAGCCGAAACCGGCCGCCAGCAGCACCACCAGCACCGCATCGAGCTTTCGCCCGCGCTGCAGCGCCAGCACGGCGAGCGCGCAGGCGATGCTCAGGGTCATCGCCCCGCTCACCAGCAGCGCGACATATGGCGCGGTGAGCAGCAGATAGACGTCGCGCACCATGGGGTAGATCAAAGTGAAGTAATCGGGAAAGGCAACGACCAGCCACGCGCCATAGGCCGCGACCAAAGCGGCAGCGAGCCAGTTTTCCCCGGCGAACAGCACCCGCCACTGCCGCGCATGCAACGCCGCGGCGAGAATGCAGGCTCCGACGGCAAGCGCGAAATACGGCTTGAAGCTCATGGTGACCGCGGCGCTAACGCCGGCGATCAGCACGGCGGCCAGCGACACCTTCTCGCGATCGGCGCGCAGGACGTACACCGCGAGCGCCGGCAGCAATGCGATCAGAGCAAGGTGTTCGCGCTGGCCGAAATCGTACATCGGCAGAATGGTCAGCAGCGCCAGCGCCCATACCGTCAGCGGCGCTGCCGCCGGGCGGGTGCGCAGCATCCGCCATGTGGTGCCGAGCGAGAGCGCGATCAGCGCGAACACCAGCGCGTCGGTCACCACTTCCGGCCGGACGTGGATCGCCCGCGCGATCACCACGGCGACAAAGTAGACGACGCCGGCCATCGGCGGGTTGGTCTCGAGAATATCCACATAGAGCCGCTGGCCATCCAGCACGCGCTCGCCGACGATCAGCCACCAGCTCACATCGACATTGAACGGGATGACCCAGCGCAGGACGAGCGCAAGGACGAGCACGACGGCGGCGACGAGCCACACGGCGATGGAGTGGGTCCGGAGAACCGCCCCGCGCGGCGCAAGGCGCAGGCCGACATCGATGGTCATGCGCATGTCCTTCCGGCGAGGCTGGCGAGGCTTCAGTCAACAACGCAGCGGCCTCGTTCCCCGGACGCGGTGCACTGCGCCGCCACTTCGGCGGCGTGGTGCGCCGCAGAGCCGGGGTCCCGGTGGTGTGAGGAAGACACCGGGATCCCGGATCTGCGCAGCGGCACTTCGCGCCGCAGCGCGTCCGGGAAACGAGCCCGTCGTTCGAGTCTAGATTCCCCGCCTTAACAGCCGGTTGCTGCGTCGCGCTTGTCCTTCGCGCGCTCCTCTGGTTTGCTGGGCATGCCGCTTCTCACGGGAGTTTTCGCGATGCTCGACAGACGACAGCTTGTTGCAGGACTGGGCACGCTCGCTTTGGCCGGGTTGGCGCCGCGCGCGCTCTGGGCCGCGGGAAAGGTCAGCCTCGACCGCACCTCGGTGCTTGTGGTGATCGACGTGCAGAACTGCTTCCTGCCCGGCGGCAGCCTGGCGGTGAAGGACGGCGACAAGGTGGTGCCGGTGATCAACGCGCTGGCGAAAAGATTTCCCGACGTGGTGATGACCCAGGACTGGCACACCGCGGGCCATGTCTCGTTCGCCTCGGCGCATGCCGGCAAGAAGCCGTTCGAGACCATCGACCTGAAATACGGCAAGCAGGTGCTGTGGCCGGACCATTGCGTGCAGGGCACCGACGGCGCCGGGCTCTCCAAGGACCTCGCCATCCCACAAGCCGGGCTGGTTCTGCGAAAAGGTTTCAACAAGGACACCGACAGCTATTCGGCGTTCAACGAGGCCGACGGCCGCGCCACGGGGCTGGCGAGCTACCTGAAAGCGCGAAAGCTGCAGCGCGTGTTCCTGGTCGGTCTGGCGACGGATTTCTGCGTGGCATGGTCGGCGCTGGACGCCCGCAAGGCGGGGTTCGACACCTATGTGATCGAGGACGCCTGCCGCGGCATCGACACCCAGGGCTCGCTGGCCAAGGCCTGGGCCGACATGGCCAAGGCCGGGGTGAAGCGCATCCAGTCGACCGATCTGGCGGCGTAAGGCAGCAAGAAGAGTTTCCCTGACGCGCTGTACTTGTCCCGGGCGCGGTGCGGCACTCTTGTGCCGCTCCGCAAAACCGGGACCGTCCCAATCTCTGTCGCCTGCGACGGCCCCGGCTCTGCGACCCAACACTGCGTGTTGCATCGCGTCCGGGGCAAGTGGGCGTTTGCGGTGCCCGGAGGGGGCTGCCGGCTTGACGCGGCGTGGTATCCTTTGCCCGGCTGATTCGGGAGGTCCATGGCAGTGTCGACGGACGATCTGAGCACCCCGCTTGGACAACAACTGACGCGCAAGCGCCGGTTCCGGCTGCCGTTTTCCGCGCCCCAGGCGATCGCCGCCGTGCTCGGCCTGTTCCTGGCCGGCTTTGCCGGCTTTGCGATCTTCGGCGACAACCCGCTGGGCGGCGAGCCGGTGACCCGGATCGCGCTAAAACCTTCCGCCGCCCCCGAGGCCAAGACCGCAGCCGCGCCGCCCGTCGAGATCAAGCGCGCCGAACCCGCCAAAGCGCCGGCCGGGCAGAAAACCATCACCATCATCGACGGCTCCAGCGGCGCCCGGCGCGACGTGGTGGTGTCCGGCGACGGCACGGAACCCGCCGGCGATGCCGACGCGCCGCCGCCGGTAATCGCCGGGATCAACGCCAAACTGCTGGAAAAATCCCGCTACGGCATGGTGCCGGTCGCCGCCGACGGGCTGAAGCCGGTCTCCGCCTATGCCGGCGGCACCGACGCCGAACGCGCGAAAGCGATGAAGACCCCCAGCATCGCCATTGTGATCGGCGGGCTGGGGGTCGGTGCCGCCAAGACCACCGACGCCATCATGAAGCTGCCCGCCGCGGTGACGCTGGGCTTCACGCCCTACGGGTCCGATCCCGGCAAGCTGGTCGAGCGCGCCCGCGCCCAGCGCCACGAGGTGCTGCTGCAGATCCCGATGGAGCCGTTCGACTATCCCGACAACGATCCGGGCCCGCAGACCCTGCTGGCCACCGCCACGCCGGAGCAGAACCTCGACCGGCTCTCGTGGCACATGAGCCGGATCCAGGGCTATGTGGGGATCGCCAATTTCATGGGCGCGCGGTTCGTCGGCACCGATGCGGCGATGCAGCCGGTGGTGCGCGACGCCGGCAAGCGCGGGCTGGCACTGTTCGACGACGGCTCGACGCCGCGCAGCGTGGCGGGCGCCGCCGCCGAAGGAGCGGCGATGCCGTTCGCCCGCGCAGACCTTGCCGTCGATGCGACGCCGACCTCGGCGGATATCGACAAGGCGCTGGCGCGGCTGGAAGGCCTCGCGAAGGAGCGCGGCTATGCGGTGGGCACCGCCTCGGCGCTGCCGATCTCCATCGAGCGCATCAGCGCCTGGGCCAAGAGCCTGGAAAGCCGCGGCGTGATGCTTGTGCCATTGACAACCGCGATGCTGAAATCAAAATCAGGCTAGCGTCTTTGGGCTACGGTGAATTCGGAACAACCGAATCGCTGCGTGAACTGCGTACGAGACGCGAGAGGCATTGACGGAATGGCGCGCTACGAAGATCTGCCCTATCGAACCTGCGTCGGGATGATGCTGATCAATGCCGAAGGCCTCGTCTTCATCGGCCGCCGCTCCGGTGGCATCGAGCATGTCGACGAGACCCATGTCTGGCAGATGCCGCAGGGCGGCGTCGATCCCGGCGAGGACACCTGGGAAGCCGCCAAGCGCGAGCTCTACGAAGAGACCAGCGTGAAGTCGGTGGAGAAGCTCGGCGAAGTGCCGGACTGGCTGATCTACGACATCCCGCGCACGGTGGCCGGCCGTGCCTGGAAAGGCCGCTACCGCGGCCAGCGCCAGAAGTGGTTCGCGGTGCGCTTCACCGGCCAGGACAACGAGATCAACGTGATCGCGCCGGGCGGCGGCCACAAGCCGGAATTCATCAAGTGGCGCTGGGAGCCGATGAAGAACCTGCCGGACCTGATCGTGCCGTTCAAGCGCCCGGTCTATGAGCGGGTGGTGAAGGAATTTTCCAAGCACTCGGGCGAATAGTTTTCGCGATGACCGACGACAAGCCGTACCGCCCGAATGTGGGCGTCGCTCTGTTCAATGCGCAAGGCCGCGTGCTGATCGGGCGGCGCTTCAAGGATGACGGGCCAGAGATCATCCTGCCCGGGCTGGAATGGCAGATGCCGCAGGGTGGCATCGATGCCGACGAGAATCCGCGCACCGCGGTGATGCGCGAACTGTTCGAGGAGACCGGCGTGGTGCATGCCGACTACCTGGATGAAACGGACTGGCTGACCTACGACTTTATCCCGTTCGACGGCCCCGAGCACCGCTTCGCAAAATTTCGCGGCCAGCGGCAGAAGTGGTTCGCGCTGCGCTTTACCGGGGAGGATGCGGAAGTCGACCCGCTGACGCCGCGCAACGGCCAGCCGGCGGAATTCGACGCCTGGCGCTGGGAGCGGCTCGACCGCGTCGCGGACCTGGTGGTGCCGTTCCGCCGCGAGGTGTATCGCGCGGTGGCGCGGGATTTTGCGAGATTCGCGGAAGCGTAGAAATCGGGGCGCCGGCCGTGCGCCCCCTCGCCCCGCACTTGCGGGGAGAGGGCGGGGTGAGGGGCTCTTCGATCCGCTATCACAAAGATTGCGTTGGGCCGAGTGCCCTGCCCCTCACCCGCGCGCAAGAGCGCGCGACCTCTCCCCGCAAAGAGCGGGGAGAGGTTAAGAAGCTCAGTGCATCGCGGTCGAGGTGATCTGGTGCTGGATGACCTTAAAGTGGTCGAGGCGCTCGATGGCGCGGTCGAGGGCGGAGCCCTCCTTCTCGGCCAGCTTTTCTTCCATCGCCGCGATGTCGCTGGCGAACGCCGTGCGGTCGAGCTCACTGATCGAGGTGGCGACGTCGGCCAGGATGGTGAGGCCCTTGTCGTTCACTTCGGC
>Ga0247729_10000544_pt1 | contig 15458 bp, 12 predicted proteins | sample UWRJL133311R2_FD_180958 | JGI IMG/M metagenome (GOLD analysis project Ga0247729, IMG submission 180958) | Plant litter microbial communities from Arlington Agricultural Research Station in Wisconsin, United States - UWRJ-L133-311R-2 | ecosystem: Environmental > Terrestrial > Plant litter >... | reverse complement strand
GCGCGCGTGTTCAACCTCGGCCTGGCCCTGGGCGCCGACCACCTGCTGGGCTTTGAGGGCCGCTACTGGATTTTCCAGAACCGGCCCTGGCTGGGCGTCCTGTTCGGCGTCGACCTGAACTGAGGTAGTTGCTTGCTGATTGCCGATTGTTGAATGATAGCCGTTAGCCGTCCAGGGGCTTGCGGTTGGCTTTTTTCTGGCTGTGCTTTTTCTTGGATTCGAGGCGCTGACGGACGGCGCCTTTGCTGGGCTTGGTGGCTTTGCGGGCCTTGGGCTTATGCAGGGCTTTGAGCAGCAGCTGGTGAAACTTCAGCAGCGCCGTTTCGCGGTTGCGCAGTTGGCTCCGGTCTTCCTGGGCCACCACCAGCAGCTCGCCTTCCGTGGTCAGCTTCGCGGCCAGCTTGGTGAGCAGCGTCTGCTTTTGCTCGTCGGTGAGCAGCGCGGAGTCGGCCAGGCGGAAGCGCAGCTCCACGCGCGACTCCACCTTGTTCACGTTTTGCCCGCCCGGCCCGCTGCTGCGGCTGGTCTGAAACTGAAGCTCGGGCAAGAAGTCGGCGGCGGGCGGAAGCATAAGCTGATTAATTGATGGGGTGATAGGCTGATGATGGGCTGAAATCGGCTTATCGGCTACCAGCCGGCCGCAATGCCGCTACGACGATTTCCAGGGTCTGGTCGAGTTTCTGCTCCATGTGCTGGAAATCGGCGGGCAGGTGGCGGCTGCCTTCCAGGGCAAAGCGCACCAACTGGTAGAGCGGGGCAAAGGCCACGGCCCAATATACCTCCACCGGCAGGTCGGCCAGCTCGCCTCGCTCCCGCACCTGCCGGTAAAAGGCGCGGCGCAGCTCCCGGTACTGCGGGTCTTCGCGCGCCACCACGGCCGCAATGTGGGGCGAGTTGATAAACTGCTCGGTGAAGGCAAACTCCAGCGGGTGCGCCACAAAGTAGTGAAACGTGTTGTGCCAGAGCAGCCGCAGCCCGTCAGCCAGCGGCAGCTCCGGATGGAAGCCGGCCAGCATAGCCGCGTCGCCCTGCTGGCGCACTTCCAGGTAAAGCGTGTCGAGCATATCCTGGCGGCTGGCAAAGTACAGGTAGATGGTGCCCGGCGCGATGCCTGCCCGCGCGGCCAGCCGGGGCATGCTTAGCCCGTGAAAGCCGTCTTCCACAATCATAGCCAGCGCCGCCTGCCGGATAACCTGGGCCTTGTCCAGAACTTTCTGCTTGGCCATTCTAAAAAAATGAAAGGTCTTTCATTTTTGTGTTTACCTTTGTTTCAGCTCTTTGGCTTAACTGATTTCCCACTTTCTTCATTTCTCCCCATGACGCTGAATCACCTGAACCTGCCGGTGCCCGACGTGGCTGCCGCCAGCACCTTTTTCACCACGTTCTTCGACTTCACGCCCGAGAGCAGCAAAGATGCCTCTTCCCTGACGGTTTTGCGCGGCCCCGACGGCTTCGTGCTGGTGCTGATGCCTCTGCCGGCCGGTGCCGCTGCTTATCCCAAGGCCTTCCACGTCGGGTTTGGCTGCGCCACGCCGGCCGAGGTGCAGGCCAAGCATCAGCAACTGGTGGCGGCCGGCTACTCGGCCCACCAGGGCCCGCGCCCCATGCGCGACAGTTTCGTATTCTACTTCCAGGCCCTGGGCTTTCTGCTGGTGGAAGTGAGTGCCCCGACGGCCGCAGAATAGCCCGCCCGGGCCGCGGGCGGCAACCGTTGGGAGAAAGAGTCGCGCCTGTTACCTTCACGGCCTCTCCTACTCTTTTTCCCGCCACCATGCCCTTTCTTTCCTCCTGCCGGCCCTGGCTATTGGCCGCCCCGGCCCTGCTGTTGGCCTTCACCGCCTGCCAGCCCGGCGGCCAATCCGGGGCCGCGCAGGCCGACCTGCTCCAGGCCAACCTCGACACCACCGTGCGCCCCGGCGACGACTTTTTCACCTACGCCAACGGGGCCTGGCTGAAAAAGCACCCGATTCCGGCCTCCGAAAGCGCCTGGGGCATCGGCAAGGAAGTGCAGAACGAGGTATACGCTCGCCTGCGCAGCCTCAACGACGAAGCCGCCAAGGCCCACGCCGCGGCCGGCACCAACCAGCAGAAAATCGGCGACTTCTACGCCACCGGCTTGGACTCAGCCACGGTAGAAAAGCAGGGCATCGCGCCGCTTCGGCCCGAACTGGACCGCATTGCCGGGCTGAAATCGGTGGCCGAGGTGCAGGCCGAAATTGCCCGCCTGATTCCGCTGGGCGTGAATGCGCTGATCGGGCCCTACGTGGGCCAGGACGCCAAAAACAGTGACCGGATGGTGCTGCAGCTCTGGCAGGCCGGCCTGGGGCTGCCCAACCGCGACTACTACTTCAACAAGGACTCGCGCACGGCCAACATCCGCCGGGAGTACGGCCGCCACGTCACGCGCATGTTCCAGCTCATGGGCCAGGATTCGGTGGCGGCCCAGGTTAGCAGCGGCCGGGTGGTGGCGCTGGAAACGGCCCTGGCTAATTCCTCACGCAAGCTCGAAGCCCTGCGCGACCCGTACGCCAACTACAACAAGATGGCCGTGCGCGACCTGAGCAAGCTCACACCCGGCCTCGACTGGGCGGCCTGGCTCACGCAGCTGGAGCTGGGTAAGGCCGATACCGTCATCGTGGGGCAGCCGGAATTCTACCGCGAGGCCGGCCGCCAGCTCCGCGCGGCCCCGCTCGACACCTGGAAAGCTTATTTGCAGTGGCAGCTGGTGCACAGCTACGCCGACAAGCTCAGCCGTCCCTTCGATAACGAGAACTTCCGCTTCTATGGCACCGTCCTGCAGGGCCGCAAGGAGCAGCGGGCCCGCTGGAAGCGGGTGCTCGACGAGGAGGAAAAAGCCATGGGCGAGATGCTGGGCCAGCTTTTCGTGAAGGAATACTTCAAGCCCGAAGCCAAAGCGCGCTACGATAAGCTCGTGGACAACGTGGTGGTTTCCTTCCGCCAGCACATCAACCAGCTCGAATGGATGAGCGACTCTACCAAGCAGAAGGCGCTGGTGAAGCTAGGCAAAATCACCAAAAAGGTGGGCTACCCCGACAAGTGGAAAGACTATTCGACCCTCAAAATTGACCGCAGCTCCTACGCCCAGAACGTGATGCGCGCCAACGAGTGGGCCTACCGCTACAACATCCGCAAGCTCGGCAAGCCCGTGGACCGCACCGAGTGGGATATGACGCCCCAGACCTACAACGCTTACTACAATCCGTCGAACAACGAAATCGTGCTGCCGGCCGCCATCTTCGCCATTCCCGGTCTGGCCGACGCCGATGCCGACGACGCGACCATCTACGGCTACGCCGGGGCTTCCACCATCGGCCACGAGCTCACCCACGGCTTCGACGACGAGGGCAGCCAGTTTGACGAAAAAGGCAACCTGCGCAACTGGTGGACCAAGGCCGACCGGCCGCGCTTCAACCAGCGTGTAGGCCAGATCGTGCGGCAGTTCAACGGCTACCAGGTGCTCGACTCGCTGCACGTCAACGGCAAGGCTACGGCTGGCGAAAACATTGCCGACCTTGGCGGCATCGTCATTGCCCTCGACGCCTTCAAGCAAACTGAGCAGTACCGGAAAAACGAGAAAATCGGGGGCCTCACGCCCACCCAGCGCTACTTCTTAGGATATGCATTAGGCTGGCAGAACCACCAGCGCGACGAGGTGCTGGCCCAGCGCATCCTCACCGACGTGCACTCCCCGGCCAATCTGCGCGTCAACGGCCCCTTCGCCGACGTGCCCGAGTTCTACGAGGCCTTCGGCGTGAAAGTCGGCGACAAGCTCTACCGCCCCGACAGCGCCCGAGTGAAAATCTGGTAGCCGCGCTGGTATTCGTCCCAAGCAAAAAGGCTTTCTACCGTGCGGTAAAAAGCCTTTTTGCTTGGGACGAATCTTAGGCGCCGAGGCCGCGCTGGGCGATGAAGGCGTCTAGGCCCTGCCGGGCGGAAGCGCGCACTTTGGCGCGCAGCAAGGGCGTCCAGCCCAGCAGCCAGCCGGTGGGTCCCAGCGCCTGCCGGCTCCAGCGCCAGAAGCTGAATGCGTCGTGGTGAGTCAGGATTTTGCCGTCCCGGAAGGTGAAGCGGGCGGGAACGTGGTTGTGCACGCGCCGCTTGGTCTGCGAAAACGTGTAGCGCGCATCCCACACGGCCCGGCCCTGGGTGGCGTCGGCGTGCACGTGGTCGTAGGTGAGGACCAGATCCTTGCCCCGCTCGCAGAGCATGCGCCACATAGCCCCGATTTCGGCCCCGCGCAGCTGAAAGACTGGGTCCTCGAAGGTGGCTTCCGGGTGGTAGCAGGTAGCCATGCTGGCGTAGTCGCGGCGCTGAAACGCCTGGTAGAAGCGGTGCAGCAGTTCTTCGTGGGGGTGCATAGGGCAGCGCGGATTTTTCCCAAAGGTGACGAAAAAGCCGTGTTCTGAGCAGGAAACCGCTGCCACGTTTCGGGAAAACCGGAAGAAGGTCTGCTCACTGCTGGACATTTTATTTTTTGAAAAAATGTCCAGCAACGTTTCATCTGAGCGCGGTAGCTCCCCTGTTTTCCGAAGCCGGCTGGATAGCAGAGCCACTCCCAGAAGCCAGGGCATCTCGTTTCTTTCGGCGGCCTCTGATAGAGCCGAACGGGCTGACCCTTTTCCGGGCGGGCCTACGGTCGCGCGGCATCACTATCCCGAATTATAAGTTTTACGAACATATTCGTACTTCTCAGGCAACGTGGTGGGCCTTCGCCGCATCTTTCGGCTATCAACTCACCTAAACACCTTCTTTCTATGAAACTGCTGTCCCGCTTGTTCTTCGTTTGCCTCCTGGGCCTGTTCACCCTGGCCACCCTAAGCGCCACGGCCGCGGGCCGCGAAACCCGGTCGGTGGGTGCTTTCACGGAAGTGAGCTTGGCCAATTCCGTCACGGTCATCCTGACTCAGGGCAGCCCGCAGAAAGTGGAGGCCGAAGGCGACGCCGACGACCTGCGCCACCTGGAAACCACCGTGAGCGGCAGCCGCCTGCGCATCGGCAACGTCCGGGAAAGCAACCAGAGCAGCTACCGCTTCAAGGGCAACGTCACGGTGTACGTCACTGCACCCACGCTCACGGCCCTGAGCGTCAGCGGCTCGGGTATGCTCAAAGCCGCGGCGGGCGTGCAGGCTACCGAGCTGAGCTTGTCGTTGAGCGGCTCGGGTCGGCTGGAGTTGGGCCAGGTGCAGGCCACCAAGCTGCACTCGTCGATTGCCGGCTCGGGCACCATCGCCGTAGCCAAGGGCAGCATCAGCCAGCACGAGGTGAGCATCAGCGGCTCGGGCAGCCTCAAGGCCGGCGACCTGCGCTCCGAAGCCTGCCGCGTGAGCATCAGCGGCTCCGGCAACTGCTACGTCACCGCCACCCGGACCCTGGACGCCAGCATCATGGGCTCCGGCGACGTGTTCGTGGGCGGCAACCCCAAGGTCAGCAGCTCGGTGATGGGCAGCGGCAAAGTGCACAAAAGCTAGCCGCTGCTACTCGCGCAAAAGCCCCCGGAACCTACGTTCCGGGGGCTTTTGCTTTCACGGGTCAGCCGCTTAGTGCTAGAAGTCGAACAGGCCGCGGCGGGGCGTATCCGACGACTTTTTCTCCTTCTTGGGCTTTTCTTTGTCTTTGCCGCTGCCGAAGAGGCCGTTGAACAGCCCCCGGTTTTTATCCTTGATCAGCACGTAGCGCACCGAGAAGGCCGTCGGAAACCGGGCCCAGTCGTCAGAGTTGATTTCCACGGTCGGCTTCAGGTCAAACGAGAGCACGAAGGGCAGAAAGGCCACCTTGTACTCGATGCCGGCCAGCGCGTCGAAGCCGCCGAATCTCCCGGTATCCTTGTTGTTGCCGAGGTGGCCGCCGGCTCCGAAGTAGTAGTTGAGGCTGGGCCCCAGGATGCCGAAGTGCCGCTCGGCCAGCAACGTGCCGCTCACCTCGCGCGAGCCCACCAGCGCCAGGCCCTCCAGCGTGGTTTTCTCGAAGATCTTCTGCTGCACGGTCAGGCCGTAGTTGTCCTTGCCCAGGCGCAGCCCCACGGCGGTGCGGTATTTCTGGGCCCGGGCCTCGGGCGCCGGGAGCAGTAGCGTGGCCAGCAGCACGCTGAGCGAAAGGAAAAGCGGGGTGGGGCGAAACGTCATAATCTTATAGGGAGTCCGGCAAACCTGGGGGCCGATGTGGCGTTTGAACGAGCGGCGGCCTCCGCAAAGTACGGGCCGGGTTGGTTAATTCTCCGCTATTGCCCGGCAACCCCGTACCTTGCGGCCGCATTTCTCTTGCCTCTCTCAGCCCCGTTTTCCCCCGTGTATATCCACCAGGTGGCGGCTTATCTGCCCGCCCACATCGTTACCAACGAGCATTTCACCCGCCTCAACGGCCTGTCCCACAAGTGGATTATTGAGCGTACCGGCATCCGGGAGCGGCGCAAGGCCGCCCCGGACGAAAACACCAACACCATGGCCCTGGAGGCCTCCCGCCGGGCCCTGGCGCAGGCCCCGCTTTTCCCCCAGGCCGGCATCGACCTGATAGTAGGCGCCACCTACACGCCCCACGACACGATTTATACCGTGGCCCACGCCGTGCAGCGCGACCTGGACGTGGCCGACATTCCGGTGGTCAGCGTGTCGTCGGCGTGCTCGTCGCTGCTGAACGCCATTGAAATTGTGGAGGGCTACTTCGCCATGGGCAAGGCCAGCCGGGCGCTGGTGGTGGTGTCGGAGCACAACACGGCCTACAATAACGAGGACGATACCGTGGCCGGCCACCTCTGGGGCGACGGCGCGGCGGCCCTGCTCATCAGCAAGGAGCGCCTCGCCCCCGCCGACCTGCGCGTGGTGGACCTGATTACGGCCGGGGCCGGCAACATGGGCAAGGCCGATACGGCCGTCACGCTCAAGCCCGTGGAGCGCGGCATCGTGATGCCCCACGGCAAGGATGTGTTCATCCACGCCTGCCAGTACATGGCCCGCGTGACCCGCGACGTGCTGGAGCGCAACCAACTGGCCGTAACGGACCTGAATTGGCTGATTCCGCACCAGGCCAACTTGCGCATCACCTACAACGTGCTCGAAAACCTGGGTCTGCCCACCGACCGGGCCGTGTCCAACATCGAGTACCTCGGCAACACGGGCTGCGCCGGGGCTGCCATTGCCTTGGCCGACCACCTCGACCAGATCAAGCCCGGCGACCGGACGGTCATCACCGTCTTCGGCGGCGGCTACTCGTACGGGGCCATGCTGCTGGAACGCTAAGCCAACTCCTTTTCATCCGGCCGCCCGGGCCGCTTATAGCCGTTGCGTGAACGGGATACCCGGTCCGTCAACTGAAAAAGCCGGCATACTGGAGCAAGCGGAAGTGGATACAGCGTTTGCGAAACTGCTGTATTTGGTTTTCTCGGGTAAGCCATACCGCACTGCGCCAACATCTTGTGGTTTGCTGGCAGTGCTGACCATCAGAACTTGTACCGGTACTTCCAAAAAGCAAGAAACACTGGTACACTTTTCCCACGCATCTGTACCGGTAATTTCAGAAAGCTAAAACTACCGGTACAGGCGGCCGGTTCGTTGCCGGCTGATGGCTTATTCATCCCGAAAAGAATGCTAGGCGGATTTTTGGAACAAACCCAGACTACCGCAGCCGAATGAAGGGCGCGGAGCCGGCTTTGCCGGCTCCGTCGCGCCAGCGCACCAGGTACCAGCCGGGCAGCAGGTCGTCCACGTCGAGGCTGAGGATGTTCAGGCCGGAGGTTACTTCCAGCACCTGCCCGCGCTGGTAGCGGCCCAGCGCGTCGTACAAGTACAGCGTCAGCATACCGGCGGCCGCGCTGGGAAACTGCAGGCGCAGCAGCCCGCTCCGGATGGGGTTGGGGAAAACGATGAGCTGGTTGGCAGCGGCCGTTTCCGTCGATACGGCCAGCGGTACGGCCGCGTCCAGGGTGCCATCGGGGCGGCGCAGGCGCAGGCGGTAGTAGCTCAAGCCTGACAGCGGCTGGGCATCCACGAAGCGGTAGGCACTGGTGCTGATGCCGGCGGGCAGCGTGGCTACCGTTTGCCAGGCGGTAGTATCGGCGCCGCGCTCCACCACGAAGCCCTGCACAAAGCACTCGTCGCGGGTGGTCCAGGCTACTTCGGTGCCGCCGCTGCCCAGGCTGCGGGCGGCCTGGGTGGTGAGGGGCGCGGGCAGCATGGGCGCCGGGCCACACACCGAGGCCGCGAAGCTGCGGGTGCGCAGCACAAGGCGGGCCCCGGCCAGGTCGTCGGCGCTCAGGGTTTGCTTCACCTGCCGGGGCGCCACGCCGAAGTGCATCACGGCCCGGCTCAGGATGACGTGGGCGAGCTGCTGAGCGTGACCCAGCTCGTGCACCATCACCGACTCGAAGTCGTACTGCCCCGGGCCCGGCGTGCCGGAACCGAAGTAGAAATTCGCGCCGTCGTCGAACTGCATGTCGATTTCCTTGACGTAGAACACGATTTCACCCCGCGGCCCCAGGCAGCCCTGGTAGTAGCTGGTAGTGCGGCCCAGGATGTTGGCGGGCAGCTCGGCCCCGCTGTCGAAGCCGACGGAGTTTTCGCCGTCACTGGCCGCGCCCCGGCCGGTGCGGGTGGCCCCGATGCTCCAGTTGATGCCCGTCTGGCAGCGCCAGGTCAGCAGCAGGTCGCGGCGGAAGATCTGGGCGGCATTGGCATTGCTGGCGAAGCCGGTTTCGAGCTGGAAAGTCAGGCCGCCGCTGCCGTCCTGGGTGCTGTGCCGGGGCCGCACGACGACCTTGCTGCCGCGGTCCTGCACGTTGCTCAGCGCGTAGGGAATGGTGATGCTCTGGGCGCTGGTGGTTTGCAGCAAGTCGTTGGTAGTAACACGCACCACGCCCGTGCCGGCCGGGTTGCCGGCCGTGCCGTACGAGGGCACCCGCACCCGGATCTGCGCGTCCGACCAGCTTACGTAGTCGGCGGGCTGGGGCCGGATAAAGGAGCCGCCACCGTCATCGGCATTGCGAAACTCGACGAAGCCCTGCCCTTGCGCCGCCCCAAAGCCGCTGCCCGTGATGGTGAGCACCTGGCCGGTGCCGGCCGGGATGGTCAGCGGCGCCAGCAGCCCGATGCTGGGCGCCTGCCCCTTGGCGGCCGTAGCCAGCTGGGTGCGGCGCTGCCGGACGGCTTCCAGCGGCTGGTTGGCCGCCAGCACCCGCCGCGCCTGCCTGGTCTGAGCCGTCAGCTCAGCGTAGAAATCCTTATCAATGGTCGGGTAGACCCGAAACGGCTCCGCGGCCGACAGCGTCGCCAGATCGTAGCGGATGAAGCCCTGCTGGCTGCCGTAGGCCGTCCAGGCAGGGCCGGCCGCCGTGGTGCCGGGCCAGGGCGCAGCGGTGAGAAAGAACACGCCCTGGTCGCCGACGCGCAGACCGAGCGTGTTGGTCAGCTCCTGCCGGTCGTCGCCGACGGTACCGCCTTCGGTCAGCACGGTTATTTCCGCGCCAGCGGCTCCTTTAAACAAGCTGAACACCCGTACCCGGTGGGCGGTGTAGATGCGCTGGTGGCCGGCATCCCAGAAGCCTTCGGCGCTGAGCACCTCGCCTTCCGCTACCAGGGTAGCCTGCTGGCTGCGGCGGGTGGGGTCGAGGGGCAGGAGCAGGCAGTGGATTGCGGCGGCCGCGCCGGGTTGCTGGGCTTGGGCCGGCGCGTGGCCCCCCAGCGCGAGGAGCACCGCCACGGCCGCCGGCAGCCGGCGTACTAGAGTAGAAAACGTCATAAGGAGCAGAATACCGGCAGAATCGTCCAGACAAGATACATGATTTGCCGGCGCGCCGGCCTCGCGCTTGCTGGCTTAGCCAACTTTCGGCGGCCAACAAGCGAGGGGCCGGCAGGGCTAGAACAGGCTGCCCTGCACCGGCTGGGGAATGATGCGGGGCGGCGGCACGTCCAGGCCGGTGAGGGCGCGCAGCTTGTCCAGGAAATACTGCGTCCAGAGCGGGGAATGCAGGATGTCCTTTTGGTGAATGAATACGTAGGCCGTTTGCAAGCCACCTTGTATCCAGTGCGCCAGCCGCTCGGCCCAGGCGTCGGCGCGGTGGTAATCGGAGCTGATGAGGCCGTGGCCGTTGAAGCGCAGAAAGGCTGTGGGCGTGGTCAGGCGCAGGTGCAGCACGTCGCGGCGCCCGGCCACGTCGGTCAGCACGAGCGTTTTATTCAGAGCTTCGAGCATGGCAAATACCGCGTCGCGCAGGCCGGCGTCGGCAAACCAGGCCGGGTGGCGCAGCTCTACGGCCAGCGGCACGTAGGCCGGGAAGTCGACGAGGTAGCGCTCCAGGCGCTTGAGGTGCTCGGGCCCGAACGTGGGCGGCAGCTGCAGAAAGGCCATGCCCAGCTTCTCGTCCAGCCCGCTGATGGCCCGGCAAAACGTGGTCGTCAGCTCGTCGGCATTGTAGAGTTCCCGCTCGTGGCTGATGCTCTGCGGCATTTTGGGGCAGAAGCGGAAGTGAGCCGGCACCGCGTCGCGCCACTTACGCACAGTGGGCGCGTCGGGAATGCGGTAGTGGGTAGTATTCAGCTCGATGCTGTTAAACTGCCGGGCGTAGTGGTGCAGGTAGTCGGCATCCTTGATGCCGGCCGGGAAGTAGGAGCCCAGCCAGGCCTTGTTGGTCCAGATGGGGCACCCTATATATATAGTAGGTAAAGCGGCGGCCGGCGGGGTGGCGCGGGCCAACACAGCGGCCGTTTCGGGGTGGTCGGCGGGCAGCCGGAAATCAACGTAGCGCAGGTCGGAGAGGCGGCCAAAATCCATGGGGCAAAGTACGGCAAAACCAGCTGCGTCGGCCGTGATACCCATAACTAAATTCCGCAACTTTTGCAACCGGCCTCCGGACATAGCTCCGCCGTAAATGCCAAAATTTTTTATCCGGCGGATAGTCTTATTTTCTTAGCGAACCGGATTTCGTCCTTCCAGAATCCAAAACCCGCCTTCACTAAACACAATCAACTATTTGATAGAATTTCAAGCAATTAATTTAATACAAGTTTTCTTAGAAAAGATCAATAACTACCGGGCCGTGTAGGCGCGGAAGGCCGGGGTTTGGGGTGCAGTTGGTGCGGCGCTTCTAGATTTGCCCTGTTCACCACCCTCCCGACCGGATGAAATTCGTACCGCTACGCCTCTCTGTCTTCAGCTTATTCCTGGTTCTCTTCTTTGCGCTGTGCACGGCTCCCGCCGCCCGGGCTGCCGCTCACGACGACGATGACAAGAAAGCCGCCACGGCTTCTCGCTCCACCGTGATGCGGGGTCGGGCTTCGTGGTACGGCCGGGAGCACCAGGGCATGCGGACGAGCAACGGCGAGCGGTTTGACCGGATGAAGTACACCTGCGCCCACAAAACGCTGCCCTTCGGCACCAAGCTGCGCGTAACCAACCCCGACAACGGCAAATCCGTGGTAGTGCGGGTGTCGGACCGCGGCCCGTTTCGCCACCAGCGCATCCTAGATCTGTCGGAAGTGGCGGCCCGGCCCCTGGACATCGTGCGCCGCGGGGCCGTATCGGTAGTGGCCGAGGTGGTGCCCGATACCACGCCCCTGGGCCCGACGGACGCACCGGACAACCTGGCTGCCCTGGCCAGTGACTCGGCCAGCACCACGCTGGCCGTGGCCACGCTCTCCGACATCGTGGCTGGTACTACCGAGGCTGCCGACGTCATCATCGTGCCCGCCCCGGCGCCTACCTTCGTGGTCCAGGCCGGCACTTTCGGCGACCCGCTCAACGCCCAGACCATTCAGAATAAGATTCAGGCCCTGGATAAGAACCTGAACGTGACTGTGGCGCAGAGCGACCTGAACGGCCGTCCCCTCAACCGCGTCATCATCGGACAGTATGCCGACCGGGCCGAGGCCGAGCTGGTGCGCCGCCGCCTGCTGCAGTGGGGCATTGCGGGCATGGTGCGACAGGCCGAAAACCTGTAGCTTTCTACACTCTTATTCCGGCGCGCCGGAGACAAGTTTCAAAAGGGCCGCTACCACAGCGGCCCTTTTTCGTGGGCGGCCGCGCGGGCCGGTTTGGGCAGCCGGGAAACTTCCGCCATCTTACCAGCCTGACAAACCCGGCCTTATGCAGTGGATTAAAGCAATTCTGGCCACGGTGCTCACCGTGGTGCTGACTTGGGTGCTCAACACCCGGCAGGGCGACATTCCGCCGTTCGGCAAGTTCCTGAGTCCGTTCCGGGGCTTCTGGCAGAACGACGCCGCCAACGCCCTGCCCACCGCCCAGACGCTGACGCTGCCCGGCCTGCAGGCTCCGGTGCAGGTGCGCTACGACGACCGGCACGTGCCCCACATCTTCGCCCAGAACGACCACGACCTGTACTTCGCCCAGGGCTACCTCACGGCCCAGGACCGGCTCTGGCAGATGGACTTCGTGGCCCACGTGGCCGCCGGGCGGCTGTCCGAAATCGTGGGGCCGGCGCGGCTCGAAACCGACCGATTTTTCCGCCGCATGGGCTTGCCGTTCGGGGCCCGGAAGTCGTTGGCGGCGGCCCTGGCCAACCCGACCACGCGCACGGTGCTGACTTCCTACTCCGACGGCATCAACGCCTACATCGGCACGCTCACGCCCGCCACGCTACCCTTCGAGTACAAGCTGCTCGACTACGCGCCCGAGCCCTGGGAGCCGCTGAAAAGCGCGCTGATCCTGAAATACATGGCCTTCGACCTGAGTGGCCGCTCCGACGACCTGCGCATGAGCAACGCCCTGGGCAAGTACGGCCCGGCCGTGGTGAAGGACCTGTTTCCCGATTACCCGCAGCGCGAAGACCCGATTGTGCCCGCCGGCACGCCGCTGGACTTTACGCCCGTGCCGGTGCCGGCCGCGCCGCCTTCGTTTCAGGCGGCCATGTCGGATAAGGTGCCGCAGCGGGAGCCGGCCCCCGAGCTGGGCTCCAACAACTTCGCGGTGAGCGGGGCCAAGTCAGCCTCGGGATACCCGCTGCTGGCCAACGACCCGCACCTGCAGCTCAACCTGCCCAGCATCTGGTACCAGGTGCAGCTGACGGCGCCGGGCGTGAACGTGTACGGGGTGAGCATTCCGGGCGCGCCCTTTACCATCATCGGCTTCAACGAGCAGGTGGCCTGGGGCGTGACCAACGTGGCCGCCGACGTGCTGGACTGGTACCAGCTCAAGTTTAAAGACGCCACCATGCGCGAGTACTGGCACGACGGCCGCTGGAAGCCGGTGCGCCGGGTGGTGGAGCGCATCGTGGTGCGCGGGCAGCCCGACCGGCTCGACACGGTGCTCTACACCCACCACGGCCCCATCGTGTATGACCACGACGAGAAGCCCTTTCTGCCCCAGACGCCCATTCGCCACGCCATGCGCTGGACGGCCCACGACGCGGCCAACGAGTACCTGACTTTCTACCGCCTCAACCGCGCCAGAAATTACGCCGACTATACCACGGCGCTGACCACTTACGGCGCCCCGGCCCAGAATTTCATCTTCGCCGACCAGCAGCAAAACATTGCCATCTGGCCCAACGGCAGCTTTCCGCTGAAGTGGAAAAACCAGGGCAAGTTTATTCTCGACGGCACCGACCCCGCCTACGACTGGCAGGGCTGGATTCCGGCGGCCCAGAATCCGCACGTGAAAAACCCCGCCCGGGGCTTCGTCAGCTCCGCCAACCAGTCGTCGACCGGCCCGGACTACCCGTATTACCTGAACTGGAACTTCGGCAGCTGGGACCGAGGCCACCGCATCAACGAGCGGCTGGCCCGCATGACCCGCGTGACGCCCGACTCCCTGCGCCAGCTGCAAAACGACAACTTCGGCATCAACGCCCAGCTGATGCTGCCCCGGCTGCTGGCTCTGGTCGACCCTGCCCAGCTGACGGCCGCCCAGCGCCAGGCCTATGACGAGGCCGGCCGCTGGAACTACTTCTACGAGGCCGACGCCCTCGGGCCCAGCATTTTCGAGCTGTGGTACGGCACGCTGCTCAAGCGCCTCTGGGACGATGACTTCGGCCCCGCCGCCCAGGCCGGCGAAATGCGCTACCCCAGCCGGGACCGGACCAACACGCTGATTCTGGCCGAGCCCGACTCCCGCTGGATCGACGACCGGCGCACCCCGGCCAAAGAAACCCTGGCGTCGCTGGCCCGGCAGTCGTTGCAGTACGCCGCCGACTCTTTGCAGCGCAAGTTTGGGCCGCTGGGGCCGGAGTGGCGCTGGGCCCACCAGAAAAGCACCGACATCCTGCACATGGCCCAGCTCAAGGGCTTCGGCCGGCTGGATCTGAACGTGGGCGGGGGCGCGGGCATCGTAAATGCCACCTCGGAGCGCAACGGCCCCTCGTGGCGAATGGTGGTGGCGCTGGGCCCGCAGGTGAAGGGCTACGGCGTGTTTCCTGGCGGGCAGAGCGGCAACCCCGGCTCGGCTTCCTACGACGACATGATTACGACCTGGAGCGCCGGGCAGCTCGACGAGCTGGTGTTTCTGCGCCGACCCGACGAGCCGAACCGCCGCGTGCAGGCCGCCTGGACGCTGCAGGGCCGCTAGTAGCGCGGGCCGCAGTATCTTCCCGTAGGCTTTCCTCTTACTTTCCGCTTATGCTTCCCATTTTCCTGCGCCGGCTGCTGCTGAGCGGCCTGCTGGCCCTGCCCCTGGTACCGCTCCAGGCCCAGCACCGCGCCGCTCCCAAACCTGCGCCGAAGAAAGCCGCCGCCCCCGCCGCGCCAGTCTACGACGCCTATCAGCTGCCGATTCAGCCGGAGTACGCGGAGGGCAAATTTGCGCTGCAGCAGTACCTGACCAAGCAGCTCCGGCTGCCGGAGGAAGTGAAAACTGGCGGCGTGCGGGGCTCAGTGCAAGTCACCGTCACGGTGCAGCCCGACGGCCGCCTCACCGATGCCTTCATCGTGCGCGGCCTTAGCGCGGCCACCAACGCCGAGGCCCTACGCTTGGTGCAGGCCATGCCCCGCTGGCGCCCGGGCCGCCGCGACGAGCAGCCCGTGGCGGCCCGCGTGCCCCTGGTCGTGGCCTTCGCGGTACCCGAGCCGGCGGGCGGCCGGGTGGTGGAAGAGGTAGTGGAAAACAAGGTGTACACCTACGTGGAGCAGATGCCGCAGTTTCCGGGCGGCCGGGAAGCCATGCTGACGTACTTCAGCACCAACCTGCGCTACCCGGCCGAGGCCGTGAGCAAGCAGATTGAGGGCCGGGTGTTTGTGTCGTTCGTGGTGCAGCCCACCGGCCGCGTCAGCGACGCCAAAATCATCAAAGGCCTCAGTGGCGGGTGCGACGAGGAAGTGCTGCGCCTGGTGCAGGCCATGCCGGCCTGGGAGCCCGGCAAGCAGAACGGCCGCACCGTGGCCGTCAGCTACACCGTGCCCGTTACGTTTAGCCTGGCCAATGCCCAGCCCGGTGGCACTGCAGCCGCGCCGGCGCCGGTAGTGGAAGAAAAAATCTACACTTACGTGGAGCAGATGCCCGCC
>Ga0247729_10000542_pt1 | contig 15488 bp, 13 predicted proteins | sample UWRJL133311R2_FD_180958 | JGI IMG/M metagenome (GOLD analysis project Ga0247729, IMG submission 180958) | Plant litter microbial communities from Arlington Agricultural Research Station in Wisconsin, United States - UWRJ-L133-311R-2 | ecosystem: Environmental > Terrestrial > Plant litter >... | reverse complement strand
CCGCACCCGAGCCCGCGACCGAGGTCCTCGACCCGGCCGTGGCCGAGGCGAGCGACCCGGCTTCGACGGCCGAGAAGCTGTTCGAGCTCGCGCGCGACCGCCAGGACCTCTGGCCGCTCATCGCGGGCAACCCGAGCGCCTACCCCGACCTGCTCACGTGGTTCGCCAGCTCGGACAACTCCGAAGTGCAGGCGGCCCTCCGGGCACGCGGCCTGTAGTCGGCCCCACCCGCACGACCCGCAGCGCGTCCGCCATCCCGGCGGGCGCGCTGCGTCGTTGAGCGGCCACGAGCGAGCCCCCTCTGTCTGGCTCGCCTCGTCCATTCGCGACTTCGGGCGCTTCCCGGCCCGCTCGGCGCCTCCGGAACAGCCCGAACTCACAAACGCACGCGTCCCGCACGACCCGACCCGAGACATCCGCTCGCCGCAACGCCGCCCTACCCCCCGACTTCGGGGTATAGACGCGAACCGAAAAAGGTTAGGTTTGCTGTCTGTCTCATCGATGCCGAGCCAGGGGGCAACCGGCGTCACGATCAGTGAGGAGACCCCCATGGCGACTCTCACCGAGATCCTGATTCTTCGCGGCGTTGTGCCGATCGAGAACCTCGACACCATCTCCGGCGCCTGGGGCGAAGACGAGGACGCCGTGCAGGCCCTCGTCGAGAGGGGCCTCGTCACCGAGGTGCAGCTCGCGTCGGCGCGCGCCGCCAAGGCGGAGCTGCCGTTCGTGGAGCTGCTCGAGTTCCCCGTGGACCGCACCGCCATCGGCCAGGTGCCCGCCGCCATGTGCCGCCGCTACCAGGTGCTGCCGATCAGCGTGATGGGCGACGTGCTCACCGTGGCCATGGTCGACCCCGGCGACGTGTTCGCCATCGACGACGTGCGCGCCGTCGCCCGCATGCAGGTGCGCGCCGTCGTGGCCGCTCCGAGCGACCTCCGCGCCGCCATCGACCGCTACCACCGCGCCGACGACGAGCTCAGCGACCTCACGAGCGCGCTCGAAGAGGAGAGCAGCGCCGAGCTCGTCATCGCCGGTGAAGCGGATGCCGCGACCGACGATGCGCCGATCGTGCGTTTCGTGAACCTCCTCATCAGTCAGGCAATTCAAGACAAGGCGTCTGACATCCACATCGAGCCGGGCGAGCACGAAATGCACGTGCGCTACAGGATCGACGGTGTGCTGCACGAGATGCAGTCGGCGCCGAAGTCGATTCAGAACGGTGTCATCTCCCGCCTGAAGATCATGAGCGAGATCGACATCGCCGAGCGTCGCAAGCCTCAGGACGGCCGCATGTCGGTGAGCCACTCCGGCCGCAAGATCGACCTCCGCGTGGCGACCCTGCCCACCGTCTGGGGCGAGAAGGTGGTCATGCGAATCCTCGACAACGCGTCGAGCACCATGGCCATCTCCAACCTGGCGCTGCTGCCGCGCAACCTCGAGGCGTTCCGCACCTCGTACAACAAGCCCTACGGGATGATCCTGGTCACCGGCCCCACCGGATCCGGCAAGTCGACCACGCTCTACACGACGCTCGCCGAGGTGGCCCGGCCGGAGATCAACGTGATCACGGTCGAGGACCCGGTGGAGTACCGCATGAAGGGCATCAACCAGGTCCAGGTGAACAACAAGGCCGGGCTGACCTTCGCATCCGCTCTTCGCTCGATTCTGCGTTCCGACCCCGACGTGGTTCTGATCGGCGAGATCCGCGACCACGAGACCGCGCAGATCGCGATCGAGGCGGCGCTCACCGGTCACCTCGTGCTGTCGACCCTGCACACCAACGACGCGCCGAGCGCGATCACCCGGCTCACCGAGATGGGCATCGAACCGTTCCTGGTGGGCTCCGCGATCGACTGCGTGGTGGCCCAGCGTCTGGCCCGCCGCCTCTGCGACCGCTGCCGCGAGGCGTACATGCCCGACCCGCGCGATCTCGCGGCGCTGCGGTTCGGCTGGGAGCCGTCGCAGGGCATCCCCACGCTCTACAAGCCGGGCGGATGCACGAACTGCTCGAACACAGGCTACCGCGGTCGTATTGCGCTGCACGAGGTGATGCTCGTGACCGAGGAGATCGAGCGTCACGCGGTCGCGCGCTCCTCGGGCGCCGAGATCATGCAGACGGCGATCGCGCAGGGCATGCTGACCCTGCGCCAGGACGGCTGGCAGAAGGCCCAGATGGGTCTCACGTCTATCGAAGAGATTATGAGAGTTGTCGTATGAGCAAGCCTGTGTACGAGCTTCCCGATGACGGGGAGACCTATCCGCCCGCCGCGGGACGCCGGGGCCGCCGCGCGGCCGAGAGCCCCTCGGTCTCGCCCGACTTCGGGCAGGTTCCACCCGCCGCCAGCTACCTGAACGCGCCGCCGCCCACCTCGAAGCCCTTCCCGGCGCCGAGCCCGGCCGCCGAGGCCGCGTACGCCGACTCGGCGTACCCCGAGATCAAGTTCGACCCGACGGCCCCCGCTCCGTCGACCGGGGTCTTCGACCTGGGATCGCCCTCGGGCACCCCGTTCAACTTCGACGACTTCGCGCCGCCGACGCCGACGAGCGGGAGCACTCCGTTCAATCTCGACGACTTCGCGCCGCCGACCGCGGCCAGCGCTCCGTTCGACCTCGACGACTTCGCGCCGCCCGTGGCCCACTCGACGCCCTTCGATCTCGACGACATGGCCCCGCCCGTCGCCCCGGCCGCGTTCGCCCCCGCGGACTTCCCGCCCCCGGCGGCCTCGAGCGCCGCCCCGCCCGTCTTCGACCCCTCCGCCTTCGCGCCACCGACCGCCTCCGCGATCCCCTTCGACGCGCCGCCGCCCGCCTTCGCGCCGCCGGTCTTCGACCCCTCCGCGTTCGCCCCGCCCGCCTTCGAGGAGCAGGTCTTCGAGGCTCCGCCTTTCGAGGCGCCTGCTTTCGAGGCGCCCGCGCCGCCGATGCCGTGGGATGCCGCGCCCGCGCCCACCTTCTCCGCGGCGTCGTTCGACGCGCCTTCCGAGGAGACGCCGACGACGGTATTCGCCTTCCCCGCGGCTGCGCCTTCGAGTCCGCCCGTGGAGGAGCCGCTGCCGGCGACAACCGCGCTGTCATTCGACGACCTGGCCGCCTTTGCGGCGCCCACGGTGGCGCCGCCCGTTGTCGCTCCCGTGGCCGCGCCCGTCGCGGAACCCGTTGTCGCCCCCGCGGTGACGCCGCCCGTTGTCGTGCCGGTGGCCACTCCCGCGCCGGAGGCTCCCGCCTCGTCCTCGCTGCTCGACGACCTGGGATTCCGCTCCGGCGCCCACGCCGCGCCGCTATCCGAGTCGTCCGCCCAGGCCGCGGCCGACGAGGCGCCTGAGGTTGGGCTCGGCCAGGAGGGCAGCGACCCCGATCTGGTCGCGGCGCTCAACGCCGTCGTGGCTCTGAAGGGCTCCGACCTCCACGTCACCGCGAAGGCGACGCCGATGCTCCGCGTCGACGGTGGCCTCCAGCCGCTGCCCGACGCGCCCGTCTGGGACCAGGCGAAGCTCGCCTTCGCGCTGAAGAGCATCATGTCGCCGGCCCAGATCGACCAATTCGAGGCCGAGCTCGAGCTCGACTTCGCCTACAAGCTCTCCGAGTCCTCGCGCTTCCGCGTGAACATCTACCAGCAGCGCGACTCGATGGGTGCGGCGTTCCGCCTCATCCCCACCAAGATCAAGCAGCTCGCCGAGCTCGGCGTGCCCGACACGATCGGCAAGTTCGCCGGGCTCCCGCGTGGACTCGTGCTCGTCACTGGTCCCACCGGTTCGGGCAAGTCGACCACCCTCGCCGCCCTGATCGACCTGGTGAACCGCACGCGTGCCGACCACATCGTCACGGTCGAGGACCCGATCGAGTTCATGCACGAGAACAAGAAGTCGCTCGTCAACCAGCGCGAGGTGGGGCACGACACCCACAGCTTCAACAACGCGCTCAAGCACGTGCTGCGCCAGGACCCCGACGTGATCCTGATCGGCGAGCTCCGCGACCTCGAGACCATCTCGGTGGCCCTCACCGCCGCCGAGACCGGCCACCTCGTGTTCGCCACGCTCCACACGCAGGACGCCCCGCAAACGATCGACCGCGTGATCGACGTCTTCCCGCCCCACCAGCAGGGGCAGGTGCGGGCGCAGCTCGCCGCAGTGCTGCAGGGTGTGGTCTGCCAGACGCTCGTCAAGAGCGCCACGGGCAAGGGCCGCGTCGTCGCCACCGAGGTGATGGTGGCCACTTCGGCGATCGCCAACCTCATCCGCGAGGGCAAGACCTACCAGATCCACTCCGCGCTGCAGGCCGGGCGCGACCTCGGCATGTTCACGCTCGACCAGCACCTGGCCGAGCTGGTCGACGCGGGCAAGATCACGCACGCCGCGGCGATGGAGAAGGCCCATGATACGGATGGCCTCAAGCAACTGATTCACCGCGTCGATCAGGGCGCGAGCGCCGATCACAAGATGTCCACGAGTGGTGTCGACTTCGGCGACCAGTACTCGTCGATGCCCGTCACCCGCTGATGGTCACCAACCTCAGCTACGCCTACAAGGGCCGCGACAGCAGCGGCAAGATGGTCAAGGGCAAGGTCGACGCCGCCACCGAGGGCGCCGTCGCCTCGCGCCTGCGCACCATGGGCGTCTCGCCGATCTCCATCCAGGAGGCGGGCTCGACCGGACTCCAGCGCGAGATCTCCTTCGGCAGCCTCAAGGAGAAGGTGCCGCTCAAGGACCTCGCCATCATGAGCCGCCAGATGGCCACCATGATCAGCTCGGGTCTCTCGCTGCTGAAGACGCTCACGATCCTCACCCAGCAGACCGAGAACAAGCACCTCGCCAAGATCCTGCAGCTCTCCACCAAGGACGTCGAGAACGGAATGGCCCTATCCGAGGCCATCGCGCGGCACGGCGAGTCGATCCCTCCGATCATGATCAACCTCATCCGCGCGGGCGAGGTGGGCGGATTCCTCGACGAGTCCCTCGAGACCGTCGCGAAGAACTTCGAGTCCGAGGTGAAGCTCAAGGCCACGATCAAGTCGGCGCTCACCTACCCGGTGATCGTGCTCATCATGGCGCTCGTGGCCGTGGTCGCGATGCTGCTGTTCATCGTGCCCGTCTTCAAGACCATGTTCGAGGGTCTCGGCGGAACCCTCCCTCTCCCCACGGCCTTCCTCGTCTGGCTGTCGGGAGTGATGACCTACGCGGCGCCTGTGCTCATCGTCGCCGGCATCGTCTTCACGGCGTGGTGGCAGAAGAACAAGAACACCGACCGGGTTCGGCAGGTGGTGGATCCGCTCAAAATCCGTCTTCCCGTCTTCGGCGAGCTCTTCAAGAAGATCGCTGTCGCCCGCTTCGCCCGCAACTTCTCGAGCATGATGGGCGCCGGCGTTCCGATCCTGCAGATCCTGCAGATCGTGGGCGACACCTCGGGCAACTACGTGGTCGAGGAAGCCTTGAAGAAGGTCGCCGAGTCGGTACGCCAGGGCAAGTCCATCGCCGAGCCGCTCTCGCACGCGACGGTCTTCCCGCCCATGGTGACGCAGATGATCGCGGTCGGCGAGGACGCCGGCGCCCTTGAGCAAATGTTGAGCAAAATTGCCGACTTCTATGACGACGAAGTGCAGTCGGCGACCGAGCAGCTCACCGCCATGATCGAGCCGCTGATGATCGCGTTCCTCGGCGTTGTCGTGGGCGGAATGATCGTGGCTCTCTACCTCCCGATCTTCAACATCTTCACGCTCATTGAGTGACAACTCGTAGCTAAAGTGCCGGTCGAGCCCCGAATTGGGGGTGCACGTACCCCGGATGTACCCCTCTCAGGGGATACCCGGTTTTGGACCCGTAACCGACCATTGATGCGGGGGTCGAAGTTCTTCGGGGGCCCTGTTCGCTATCCATTCAACGACAGGAAACAGCTATGTTCATCAACGCCAACAAGGCACTCAACGACCGCCGTGCCGGCCTCAAGCGCGAAGAGGGATTCACCCTCATCGAGCTCCTCGTGGTCGTCATCATCATCGGTATCCTCGCCGCGATCGCCATCCCCGTGTACCTCGGAATCCAGGACAACGCGAAGGACTCGGCTGTGAAGTCCGACGTCTCGAACGCGAAGACCGCGGTTGTCGCGTACTCGACCTCCCACAGCGGTGCTATGCCGGCTGACCTCACTGTGCTCGCGGGCGACGGATACACAGTTCCTGATGACGAAAACTACGCAGACGGTAAAGAGCCGGCGATGAAAAAGGTCGACAATGTCTTCTGCATTGAGGCGACAAGTGTCACCGACAAGACCTTCGCCGCGAGCGACACCACCGGAGTAGCCGAAGGCACTTGCTCTGCAGCCGGCGTATTCGTCAAGAAGCCGTAGTCGCTGATCTGAGACATGCGAGTGGGTGGGCGTCACGGATGTCGTTCCACCCACTTGCAGTTTCTCTGGCCGAGCGGTCGCCGCTCTGACACACGAAGCGAGTTGTAAAGTGAGTTCGCTACGTGAGCGCCTTAAGCACCGGGACAGCTGCGACGATGGCGTCACCCTCATCGAGGTCATGGTCGCGATGTTCATCTTCGCCCTCATCTCCATGGGCGTCATTTACACGATGATCTCCTCTCTTAGCTTCGTCCGGGACTCGAACGCCCGCTCTGCTGCAACGAACCTCGCGTCGCAGGAGATCGACCGAGCACGTTCTGTCACCAACGTCTTCCTCGTCACGAACAAGTCGTTTGAGGAGGTAGTCGACGGCCGCAAGTACACAGTCAAGACCGTTGCCGAGTGGGTATCAGATCCGGCCAAAGACGTCCCGTGCGGAGCCGCCGGCGAGCCGCTCAAGTACAAACGTGTCAATGTCACTGTGTCGTGGCCGGGGATGGCGAACGCATCGAATACTGTCCGTAGCGACACTCTAATCGCGCCACGCGAACGGGTGAGCGACCCGGACCAGGGAACGATCCTCGTGTCCGTTCTCGACAGCAAACCTTCCGGTCTTTCCGGGGTCACAATCACCACCGTTCCGGCTCAGGAACAGCCTTCGGTCACGGATTCACAGGGCTGCGGGTACGTTCTCAACGTCAAGCCGGGCTCGTACACGGTGACGGTGTCAAAGCCCGGTTATGTCTCCGTGACGCAGAAAGCCGTGGTCACAACGGATCCCATCACCATCGAGAAGAGAAACTCGATCAATCTGCCGTTCCAACTTGAGAAGAGTGAGCTCTTGAAGATGGAGCTCACGCCTGCGGCGGTTGTGCCGCGCAACCTCGACTTCAGCCTTCTTCATTCGAGCGATCCGGTCATCTACTACACAGCGACATCTGCGGTAAAGACCCGCGAGGAGCAGCTCTATCCCTTCGCCGACGGGTACACGGCACTGGCTGGCCGCTACGCCGACAAGAGCAGTGATTCTCTGGGGTGTCTCTCTCCGAATCCTGTGGCGTGGCCGGAATCCACCGACGACGGTGTGAACTATGCGGCCGTGCCTGCACGCGTGGTCACCCCGCCAATCACCGTGCCGATAGCAATGGGCACGGTCGCGGTGCGAAACGCCACGTCGTCGGATCTGTACCTCACCGCGGTCTCGCAGCCCTCCGCGCCAGCGGGCGTGGTCGACCCCGGCTGTGGCGGCGTGACGATGACCTACAAGTTCGGGCAGGTCGTCAAGAAGGGGGCGAGTACCGCGATCTCGTTGCCGTTCGGCACGTGGAAGCTGTACCTCAGCACCAGCAACGGTTCCCTCGGAAGCGTGGTCAAGGCTACGGAGCTCACAACTGGGGCACCGTCTCGTGTCACACCGGCGGGCGCAGACGGAATCGTCACACTCGATCCGAGGACTGTTGCACCGTGATCTCAAGCACGCGCGTCCGCCGAATAACGCTGAGGGGCGACGAGGGGATAACGCTCGTCGAACTCCTCGTCGCCATCGTCTTACTCGCAATCGCAAGCGCGATGATCCTCAATCTCTTCCTCTCCACGACGAAGGCGGTGGGGACCAGCAGCAGCCTCACCCAGAACACGCGGACTGCCGCGAACATCATGGACGAGATTTCCAGAGTGATCCGGGTCGGCAACCTGAACCTGGCGCCGGGAAACGTGACCGATCCGGCGGTGGTTGTGGCGAAGCCCGAATCGCTCACGATAATCGCTTATATCGACAGCAGGAATCTTCGGGATCCAGAACCAGTGAAGGTCGAGTTCACGGTCAATGCTGCGCGCCAGATCGTCGAGACGCGCTGGCCGGCTACCCGGAACGCCGAGAAGTACTGGGTATTCTCGGCAACTGCGTCGTCGACCCGCACTCTTCCCGGCACCATTGCGATCCCATCCGGAGCCAACACGCTCTTCACGTACTACACGCCGGATTCCACCGCCGACGGGTTGGCAGAAGGCAAGAAAATCGCATTCACCAATAAGACTGCGGGGCTCGACCGGAGCGAGCGGTTGAAGATCCGCTCCGTCCACGTGAATCTTGTTGTTCTCGGCGCAGGCGACTCGGCATCCACTGCCATCACTGTGCAGAACATGGTGGGAATTCCCAACCTGAATGCGGTGAAGCCATGACAATGATCATTCGCCGTGTGAGAATCGCGGGCCGCGAAGCCGGCTACGCACTCGCCATGGTTCTCGGTATCGGCCTCGTGCTGATGCTGATGGTGGTCACCGCGACGACCTATTCAATCAGCGGCTTCCAAGCTGCTCGATCGGATCAGGACTGGAGTGCGGCTCTCTCCGCCGCATACGCGGGCGTCGACGAGTATCAGAGTCGCCTCACCGGGGACAGCTCCTACAGCCGCTTCGGAAACAAGGACTCAGTCTTCACGAAGGAGACAAACAGCATTGTGGTGGCGCCTCTGGTGCCGAACCCCGCATTCGACATCTCTGAGAACGGCGGCTGGGCAACGGTGCTCGGCAGCGGCGGTAAGGCGTCGTACCGCTACGAAGTTGACAACTCGAAGTTCGCCACCAACGGGCAGTTGCGTGTCAGGTCGACCGGCAAGGTCGGCAACAAGACCCGAAGCGTTATTGCCAACATCAAGGGCAAAGGCTTCATCGACTTCCTCTATTTCACTGACTACGAGATCTCCGATCCCTCGCTGACGTTGAAGAACGATGGAACACCCACCTGTGTCGCACCCCAACATGCTCAGGATGTGCTGCCGAATCTGCGGCCAGAGGCATGCATCGAGTTGACCTTCGCCAATAAGGACAAGCTCGAGGGCCCTGTCCACTCGAACGACATCATGCACATCTGTCAGGCGAGCTTCACCGACAAGGTCACCTCGGCGTACAGCGTGGCGCCGTACTACTCCCCGCGAAACGGAAAGAGCGCGACCAATGCGGTCGGCGCCGCCTGTTCGACCCAGGATTTCCAACTGTCAAAGCCCGAATACGACAGCACCGTCGTCATGCCGCCGTCGAATATCAAACTCTTGGGCGAGACGGAGATCAACAATCCGATCGAGGTCCCGAATCCCGGATGTCTCTACACCGGTCCGACGTCGATCGAATTCCTCGGCGACGGCACGATGCGCGTCAAGTCGCCGTGGACCAAATACACACAGGCCGGCCCCAAGGGGGCGACACCATCGGCCGGGGTCACCCTGGGCAATTGCGGTGTGGTCGGCCCGACCGGCCTTGGGGCGAAAGAGGGTGCCATCGTCCAGGTGCCGAACAACAACATTGTCTACGTACAGGCGGTCCCCACCGCCACGGGCGACGCCAATTACACGGCGTCCGGCTCCAAGCCGGATGAACCGTTTCCTGGATGTTGGGGATCGAATCTCAGCACAGACAGCGGGAAGGGTCAGCAGAGAATAGCGGGCAATGGAATCGGATATCCCACGAGCATCGGCGACGGAAGCAACAACAACAAGTACGTGAACGAAGCGCCGCCGAACGGCACGACGTCATACGCCTGCCGTGCCGGAGACGTGTTCGTGAAGGGCACGGTCGATCGGCGCGTCACGCTGGCATCGGCCAATTACACCTACATCACCGGCGACATCGTGTATCCGAATCAGACCTCGCCGAGCGACGATCACATGCTCGGAATCATCGGCGGGAAGGCAGTTTGGGTATGGGACCCGGTACGGGCCAATTCCAACGGACAAGCCACGAACACGTTCGTTCGCTCCGCCGGAACACGAATCATTGAGGCGGCAATACTCTCGGTCGAAAATACGTTCACGGTACAGAATTACAAGCTCGGTGATCCTCGAGGCACCTTGAAGGTTTATGGCGCTATCGCGCAGAAGTACCGGGGAGGTGTGGCGACGATGATAGACGGGGAAATGAACTCCGGCTACGTCAAGTCGTACAAGTACGACAAACGGCTGGCGACCGCTGCTCCTCCGCGATTCCTCACGCCGGTTGCGACTACCTACGGTGTTACCTCATACGCCGATGTCCCTGTCGGCTTCACCTCGGTCGGTAAGAACAAGTGATAGCCGCTACTGGAATAATCGTCGTCCTCGCCACCATCCTCGGCCTAGCCGTCGGCTCCTTCCTCAACGTGGTCATCTGGCGCCTCCCGCGTGGGGAGTCTCTGGCGCACCCGCCGAGCGCCTGCCCGAAGTGCGGGCACGAGATCCGCAAGCGCGACAACATCCCCGTGCTGTCGTGGCTGATCCTGCGCGGCAGGTGCCGCGACTGCGGTGCGCCGATCTCGCCGCGCTACCCGCTCGTCGAGGCCGGCACCGCGCTGTTCTTCGGTCTGGTGGCTCTCGATTTCGTGACGCGCGCGCCGGACCAGCCGCAGGCATCCGCTGCCCTGTGGGCTCTTCCGGCGTTCCTCTATCTCGCCGCGGTCTCGGTGACGCTTGCCGCTATCGACATCGACCTGCGCCGGCTGCCCGACCGCATTGTGCTGCCGTCGATCGTGGTCGGGGTAGTCCTTCTCGCGCTCGCCACCTTCGGCGCCGGCGACTGGGGGCTGCTCGTGCGCGCGCTCGTCGGGGGAGCCGTGCTCTTCGCCTTTTACTTCGCGCTCGTTCTCGCCTACCCGAGGGGGATGGGATTCGGCGACGTGAAGCTCGCCGCCCTGCTCGGCCTCTACCTGGGGTGGATGGGCTGGGACGCCCTCATCGTGGGGGCCTTCGCGGCCTTCCTGATCGGCGGCGTGTTCGCGATCGTGCTCGTGCTGGTGAAGCGGGCCAACGGCAAGACGGCGATTCCATTCGGACCATGGATGCTCCTGGGCGCCTGGGTCGGCATTTTTCTTGGGTCGGACATCGCGGCGGGCTACCTCGCGCTGTTCGGGCTGAGCAGTTAGGGGGAGACAGATGAATACTTCGGTGGTGGGTGTCGATATCGGCACCGCTTCGATCCGCGCGGTGGAGGTGACCGGCGTCGGCAAGCAGCGCCCGCAGGTGCTGCAGATCCATCAGATCGCGCTTCCCGACGGCGCGGTGCGCAACGGCGAGGTGCTCGAGCCCAACACGGTGGCCGAGGCGCTCAAGCAGCTCTGGTCCACCGGCAGGATCAAGAGCAAGAACGTGGTGCTCGGCGTGGGCAACTCGAAGGTGCTCGTTCGCGACCTCTCGGTGCCCAAGCTCAGCCAGAAGGAGATCGTCGCCTCGCTGCCGTCGTACGTGCAGGACATGCTGCCCGTGCCGGTGATCGACGCCCTGCTCGACTTCTACCCGACGTCGGAGACCGAGACGGAGACCGGCCCGATGGCGCACGGGCTCCTGATCGCCGCGGTGAAGAGCGCCGTGCTGTCCAACGTGAAGGCGGTGCAGAAGGCCGGCCTGCTGCCGGTCGGCGTCGACCTCATCCCCTTCGCGCTCACCCGCATGACCACCGGCCAGGGCAACGTCGCCTTCGTCGACGTGGGGGCGCGCACCACCAACGTGATCGTGACGTCGAACGGCGTGCCGCAGTTCGTGCGCATCATCCCCACCGGCGGCGCCGACCTCACCACCGCGCTCGCGACCCGGCTCGAGATCTCCGAGCCGCAGGCGGAGGAGCTGAAGCTGCGACTCGGGCTGGGCACGGCCGGCGTGCCGCCCGAGCTGCTGCCCGCCGTCCAGGTGATCCGCGAGGTGACCGCCGAGCTGCTCAACAGCCTGCGCAACACCCTCGCCTACTTCTCCAACACCCGCCAGAGCGAGGCCTACACCTCGCTCGTGCTCAGCGGGGGAGCGGCCGGGCTCTCCGGTTTCGGCGAGGCCCTCTCCGAGATCTCCCGCATCCCGGTAAGCCGTCTCGACCCCTTCGCCTCCGTCACCCTGCCCAAGAACGTCCCCGAGATCCCGGTCGACGAGCGTGTGGCCTACACCGTGGCGCTCGGCCTCGCGATCGGGAGCGCCGCATGAAACTCACCAGAACCAGCGCGCCCAAGGCGCCCTCCGCTCTCGTCGTCGGCGGATTCGCGCGCGCCGACCTGCTCCCGCCCGAGGTGGCGCAGGGCCTCTCCGGCAAGCGACTGCGGCGCAACCTCGTCTTCGGCGTGGCGCTCGCCGCGGTCGTCGTGCTGCTCGGCTTCGCGGGGGCGAGTGTCGTCGCCCTGCAGTCGCAGGCCGAGCTCGACCTCGCATCGGCCAGAACGGGCGAGCTCATTGCCGAGCAGGGCAAGTACGTCGAGGTGCGCCAGGTCACCGGCGCGCTCGACGTGGCCGAGAACGCCCGCCTCACTGGATCCTCGACCGAGATCAACTGGAAGTCGTACATCGACGAGATCGAGGCCACCCTCCCCGCCGGCACCACGGTGACGAACTTCGCCGCCGACACGGCGACGCCGATGACCCGCTACTCGGAGCCGACCGGTCCGCTGCAGGGAGAGCGGATGGGACAGATCACCTTCACCGCGAACAGCGCTTCCCTGCCCGACGTGAAGGCCTGGCTCGAATCGCTCGAGGGCGTGAAGGGATACGTCGACGCCTTCCCCGGTTCCGTCTCGCTCGACGAGACGACGGGCGGCTATAGCGTGAGCATCGTCATGCACATCGATTCGGACGCGCTGGCGAACCGCTTCGTCGAGCCCGACACAGACGAGCAGAAGACAGAGGGCCAGTAGCCATGAGCATCAACAAGATCTGGGCAGCCGGCGCGGCCATCGTGATCGTCGCCATCCTCGCCCTCGGCTGGTTCGCCGGCGTCTCCCCGAAACTGCAGGAGTCCGCGGCGAGCAAGCTCGAACTCGAGTCCGTCGAGACCCAGAACTCCCTGCAGGAGATCACCCTCGCCAAGATCAAGAGCGACTTCGCCGAGCTCGACTCGCTGAAGGCCGAGCTCGCGACACTGCGCGGCGCCCTCCCGGCCGGGGACGACCTCTCCACGTTCATCGGCGAGCTGCACGCGCTGGAGGCCGCGAGCGGCGTCGTGCTCAGCAGCATCGGTGCCACGGAGGGTGTTCCCTTCGTCCCCGCGCCCGCACCCGTGGTGGAGGAGACAGACGTCGAAGCGGATGCCGCGGAGACCGCGGAGCCCCCCGCCCCCTCCATCCCCGAGGGCCAGTTCATCGTCATCGGCATGGACCTCAGCGTGAAGGGCACGCACGAGCAGGTGCTCGCGTTCGTCGACGCCCTGCAGAACGGCAACCGCCTGTTCCTCGTGTCGAACCTCAACGTGCAGCTCGACGAGACGACGCAGCAGTACACCGGCGGCATCACCGGCTTCGTCTACGTGCTGCTCGACCCCGTGGCGGAGGCCGCGAAGGCCGAGGCCGCCGCGACGGAGGCGGCAGGCACCGCGGCCACGGGCGCGGACGCCGCCACCACCCCGTAGCGCCGCCGCGACGGCATCCGCTCGCCTACAGCATGCGCGAACCCACTACCACGGGCGCGCCACTCCCGCTCCCCAGCTGCACCGATTGGTAGAGTTAGCCGACCAATTGGGAAGGCCGACCGGCCTGTGTAGGGAGTATTTCGATGGCCGAGAAGAACAACGACCAGACCACCCCCACAGGTGAGAGTCCCGTCTACGACAGCCTCGTCGAGCCGCCCGAGCCCGAGCGCGTCGAGCCGGGCACGCCGCTGCCCGACCACACCGTCGAGGCCACCGTGGAGCCGGAGCACACCGCGCCCGTCGCAGACGAGCCGCTCCCCGAGGAGCCCGAGGAGATCGTCGTCGCCGACTCGGAGTACGTCGACGAGGGCAACCACACCGCCGTCATCGAGGAGACCCCCGTCGTGGCGAAGGCGCCCGAGCGGGAGACCGAGCGCGAGCAGGCCGCCGCCACCCCGACCCCGCCGCAGTACGTCTACGTGAACAACCCCACCGCGCCGGTGAAGAAGAGCAACCGCGCGTTCGGCGTGATCGTCGGGCTGCTCGCCACGGTCGCCTTCACCGTGATCTTCTTCATCGTGATGTCGATCATCTACACCTCGTACTCGGGCCAGCTCAACCTCGGCTTCCTGCTGCAGCCGTCGTTCTACGTGCCCACCCTGTTCTTCCTGGTCGGCTTCATCGTGCTCGCGCTGATCGTGAACCGGGGCGGCTGGTGGCTCTACGTCTTCGGCAGCATCCTCGTCGGCCTCTTCGTCTACTTCGGAACGGTGACCGCCGTGCTCGTGGCCAACGGCCTCGTGCTCGAGACCCCCGCCGCGGCCGCCGAGCTGTACCGCGTCAGCCTCTCGAACCCGTTCACCATCGCCGCCGCGCTCACCTCGCGCGAGGTCGCGCTCTGGGCCGGCGCGATCCTCGCCCGCCGCGGACGCCGCGTCAAGGAGCGCAACTCCGAGGCCCTCGACGAGTACATGCGCGAGAAGGAAGCAGCGCGCCGCAACTAGCGCCATGTCCGCCCCGCAGAACCTCCCGCCCGCGCCCGACCCCCGCATGCTCGCCGTGCTGGCCACGGTCACGTACGCGGCCGCGGTGATCGCCCTGTGGGGCTTCGTGAGTCTGGCTCTCGACGTCGACGTGGTCTTTCAAGCGGATGCGGGTCCGTTGCTCGGACCGGCGATGGTGCTCGCCTCGTGCGTCACCACCTTCGTCGCGATAATCCGGGCGGGGGAGCGCGCGACTCCCGGTCTGCACGCGGCCCTGGCCGTCGCATCCGCTTACGGGGTGATGCTGCTCGTCGGCGCCGTCGGGTACACGCTCATCCGCGGCGATCTGGCCTGGTTCGCGCTGTTCATCGGCGGGTACGCGCTCAGCCCCTTCGTGCTCGGGGCTGCGCTGCTGGCCGGGGGAGCGGTGCTGGGGGCGTGGGCCCTCGCGAAACGCGGCCGATAGCGCTCCGCTGCAGGCGAAACCATTTGACCGCCAGCCGTGGCGGGGATAGTATTTTGCAGGTGTGCGCTCTGTCGTGCGCCCGTGTCGTGCCCTCGTGGTGCAGGCGGGCAGCGAATCGGCCACACATCAGGGGTCGGTCTCACGATCGCCCCCCACGGCATACCTGACTTCGTCGGGTCCAGATGAACTCGAGATGAACTGTCACCGGCTCTCTCGAATGCTAACCATCATGCAACTGTCACCGTGCAGTTATTACAAGGAGTTACTTAGTGCCCACCATTCAGCAGTTGGTCCGCAAGGGCCGTTCGCCGAAGGTCGTCAAGACCAAGGCGCCCGCCCTCAAGGGCAACCCG
>Ga0247729_10000541_pt1 | contig 15542 bp, 12 predicted proteins | sample UWRJL133311R2_FD_180958 | JGI IMG/M metagenome (GOLD analysis project Ga0247729, IMG submission 180958) | Plant litter microbial communities from Arlington Agricultural Research Station in Wisconsin, United States - UWRJ-L133-311R-2 | ecosystem: Environmental > Terrestrial > Plant litter >... | reverse complement strand
AACCGTCCATCGCCCGCAGCAGGCGCTCCTGCTGCACCAGGCAGGCCTGCATGTCTTCCGGATGAACCAGGACGACGACGGGTTCGACTTGCGCTGCGGCGCAGCGGCGCAACGCCCAGTCCTCGGCCGCGCCGTCGAACGGGTCGGACAGTACCAGGCAGGCCGCGCCATCATCGAGATAGCCGGCCAGCAGGCCGCGCTGGGCGCAGTCGGTGTACGCGATCACGTCGAAATCGGGCTGCAGCGCCTGCAATTCCTCCATCGCCAGTACCCGGTAGCCAAACTGCTGGCCGAGCAACGCAGTCAGGGTCGCTGGCGCCATGCCACCCACTTGCTGCAAGGCCGCCAGCAGGCCGATGTCCTGGTGCGCGCATAGTGCGCGCGCCTGGTCGACCAGCGTCGGCGCGAGTTGGGTCGAAGGCAGCGCAGCGCTCATTGCAAGCTCCCGGCGAGGTCGAAAATCGGCATGTACATCAGCACCACCACCGTGCCGATCACCAGCCCGATGACCACCATCAGCACCGGCTCGAGCAGGCGCGAGGCCCACTCGACCCAGCGCGAGAATTCGTCATCGGCAAAGCGCGCCGAGCGCTCCAGCATCTCCGCCATCTGGCCCGAGCGTTCGCCGACCTTGACCAGCGACTCGGCCACTTCACTGGCGAGGCCGGCGTCGACCAGCGCGGCGGAGAGGCTGTGCCCCTCCTCGATCGCCTGGCGGCACCGCGCCAATGCAGTTTGCTGGTCCGGGCCAAGCAGGCCCCCGACCATGCCCATCGCGCGTGGCAGCGCAATCCCGGACGCCAGCAGCAGGCTGACGGCGCGATAAAACCGCGCGAGCCGGAATTGATCCGCGCGCCCGGCCAGCCATGGCAGCCGCAGCACCTGGATTACCAGCCAGGCGCGTCCGGCGGGACGGCTCACCGCCCACACCAGCGCGCCCGCCGCGGCGCCGAAGCCGCCCAGTGAGAGCTGCCAGTTGTTGTAGATCAGCTTGCCGAACGAGAGCAGCAGCGCCGACATCCAGGGAATATCGCGCCCGGACGATTCGTACACAACCGAAAAACGCGGCACCACGTAGCCCAGCAGAAACAAGGTGACGAAGGCGCCGACGCCGAGCAGCATGGCGGGATAAATCGCCGCCGCGGCGAGCTTTTTGCGCAGCGTTTCGAACTGCATCTGGTAAGCGATGTAGCGCGACAGTGCCTGCGGCAGGTCGCCAGTGCGCTCCGAGGCGCGCACCGTGGCGATATACACTTCGGAGAAGTGGCGCGGTTGCAGCGCGAGCACATCGGACAAGGCCCGGCCCTCGCGCAATGCGGTCAACACCTCCCCGAGCACGCTCCGCACCGGCGCCGCACGTTCCTTTGCATGCAGGGTCGACAGCGCCTCGGTGAGGTTCAGTCCCGCGTCGAGCAGTGCCAGCAGTTCCTGACTGAAGAGGATGACGGGAAATACGGTGGAACCGGACGAGGCGATCGACCCGGCCGGCGTGGCCGAGTCGATCGCCAGTACGCGCAAACCGCGCGCGACCACCCGGCGCACCGCTTCGCTTTCAGTGGTATCGGTGAATTCGAGGGACTGGTTGCGGCCGTCGGCGCCCTGGACAGTCAGGCGCAGGTGCAGGATGGCAGGCGTACCTTGCACGGATGCGCCATTGGGGCGTTCCAGCATCATGCGGCCGCGATCCGATCCGAAAACTGCATGCAAGGACAAGCCGGACTATCTGCTGCCGCCGCCACAAAACCAGCCATTGTCATCCCTGTTCATCGCCATATTTGCCGCCCGCGTGATACGGATGTGCCTTTGCTCATTGTAACAGTTGGTTTCGCTGCGGCAATTTGTTCTTTGGGGAAACGTTGGATTTACAACACCAGCGGATGATTCGTGGCGGGAGGTCATTCAGCGTCTCCTGCGGACGAGACGTTTTTGACGTCTACGCAAACTTTAACAAGCGCGCTGTTTGCTCTTTGCGGCGCGACATCCACCCGAGAATGCCCAGCACGGGAATCAGCAATGCCAGGCTCGCGGGTTCCGGCATGGCGGACGGCACCCCACTGGACAGCGATCCCGCGCTCACTGTCCTGAATGGGTCGCAGGTCAGGCATTCGAAGCTGTTGTCCGTATCCAGCATGAAGCTTCCGCCAGCGCCATCCAACGCTGTGGTGAACGAAAAGTTAAACAGCCGCGATCCGTCCGATGTCATCAGGAGAAAATTATTGGGTCCAAAGCCGCCACCAAAATACAGGTCGCTGTTGCCGTTGTCGAAGGTGAAGGCCGGCAACGATCCGGTCGTGGTGGAGACGTGGAAGGTCGACCAGGTATTGGCGACGACGTCCATCGCTATCTCGCCAGTGGCGGTCGCGCCGTCGCTGAACGTGATGCCGTCGAGGTTCCAGGTCAGCAATGTCGCTTGCGCCTGCTGGGCGGCACCCAGCATGAGAAGCCCAACGAGTAAAACCGCACGTAATGTTTTGTTCATTTTAATTCCCTAGTAGGTCTCAATAACAGCAATGCATTCCACAACGCCCATGTACCGCCGCCGTGCTGTCTTGTGGTGTGACCATCGACTGCACTACGCAAGATGCGGTCTGCGCCGCGCCGCGGACCCAGGCTTTTAAACCGCGTCCGTGACCAAGAATAGTTGCCCATTGTAACATTGAGTTTCTATTAGGAAATTTTGATGTTGAAAAAAATATCTCCATACAACACCTGAGACGACGTTTAAACGTGGCCACGGTCGCGGTCAGGCTGCCTTCGCCGGAATTTCCTGCGACCACGTTGTCGGAATGATTTTTTGAGAAGAATTTCGGCGAACGACATGATCGTCCGGTGTGCGCAACCGGCACCCCGAAAAGACAGCCTGCGGGTAATGACTGCCAAGACCGACCCCGCGCCTTTTTCGCCGGCCCGGAACAGAACAGCGCAAATCGATCAAATGCTTGAATATTGGTGCCAATACTTTGACACAGCGAGTGCAGCAAGATCCTCAGGATAAAATCGGCAATATTTTTCGCTCAAGAATACGCAGTAGCGCGCAATCGCTCTGAGTTGCTCCGGATCATATTTTTGAAATATTTTCCTTACTTCCAAATCTTCAGCAGCATCCAATAGTCTGAAAACAACTTTATCGAAAATCGCATCTGCCGAATCATACTCAACACAGGCCATTCTCATATAGCCCGGGAAAAAGTAACGGAAAGCATCGTCAGTCATGAATGTCAAACAAGCTGATGGGTCACTTGGATACTCTGCGCGCATCGCTTGAACGTTCAGGCTCATCCAGTCTCTTTTCTTGAAATACGATGCGACATAGCCTGCTTCCAGACTATTACCTTGACTAATATTGTCATCCCCAGGATATACCATGGTTTCGAAGGGCGAAAAAATCTTCTGTAACTCTGGTGTCATTGTTGTCTCGTTTGATGCCGGCAAAACGACATTATGGAACTTTGAGCTTGCAGGAAAGTTCAAAAATGTCAGTTTGCCGGACCTGACGCAGTGCGTTCCGAAAAAGATGTGTATAACGCTATGAACTTGAGTCCTCTTCACGAAGGATCGCTTGGTCGTGGGCGATGATCCTCTATGAACTGAAACACTTGATGTGCATCCTTGAAATACAGGGTATTAATATGAAAAACTAGTTGAGCACTTCGCAATTTTATCTCGTGTAAACGCACAGTAACTTCAACCACATCTTTCCATGGTAACAACAGCCTCTTAAATTTCGGCAGCCCCCCCGCTGTTACCAGTAAAGAAAAGCGACTCGAAGCTGACGCCATCTTCGTCAAGTTGCACGGATGCAAAGCGCCGAAACTGTAGGTAAAATCCCAGCATAATTATTAATGCAACGATAAAGACTAGCGCTGAAGTTCCAACCGAGTTCAGCCTAGACTCTCCCCTATGAAAAAAATCCCACAATATCACTAATAGTGTCAGCATTATTCCGCCTACTGGAATAATCAGTGGCATTGCACTTTCCTTGGCTTTTACAATCATTAAAATCCTCAATATAAGGCCAGGGTCAGGTCCCGCAAAACGACATTACGAAACTTAGAGTGTGCTGAAATTTCAAAAATGTCAGTTTGCCGGACCCCGTGCGCTTCATGATGTGCCGTTCTAACTGTGTGCTGAAACCGTCGTAGCGTTGGGGGTGTTGATGCCCTCCCCATTTTTACGCGCGCGCGCTTCGACGCCAATTCGGTTCACGCTACGATGGCAGTCCGGCGCAGGTCGGGAAATGCTATGACAGCAATGTGGGGAAACCGGGCGCAATCCTTCCGAATTGCTTCGATGGAAATTCGGCTCAAAGTACGACGATAGCGGGGTACGCAACACCGTTCTCTTTGAATACCGCCTGACAATTTGCAGCTCCGTAAAACGTGATCGGTCCCCGATTCACGCGATTACTAGAACCCGCTTGCCGCGTTATAGCTCTCTCCACTCTTTCGCTGCCAAGACGAGCATAATTTTCGTTATAGCTACGAAGAAAAGTACGGCGGACAAAGTCATAAATCCGATCCCATAATTAAATCCGTGGACGAGTGCTGGACCCATTGCGCTAACATACGGAGCGATACGCCACACCCGTGTTTTTCGAGAAACGGCTTGAAGAATGCAAAACATATACCAAACCATCCACACTACCGATGCGCCCAATGTCAATACGGATTGCACATCCACGTCGCTCATCTCCAATTGGCGAATAATCTCACCCTAAAATAGGGCGCCGGCTGCATGCATTAACGTTCGTGAGGGTCAGGTCTGGCAAAACGAAAATATCAAACTTAGAGCGTGCAGAAAAGTGTAAAAGATTCAGCTTGCCGGACCTGCCCCCGTGCGTGACCCAGGCGGATATCGAAATGCAACCCACCAAAGAATGCACATTGATCCAATATGCGCAAAGGCATTGAAAGCACAATTCCTCAGTAAGAATAAATATCCTGACTCGGTAATATGTCCATCTTTTAAAACTTCTATTTTCCCATAGCCAAGCCCATTAATACCATGCAAATGAAAAGTGTTTAGACCTATGAACACCGCTATGGAAATTAAAAAAATAACTAAACAGTACACCCATAGCTTGCGCACCCCAACTTTAATGGCGATAAAGTGACTAAAATAAAAATGAAATAGGAAATCAATGTACGCAGTAACCATATTTAAAATTAATACCACAAGATATCCAGGGCGAACAACTTCCTGCAGATCATTAGGAAAGCACCAAACCAAGACCAATAAAAGTGGAGCTAAAAACATTCCCATCGTAAATTTTTTACCACCCAGAATCAAGCCACGGCTTTTCACTAAGGCTCCTTTTTATTGCTTACAAAGACATTTCTTCTTAGCATTATCGATAACAGATTGCGAAAAACCATACCAACCATTATTTATCGCATCTTGTATGATGACCGGTGTGCCAGGCCCCTGCAGGTAGCCATTTCCTTCCCCATAATTATGAATAGTGGAGCCAGTGACTGCATAGGCTGAGGGTCAGGTCCGGCAAAACGACATTATGGAACTTAGAGCGTGCAGAAAATTTCAAAAATATGTCAGTTTTTCGGACCTGACCCCGCGTGTTCCCGGTCTAACGAATTAGGCCAGCTCTTCATATTCAACTCAACATTGCCCCGGACTTAATATATCAGTCTCGATATATCTGGTGCCGGCACACGCACAACATTTGACTGAAGGGTGAGTCCAGGTCCCATTGATGCAGCGACGACCCGCAGGCAGATATTCGCAATGGGAACGCCAGGGTTGAAATATCGAGTTTGATCCGAAGCACTGGGGTTTTCAAATAGCCGGCTGAGTTCTTGCCCCGCAATAGGCATCAGTACATAATATGTGAATCGCCCGTTTGATTCTCGAAATCGCTCCAGATCGAAACCTTCAGCGTATGCCCCGCCCCCTGCTGAGAAGTTCCTAATCCGCAAATTAGGAAGAACAAACAACGGCGGGCCATCTGCGCTACCATTGTCACATGCAAAAGCTCGAAACGAAAAATGCAAGGTGCCGGCCTTCGCCATTTTCACGAAATCGACCTGGCTGGAAAAATTTATCTTTAAAAGAGTGGTTGCTTCATTTTTCGCATCGCTTCGTGCTTGAACAGCATTCCATACTCCCCCCAGTTCCGATAGCTTAACGGCCCCGATCGATTCAAACCGCAGATCTTGAGGGCCAGTGATCCGACAACCGACCAGCAGAACAACAGGCAGAAGGTATGTCAGCATCACTGCAAATTTTCTCTTCATTGCTAACCTTCCGTAAGCTCACGGCGCCCGCTAAGAAAATGACTCAGCGTCCGCCGACGCCTATCGTTTTTTTCCCCATCCACGATACGTGTCGTACCAAAGCAGAGAATCGATTGCCACAGTGAATATCGGCCACACTACAATCGGCCACCGTATCCATAGCATCAGTGAAAAATATGCTGCTAAAAATAGGCCGGAGAGCACCGAAGTATGAATAACGAGCTGAGAAAAAAAACCGCGCCAATACTAAATCATCTCAGAACGAAAACTGATCATTTTTTATCACATCCAAATTTTGTGCGTCTATTCCTGGCGAAGCCAGCATACTCTCACCCCGTGCGTTCCGAGTGTGAGAATGTCGGCCTTCATCCCCGCGCCCCGCGATGGTTCACTATCGCAGTCGCCAGTGAATCACCTTCGATTCGAACAAGATCGTCTTCAAAGTCCAGAAAATACACTACGCCATCTCGACAGCCCTCTTGCAGGGCAAAGACCCCTTCTCCAAGAATCTCAGCAATAACTAAATAATTGGCATTGGATGAGACAACATCACGGATTTCATTCAGTCCGGAAATTCTTCAATTTGGAATATCGGCACCATCTGTTTGCGTTATGAGTTCCAGATAATCATTCGGAAATTTAACGTCAAAATCATTCAGATACGAGACCTGATCTAACGGGGACGAGGGCAACTTTAGCCCACTTATTAAACCATCAGTTTCCCATCCAGCGGCCCAACCATGGAGCTTGATGTCACCCACTGCGCTAGCAGGGGCAACGATAGGTTTCAGCATTGGGTCAAACAAGATCTGCACCTCAGTGACCTCTAAGTCACAGCCCTTCAATTTCCTCGTCCTAAAGAATTTTATTGGCGATTCATTAAAAGTAATCGAAAATATACGCCCTTTTACCAACCACACTTTCGCCTTCAAAGATCGATTCGAAGACGCATCGCATAATACAACATTGGCCAATTTACTTTCATCAACTACATAAGGAAAACGCAGCTCATCTGAAAAAAATAGATTTGCCATTATTCATATGATAAAGATTTACTTCTTTTCCGCCACTGTGCCGTTGGATTTTATTAATGCAACTCAATTGACGCTCAAAAAATTTACCTCCCTCGTCTGACAATCCGGATCGAACCGCATTTATCAGATTTTCTTCAAACGGATAAAACAACGTCTTGGGCGACTTCGAGAAGTTAAAAAATCGAAACATTATTTATACCAATACGTAGAATCGACGACGGCGCCCGCCCCAGCGTAAGCCCCACCCGCTGCCCTGCCAACGTAAGCTCACGGACAGGTCCAGTAAGCTCAGGGTCAGGTCCGGCAAAAACGACATTATGGAACTTCGAGCGCGCAGAAAAGTTCGAAAATGTCAGTTTGCCGGATCTTACCCCGTTCGCTCCCAATCTGACTAATCGACGATTTCAAGCATTACTGGCTCACCACTCATGAATCGCTGAAGTGTGGCGACGTCTGTCAATTCAAACGTTAAGTATGTCACCTCGGTGTTATCACTGATATTGCTGTTATTGCTTTCCGCATTCCGTACTTCAATTATCTTGCGCACACCGACAAATCGCCATTCTGCTGGCCGATCATCCCATGTAAATGATCCCCCGCTATCGCCTTCATACGCAAAACCCAAGCTCTCAGCTTTTTCAAGTGCCTCATCTGCACTGCCCGCAGCAAGAACTACTATGTTCTCCATTACAGGGCAATGGTCCTGATTTCCGTCCTTAAATACAACTCGGACGACAATATGTGCGCTGTACCATGTCTTGGTCATTTTTAAGGCTCACATTTATAGATATTCTTGCAAGCTCAGGGTCACGTCAGGCAAAACGACATTATGAAACTTTGAGAGTGCAGAAAAGTTCAAAAATGTCAGTTTGCAGGACCTTATCCCGTGCGTTCCCCTTCGATGGGAATTCGGCTCAAAGTACGACGATAGCGGGTACGCAAAACCATTCTATATGCATACAGCCTGATCCTTTGCAGCTCCGTAAAACCTGATCTGTCCCCGATTCACGCGATTACTAGAACCCGCTTGCCGCGTTATAGCTCTCTCCACTCTTTCGCTGCCAAGACGAGCGTAATTTTCGTTAGAGCTATGAAGAAAAGTACGGCGGACAAAGTCATAAATCCGATCCCATAATTAAATCCGTGGACGAGTGCTGGACCCATTGCGCTAATATATGGAGCGATATGCCACCCGTGTTTTTCGAGAAACGGCTTGAAGAATGCAAAACATATACCAAACCATCCACACTACCGATGCGCCCAATGTCAATAAAGATTGCACATTCACGTCGCTCATCTCCAATTGGCGAATAATCTCACCCTAAATTTCGTGAGGGTCAGGTCCGGCAAACAACAGTACGGAACTTAGAGCGTGCTGAAAAGTTCAAAAATTTCAGTTTGCCGGGTATCTGACCCTAAGTTCCTGCTTAGGTCCTCGTTGGGCGTCAAGCCTGGTCGTCGTCGCGAGGATGGCGGTCCTCCCCCTCCTCAACATGCCATGTCCCTTCGTCCAAACCCGTTTGGAAAATGCTCCAGGCGGCATCGGCGTCAACTGTGCCTGGAATGTGCACCGCTACCAGCACTTCACCTTCCATTTGTCCTTTCTCATGGCTGCAGCCGAGGCGGTCGAGATTGTCCAGTAACTCAGTTGCCCGGGCCGCATGCGCATCCTCATACAGCACCCGGTAGAGAGAATGAGGCGACTTGATGATCGTCCGCACGTACTGGTACATTCCGGGCGAGACCGGCGCTGCCTCCACCAGGTCGCCGAAGTTGACCCCTTTCAGGTAGAACGGATAGTTATCGATGACGAAGCCGTCATCCGCCGGCGTGGCCCACATACTCTCGATACCATCGTCAGATTCGAAAATCACTTTTACTTGCGTCATCAAAATCCTTTTTTTGCTCGGTATGCGGGATCGCTTAAACCGCCCTCGTAGCGCCCGAATCAGGACAGCCGCTTTCGACTAAACCGCCCAACGTCCGACCGTCCTGCCTCTGTCATCTCGAGGCGGCGAGCCAGCCGCTGTATTCGCAATCGGGAAATTTTTCCACAAACTTCTGCCTCAGGCTTTCCATCGGAAACCATTCCTCGGAAGCTCGTCTGGTAGGCGACACGTCAATCCATCTGACGAACCTCGATACATTCGATTCCCCTAGCTCACCTGTGACAATTATTCCTGCGAGTTCTCCCAACTCGTCGTCCGTGAGCTTTTCGAATTGACTGGACGGCGCAATCGTGATCATCACCTGCTCGTCGACTTCGGCGTCGGGTTCGGGGTCGACGTCGACAATGGTCCAAAACCATTCGCTGCCCTCGATTTTAAGGTCCTTGCCGTTCATCTTCGCCTCGAAATAAATCTCCCAGTCTCGCGGTGGAATACCGAGGCCGATAATCCATCCATCCCCTTGCAAAGGCAGCGACGGATTTGTGCGCAGTTCCGGCATGTCGTCCACGGAAAGGCTCAGCCGGTCGATGCCGGGATCGACCAGATCGGGACCGAGTTCCCATCCCACGTCCGGCCAGCGGCTGAGGATTTTCGCCATCAGCTCGGAAAATCCCTCGTCACCTGCCTGTTCGCGGTGATTCATCAGGTGCGAAAGATTGCTTAGTAGCTCGTCCATATCAAGTCCTTTACGGTTATTTCGGCGGCTGAATGCAGTATTTAGTATTCAGGCCATCCCGCCTCCGCCCTCCAATTATCTTATTGTCAAGTTCACCAATGCGCCCGCCGCCAAACTGCTGTCAACCGCTGCAGCTTAACGAAATTCAAAGCCACATGGGCCGGTTGGGCAGCACGTTCACAATAAACTTCGTGTGATTATTCAGATAGGCTTAACCGTTTTTGCGAACCTTTAGTGCCGCATCAAGTCTCATTCTGGCCGCCGGATTTGCACCTAAACAAAAAATATAATTTCCTATATCGATATCATCCAAAGTCCATCCGCCCTCAAACCAGTGCCGGAAGGAAGGCCTGAAGTAAGTGATTTCCGTACTAGTGCCGTTGCAGTACAGCGTCAACTTTGCAAGACAAAGAAATCCAGGGATGATACGCAAACCTCGGGTCCACGCCAAAGTCACGTTCTTTAGCGGATGTTCATGTTTCCCATCGAATAACATCCACTCATCAGATATTTTGTAGATTGCCAAAATACGCCGTGACAACGTACCCCCGGACAATTCAATCACGTTAGCGCCTATTCCATGGGAAGATATGGGTTCGGCACGAAGTGACGAGACCAAGCCGGTCGAACGGTCCAGTCTAAAAGATAGCGGCTCCCAAATTGCACCAGTAGTTAAATTTGAAAGAGCAATAACGCGGCCTGCGCTTTTCAACGAATCAACAATATTATTTATTGGCACGCGCAATCCTCGTCTCCGACAAAATCATTTCCAATCGATAAAACTGAGGTACCAATGACTCCAGCACTCCATCTGGGGTTTGCCTTTGCTGCTCTTTTAATTGCATAGGCATCTCCATATTTCGCTGCTTTCTCCAAAATAGTCGCCAGACTAGGGTCGCGATCAATCAGGTTGATGATAGGTCTCATAATGGATCTATACTCACCTTTTATCGCTTTACGAGCATAATAGGCGCCAGATACACTAGTGAACTTGCCGGGAATGGAACCTATTCGAGTGATGTACCCAATTCGCCCTACACCTGGCATCATATCTGCGTAAAGATCGCCCGCTTTATGAGCTGCACGGTATTCTGGCGAACACACATTCACTCCGCCCGAAATCCCCCATCCGTCGCGGATTGCCTTGCTCGGACTATAACCCAGAATGTTGATGCCGTCGCCAAATCCTGTTATGCCATCTACCCATCCTTGGGGAATCGTCGGCAAGTCCGCCGCACTTAGCAGTCCATATGGATCGCTATACATCAGAGGATTCGCATTTGCGTAAATATAACTATTTAAGCCACCAGCGAGTCCTATCGGGTCGCTTTGAACGTACCGTCCCGTTTGAGGATCGTAGTCACGGTAGTAGTTATAGTACCACCCGGTTTCACTATCCTCTGTTTGGCCGGAAAAGCGCAAGTTAGAAGCTATCGTAGGCTTCTGAGTGGTAGCGGCCGGAGTTGTGATCTGTGCCTTTCCAAAAGCATCGTAGTTTGCGGCCCATACAATATTTCCATTACGATCGCTGGCTTGGATAGGCGTTCCTAAGTGGTCATTATGGTAGTAGGCAACTACGTTTTGCTGATTACTATTTTTTGTTTTGATAAACAATATTTCGGTGTTGAATATAGCGTTGGGGCGCACGCCATACTCTGCGAAGATTGTTGCCGCGCTATCGGGCACACCATTGCTTCCGAACGTCTGGCTTGCTTCTGCTAACAGGCCTTCGTCCGCGTATAGATAATAGGTGCGCCTAGGCTGAGCCAGGATTTCCCCATTTTTTTCCCGAAACTGCTCTTTCCATAGCCTCCGTCCGGCCGGGTCATAACCGTATCGCGCGATCAGTTGGCCACTTCCATCAACAACCGCGGCTAGACGATGGGCGGTATCGTAAGCGTAATTGGTGATTTTTCCCGCAGGCTCGCTCATACGGACGAGATTTCCCGCGTCGTCATAATCATAAGTGGTCGCATTTATACCGGTTCCGCGTTGGCGCAGGCGGTCGTTGGCATCGTGGGTCCAAGCGCCGATCTCTCGACTATCGGAAGTACGATTCGCCAAGGCATCAAGCGTGAATGTCTCGGTATCCGCAACCAATATCCCGCCGCTATCCACAGTCGCGTTTGTTAGCCGATTCTCATCGTCATAGCTATAAGTGCTGACCTTGGTGACGCCGGTAGCCATATCGGTCCGCGCACTGGTCCTGAGCTCCTCTAATTTTCCATAACTGTAGGTTGTGTCGAGCAAAGCTTGCTGGCCCGGACCCTTTACCGTTAACGAAGTAAGGTTCAGCAGAGCATCGTAGGTTTTTTGCTGTATCGTGCCTCCTGGCAGGGTTACGCTGGCAGGAACATTCCATTTGTAATCAGTTATGCTGATGCTTCCCTCGCCGGGAATGGAAACGCTCTGGAGGCGTCCGTTACTGCCATAGCTATAGCCTATCTCTGTATTATCTGGCCAGGTTATTGTGCTTTTTTTACCGGAAGCATTGTATGAATAAGCATATCCCATAGAGAATCCGCCGGGATAAGTCACTGTCTCCGCAATTTTTCGAGCAGCTATATCATAGGTAATTGTCGCGCTGGTTTGAGCGTCCTTGACCTTATCAATCCACGCAAGCAACTCATTCTGTACGCCCCACGTGAAATTTACCGTCCGCTCAACAGTATTTTCCGAGCTATAGTAAGTTACCTGCGTCAAGCGATCAACGGCATCATAGGTGTAGACCTGCGCCGTGCCATTTGCATTGTTGCGAGCAGCGATATTTCCAGCGGCGTCGTATTGCGTGGTGATGATTTGACCGAGCGGAAAAATTTCTTTAATAATCCGGCCCAAGCGGTCATATTCGTATCGATGCGCATGATTATTCGCATCAAGCACCTCCAATAGATTGCCGCGCACATCATATTGCAGATGCGTTTTATTTCCGAGCATGTCAGTCATGCGATCAGGAAGCCCAACATAATTATAGGTAACGGAACTTGTCTTTCCGTAAGCATTAGTTTCTGCTTGCGCAAAACCACTCGCGCCGTATGCAATACTGTTTGTCAGGTCCATGATTCCCTGACCGGCGCGGGTAATCGACGTTGGCCGACCACGCTGGTCGAACCGATTGCGCTCGGTGAATGTTGGGTGCGTCACTTCAGTCGGCTCCCCCAAGCTCCCCAGTATGCCAAGTGCGCTTCCGTCGGCGACTTGGTAGCTGTATCCGGTGATGTTTCCTGCGGCATCGCGCCATTTGGATGGTCGTTGAAAATTATCATATTCAAACGTCGACCTACCGCCGTCGGCATCGACAAGCGACGTAGGTAGTCCCTGTTTGTCGTAATCCAGCGTCACCGCACCGATACGCGGACTGATTCCCTGTATCGCCTTATCCATCTGATTAAAAACGAGGCGCGTTTGATTACCGGCGAAATCACGTTGGTCAATCGTGTTGCCCACTTTATCATAGGCGAAAGCAAAAGTGCGTCCCATCGGATCCTTGAGCTTGAGCACCTGGCCTTTTGCATCGAATTCCAGCAGCGTTGCATTTCCGCGGGCATCGGTTCGACTTACTACATTGCCGACACGGTCGTAAGCGAAGCGGACTGTATTTGCCTCGGGATCCGTTATGGCGTTTACTGTTCCGCGCGAGTCGTAAGTGTAGGACGTCACCGCATCCCGTGTCACACTGCCGTTCGGTTCAGTTCGCCCTTTGCTAGTCGATCGTGTTGTCTGGCCGAGTGCATTCACCTCAAATAAAGTGATTCGCTCATTGGATGATCCTACCGCGTCCACCTGCTTGGACAAGTTGCCTTTCGCGTCATATTCGTACAGCGTTTTCACCCCGGTTTCATTGACTTCCTGGCTCAGGCCCAAGTTGAGCGCCGAAAAGGCATACTTCACCGCTGTGCCATCCTGGCGTGTGGATTCAACGACCTGATCAAACTCATTCTTCACAATGCGACTAGTAAATCCACGCGCATCGGTATGAATCTCGGCACGCGCGCCCGTGTCATAGCGTACCTCCTCATCAACGCGGCCATTCACGGTCCGCCGAACCAGCTGACCCGTACGATTGTGCGTGAACTCCTCAACACGCCGTCCTGCAGCAGTCTCCGGTCCGGTAATGCGGCTGGTGAACTGCTTGTTGACATCGTCGAACTCGAACAGATAGTCCGTGACACCGCCATCGGGCGCCGTTCGTTTCGCCACCGAATTACCGGCGTACGCAATCGTTTCAACGCGCCCTTCCTGGTCCGTAATGCTGGTCAAGTGATTGGCCACATCGTAGCCATAGCGCGTGGTATTGCCGCGCACGTCGATCACCGATGTCAGCCGGAACGCAGCGTCGTAGCCGTACTTGACGCTACGGGCGGGCAGGTCCAGTGGCATCCCCGCGATAGGATAGTCGCGCACCTCCGTGACCAGCGCGCCGTTGTAATGCAACGTGAACATGACGCGGCCATTGGCGTCGACGACGCCGCGCAAGATGCCTGCGGTATCACGCGCCATCCAGACCGTGTTGTCGTTACGATCGCCGTAAGCGACGACCTGCCCCTGGGTGTTGTAGTCGATCCAGTCGCCGCCTTTGTCCATCCAGCGAAAGCCCTTGGCAATCGCCACCGGCGTGAGCGTGATGCTGCCCGCCGCCAGACTGCTGTCGAGCGCTCCAGCTGCAGCTGCGGGCAGCCCGCGCACCGCACGCTTTTCGAGTGTCGTGCGGTTCGAGAAGGCGTACCGCCCATTGTCGCCCAAATACAGCTCGTTTTTCAAACGTACTGCTTCGACGTCGCGCACGGGAGACGACAAGGTCGCGGTGCCCCGGCACAGGCTGGCGTAATCGATGTTGACGATGCGCGGCGCAGGATAGTCGTTCCGGTCCTCGCCCATGACCTTGTTGAACGGTGCGATCCGCTGCGGCTCCATCGGGATGCCGATCGGCTTGTCGTCCACAATGGTCGTCCCTTTGGAAGGCTGCCAATCCTCGTCGACCCACACCCAGCAGCCCGCTTCCGAATCGCTTGGCGGCGAGTTGTTGGAAATAACGTTGCCGGACACACTGGTGCCCGCTGCGCTGGTGCCGGTGATACTGCCGGTCAGATTCGTCCAGCTTTGTGACAAGCTCTCCCAGTGAGAATTGAAGGTCCATTCCTTGCCACTCCAGCGGCGGCCCCAGCGCGCCGTACCGGCAGTGCTCATCACGCGCATATCGTCAACTTGCACATTCGGATAACCGTTGGGAACCGATACGTACAGTCCGGTCCGGGTCACGTCGGTCTGGGCGGATGCCCAGACCACGCTCAGGCCGCAGACTAGACCGAGCAGCAACTGGGCGCCGCGCCGATGCAAGCACCTGCCTGCTGGTGCGCGGGAATCGTTCAGGTCGTTTTTGTTCAACATTGTCGCCTTAATTATTTGCATGATTGCGGAGCGCCATTTCCGCCTTCGGGTACGAACTGACATTTTTTGCCTTTTTCCACCATTGACTGCCCGGTCCGCGATGGTGTTGCGGCAGAGCCGCCCCCCCCGCCACCGCTGTTCCAGTAATACGGGACCCCGGCGCCAGGGCTACCGGCTGGGCATGAACTATTGCTGGCGGAGATAAAGTTGGCACTCGTACTGCAGGTACTCTTGTTGCCGTTCG
>Ga0247729_10000540_pt1 | contig 15554 bp, 15 predicted proteins | sample UWRJL133311R2_FD_180958 | JGI IMG/M metagenome (GOLD analysis project Ga0247729, IMG submission 180958) | Plant litter microbial communities from Arlington Agricultural Research Station in Wisconsin, United States - UWRJ-L133-311R-2 | ecosystem: Environmental > Terrestrial > Plant litter >... | reverse complement strand
ATCTTCGCGCTGACGTTTCTCGCCGTAGCCCTTTTCGTGCCGTTCCAGCGGGGAGACGCTGCCGCGACGATGCGGCGCGAACTCACGATCTTCCGTCGTCCGCAGGTGTGGCTCGCCCTCGCCATCGGGTCGATCGGCTTCGGCGGGTTCTTCTCGGTCTACAGCTACATCGCTCCAGTCGTCACCCGGGTGACCCGGCTCGACGAGGGGTTCGTGCCCATCGCACTGGTGGCCGCCGGCATCGGCATGACCATCGGCAACCTGCTCGGTGGGCGCTTCGCCGACCACCACGTCATGAAGACGATCTTCGTCTGCTTCGGCATGTTCGCCGTAGCGTTGCTCGGCTTCGCACTGACGGCGCAGACGCCGGTCGGCCTGCTGGTGTTCTTCATGCTCACCTGTGGAGCTGGCTCGGCGCTGTCGCCCGCCATCCAGACCCGGCTCATGGATGTCGCCGGCGACAGCCAGTCGCTCGCCGCGGCGCTCAACCACTCGGCCCTGAATGTCGGTAACAGCCTCGGGGCGTTCATCGGGGGCGTCAGCATCGCGGCCGGCCTCGGCTACTTGTCGCCGACCTGGGCTGGCCTCGGCCTGTGCCTCGTCGGTGCGGTCATCGGCGTGTTCAGCCTGCTGCTGGGCCGCCGCGAGTCCCGCCGCGCGCTGCAGCTCGACTGACCTGCCGCTACCGACCTGCAGCCGCCGACCTGCAGCTACCGACCTGCCCCGGGTTTGTGCTTTTTTGCGGGTTAGATCGACTCCAAACCGCAGAAAAGCACAAACCCGGGGAACGGATGCCGGGCTAGAGCGGGCGGGGAAGGTCCGACTCGATGAGGATTCCGTCTTCGATCGCGCGCTTGCGCAGCGCGACCTTCGTGCCCACGTCGAAACCGGCGACGCGATACTTCTCGCGGATGCGCTTGAGGTAGCTCTTCGCGGTCTCCTCAGAGATGCTCAGGTGGAAGGCAACGGCCTTGACCGGCTCGCCACCGCCGTAGAGCGCCATCACGCGACGTTCCTGCGCGCTGAGCTTCGGGGATCCGCCGATGACACCGGCATTGAGCGCCAGGTCGAGCTCGGCTGAGATGAACGATTCGCCGACAGCCGCGGCACGGATCGCCTCGACGATCATCACCGCATCCTCGCTCTTGACCAGGTAGCCGAGTGCACCGGCGGCGAGGGCCTCGCGCACGACGTTGGGCTCGGAGTAGGTGCTCATGAGAACGACCTTCACCCCGGCCGTCTTGAGCGTCGAGATCTTCAGCGAGATCGGGATGTTGTCCTTGAGGTCGAGGTCGAGCAGCACGACGTCGACCGGGAAGCCGGGATCGGTGAGCAGCTCGGGCCAGCTTGCGACCGCCGTGACCAGGTTGATGTCGGGCGCCGCATTCCTGATCCATTCGGTCAGGGCACCGAGCAGCATCCTGTGGTCGTCGACGATGGCCAGACGGATGCGTTCTTCGGGGGGTGTCACGGTGGTCGAACCTCTCAATTCTTCGTTCGGGTCGTACGGGTAGTGCTGGGGTGAAGCTGTTCTTCGGGGATCTAGATCTCGGCCGGGTTGTCAACGAAACACTCGATCGTGACCCGAAGACTGGAGTTGTGGGTGGAGTCACTGTAGCGCCCCACTCGTCGTACGGCGTCCCACGTAGAGGGATCGACGCGGTTCCTCACCACGCCGGTCGTCGACATGAGGATCGGTACCGTGAGTTTACGACCAGCATCGGGATGGCGCTCCGTGGCAATCGGGCCGAGCTCGATCTGCACGGTGCGGCCCGCTGTTCCCTTTGCGGTATCGCTGACCAGCAACCAGGTCGCCGCGAGCAGTCCGTCGCGCTGGTTCGCGTCAAGAAGCCCGGCGAGCCCGCCCTTGTCGGTGACGGTGACCGAACGGCCGAGCATCTCGGACTCGGTGACCGCGTGGTACAGCCAGGTCTCCCGGCGTCCCTCGATCAGATGCAGGCGCAACTCGGTGGCCAGCGATGCGGCTATCGACGCCGTCTTGGGCCGAAGCGGAAGCGGTGTGCGCCCGGATGCGACCGAGTCGAGCAGGTCTTCGGCGGCGAGGTCGAGGCGGGCCAACTCTTCGGACGCCAGCATGCCCACTGCGAAACGCGGCGCGGAGACGGTGCTCTGGATGAGAACGCGGTCGAGTTCGATCTGCACCATGCGGCGGAATCCGCGGATGAGCATGACCCCGATGACCACGGGCAACACCGCGAACGCGAGCGACGTCAGCTGCGGTGCGATGTTGTCCACGTCGGGGCTGGTGTTCACCGCCATCGCGAGGGCGATCCCCAGGCCGGCGCAGCCGGAGGCGATGAGCAATTCGGTTGTTCCCCGCAGCGTGAGCACGAGCAGCAGGGACATCGCGGCGGCGAGTGACGCGGTGGCGTGCCGGCCGATATCGTGCAGCGGCCAGATGGCGACGAAGTCGAGCACGATGACCAGGGCGAGAGCCGCGAGGAATACGACGAACATCCAGTCGGGCAGGCTGTCGCCCACGGTGCGCGCGACGATGTAGGCGGTGACGAGAACCGCGATGAGCAGGATCCACGCCACGAGTTCGGGAACCGGGTTCGGGTAGATGTTCCATTGGCCGATGAACCAGCTGAAACCGTAGATCGCACGGATGCCGACCACGAGCGAAGCGCCGATGCCGATGAACGCGGTGCCGAGTGTGCCGCGACGGGGAGCCGGCTGGCGGTTCGGAAGAGCGAGCGGGGCGCGTTTGCCACTGACGAGGACGTCGAGGGTGTTGTCGTTACTGCGCATGAAGCTCATCGGGGCACCTCGAGGACGACTGTGGTTCCGGAACCGGGGGCGGAGAACAGGCGGGCGCTGCCGCCGACCTCTTTCAGGCGGCCGACGACGGATTCTTTGAAGCCGAGCCGCGCGGAGTCGACGTCGTCGAGCGTGAACCCGACGCCGGCATCCGTGATCATGGCGCGAACGGTGGTGGCGTCGTCGACGATCGTGACGTGCGCTTCGGTCACACCGGAGTGGCGGCGGACATTCTCGAGGCACTCGGCGAGGGCAAGAAGGAAGGCGTCGAGCACGTCGCTGGGAAGCAGCACCTGGCCGGTGCCGTGCCAGCTGACCTCGAGTCCCATACGCCCGAACCGCTGTTTGACCGATTCGAGGGTGGTACCGAGAACGGTCTCTTCGACCGGTTCGAGGTTGTACTGACCGCTCGACTGCGGGGTCGGGGTCGCCCCGAGCCGCAGCTGGCGCAGCAGCCTGGCGTCATCCGCGGCCTGCTGGCGCAGCGCCTCGGGTGCAACCCCGACGCCGGAATGGGCGAGCAGGGTGAGGGTGGCGAGAACCGTGTCGTGCAGAAGCCTGGCCGACTGGCGCCGCTGGGCTTCGAGCTCGCTCGCCTGGCGCTCGGCCCGGTGTGCGCGGCCGATGCTGGCGATGCGGCGGCCGGCGAGGGGCACACTCGCGGTGATCCAGATGCCGATGATCGAAGGCAGAAGCCAGCCGAGCATGAGCAGGGCGGCGGTCTGCAACGGCGACTGCCAGGTGGTGGTGGCGATGACAGTGACGGATGCCACGACGATGAACGTGAGCACGAGGCCGATAATCCGGCGCACGGTACTCGTGAGTACTACGGCGAGGGACCCGAGGGCACCGGCGCCCAGTTGCGAGATCGCGGAGAAAGAGGCCTGGGTGAGGCCGTCCTGGCTGGTTACCGCAACGGTGACCATGATGCCGGTTCCGCACACGATGGCGAGGGCGAGCCAGATCGGGCTGCGGCTGATCCCGATGCGGTAGAAGGTGAAACCGAGGATGAGATACAGCGGCACGACGAAGGCGTAGGTGACTGTCGGAACGGCCTGGGGGATACCGAGGCACAGCAGGGATACGACGGTAAAACTGAGTCCGTACAACCGTGCTGTTCGTTGCAGCAGTCGATCTCTCTCTTTGAGGATCTGGTCCATCGAGCTCCGCAGTCTTCTTGTAGTGCGCGTCGGGGTACAACACGACAATTAGATCGTGGCACACTCTGGCACACTTTGGCACCAGAAATGGGGGTGCCACTCCGGTCGATCTCGGGAGGGCCACCGCATACAGTCGAAGGTACAGAGGGGCATGCACCGAAAGGTGCGGCCAGCATAACCGGCGGTTTTGGTCCGGACTCGCGAGTTTCACTCGTTCGAGTCGGTGATCGAGGGGAATTCCGAACCGCCGTACCGGGGGGTAGCAGCGGCCGCAGGGAAACCTGTGGCCGCTGCCCCGTTAACGGCTGCCCCGCGTTATTCCGGGCGAATCCAGCCCTCGCGCACCGCGTGCTTCTTCAGCAGCAGCCGGGTGCCGAGGTCGACGCCGGCGCGTTTGAACTTCAGTCGCCCGCGTTTGAGATACGACTTGACCGTCTCATCCGTCGTTCCCATGATGATGCCGACCTCGCGGATCGTGCGACCCCCGGCGAACAGCACGAGGGCGCGCAGTTCTTGTTTGCCGATTCCGGCATCCGACACGCCCTGGCGCGCCGCGAGTTCGTGGGCGATGGACGCAGCAACGTATGACTTGCCGGCCGCGGCCGCCGTGATCGCATCGATGAGCACAGCGGCAGATTCGGTTTTCGGTACGAGTCCGAGAACTCCGGAACGCAGGGCCGCGCTCGCCGCGGCGAGGTCGGTGTGACCGCTGATCGCGACCACGGCGGTGCCGGCGGTGGCGAGCATGCGCAACCGGGTGGCGAGCGGAACGGTTTCGGGGGAGTGCAGGTCGAGCACGACGACATCGACCGGGAGCCCCGGGTGCGCGAGCAGGGTGTCCCAGCGCGACTCGGCGGCGACGACCTCGATGTTCGTGGCTGGGTCGGAAAGGCGGGCGGTGAGGCCATCGAGCACCAGACGGTGGCCATCGAGCAGGGCGACGCGGATCGGGCCCTGCGCACGCAGCCGATCGCTCATGATTCCCCGTTCCCCCGTGCGACGAGACCGCAGGCTGCGCCGCTCGTTAACGATAGGCGGCGAACCTGCGAACTCCTCACCCCAAAACGAGAGGTAACAGGTCGTTCTGGTCCGTCGCTGTTCAGGGCGCCAGAAGGCGGGCCAGGTGCGGCCCGACGGCGTCGTTCTCGATGAGGAAGCCGTCGTGGCCGAACGCGGATTCGATGACCACCGTCTCGTCGCCGTCGATGTTTCCCGGCACGTGACGGGCGATGAGGCGCTGGTTGTCGACCGGGAACAGCCGGTCGGAGTCGATGCCGAGCACGAGGGTGCGGGCGGTCACGGTCGCCAGGGCCGCGACGACACCGCCTCTCCCGCGGCCGACGTCGTGCGAGTTCATCGCCCCCACGAGGGTGATGTAGCTGTTGGCATCGAAGCGCCGGGTGAACTTGTTGCCGTGGAAATCGAGGTAGCTCTCGACGGCATATCGGCCGCCGCCGCCCAGCGGGCTGAGTCCGCTCTGCCAGCTGCGCTCGAACCTGTCGTTGAGCTCGTTGGGCGAGCGGTAGTTGAGCAGAGCCATCCGGCGGGCAAGCGCGAGGCCGCGATAGGGGCCGTCGCCTTCTCCTGCCTCGCCCTCGCCTGTCTCGTAGTAGTCGCCGTCGGCGAATGCCGGGTCCATGCGCACTGCCTCGGTCTGAACCGAGTTCAGCGCGATCTGGTCGGCGCTGGATACCGCGGGGGACGCGAGAATGGCGAGGCTCTCGACTCGCTCGGGGTGGGTGACTCCCCACTCGAGGGCCTGCATCCCGCCCATCGACCCGCCGATTATCGACTTCCAACGCCGGATGCCGAGGGAGTCGGAGAATGCGACCTGCGCGGCGACCTGGTCGCGGATGGTGATGTACGGAAACCGGGATCCCCACGGCGTGCCATCCGGGGCCGTCGACGCGGGCCCGGTCGATCCCTGGCACCCGCCGAGCATGTTCGGTGCGACGACGAAGAAGCGGTCGGTGTCGATGGGCTTGCCGGGGCCGACGTTGCCGTTCCACCAGCCGGCGGTCGGATGCCCCACTCCGGCCTCGCCGATGACGTGGCTGTCGCCGGTGAGGGCGTGCAGCACGAGTACGGCGTTGGAGGCGTCGGCGTCGAGCTCGCCCCAGGTCTCGTAGGCGATGCGGACCGCGGGCAGGGTGTCGCCCGCCTCCAGCCCGAGCGCGCCGATGCCGGTGAAGCGCCGGTCGCCTGGATGGTCCCCTTCGCGCCAGGCGCCGGTCACCGGTGGTTTTCCCACCACGGAGCGCGCGTTTGCCTCGGTGATGAACGCTGAGGGAACGGTGTCTTCGGGTGTCTGCCAGTCCATGAGTACGCCTATTCTGCCCGCTCGGCCCGACGCTCGCCCGAGTGTTACGCCCCCGTGCCCGAAACGACAGTGTGGCGGGGGAAAACTGCTGGCGGCGGGGAAAATAACTCCCGCCACTAACAACTTTCCCCCGCCACACGGCGCGGGGAGTGTTACGCCCGGGCGTCGGCCGCTGCCGCGGCACGCGCTGCGGCGAACCCGGCAGACAGGTCGGCCTTGATGTCGTCGATGTTCTCGATGCCGACCGAGAGGCGCACGAGACCCGGGGTGACCCCGGCGGTCAGCTGCTGCTCCGGGGAGAGCTGCGAGTGGGTCGTGGATGCCGGGTGGATGATCAGGCTGCGCACGTCGCCGATGTTCGCGACATGGCTGAACAGCTCGAGGCTGTCGACGAATGCGCGCCCCGCGTCGACGCCGCCCTTGAGCTCGAACGACAGCACACCACCCACACCCTTCGGCGCGTACTTGTTCGCTGCGGCGTACCACGGGCTCGAGGGAAGCCCCGAGTAGTTGACCGACGCGATGTCCTCGTGCTGGTCGAGCCACTCGGCGACATCCTGCGCGTTCTGCACGTGGCGTTCGATGCGCAGGCTCAGCGTCTCGATGCCCTGGATGAGATGGAACGCGCTGTCGGGCGAGATCGACGCACCGAGGTCACGCAGCAGCTGCACGCGCGCCTTGATGATGTAGGCGATCGGGTCGCCGACGGCGGCGGTATAGCTGGCACCGTGGTAGCTCGGGTCGGGTTCGGTGAGGCCGGGGAACTTCTCGACGTTCTTGCTCCACTCGAACGTGCCGCCGTCGACGATGACGCCGCCGATGACCACTCCATGGCCACCGAGGTACTTCGTCGCAGAGTGCACGACGATGTCCGCGCCGTGCTCGAACGGGCGGATGAGGTAGGGCGTGGCGATCGTGTTGTCGACGATGAGCGGCACGCCGTGCTCGTGGGCGACATCCGCGACGAGCGCGATATCGAGGATGTTGATCCGGGGGTTGCCGATGGTCTCGGCGAAGAACAGTTTGGTGTTGGGGCGGACCGCGGCCGCCCAGGCCTCAGCGTCGTCCTGGTCTTCGACGAACGTCGTCTCGATACCGAGCTTGGCGAGGGTGTACTTGAACAGGTTGTAGGTTCCGCCATAGATCGATGACGAAGACACGATGTGGTCACCGGCCTGCGCGATGTTGAGAACGGCATATGTCTCCGCGGCCTGGCCCGACGCAAGAAGCAGTGCTGCCGTCCCGCCTTCCAGTGCGGCGATGCGCTGCTCGACGACATCCTGGGTCGGGTTCTGGATGCGCGTGTAGATGTTGCCGAACTCGGCGAGGGCGAACAGGTTGGCCGCGTGCTGCGAGTTGTTGAACACGTAGGAGGTGGTCTTGTAGATGGGGGTCGCACGGGCGTTCGTGACCGGGTCGGGCTGGGCGCCGGCGTGTACCTGCTTGGTTTCAAACTTCCAGTCGCTCATGGTGGCGGCTCCTTCGGATCGGTGGGAACTCGGCGATGAGTTCGGCGGGAACGGGCGATGCCCGCTGGACTGCGAGCCTAGGGAGGCTGTCTGCAACCGACAAGGGAACGGACACGCGACGTAACTTAGCGGTTCCCAGCATCCGCACAGATCGCTTGGCGCGCCGGACTAGTCATGCGAGACTAGTCGTATGTCATCGATCCGGCTCTTCGTCCTCGGCTCTCTCGCCGAGCGTGGAGCCATGCACGGCCACGCCCTCAAACTGCTCGCCGAAGAGGAACACATCCACCTCTGGGCGGATGTCGCAGCCAGCGCCATCCACGGGGTAATCAAACGGCTTGCGGCCGAGGGCCTGATTGTCGAGATCCGCACCGAGCGCGAAGGTAATTACCCCGAGCGCTCCGTGTACTCGATCACTCCAGAGGGCCAGCGTGCCCTCGCCGTGATCCGGCAGGACGGGCTGGAGCAGATAGTGCTCAGGCCCGACCCGTTCGATCTCGCGCTCGCCAGGCTCGACCCCGACCGTCTCGACGAACTCGAGGGCGTCATCCGTGACCGCTATGAACGACTTGTCGCCCGCGCGGCATCCGAAGAGATCCACCTGACCACGATCGCCCACTACCTGACCCTGCTCGAACGCAAGGTCATGACCCATACCCTCGGACGCCTGCGCGGCGAGATCGCCTGGCACGAAGAACTCCTCGCTGAACTCCCCGCACTCATTTCTGACGAAAAGTCCCGGAAAGGACACTCCTCATGACCACCGTTCCGCAGACCGCGCCCGTTGTCGCGGTCACCCCACGGAGGGCCTGGCTGGCTCTTTCCGTGTTGCTCGCCGGCGCCTTCATGGCCTTGCTCGACACCACCATCGTCAACGTCGCACTTCCGTCGATCGAGACGAGCCTCAAGGGCGGAGAGGCCACACTCTCGTGGATCATCTCCGGCTACGCCCTCGCGTTCGGCCTCGTGCTCATCCCGGCCGGCCGCTTCGGCGACCGCTTCGGCCACAAGTGGGTGTTCTTCACCGGCCTGGCGCTCTTCACGATTGCGAGCCTGTTCTGCGGCCTCGCCACTGACGCGCTGCACCTGATCATCGCCCGCGTCGTGCAGGGCATCGGTGGTGGCCTGTTCTTCCCCGCGGTGACCGCGTTCATCCAGCTGATGTTCCCGCCCATGAAGCGTGGCAAGGCGTTCGCGATCATGGGAGCCGTCATCGGCATCTCGTCCGCGCTCGGCCCGGTTGCGGGTGGACTCATCATCGAGGCGCTCGGCGAAGACGAGGGCTGGCGGTGGATCTTCACGATCAACCTTCCGATCGGTGTACTCGCGCTCATCGCTGCCGCGATCCTGCTTCCGAAGGGCTCAGAGGGCAAGCGTCTGTCGACGGATGTCGTCGGCCTGCTCCTCGTGAGCGCGTCGCTCATCGCGATCCTCGTGCCGCTCATCCAGGGCCAGGACCAGGGCTGGCCAGTGTGGACCTACGTCTCGCTCGCCGGCGGAGTGATCCTTCTCGTGTTGTTCGCCCTCTGGGAGCGTCGCCTTGCGGCGCGCGGTGTCGAGCCGCTCGTGCCACCGCACCTGTTCTCGCACGCTGCGTTCACCGGCGGGACGATCCTCGCGCTCGTCTATTTCGCGGCGTTCACCAGCATCTTCTTCACGATCTCGATCCTCTGGCAGTCCGGTCTCGGCCACACCGCCCTCGAGTCCGGTCTCGTGTCGATCCCATTCGCAATCGGCAGCATCTTCGGTGCGTCGCAGAGCGACCGCCTCGCTGCGCGGTTCGGTCGCGGTGTCCTGGTGATCGGCGTCGGCCTGGTCACCGTCGGGCTCGCGGCGGCCTGGCTCGTGCTGCTGCTCGTTCCGGCATCCGACCTGACCAACTGGGACCTGCTCGGGCCGTTGCTCGTCGCCGGTATCGGTAGTGGATTCTTCATCGCACCGAACGCCCGCTTCATCGTCGCGACCGTCGACCGCACCGAGGCCGGGGCAGCGAGCGGTGTGATCGGCACCATGCAGCGCATCGGTAGCGCGATCGGTATCGCCGTCATCGGAAGCGTGCTGTTCGGAGGTATCGACGCGTATGGCATCGAGAGCGCAGCGGATGTGCCGCTCGCGTTCGCGAGTGCGGCGACCATCGCGATGGGCGTCAGCGTCTGCTTCTCCATCGTCGCCTTCCTGCTGGTCTTCTCGCTTCCGAAGAAGGTCTCGCTGCACTAGCAAGCGGGCGCTTCTCGAACGGCCGGCCCTCCTGGAGGGTCGGCCGTTCGGCATTGTGAGCGGAAAAAGGGGTCGGGAAATCACGATACTTTTGACCCATGACCTCACGACGCGTAGTAGTAACCGGTGCCAGCTCGGGAATCGGTGCAGCCACCGCCCGCCTCTTCAGCGAACGAGGCTGGGACGTCGTGGGAGTCGCCCGTCGTGCCGACCGGCTGGAGGCCCTCGCCGCCGAGACCGGCATCGATACCTTCGTCGCCGACCTCACCGTGCAGGCCGACGTCGACGCCCTGCGTGACTTCGTCGCCGGGCTCGGCCCGGTTCACGCACTCGTCAACAACGCCGGGGGAGCCTTCGGGCTCGACTCGGTCGAGAACAGCGACGCTGACGACTGGATCCGGATGTACGACGTCAACGTCGTCGCGGTCAAGCGGGTGACGAGCGCGCTGCTCCCGCTCCTGCGCGCCGGGATCGTCGAGGGCAGGTCAGCGGACATCCTCACGATCACGTCGATCGCGGGCCACGTCGCCTACGAGGGTGGTGGCGGGTACAACGCCGCGAAGTTCGCGGCCCATGCCCTCATGGCGGTTCTGCGCCTCGAACTCGCCGGCGAGCCGATCCGTGTCATCGAGGTGGCTCCGGGAATGGTCAAGACCGAAGAGTTCTCGCTCGTGCGCTTCGGCGGCGACCAGGACCGCGCCGACTCGGTCTACGACAACGTGCCCGACCCGCTCTCTGCGGAGGACATCGCCGAGACGATCGTGCACGCGATCGAGCTGCCCGCGCACGTCAACCTCGACCTCGTCACCATCAAGCCGGTGGCCCAGGCAGCCCCGCACAAGGTGATCCGCGGGGAACTCACGCCCAAGTCTTAGGCGTCGATGAACGCGAGCTTCGGCACGAGGAACAACAACACTGCCGCAACGAGCGCCCCGCCGCTGCAGATCGCAAAGACGGTGAGATAGCCGGCGAGGCTCGATGCCGTGCTTCCCGCCGCCTGGAGCACACCGGCAGCCAGGACCACCGCGAAGATCCCCGACGCGAAAGACCCACCGATGGTCTTCGTGGTGTTCGTGAGCGCCGTCGCGATGCCGGTCTGCCCTCGCGGAGCGGCCGCCGCTGCAGCCGACGGCAACGCGCCGACCAGGGCACCGCATCCGAGACCGGCGACGATCATGTTGGTGAACACCTGCGGGGTCGTGTCGTGGAATGGCAGGAACAGCGCATACCCGATCGCGACGGCGAAGGATGCGACGATCAGCGCGATCCGCGGGCTCGCCACACGCGACAGCAGCGGAAACAGCACCGCCCCGACGATGAGTGAGACCAGGTAGACGCCGATCAGGTAGGAGCGGTTCTCGGAATCGAGGCCAAGACCGTAGCCGGTGATCGCCGGGTCGGTTCCGGCGAACGTCGACAGGGGAGCCTGGGCCCCGAGCAGGCTGATCCCGATGAGAGCAGCGGTGAGCTGTACCGGCCACATGTTCGGCTGGCGGAGCACCCTCAGGTCGATAGCCGGGTCGTTCTGTCCCAGCTCGAACCTCGCCCAGGGAACCAGTAGCGCGATCCCCGCGACCATCACGACATAGACCCACCAGGTGCCCGGCCCGTTGATGCGCAGGAAGGTGAGGCCGGAGGTGATCAGCAACAGCGACACGCTGAGTAGCGTGAAACCGACGATGTCGAGCGTGCGGCCGGGAAGTGGTTCCGACTCGGGAACCCCGAACAGGATGGCGAAGAAGACCAGGGTTACCGCGATCGCCGGGATCATCAGCGTGAGTGCGATGTCGCCGTCGAAGGCCCGGAACAACCGGCCGGCACCGAGCGCGCCGATGATCGCGCCCGCCTCGAGGGCTACGACGAGCAACGCCGCGGCACGGCGGGTGGTCGACGCGGCGACCCCGGTGCGCCGACCGCGGTCGAAAATCAGGGCGACCTCGAGCGGCAACCAGACGACGTAGAACCCCTGCAGCGCCCACGCGATGAGAAAGCTGGTGAAGTCGCCGGTGAACGCCAGCCACCAGGATGCTCCCGCGGTGAACACCGTCGAGACGAGCAGTATGCGCTTGTGACCGTACATGTCGCCGAGTTTGGCGAGGATCGGCACGACCAGCGCGGAGAGCAGCAGTTGCGCCGCTTCGAACCAGTTGAAATCGGCGTCACGGATGCCGAGGTGGATCACGAGATCGGAGATCAGGGGCACGTAGTAGCCCTGGATGATGCCGCTGACCAACTCGACGAGGAACAGGAACCCGATGAGGCCGACGGTGACCGAGCCCGCCCGGCCTCGAGGGCGTGATTGCGACGAGATCAGTGTCATGAACGGATGCTACCGGCAGCTCTGGAACATGATGGTAATAACCGCGCGATAGCGTAAGGGGATGACTTTCTCTCTCGACGACAGCGGCACCACGGAACTTCCCAGCGAAGAACGCGAGGTCCTGGGTTGGCTGGAGTTCGGGGACGCCAGCCGCGACCTAGCCCACGAGGTGGCGAACAGCGGGTTCGTTCCGGATGTCGTCGTCGCGATCGCACGCGGGGGACTCCTGCTGGCGGGCAGTATCTCCTACGCCCTCGGTGTGAAGAGCTGCGGCGCTCTCAATGTCGAGTTCTATACCGGCATCGGTGAACGGCTTCCTGACCCGATCGTGCTTCCGCCCCTGCTCGACGAACGCGAGCTCGCCGGCAAAAAGGTCCTTCTCGTCGACGACGTGTCCGACTCCGGTCGCACGCTGAACCTCGCGCAGAAGCTGCTCAGCGTCGAGGGTGCCGAAGTGCGCACCGTTGTGCTGTACACGAAACCGGGGACCGTGCACGAACCGCACTACACCTGGCGTCGCACGCCGCAGTGGATCACCTTCCCGTGGTCTGCGCTCCCGCCGGTTACCGTAGACGCATGAGCATTCATCTGGTGGGCGGCGGCTGGGCAGACGACTACGACGGCGAGGTGTACCGCGAGTTCATCGCCGAGGCTGCGGTCCGCGCCGCCGCCAGCGGTCGTGAACTGCCCCGGATCGGCGTTGTCCTCGTACGCGAAGACGCCGACACCGCAAGCGCCCGCACCGACGCCTACCGCGACCAGTTGCTTCGTGCAGCACCCTGCGAACCGGTCATCACGGCCATCGTCGAGGGTGAGTTGCTCACGTCGACCGCGCTCTCCGGCATCGACGGGCTGCTCATCGGTGGCGGCCTGACCCCCGCCTACCTCGACGCCGTGGTTCCGATCATCGACGAGATCCGCCTGCTGGTGCGCGACGGCCTTCCGTACCTCGGATTCTCGGCTGGAGCGATGATCGCCTCCGATGCCGCGATCATCGGGGGATGGAAGATCGGGGAGATCCCGGTCTGCAACGAAGACGCCGGCGAGAACCTCGATGACGTGACCGTGGTCGAAGGCCTCGGGCTCATCGACCTTGCCGTCGACGTGCACGCCGCCCAGTGGGGCACCCTGAGCCGCCTGGTCGCGTCGACCGAAGCCGGCCTGCTCGACGGCGGCGTAGCGATCGACGAATTCACGGTGCTTATCGTCGGCGACGACTCACTGAGAGTTGTCGGTGACGGAAGCGTCTGGCTCGTCAACCAGCATGACGACGGCGTGCTGGTCAGTACTCTCGGGGAATGAGAGTACGGCCGCTCGCAGAACTCATCGACCCCGGCTGGGCTGATGTGCTCGCCCCGGTCGAGCCGCGCATCCACGCGATGGGCGACTTCCTGCGAGACGAGGTGGCCGCCGGTCGTCCGTACCTGCCTGCCGGTGATCACGTGCTGCGCGCATTCGGGTATCCGTTAGACCGGGTTCGCGTGCTCATCGTCGGGCAGGACCCGTATCCCACCCCCGGTCATCCGATCGGCCTCTCGTTCGCCGTCGACCCGCACGTTCGCCCGGTGCCGCGCAGCCTCTCCAACATCTATCGCGAACTCGCATCCGACCTCGATGTGCCGACGCCGGCCCACGGCGACCTGACCTCCTGGGCTGAGAACGGCGTCATGCTGCTCAACCGCGTGCTGACGGTGCAGGCCGGGGTTGCCGGGTCGCACCGCCGCAAGGGCTGGGAAGAAGTCACCGAGCTCGCCATCCGCGCCCTCGTGGCCCGGGATGCGCCTCTCGTCGCGATCCTGTGGGGTCGCGACGCGGCGACGCTCAAGCCCCTGCTCGGCGAGGTGCCGGTGATCGAGTCGGCGCATCCGAGCCCCCTGTCGGCGTCGCGGGGGTTCTTCGGCTCCCGTCCGTTCAGCCGGGCCAACGCCCTGCTCGTCGACCAGGGCGCCCCGCCCGTCGACTGGGCTCTTCCCGCACAGTCGTAGTTACTCTCCTTTCGGCATCGCACTCTCACTTACACTCGAAACGTGCTTGAAGAGGAATACCAGCCGCGCCGCCAGTTGCCGCCGCACCTGCGCCCCGCGCCCGCCCCGGAGCCGGGCTTCTCGTACGTGATTCGCGCCGCTGAGCCGGCCGACCTGCCGAACATCCGCGAGATCTACAACCACTACGTGATGAATTCCACGGTGACCTTCGACGAGAAGGCCATGACTCTCGCCGAACTGCGGCGCAAGTTCGCCAAGGCGATGAAGCTCAATATGCCGTACATCGTCGCCGAGAGCCCGAGCGGGCAGATCCTCGGCTACGCCTACGTGTACCCGTGGAAAGAAAAAGCGGCGTACCGCTTCACCGTCGAGAACTCGATCTACCTCGGCCCGGCCTCGACCGGCCGCGGCCTCGGCAAAGCGTTGATGCAAGAGCTTCTCGACCGCTCTAAAGCCGCGGGCATCAAAGAGATCATCGCCGTGATCGCTGACAAGGGTGCGGATGCGTCGATCCAGATGCACAAGAACTTCGGGTTCAAAGAGATCGGCCGCATGGGCAAGGTCGGCTTCAAGTTCGGCCGCTGGCTCGGCACGGTGCTGATGCAGAAAAGCCTGAAGTAGCCGGCGGGCACCAGGCTCAGTGCTTGCCGCCGAGCTCGAGCATCGTCACGCCGGCGACCACGAGCGCCATTCCGCCCAGTTGCAGCAGCGTGAGGCTCTCGTGGAAGACGACCCAGCTGACGATCGCGACGAGCACGACCCCGATCCCCGCCCAGATCGCATAGGCGATTCCGAGCGGAACACCACGACCGAGTGAGAGCGACAGCATCGAGAACGCCAGCGCGTAGCCGCCGACCACGACGATGTACGCCCACCACTGGGCTTTGTCGCCCGTGGTCAGTTTGAGGAAGCTCGTGGCGATGACCTCGCCGACAATGGCGATTCCGAGAAAGAGATAGCCCATCCGGTACTCCTTGGTCGTGGGGGTGGATCGGCGGACGTTACGCCGCCACCCCGCAACGCTACAGTCGAGGAGTGACCGAAGCACCCCGCACCCGGCCCGAGCCGCATACAGTTCTGCGCTCGTTCGCCGGCACGATCCATGCGAACCCGGATGCCGTCTTTGCCGCTCTGGCGGCCCGTGTCCAGACCGGTGAGGGCCTGTACACCGCGGACGCCGCAGACCGGGTGATCGTCGTGCAGGGCGGGTGGTGGTACCGCGCCGAGTACGCGGTGCTCCAGGTCGACGAGGGTTCCCGCATCGAGTTCGAGCTGCTCAACGTTGCTCCGACGATGCATCGG
>Ga0247729_10000539_pt1 | contig 15558 bp, 9 predicted proteins | sample UWRJL133311R2_FD_180958 | JGI IMG/M metagenome (GOLD analysis project Ga0247729, IMG submission 180958) | Plant litter microbial communities from Arlington Agricultural Research Station in Wisconsin, United States - UWRJ-L133-311R-2 | ecosystem: Environmental > Terrestrial > Plant litter >... | reverse complement strand
AGGGTGAAGAGCTGCCGGATCTGCGGGCTCTCGCCCAGAATGGCCTGCTGTGGGTCGTATTTCTGCCCGATCTGCTCCCGCAGGCGCCGGTTTTCGCGGCGCAGATTCAGCTGCTGATGCACGTTGCCGACGGCATTCCAGAGCCGGTCGGCGGTTTCCTCATCTTTCACGAGGTAGTCGTAGGCACCCTGGCGCAGCAGGGCAATGGCCGTACGCACATCTTCCTGCCCCGAAATAACGATGACGGCCACTTCCGGCAGCTTCTCCTTGATCTGGCGCAGCACCGTGTCGCCCTTGCCGTCGGGCAGCGAGTAATCGAGAGTAATAAGGTCGGGTTTGTCGGCCAGGTTTTCCAGGCAGGCCTTGGCTGTGGTAAAGCGGCGGACTACGTAATCGGGGTTTTGGGCCAGGCGATATTCGAGCAATTCGCCGTACCAGGCATTGTCTTCGACGATGAAAATGTTGACTACAGTAGAGTTAGGCATAAGCGGAGCGGGTTGGCCCGAGAAGAGCGGAGGGGGCAGATATTTCTCAGAGTGAGAAAGAGCTAGCCGAATCGAATCAGTCGGTTTTTCTCGGGGGAGAGGTGAGCGGGTGGGTGCGTAGAAATGCCTCAGAAATGCGAGTATAGGCGTAAAAACGGGGTTTCCCAAAAATTCTCGAATTGAGAATCAGAATCTCCCAACGGGAAAGTATTGCGATAAATTAATGTAAATAATTGTCTGATTTATAGATAATTGAAAATTGCCTGGGGGTCTGGCCGCCGGCTTGCCAAGCGGAGCGTACTCGGCCCGTTGGTAGGGCTGTTTCACACACACTCTCCATGCAACAATCTTTACGCTTCTCCACTCGTCTCCTTAGCGCCTGCCTGGCCACCCTACTGGCAGGGCACGCCGCCACCGCCCAAAGCGGTACCACGGCCTACTACTCCACATTCGACGCTCCGACTGCGCCCGGTAGCTATGCGGTTGGCTCTGCTAACAACGGCCTGTGCTTGGGCTGCGGCGTGGTGAACCCAGAGCGCGCCGCCGACTCGAACCTGGAAAACTATGCCACCATCCAGAACACGCTGGGCGTACTCGGTGGTGGTGTATCGTTGCGCTTAGGCCTGTCTGGCGTAGCGCAGACCAACTACCGCGCCGGTGTGGTTATCAGCACCGGCAGCCTGCTCAACGTAGGTGCCCTGGCCTCGCTGACCCTACGCACATACCTGAACGGCACTTTGCAGCAGGAAGTGCACGGTAACGACGCCATCGTCAGCTCCCGCCTGCTTTCCGACACCCGCTACGGCATCGAGTTCATGTCGGGCACGGCCTTCGACAAGGTGGAAATTTCCGTCGGCGGCCTGCTCAACGCCGTCAACACCGTGCGCGTGCTGTATGCCTACGGCGTGCCGGCCGCGGAGCAGAACATGATTGCCTTCGGCTACCTGTCGCGTAGTGACATGCCCACTGCCGCCGACTACTCGGTGACGACGGGCGCAAACGGTCCGGTGGTTTCCGTATGCGTGGGTACCGGCGTAGTGAATCCGGAAAATACTGTCGATGCGGACCTGAACAACTACGCGACCCTGAACACGGTGGCCGGCGTGAATGCCTGCACTACCGCGCTGAAGGTGAAGCTGGAGGGCCTGGCCCCCGCCGGCTACCAGGCGGGCTTCGTGGTCGGCAACAGCAGCGTGATTGATCTGAACGTGCTCGACGGCCTGCAGCTCACCACCTACCTGGGTGGCACCAAGCAGGAAAGCCGCCGCGGTGCCGACCTGCTCACCCTCACTTTGCTGCCCGACAGCCGCTACTACGTGAGCTTCAAGTCGAGCATGCCGTTTGACCAGGTAGAGCTGAAGCAAGGTGCCCTGGCGAATGTACTCAACACGCTGCGGGTATACTACGGCTTCGGCATCGAGCCCCGCGCCTTCCGCGACGTCACTCCAGTACTATCCAACTTCGCCAATCCGCAGCGCGGCACCGAGTACAAGGAAGGTGCCGCCGGCCTGCTCTGCGTGGGCTGCAGCTCGTATAATACCGCGCAGGCCGCCGACAACGTCTTCACACCCGGCAACTACGCCGGCGTACAATTTCCCGTGCTGGCGCTGGGCACCTACAAGCTCAAGCTGCGGCTGAATGGCGCTGGCAAAGCTGGCAACCGGGCGGGCGTGGTACTGCGCACCAATAATGGCCTGCTCAACACTACTTTGCTCCAGAATATCCGCCTCACCACCTACTCGGGCCTGAATGGCACTCAACAGGTAGAAACGGCTACGGGCAGCGGCCTGCTAGACCTGGGCCTGATCAACGACAACCGCCGCGAGGTGGCTTTCCTGACCAAGCAGGACTTCGATTGGGTTGAAGTGGAAATTAGCGGCGGCGTGGGCCTGTTCTCGGACGCCCGGATTTATTATGCCTTCGCCGAAGATCCGAACCCCGCCTTCCCGGCCCTGGTAACGCCGCCTTTCATCATCACGCCTCCTACGTTCACGCCGTCAAAATCCGTCAGTGCTGCGGGCTTCGAAGGCGCTACCTCGCTGGATATCTTCCCCAACCCTGCTAGCGGCAGCCAGAAAGTGCAAATCAACCTGGCCCAGCTACCTACCGCCGGCTCAAGCGTGCAGATGTACAGCATGAAGGGCCAGTTGGTTCGCAACGTGGCCGCAACGGAGCGCACCGTAGTGCTGCCCGTAACCAACCTGGGGGCTGGTCTGTACTACGTGCTGCTGGTTGATGCCAAAGGTCAGCGCGTTGCCCGCCAGCAACTGATGGTAGCCGAGCGCTAAACCTGCCAGAGCTTGCTTATACTTAGCCAAGGCCTCATTGCCACCGGGTGATGAGGCCTTTGCTTTGAAAAAAAGCTCGTGCTACCAACTTGCCCCTTCGGTCGAAACGCCTTGGAGTAGTCATAGAACAGCGCTTCTGTCCCAAAGTGGGAAATAGTAGGCTGACCGGCTATAATCCCGGGTTTTCGGAAAAATTCAACCCAGGAATAATCGGCAATCCGTGAAAAAGGCCTTTTCTGCGCTGTGAAGGTAGTTTATTGGGAATTCCCAAATCAGGAATAGAAATCTCCCAGGGAGATAATATTTAATTAGTAATATGTAAATAAATGATTGTATTTCAGTGGTTTATGTAGTGGTACGGCTGCTGGATAGGGGATTGTATTGCAGCAGGTAATCAGCGCTAGGATGCTGCTTAATCCTTGCCCCATGAACCTGCCCTACCTCCACGCCTTCTTTGCTTCCGTCCTGACGCTGTTGAGTCTCCAGTTGGCTCACGCTACCAGTGCTCCAATTTATTCCAACACGGGAGTTTCTGGCTCAGCCAAAGTAGTCCAGAGCTGCGTAACGGACATCTTTGGCACTACCTGCTATGGCTCCGTCGTCAACCCCGAGCTGGCTACCGATGCCAGCCTGGAAACGGCCGCCACCATCCGGGCGCCATTTTCGCTAGGTGCCAACAGCATTGGGCTGCGTATGAATCTGGCCCAACAGTCGCCGGCTACCTACCGCGCGGGCGTGGTGGTGCAGCGGCGCGGCGCGGCCCTCAATCTGCTCAACCTGAACCTGCTGGGCGCCATCAAGATCCGCACTTACCTGAAGTCTAACCCGGACGTAGTGCAGGACGAGATGCCGGTCAGCGCCGAGCTGGCCGGCGTAGTGCTGGGCGGCAACGGCGACAAGACCCGTCTGGAGTTCATCACCAAAAAGCCCTTCGACCAGATTGAAGTTGTGACGGGCGCGCTGCTGAGCCTGGGCTATCAGCTGGACGTATTCTACGCCTACGCCATCGACGCCAACCTGGTAACGACGGCTACCGGCGTAGTGTCGCGCACCGCCGCTCCTGCCAACGGCACCGACTACAGCACTTCCGTAATCGCCAACGGTGTTACGGTGTGCGTCAATAACGAGGTAGACCACCCCGAGTGGGCCGCCGACCAGTCTTTGACCAACCACGCCACGTTTGGTACGCTAGCCAACATCAGCTGCCCGACCACGCTACGCACGAAGCTGGAAGCCCCGGCCCGGGCCGGCTATTACGCCGGGTTCGTGGTGGGCGGCCAAAGCCTGCTCGACGTTAGCGCGCTGTCGGCCCTGAAGATTACCACCTACAAGAATGGGGTGGCGCAGGAATCGGCCACGGGCAGCCAGCTGCTGCGCCTGACACTGCTGCCCGATGGCCAGCAACAGATCAGCTTCGCCACTACCAAGGAATTCGACACGGTCGAGCTGACCCGCACCAGCCTGCTGAGCCTGCTCGACAACCTGAGCGTGTTCTACGGCTTCGGCCTGGAGCCCCGGGTATTTGCCGACGAAACGCCGGTACTGTCCAATTTCGCGGCTACTGCCGGCAAGTTCGACGTGTATTCCAACGGCCTGCTGTGCCTGCTGTGCGCCAACGTCGAAAACCCCGAGAAGGCTGCTGACAACAACACCAGTTCCACCGGCGACTACGCCGAAATGCGCACCGGGCTGGCCGGGGCCATTACTTCCTCGGCTTTGCGGCTGAGTCTGAATGGCCCGGGCCTGGCCGGCAACACGGCCGGCGTAGTTTTGAACCAGGGCGGCGGGCTGTTAAATACCCAGCTGCTCGGCGGCATCCGCATCAAAACCTACGGCGGCCCCAATGGCGACCAGCTGCTGGAAACCGCCAGCGGTGCCAACCTCATCAGCCAGGGCCTGCTGGCCGACGGCCGGGTAGAGCTGAGCTTCCTCACCACGCAGCCCTTCAGCCGCGTCGAGCTGGAAGTCGATAATACGCTGAGCGCACTGGACCGCACCCGCGTGTACTACGCCTTCGCCGAGGACCGCCCCACCGGCTTTCCTACCAGTATCACGGCTCCTACCCCCTTGCCCGTCGAGCTGATCAGCTTCCAAGCCAAAGCCGCCGGCACGACTGTCGGCCTGACCTGGAAAACGGCTGCCGAAAAGAACAACCGCCACTTCGTAGTGGAGCGGGCCGCGGGTTCCGACCTGGCTTTCCGGGCCATTGGCACCGTCACGGGAGCCGGCTCGAGCACGCAGGGTCACACGTACCAGTTGCAGGATGCCGAAGCTGGTGCGCAAGGTGTGAGCGTGCTTTACTACCGCCTGCGGCAAGTGGACCTGGACGGCAAGGAAAGCCTGTCGCCGACGGTAGCAGTGAGCCTAAAAGCCCAGGTGCTGGCCGACATGGAAGTGTATCCCAACCCTGCCAACGGCTCCGAGCCGGTGCAGGTGCGGCTGCCGCTGGAGCCGGCACTGGGCTCTACGGTGCAGGTATATGGAGCCCGCGGGGAGCAGGTCCGCAGTGTGCCCGCTACCGCCCAGGCCCTAACCTTGCCAACGGTGGGCCTCCGCCCGGGCCTCTACCAGCTGGTACTGACGGATGCCGCCGGCCGCCGAATTGCTACGCAGCGGCTGGCCGTAGCTATCCGGTAGCGCGGCCCAAAGATTTAAAAGAACAGAGTGCAGTAGATGAAAAAAGCCCCGTCATTTTGGCGGGGTTTTTTTGTGGCCCATAAGCAGTAAGAAAGCCCTTAGAGCAGTCGACAGGCGCGTGAAGGCTGAAATTTGGCTGATTCTGAGGTGCGCTGCTGGTACGCCAACCACGGAATAGCGCAATATTCGATAGCAAAGGTGTTGTGGCGCGCAGGAGCAGGGGAGGAGTGGCTTCTGATCCGAGTGCTGGCACAATTTGCAGTTCCAGCTAGCCTGGGAAAATGCTGGCCGGCTGCGCAGAGTACAGTCGAGACTAGTAGCGCTATCATGCTAATGATGCTGGATACTCTTTGGCAGCTAGCAAGATATAGAAGCCTTGCACACCTGGGTAAAATGCCTTGGATACCTAAAAGCCAATTGTGATAAAAGAGCGTTATAACAGTTCACACTGGTCTGGGGCAAGGATTATGCGGGCACGGCAAAAGTTATGAGGCAGCATGATGAAAATCAAAAATTGTATAAATACTATAATGAAAGGTGGTTTATGTCAACTATTATTTCAATATTGCTGGCATGCTACGCTTCGTTAGAAATGATGTGCAATGGTAATATTCCGGTAACCTGCTTCTCTCGCCAGTCAGTCATCTTTGCGGCTGGGTTTGGCTTCCGCTCCGAGTAATTTTTTGCCTAACCTTTTTTCTTTCACCCCATTGCACATCGTATGAAGCGTAACCTTTACCGAGTACTAAGCTTTTGCCTGCTCAGCACGCTGGCCGTATCCTGCGCCAAAGATGAAACCGTTAAACCGGGCATAGAGGCCGTTTCGCAGTCCGCCGATGCTACCGCCACGCGCGACAGCAACATTGCAATGGGGAATCCCAGCGGGGCCACTACCAACGCAAGCAACTACACCAATTACCTACTCACCAAGACCCAGTACAGCATGTCGTATCACCGCGACAAGGGCAAGCCCAACTGGGTGAGCTGGCACCTGAGCAGCGCCTGGGTGGGCAGCACGTCCCGCCAGGATAACTTCTCCGCCGATGCCACGCTGCCCTCCGGCTGGTTCCAGGCCTCCAACAGCAGCTACACCGGTTCCGGCTTCGACCGGGGCCACAACTGCCCCTCCGCCGACCGTACCGGCTCGGTAGCCGACAACTCGGCTACCTTCAAGATGACCAACATGATGCCGCAGGCGGCCAACAACAACCAGCGCGGCTGGGCCAGCCTCGAAAACTACTGCCGTACCCTCATTGATGCCGGCAATGAACTGTACATCATCTGCGGCAGCTATGGCAGCGGTGGAACGGGCGTCAACGGCTACGCTACCACCATTGCCGGCGGCAAAATCACGGTGCCCAGCAACTGCTGGAAAGTAGTGGTTGTGCTGCCCAATGGCTCCGGCGACGTGGGCCGGGTAACCACCTCCACCCGCGTTATTGCCATCAACATGCCCAACACCCAGACCGTGGGCACCAACTGGGCCACGTATCGCACCTCGGTCGACGCCATTGAGCAGGCCACGGGCTACAACCTGCTGTCGGCCGTTTCGACGTCGATTCAGAGCGCCATCGAGTCGCGCGTAGATACCGGCGCTACCAACTAGAGCCCCTGCTTTAACGCTGATTCCTAGTCCGGATGCCCCGGCTGCTTTGCGGCGGCCGGGGCATTTTTGACGCCGTTGCCCCGCCCGCGCATTAATCAGGTATTATATAGAAATAATAGTGCATCTATTGCCGCACAATCGTATATTTAGAAGTGAGTGAACCCCGTACAAAGTGAGCAATGATAGGAAAGCCGCGCTGCAACGCGGCTTTCTGCGTTTTGGATCGGTGGGTAGTAACCGCTACACCCTTAACGGTTTCATAATTTGGCGGTAATGGCGGGCTAATCTGCCCGGGGCAAATTTGTAGCACTACGTTCCGAGGCCGCGCCGGACCGGCGTAGCCCCGCTGCCGATGGATCTGCTTTCCAACTCCAATCTTCCTTTTCCCGCCTTCCTGGGGCCTCGCTCCCGTGAGCTGCTGCGGCCCGTGTGGCAGCAGTTTGCCCAGCTCCGACAGCTGCAGGACGTTTACGAGGAAAGCCGCCACCTGCAGGGCCGCGAGTTTATCGGGAGCCTGCTGCGTAGCCTGCGCATCACCCTCGACTACGACCCGGCCGAGCTGCGAAGCCTGCCGCCGGGTGCCTTCGTCGCGGTAGCCAACCACCCTTGCGGCCTGCTCGACGGCCTGGTGCTGCTGTACGTGCTCAGCGGCGTGCGGCCCGACTTTCGAATGGTGGCCACCGACCTGCTGGCGCCCCTGCTGCCGCACCTGGCCGACCACCTGATTCTGGTGAAGCCCGAGCGTAGCGCGGCGGGTCAGAATGTGCCCGGCGTGCGCCGCCTGCTGCGCTACCTGCACAATGAGGTGCCGCTGGGCTTATTTCCGGCCGGGGAGGTAGCGCACCGGCCCGCCTTGTTCCGCGCCGCTCTCGATTCGGAGTGGCACCCGACGGCCGGGCGGCTGCTGAATAAAGCCCGGGTGCCGGTGGTGCCCATCTGGCTGAGCGGGCAAAACAGTGAGTCGTTTGGCCTGCTAGGGCTGGTGCACCCCTGGCTGCGCACGGCCCGCCTGCCCGCCGAGCTGCTCAACAAGCGGGGCCAGACTATCCAAATCCGCATCGGGCAGCCCGTGTCGGCGGCCCGCCTCAGCCCCCTGGCTGCTGCCGACCAGCTGGCCTACCTGCGAGCCCGGGTGTACGCGTTGGGCACGCAGCCAATACCGGCCGCCGTGCCGTCGGATGCGGCCGGGGCGGTGCTGGCCGAAACGGACCAAGCCCTGCTGGAAGCCGATATTGCCGCTTTGCGCCCCGGTCGGTGCGTGCTGCGGAGCGGCGCCTGGGAAGTATATGTAGCGCGGAAAAAGGAAATCCCGCACGTGCTGCGCGAAATCGGGCGGCTGCGGGAGCTGACCTTCCGGGCCGAGGGCGAAGGCACCCAGCAGCCCACCGACCTGGACGGCTACGACGAATATTACCGCCACCTGTTTCTGTATGACCGGGCGGCGGGCCGGCTGGTGGGGGCCTACCGGGTGGGGTTGGGCCGCAGCATTTTGCGCCAGAACGGCCGGCGCGGCTTCTACCTGCATTCTCTGTTTCGGTTGAAAAAGGAGTTGAACCCGCTGCTGCGCCAGTCACTGGAGCTGGGTCGGTCCTTTATCCGGGCGGAGTACCAAAAGCAGCCCCAGCCGCTGGCCCTGCTCTGGAAAGGCATTGCCGAATACCTGGCGCGCCACCCGGAGTACTGCTACCTGATCGGGCCGGTGAGCATCAGCAACCGGTTTTCCGCCATTTCCCGGGCCGTCATGGTGGAGTTTCTGACCAAGCATTACTTCGACGCCGACCTGGCGCGGCTGGTAATCCCGCGGAAGCGCTTCCGCTACCGGCCCCTGGATACGCACGAAGCGCCGGCCGTGCTGCAAGCTGGCCTGGAAAGCCTGCCGGACCTGCAGAAGCTGATTGCCGGCTTCGAGCCGGGTGGCAGCGGCGTGCCCGTGCTGCTGCGCCAGTATCTCAAGCAAAGCGGCCGCCTGATCGGCTTTAACCTCGACCCGAAGTTTTCCAACACTCTGGACGGCTTCATGGTGCTCGATGCCCGGCAGCTGCCCGCCCGCACCCACCGCCTCCTCGACCGGTACCCGGCGACGGACCCGGCGTGAATTCCGGCTGGGCAAGGCACAAAAAAGGCCGGCTGATTTGTCAGCCGGCCTGTGCTATGGTAGCAAGACTACTCCTTGTCGACGGCGGGCAGACCCACGGTCCCTTCGGCGCCGGCCGGGATGCTGTTCATGTAGGAACGGAAGCTCATGGCCACCTCGCTGGCGAAGGCGTTGGCCTGGGCCGTTACGCGCCGCTCATTGAAAGTGCGGCTGCTGGCTTTTTCCAAGCTCAACTGGGTGAGATACTCGCTCATAGCAATCTGCTCGTCCGGCTTTTTGGGGTCGGGAACTACCGTGAAAGAGCCCACGCGGTAGTCGTAACCCTTGTCGGTGGCGCGGAAGGTAAAGGTGAAGCGCACAACCTGCTCGATTTCCTTACCGGCCGGGGTCACGGGCTTCACCTTGCCCGTACCCGTCACGCGGACGGTACCGGCGGCGGCATCGGCCTTCAGCTCGGTTTTGGGGCCGTAGGCGAAGTGGTTATCGGTCCAGTCGAGGGCGCGGCGGTACAGGTCGTCGCGGCCCTGCTCGTCGGCCAGCACCTGCTCGCTATATTCGACAGTGGCGGTTTCTTGCGCGTGGACAGCGGGAGCCAGCAGGGCTAAGCCGGCAAATACGAATCCGAGTATTGCTTTTTTCATGGTCGGAGGCAATTAGAAGGCGCAAAGACGCGTGGAGGCAAAGGTAGAGGCAGCTTTATAATTGAACTCCGAAGAGGCAATTATGAATATGTTATGTTCGGACAAAAAGTGACTGTTCCCTGACGGGAAAATCTTGGAACCGGACGGGTGGGAGGGCAGAGGCGGCAGGAAAACAAAAAGCACTATTCAACAGATAAGTGCTTATTGAGCTAATATAGCACTTATTCAAGTAAAATGAACAAGCACTGTATAGTTGCTTGGTGCAGTGGTTAACTGGATTCTACAAAGGTAAGGACGAAAAAGAAAATTGCGTTCAAAAACTGAAAAAGGACAAATTCGGTTGAAAATCAGCTCTATATCGAGGAGCATTGGCTGCTTCGGAACCTGAAGGTATTACCTAGGGCTAAGGTACAAGGTAACATTTTGGTAACATAAACTTAATGTTACCAAATGCGGCTGGTTGGTAACAATTAGTACTTTTGCGACGTGCTTCACCTACCTGCCCAGAACTAATGAAGCGTGGGACTCGACACATCGACGTCCTGCGAGAAGACCGGAAGGTCTTTTCTCCCGTTACTTCTTTCAATTTCTCGGTTTTTGCCCCGTTCACCGCTCCGGTTTCCGAAGCGGTTTTTTTATGCCCAGCTAGTTCAGGCCATGGCAGCCAGGCGTCTCCGCTTTTTCTAAACTGCCAACCCATGCTGGTAAAACCATGAACGACACCACCACGCTCGCCCAGCAGATGGTAGCTGTTGCTCCCGCCGCCACCCGCAACGTGAACCTGAGCACGGACCCCAAGCGGATGGCCGTGATTAAAGTATGGGATGCTATGATGCGTGGCGCCCGCAAGTACGTGGAGGCCGAAGGCTTCATCGGTATTCACAATATGCCGCACATCGTAGGCGTCACCGGGGCCTGCGAAAACACCGACACGCTGTTCACCATCGACTGGTACGACGGCAAGAAGATGTTTCTGCCCCAGTCCAACCAGCTCTACATCGAAATGCTGACTCAGGCCATCGAAGGCGGCCGGGTGTACGGCGAAATCCAGAGCTTCCGCAAGGAGCGGAAGGCCGACGGCCGTCGCCTGGCGCAGTTCAGCCTGTTTGAAATCGAACACGTGGGCAACCTGGACGAGCTGCTGGGCCACCTTTCCGGCATCGTGGCCTCGGCCTCGCGCCAGGTGGCGCAGGACTGCGCCAAGGAGTTGAAGCTATTCGGCCGCAACCCCGCCGACCTGGATAGCCTTACCTTCAAGCGCATGACCTACACCGACGCCGTGGAGCTGCTCAAAACCGAAGGCTTCCCCGAGCTGGCATGGGGCGATGACCTCGAAGCCCCGCACGAAGGTCGCCTGACCGAGCTGATGGGCCCGATGTTCGTAACGCATTACCCCGCCGACATCAAGTTCTTCAACATGCGCAACAACGACGACGACCCGCGCGTGGTAAACTCCTCCGACCTGCTGCTGCCCCTGGCCGGCGAGTCGGCCGGCTCCGCCGAGCGTGAGTACGACGCCGAGAAGCTGCGCCACAAGCTCGAAACTTCCTCGATGCTGGAAGGGCTGCTGCGTCAGGGTATGAAGCTGTCAGACTTCGACTGGTACCTCGACTTCCACAAAAACCACGACGTGAAGCTGCACTCCGGCGCCGGCGTGGGCATGGCCCGGGTAGCCCAGTTCATCCTTGGCCAGCCCGACATCCGGCAGTGCGTGCCGTTCCTGATCAACCGCGACAACGTAATCTAACGACCCCTTGCCCAAAGCGCCCGGCCCCCACCGAGCGCTTTGCTTTTACGGCGGCCCGGCCGCCGACCCGGAGAAAATAAAATATGCTCTCCCGGGCTGGCGAAGGCAATTCTGAGAAAAGGCGTAGTAGGTTTCTGGTGAGAAAAGAGGCTGCTGCAATTTTGTCGGAATCCTTCGTCAGCTCTGGAGGGCACTGGTGTTTTAACGAGCGAATGACATGCAACTAGGAACCCACACTCTGCATAACCCCGTCTGCCTGGCCGCCGCGCCCTGGCAGCTGGAAGGAGCCGGCTACGAGCGGCTAGGGGCTATCTTCACCCGCACCGTCACGATGGAGCCCCGGCCGGGCCTCTACGACGAGGGAATCTGGCAGGTAAACGAGCAAACCCTGCTCAACGCCACCAATATGCGCACCGAAAGCGCGCAGATTCTGGTGCAGGAGCACCTGCCGCACCTGCTGCGCCACGGCGTGCCGGTGCTGGTCAGCATCACCGCACCCGGAATTCCGGGCTTCCGCAAGATTGCCCGCTTCCTGCAACAGGAAGTTGGCAGCCTGATTGCCGGCGTGGAAATCTACATTGCCCAGCCCGACACGGCAAAAGGGGAGGAGCTTAACGCCCGGTTTGTGCGCGAAGCCACCCAGGCCGTGCGCAACGAGCTGGGTCCCGAGGCTGTGCTGGTGGTGAAGCTACCACCGTGGCCCGAGCATATCCGCGGCTTGGCGCTGGGGGCCCAGGAAGGGGGCGCTACCGCCTTGGCTGCCACCAACCTGCTCAAGGCCCTGCACCTACCCGACGATGCCACCGCCGCCCCCGTGGCCGGCGGGCTGTCGGGGGAGGCGCTGCGGCCCGTGGCTCTGCGCTGCGTGTGGGAGCTGGCCCACGATGAGCGGATTACGCTGCCTATCTTCGGCACCGGCGGCGTGTTCACCGCCGCCCACGTCACGGACTTCCTGCGCTGCGGGGCCGGGGCCGTCCAGATTGCCAGCGGCGAGTGGCTCGAGCCCGGCCTCTCGGCCCGGCTGGCCGCCGAGTGCGCGCATCTTCAACCCGAAACCGTATCTTCCTCCGAATGGAAAAGCTAACTCAGCGCGTACAGCACGCCAATACGCTGCTCTGCGTGGGCCTCGACCCCACCGGCGACGACGCCCAGGTAGCCCGCCGGCTGGCCGAAGTCATTGACCAGACCAGCGCCTACGCGGCGGCTTTCAAGCCGAATCTGGCCTTCTTTCTGAGTCGGGAAGACGGCGTGCAACTGCTGCGCGAAACTGTGCGGCGCATTCCGGCGGGCATTCCGGTGATTCTGGACGGCAAGTTCGGCGACATTGCCAACACCGCCGACCACTACGCCCGCTTCGCCTACGACGTCATCGGGGCCGACGGTGTGACGGTGAACCCTTACATGGGCGACGACGCCATCGTGCCCTTTGCCCGGCCCGGCAAAATGGTGTTCGTGCTGGCCAAAACCAGCAACAAGCCCGCACACTCCCTGCAGGACGTGGCCCTCACCCGCGGCGGCACGCTGTCGGACTGCGCCGCCCGCATTGCCCGCAAGCTCGACGAAGAGCACGGCGGCATCGGGCTGGTGGTAGGTGCCACCAACGCCGAGGCTGTGACCCGTATGCGTGCCGTGAGCCCGAAGCAGTGGTTTCTGGTGCCCGGCGTAGGTGCCCAGGGCGGGGATCTGGCAGCCACGCTTCAGGCCGGCCTGCGTCACGACGGCTCCGGACTTCTTATCAATACGTCGCGGGCGCTGTGGCAGGCGGCGGATGCCGGCGCGGCGGCCCGGGAGCTGGTCGGGCAAATCAACCAGCTGCGGCCGGTACTAGCGTAGCAATAGTCTGGCACTGAGCAGCATCCAAAGTCCGCCGGAGCATGTCGTGGGCGCTGCCCGGGTAGCGCCCACCAGATGCTCCGGCTTGGGCTGACGGGCCTTTTCAAACCTACCTTATTATAGTATAGTGTCACTTCTAAACTCCCCCACCCCGACCATCACCCCCGAAACCCTGGAGCAGCAGCTGCTGCAGGAAGACGCGCTGCTGCGCGGGCACTTCCGCCTGTCGTCGGGCTTGCACTCCGATACTTACGTGCAGTGCGCCCGGTTTCTGCGCCGGCCCGACCTGGCCGCGCCGGCCGCGGCCGAGCTGGCCCGGCAACTGGTAGCCGCTGGCTTGCAGCCCGACGTGGTGGTGGGGCCGGCTATGGGCGGCGTGGTCATCGGCTACGAGCTGGCTCGGCAGCTGGGCGTGCCCGGCATTTTCACTGAGCGCGACGACGCGGGCCAGATGACGCTGCGGCGCGGCTTTACCATCGAGCCGGGGCAGCGCGTGGTCATTGCCGAAGACGTGGTGACTACCGGCAAGAGCACCAACGAGGTAGCCCGGGTGCTGACGGCGCTGGGCGCAAAAGTTTTGGCCGTGGTGAGTTTAATTGACCGCACGGGTGGGGAAGCCTCGCTTTCTTTTCCGAACTTTGCCCTGCTGCCGGTTACGGCGGCTACCTACGCACCCGATGATTGCCCGCTGTGCCGGGCAGGTATTCCGGTGGTAAAGCCGGGCAGTCGGCCCGACAAAGCGTTTTCTTAAACCTACTGCGGCGCAAACGGCGCCGGAGCAAGGCATTTTCGGCGTACCCCGGGCGGGTATGCTTCCTCACGGCGGCACTTCGGCCGCGGCGTGGGAAACCCGAAAAATAGCAAACCACCTCCTTTTGGAATCTACCCAAAGAACCATTCAGCTTCTGCTCAAGCCCGGCCAGCACGACGGCGAGGGCCAACGCGTAGCCGAAGCGGCCCACCGCCACCTCGGCCTGACCACCGGCCGGGTGCAAAGCACCGCCCTCTACACGGTGCGCTACCCGGTTACCGACGAGCAGCTGCGCGACTTTGCCACCCGCTGCCTCCAGGACCCAGTGCTGCACGACGTGGCCCTCGACGAGTTCCGCCACGACTCCTCTTACAAGAGCTACATTCTGGTGGCCAAGCTGCCGGGCGTAACCGACGACGAGGGCATCTCGGCCCAGAACGCCCTCGGGGACTTCCTCAACGAGCCGCTCGACACCCACACCCAGCACATCTTCTCGAAGAGGCTCTACTTCCTGGAGCACGAGCTGCCCGAGAGTAGTCTGCGCCACCTGGCCCAAGAGCTGCTCGGCAACAAGCTCATCAACCGCTTCGAAACCGGCCCCATCACCGACATCCGCGACTATACGCCGCGGCCCGGTGGCGGGGCCGAATCCATTACGGACCTCGTGCGCCTGGTCGACCTCACCGACGCGGAGCTGGTGAAGCTGTCGAAAGACAACCTCTACGCCCTGAACCTGGAGGAAATGCGGGCCGTGCGCGCCCATTACGTGGCCATCGGGCCCGAGCGCCAGGCCGCCGGCCTGCCCCCGGACCCCACCGACTGCGAACTGGAAATCATTGCCCAGACCTGGTCGGAGCACTGCAAGCACAAGGAGTTCAGCGCCCTAATCAAGTACAAGGACGCGGACACCGGCGAGGAATTCGAGGTCGATTCGCTGTTCAAGACCTACATCAAGGACGCCACCGCGGAAGTGGACCGCCAGCTGCGGGCCAACGGCAACGACTGGCTCATCAAGGTGTTCAGCGACAACGCCGGCGCCGTGCGCATCAACCCCGACTCGCTGTTTGTGTGGAAGGTAGAGACGCACAACTCGCCCTCGGCCATCGACCCCTACGGCGGGGCCATAACGGGTATCTTGGGCAACAACCGCGACCCGCTGGCTACCGGTATCGGCGGGGCGCGGCTCTTGTTCAATACCAACGTGCTCTGCTTCGGCAACCCCGAGTTCGACGGCACTTTGCTGAGCAACCAGCTGCACCCGCGCCGCATTTTCGAAGGTGTGCGCAAGGGCATCGAGGACGGCGGCAACAAGTCCGGCGTACCGGTCGTCGAACACGATGGCGCCGTTCACGACCGGTACGCCGGCAAGCCGCTGGTGTACTGCGGCACCGGCGCCGTGATGCCCATGCAGCTGGCCGGCCTGGATTCCTGGGAAAAGAAAATCGACGCCCAGGACCGCATCATCATGGCCGGCG
>Ga0247729_10000538_pt1 | contig 15564 bp, 13 predicted proteins | sample UWRJL133311R2_FD_180958 | JGI IMG/M metagenome (GOLD analysis project Ga0247729, IMG submission 180958) | Plant litter microbial communities from Arlington Agricultural Research Station in Wisconsin, United States - UWRJ-L133-311R-2 | ecosystem: Environmental > Terrestrial > Plant litter >... | reverse complement strand
GATGCTGGTCATGGACGAAGCCGACCGCATGCTCGACATGGGCTTCTTGCCCGATTTGCAACGCATCATCAATATGCTGCCGAAGCAGCGCCAGAACCTGATGTTCTCGGCCACCTTCTCGCCGGAGATCAAGCGCCTGGCCGCGACGTTCCTGAACGATCCGGTCACCATCGAAGTGGCGCGCAGCAATGCCACCGCCGACAAGGTCACGCAGATCGTCTACAAGATTTCCGACAGCCAGAAAGACGCCGTCGTCGAGCACCTGATCCGCCAGCGCGGCTTAAAACAGGTCATCGTATTTTCAAACACCAAGATCGGCGCGTCGAAACTGTCGCGCTTCCTGGAGCAAAGCGGCATCAAGGCCTCGGCCATTCACGGCGACAAGACGCAGCAGGAACGCATGGCCGCCCTGGACGCCTTCAAGCGCGGCGAGATCGAAGTGCTGGTCGCCACCGACGTGGCCGCGCGCGGCCTCGACATCACCGACCTGCCATGCGTGATCAACTACGACTTGCCGTACAACGCCGAAGACTACGTGCACCGGATTGGCCGCACCGGCCGCGCGGGCGCCTCCGGCGACGCCTTGTCCGTGTATTCGGACAAGGACGAGCGCCTGCTGGCCGATATCGAAAAGCTGATCAAGCAGACCATCACGCGCGGTGAGTTGACGGGGTTTAATCCAGCGCCCGCACGCGCGCCGCGCGACACCGGCGAGCGTTCGGCGCCGCCGCGGGCGCGTCGGCCGGAAGGCGAGGGCAGCGAGCAGCGCCCTGCGCGCCCGGACCGCATCGACAGCAGCGAGCGCGGCGAGCGCCCCGACCGTTACGGGCGCAGCAGCGGACCGCTGCCGCGCCGCGAAAAGGTCGATCCGTGGTTCCTCAAGCCGTATGAGCCGGCTGCCTCGGCCACGGTTACCACGCCCGCAACGATAGCGCCTGCAAAACACCCGAAACAAAAGATTGCCGCTCTATTGGGTGGCATTCCCAAGCAATAATCGCGGTACAAGCGCCAGCGGCTGGCCGGTTATCCGGACCCGATGCGACCGGCGCGCCAGGCGGCGAGGGCCGCCTGCATCTTTTCCCAAGTAAAAAACTTGCGGCTCTCGTAGTACAGCCTGCCGGCGTGCGGCCGTTGGTCGATGCGCGCCATGCTCACGCGTTGTAACTCTTGTACGCCGCGCAGCACGTAATGCAGTACGGCGAAGGGAAACAGGCCGACCCAGGTATTGCGCTGGGAAGGATAGGAAAGGCAATAGCGCATACAGCGCACGCGCATGGCCCAACGCACTTTGCTGCGAGTGGCATTGCCGTTTTCGCGCAGCGGCGACAGAATGCGGAACAATGGGGCCGGAATGCGCGCGCCGTTGTATAGGGAAAATTGGGTGACGCGGTCGAGCAGACCCATGTCGTGCGCCAGCGTGACTGTCACGGCATGGATGGCATCGTGATCGTGGTGGCCGCCTTCCCATGCCATCACGTGGATCGCCAGAGGCGTGCCAGCGCTGATGAGCCACTGGGCAATCCAGTTGGCAGCCCGCGCCAGATGCTGGGGTACGCCGGCGTCCGGGATGCCCAGTTGCGCGCCAGCAAAAGCGACATCAGCCGCATCGACACCGAGCTGGCCCAGCACCGCCAGCGATTCGGCATTGCGGGTCACACTGCGAACCTTCCCAACCGACCCGTCAGTGAGGTAAGCGCAGCGCACCCGGACCCCCTGGCGCCGGTACGCGTCGAGCAGTGGGTAGACGCCGAATTCGTCGTCCTGGTGTGCAAAAAGGAATAACGCCACTGGCGCTTGCTGATCAATAGGCATCGAAATCGAGGAAGCCGAAGCGGATTGCTGCCGGGTCGAGCGATGTAACCGCCGGGTTGAACGAACGGTAAATCAGATTCAGCGGGGAGGGCCGCAGGCGTTGCGGAATGCTCACGTAATTCCAGTAATTTGCCGCCGCATCGGGCGCGAGGCCAAGGAACAGGCGCATCGGTGCAAGCCCGAACGCGCCTGATGGCCGCGCCAGCGCGAGTCCGGCGGCCGGCAATTGCGCGTAGGCGGGAATCAGCGTGCCAGCGAGCGCATTGGCTGCGAACTGGAGGCTGTCGCCCTGCTGGCGGTAACGCACCGGGTTGTCCGGATTGGCGCAGCGCCATGCCAGGCTTGCGCTGCTCCAGCTACGCTCGAACGCGACCGGCACGGCGCTCGCCCCGTCGCCATGCAGGCGGCCCATGCCGACGCGCGCTTCGAGCGGACGCACCAGCTGGAAGCCGAGCTTGCGGATGAAACCGGGTGTACTGTTGGCATTGGCCACGCCGTAGATGCCCTCGAAACCCTGCTCGGCGGCAGCCTGATAGGTTTGCTGGGCCAGCTTGGTAAACAGGCCTTTTCCCTGGAAGGACGGGTGGGTGGCCGTGTTCAGCGAGAGCAGCAAGGTCACTTCGCGGCCTTCGACGCGGGCCCGCGCCGGAATGCAGACATAGTGCGCCGCGAGGCGGTCGCCTTCCCATGTGTCGAAGCCGACTGCTTTGCCGTCGGGATTGTCCGCATAGAGCCAGGTCATGTAAGTGGGCGTGAACTTGTTGCTCCCAGGGAAGCATGCGACCATCAGCGCGCAATAATGTGCGAGCGAAGCGGCGTCGGATTGTATCGGTCGAAATTCCATTACTTGAAGATCCAGTATTTGCTCAACAAAAAGCCGTTGATGGCCACCAGCGGCAGCGACACCAGCTTGCCAGCCAGCGCGGCTGCCTCCACCGCCAGCGGCAAGGTGTGCACTGCCAGGGCGACACAACCCATCGTCAGCAGGTAGTTGACGGCGACGACACACAGGAAACGGACGAAATTGAACGAGGTCGCCGCAGTGCGAAACGTCAGCTTGGCATGATATGCGTAATTGAACAATAGCCCGCTGGCGAATCCGCCCGATGTGGCCACCGCATAACCGACGCCGACGGCGATCAGGCCCTGCATGACGCCGATGTCGAGCAGCGCGCACAGCACCCCGCCGGCCACGAAGACCAGAAACTGCCGATGGCGCGACAGCAGGGCGGGCATCAAGGCTGCACCTTATTCATTGTTTTTGAAGGTCAGAAAGTGCAGCATGATTCCCAGTGCGCGGGGGTCGTTCGAGGCGCGCAGCGACAGCGGCGATGTCGGCTGGGGCACATCGATCGTGACCGTGCGGGCCTGTCCATCGGTCTTGAACACCAGTACATGGTCGCTGGCGGCGGCGCCGGGGGGCATGGTGGCCACCGCGTCGCCGACATGCACGACAAACGGTTTGCCGACATTCGGGCCGTACGCGGCGGCGCGGATCGTCAGCGTCAAATCCTTCGGCAAGGCTTGCGCTGTGTGGAACACGACCTGCCTGGCATCCGACCACCGGCCCTGTTCCTCCCGGCCCGACAAGCCTTCGATTTTTGTGATGAGGCCGCGTGGCATCAGGGTGTTCATCATGGCGGTGTACGTGCCGCGCATAGAGTCGCGGCCCATTTCGAGCAACGCGAAGTGTTCGGCGCGTGCGATTACCGGCAAGTTCTCGGGAAGCGGATGGGCATCGACAATCAGCACCCATTTGCGGTTGACAGGCAACTGCTCCTTGGTGATCGGGGCGCCGTAGGGCACTTCGATATAGTCGGCGCCGGGCGTATCGATGACGAACAGCGCACGCATCAGCTGCGCCACGTTCGCGCCCATCACTGTCAGCTGTTTGCGCTCTTCCAAGGGTAAATTGTCACGTACAAATTTTGCCGCAGTATCGAAATACGATTCATCGGCCAGGTAATGCATGCCGGCTCCGAGTCGGACCTCGGCCAGCACAACCGTAGCGGGAAGAAAGGCGAACAGGAACAAGACGGCGCCGCGGCGTGGCTGGCTGGCCCACAGCACCAGCAAGGCAATGGCGAGGCCGGCCACGATGTACAAGGTCCATGGATCGTTGGCAATGGAAAAAATGTCCGGCGCATCGACCAGCAGCACGCGGTATTGGCGCAGGCCGACCGTCGCACACAGCACGATTGCCACCCCCGCCGCGGCCAGAATCGAGGGCAGGACGCGCGGGCGCGTCGCGCCGGCCGGATCGCATGCGCCGGCGGCCCCGATGAGCAGCAGCGGGAATACAAAGTCGTAGTAGCGTAAGTGCAGGCGCAATGCCTCGTCCGCACCTGTGGTGGCGATCGATGCCGTGTACAGAATGGCCAGTCCGGCGGCCGAGCCGAGCATCAGGAAGGTATAGACCTGCAGCTTTAGCGCGCGGTCCTGCATGCTGCGCCATGCCAGCGCCGTCAGCAGCGACTGGAGCAGGATGGCCAGCGGAACGGCGTACAGAAGCATCACTGCCATGAGATGGCCGCGGCCATTTTTCCACAGCATCGCCAGCAACAGCAGGCGATCCGGCTTGGCCGATGCGGTGACACCGTAGAAGGGGCCAAAGAGGCTCAGGCCGGCCTTGCCGACCAGCAGGTAGCTGATGCCAAACTTGGTAGCGAGCATGGCGCCGACGGCCGCCAGCACGATGGTTGCACTGCGCAAATAGGGACGCGGATGCCGGGCGCGAAGCGCTTGCAGGAACAGCAGGTACAGGCAGAGGGCCGGCAAAAGGAAGACTGCATGGACTTTGATGAGGCTGAGTACACCGAGCAGCACGCCGGCGACCGCGGCGTGCACCCGATCGTCAAGCAGCGAGGGCGCCAGCACGTACCAGCTCAGTACGCAAAATGCGAAGTAATAGCTTGCCTCGGGCATGAAAAACGCCGTGTAACTTCCCATCGGCAACATAGTGCTGAGCAGGGCGACCCATGCCGCTACCTTGTTGGTGGTGAACTGGCGTGCGATGAGATACAAAAACGGCGCCGCCGCAACAAAGGCAAATGCGTTCATGGCGCGCGCGCACTCCAGGAAGCCCGTGCCGCAGGCGGTGGTCGCGCCCATCACCCAGAGATACAGGTACGACGGCACGATGGATTCCGCCAGCGGCGCCAGATGGGAGAATTTGCTGTACGACCACTCATCTGCAAACACGGCGGGATTCCACCCGTGGCTGCGCCATATCAGGTAGCCCAACAGCGCCAGCAGGCCGGTCAGCATGCCGGCACGCAGCCGGTTTGAAATGGATGGCGAAGTTGTGTTGGTCATATATTTTGGTAATGGATGATCGTTGGCGCCAGCGCAGGCCGTATCCAGATAAAGCGCGCCGGTTGCATCGGCTTGGGCGACTGGCAGCGAAGGACCGGTATCAAAGAACGTTGGAGCGGTTGCGGGGATGAATCGCCCGGCGTGGCACCGCGGCGATATCGTAAGCCAGGAATGCCAGGATCAGTTGCCCACCCATCAGGATCGGCAGCGCCGCGGTCATGACCTTGCCGGCCGGCGTTTCGATGCCAGCCTGGGCCGAGTGCCAGCGCGCCAGGACGCCATACACGGCGCCAAAACCGAGCAGCGCCACGCCGAGCGGGAGCTCGATCGATGCCAGCGACATATTGCGCAGGTAGTAGTTGTAAAAAATGCGCTTGAGCATATTGCGAACATGCTTGACCGCAAATTCAGTGACAATCTGGCTGATCTTGAGATTGCTGACCTCGTCGCCGTAGACGGCGTCCATGGGCACGTCCACCACTTTGGCGTGCAGGGTATTCAAGCGAAACAACATGTCGGTTTCGAAAAAATAGCGCTTGCTGATGCGCTCGAACGGCAGGTAGCGCGCCACGTCGGCATGGATCGCCGTGTAGCCGTTGGTGGGGTCGAAAATATCCCAGTAGCCGGACGAAACCTTGGTCATCAGCGACAGCACGGCGTTGCCGAACAGGCGCATCGGCGGCATGGATTTGATCTGCTCGAGGTCGAAGAACCGGTTGCCTTTCGTGTAGTCGGCCTCGCCCGACAGGATCGGCCCGACAAAAAAGGGAATCAGGCCGGCGTCCATCTGGCCGTCGCCATCGACCTTGACAATGACGCTGGCGCCCGCGGCGATGGCCGCGCGGTAACCGGTCATGACGGCGCCGCCGACGCCCTGGTTGACCGCGTGTTCGATGACCGTGACGCGCGGGTCGGTGCAGTGCTCGCGCACGAATGCGCCGGAATGCTCGGGGCACTTGTCATCGACGATAAAAATGCAGCCGACCTCCGGGCCAATGCCGGCGATAACGCCGAGGATATGGCGCGTAACTTTGTAGCTCGGGATGACAACGGCGATCAGGTCAGGTTTTTTCATTGGTGCAGACTGGTTGATTGTGGGCCGCGCTCAGCGTTCATCGAAGAGTGCGAGCGGACCGGCGGTGTGCGCGGCATTGAGCAAGTCTGCTGACGCGCCCCAGTTACTGAGCGTGTGCGTCAGCGCGTTGATGGCGTCCAGGACCGGCTTCGCGCGGCTGGCATCGACGGCCATCCCGGCCAGGCGTTCGGCATAGTGGTCGGCGCGGAACGTGGCGCGCGCCCAGGCCTGGCCGCGTGCGCCCAGTTCGGCCCGCAGTGCCGGGTCGGCGCACAGCCGTTCCAGCGCGCGCTGCAGCGCACCCGCTTCGTCGGCCGGGTCGATCTTGATGACGCAGTCGTCCGGGATTTCACTGTAGAAATTGGCGTCGGTTACGATGACCGGCTTACCGCACAGCATGGCTTCGATGGCCGAGGCCGAGGCCGCTTCCAGGCTCGGGAAACGCAGGCACGTGATCACGTCGCTCTCTTCGAACGCGCTGGTCAGGATCGGGCCTTCGACCTGGTCGGAAATGACCAGGTTGACCTGGCTGTTGCGCGCCAGCGAAGACAGTTCGACGACCATGGCCGGCACGATCGCGCCGACCAGGCGGTAGCGCGTCACCGGGCGCAGCGCCTCGCTGGCGCCGATGGCGCGGATCACGCTGGCAACCCGCTTGTTCGGATTGACATTGCCCACCGTCAAGACGCGGAAAACGCCGTCGTGGAGCGCCGGATCGCGCGCGTCGGCCATGTCGGGTGCGTCGTATGGCAGCGGCACCACCTGGACCGGCCCGGCGCAGCCGTCCAGCACGCGGTCGATGCCCCAGTTGCTGTGCGTGATCACGCCGATTGCCATTGAACTGATCCATTCGGTCATCGGCGCCGTGCGATGGGTTGCATGGATGAACGACGCCGAGTCGGTATGGGAGAAAAACGCGCGCGCCACGTCGGCGCCGTACCAGTTGGAAAGGATCGACGTCGCTTCCGGGCGCCGGTCTTCCGCCCAGGCCCAGAACAGGTGGGCGATGAAAAAATCGTGCAGGCAGACCAGGCCGGGCGCGTGCGGCAGCCACTCCATGCAGCCACGGTGAAACGTGTAGTTATCGCCAATCTGGTACACCAGCACGTCGGCCTTGGCCAGCAGCGCGTGCACGCGCGCGGCGTCGTTCCAGGCCACCAGTTCGGTCTCGAACGGGTGCACCGGCTCGGTGAGCAGGGCGTCGGCTTCGGCGCGCACGATGGTGACGGTGTGGCCGGCGGCCATCAGCGCGCGCGTCACCATGCAGGCCATGCGGCCGATGGCGGAGGCTTGCAGGGCCGGGGTGAACATGACGAAATTCATCGCAACAACCTTTCGACGGTGGCAGGCCAGTTGATATCCATGCTCAACCAGAGTTCGCGGGCCGCCGCGCCGCGTTCGGCCGTCCGGTGCGGCTGCGAGAAGACTTCTCCCATGACTTCGCCCAACGCGGCCGGGTTCGGTTCGGCGACCCAGCCGGTTTCGCGATGCTTGACCAGGCCCAGGATGCCGCCGCTGTCGCTGGTGGTGATCAGGGCCTTGCCGGCCAGTGCCGCTTCCATCGTGACATAGCCGAGCGAGTCTTCGTCGAATGGCAGGTACGCGACCGCCGCGGCGCCGCGCACGTACTCGGCATAGGTCTCGCGCGGCAGGAAGCGCAGGTCCAGCCTGACCCGGTCGGCCAGGCCCAGCGCGGCAACCTTGCTGGCCAGTGCGGCGCCGTCGGCAGGTGAGTCGGGCGGGCCGGCGATGAGCAGGCGCGTGGTGGGGCCGGCGTGCACCATGGCGTCGATCAGCATCGACTGGCGCTTCATGCTGTTGATGCGGCCGCCGGCGAAGATATAGTCGCCTTGCTGGCCGCGCTCGAACAGCGACGGGTCGTTAATTGGCGGCAGCAACACCTCGGCGTCGAAGCCGTTGTACTTGGCCAGGCGCTGGCGCGTGACTTCCGAATTGGTGAAAATCTTGCGGCTTTCGCGAAAGCTTTCGTTATCGGCATTGCGAATCACCCGGCGCAGCTGGTCGCCCTCGGCGCCGGGCGGCAGGTTGGTCTGGCCGACGTCGAACAGGTCGTACGCCTGGCGGTACTGGTGCAGCAGCCACAAGGTTTTTTTCGGATGCCGAATCAGGTAAGCCGGGAACTTGAGCGCGATGACATGGTCGACGTTGATCAGCTCGAGGGCACGCACCATCAGCATCTGCGACGCAATGCGCGCGGCCGGTTCCCACTGAAAAGGAATGCGCATGACTTCGGCCTGGTGGCCGGCCAGGACCAGGTTCTTCTCGAGGTTCGCTGCCAGTTCCTCGGCGCCGCCCCATACGAAGGGCGCCATGTTGTTGACGATGAGGACCTTCATGCGAGCAGCCTTTTGATGACGTGAGACCAGGAAATATTAAGTTCGTTGAGGCGCGCGCGCGCGGCCACGCCCATCGCCATCGTCTTGTCGCGCTCGGTGTAGAGCCGGTCGAGCGCGCGCGCGAGCGCGGCCGGTGTCGGCTCGGCGACGTAGCCGTTGACGCCGTCGCTGACCAGTTCGAGCACGCCGCCCGAATCGGTGGTCGTCAGGATCGCCTTGGCGGCGTGGCTGGCCTCGACCGACGGATAACCGTAGGAATCTTCATCGACCGGCAGGTAGGCCGCCGCCAGGCAGTTGGCCAGGTAGTCGACCTTTTCGTCCTCGGTGATCCAGCGGTTGTCCATGCTGACCCGGTCCTGCAGGCCCAGGCGCGCCACCAGGGCGAGCAGCTCTTCCGGATACACCGGGCCGGCGCTCGAGCCGCAGATGCGCACCCGCACCGGCGTCTGCGTCAAGGCCAGCGCCTCGATCAGCAAGTGCTGGCGCTTATGGTGTTCGAGGCGGCATACATACACCACCTCGTCGCTGTAGTTGCCGCAGTAAAAGCGCGCGGCGTCGAACACCGGCGGGTACAGCACTTCGCTATCGACCTGGTTGTACTTGGCGAGCCGGTCCGACACCACGCGCGAGTTGGTGAAAATATGCTTCGCTTCGCGCAGGGCGACATTGTCGGCCGCCACCAGAGCGTCGCGGATGCCCTGGTGCTTCAGGTCGTCCGGGAAGTCGCGATACGGGCTGTCGTACAAGTCGTAGAACAGGCGCACATGGTGAATGAACCAGAGGATCTTGTGCGGATGGTCGATCAGGTGCGCCTGCGGCCGGAAGCAGATGACGCGGTCGGCGGCCGACAGGTCGATCCAGCGGAACGCCGCCATCTGCTGGAACAGCAGGTCGGGCGCGTCGAGCTGGGGCAGGTACACGACCTCGACTTCATGCCCTTCTTTTTCCAGCATCGTCCGGAGCCAGTCGACGATGTTTCTGGCGCCACCATACAGGAACGGTACGAATGTCGAACAAAGGGCAATTTTCATTATTGGCCGAGTACTTTTGTCAGGGCGTCGGCAATGCGCTGGACATCCTCCCGCGTCAGGTCCTGGTGGGTCGGCAGGTTGATGCCGCGCTGCGACCACAGGCTGCCGACCGGATACGTGTCCGCTTCCAGGTATGGCGGCATGACGTGCATCGGATAGAACACGGGACGCGTTTCGATGCCCATGTCGTCGAGTGCGCGCATGACGGCGTCGCGTTTGGTCTCGTCGCCGTCGGCCAGGAAGATGTTGTACATCCAGAACACCTGCTTGGCCCATGGCGCTTCCTGCGGCAGCACGATCTTGCCGGCCAGGCCGGCGAGCGCCTCGTCGTACCAGCGTGCCAGCTGGTCGCGGTCGGCCAGCGCGCGGTCGACCGTTTCCATCTGGGCCGTGCCGAGCGCGGCCTGGATATTGGTCATGCGGTAGTTGTAGCCGATGACCGGGAACCAGTAGCGGCGCTGCGGGTCCATGCCCTGGCCGCGGAACAGGCGCAGCTTGGCGGCCAGCGCGTCGTCGTCGGTGGTGATCATGCCGCCTTCGCCGGTGGTGACGATCTTGTTGCCGAAGAACGAAAAGGTGGCGCAATGGCCCAGGCTGCCGGTGCGGCGGCCATTGACCTCGGCGCCATGCGCTTCGGCCGCGTCTTCCACCACCCACAGGCCGTGCCTGGCGGCGACGGCGTTCACGCCGTCCATGTCGGCCGGGTGGCCGTACAGGTGGACCGGGATGATGCCCTTCGTTTTCGGCGTGATCTTGCGTTCGATATCGGCCGGGTCGATGTTCATCGTGCCGGCGCAGACGTCGACCAGCACCGGCGTGGCGCCGCAATAGCGCACGGCGTTGGCGGTGGCGATGTAGGTCACGGTCGGGATGATCACTTCGTCGCCCGGCTGCAGGTCCATGCCGACCAGCGCCAGGTGCAAGGCGGTGGTGCCGTTATTGGTGGCAATGGCGTGCTTGACGCCGCAAAACCGGGCAAACATCTCTTCGAACATGCCGATGTACTTGCCGTTCGACGAAATCCAGTTGGTGTCCAGGCAGTCGAGGACGTACTTGCGCTCGTTGCCCTGCAGTTTAGGCTGTGCTACGGAGATACGGTTCATGGTCGTTTCCATCCTTTATTCTTGATTGGTACTTATTCTTGATTGGTACTTATTCTTGATCGTCACTTGATCTGTTTTGCCGGTACGCCCACCGCGGTCGCGTCGTCAGGGATGTCACATAGTGCCACGCTGCCGGCGCCGACCACGGCGCGGGCGCCAATGGAAACCTGCGGAATGACCCGGCAGCCGATGCCGAGGAACGCGCCGGCCCCCACGTGCACATTGCCCGCCAGTGCGCATTGCGGCGCGAGGTGGACGCCTGCGTCGATCGTGCAGTCGTGGTCGACGCTGGCGCCGGTGTTGACGATGGCCAGGTCGCCGATGGCCGCGTCGGCGTTGATCACCGCGCCGGCCATGATGGCAATGCCTGCGCCCAGCCGTGCAGTGGGCGAGACGACCGCGCGCGGGCTCACTGCGTTGACCAGCGTGTAGCCCATGGCCGCCGCGTTGTGTCCCAGCTTGACCCGCACGTGGTTGCTGCCGATGGCGATGAAGGCGCGCGCGTAGCCTTCCTCGCGCAGGCGCGCCAGGTGCGCGTCACCGCGCAGTACCGGCACGCCCAGGCAGGCCGGCGGGCTGTCGTCGCCGCCCACGCAGAACGCCACGTGTTCGCCCATGGCGCGCAGCAGTTCGATGCAAACCTTGGCGTGGCCGCCGGCCCCCACCATCACGATGCCCGCCTGCGCGCCGGTCATGCCGCCCCCAGCAAGGCCCAAACAGGGGCATCGGGGCGGGCGAACAGCAGGTTGATCGAATCGACCGCTTCCAGGCGCGCCAGGTCCCAGCGCTCGAGAACGCCGCTGGCCGGATCGATGGCGCGGTGTTCCAGGCCGAGGGCGGCAAAGCGCGCCAGCCAGTCGCGCGCACTCTGGCCATTGCGGACCAGGTGCGAGGGGCCGAATTCGACGATCAGCGCGATGCCCGGATTGGCGCCGATGGTGGCGGCGGCACTGTCGAGCACCGCCAGTTCAGCGCCCTCGGCATCGATCTTGATCATGTTCACCGGCTGGCCGGCGGCAATCACGTCGTCCAGGCGCACTGTGATCACGTCGACGGCGGCCCCGCCGCCCGCGTCGAGCGCGTCGAGCGCATACAGCGAATGGTGGCCGCTGCTCTTGCCCAGGTACAGCGACTGGCGGCCGGCGGTGTTCGACACGGCCGCCTGGTGGATCTCCGTCATCGATGCGTAGCCATTGATGCGCACGGTTTCCTCGAGCATGCGGCGGGTCGTTTCAAACGGTTCGAAGGCGATGATTTTCCCCCGGCCCTGCAGCGCCCTGGCCGCAGCCAGGGTATGGATGCCGAGGTTGGCGCCGACGTCGACGAACACGTCGCCCGGGCGCAGCGCGCGCTGGATCAGCAGGCGGGTGCCGCGTTCCAGGTCGCCGGTATCGGCCAGGCACGCCATGATCGAGCGGTCCGACACGGGACACATGACATAGCCGGCCTCGGTTTTCAGCAGCACTTCATCAAGGCCGCAGGGAATGATGACGCGGCGCGCCGCGGCATGGCCATATTGTTCGATGCGGTCCAGGCGCGGCGGCAGGCCCTGGGCCAGCCCTTGCACGTCGATGCCGACGGCGGCACTGGCGCTGTGCAGCGCCTCGACCTGGCGGGCCACGGCGGCGACGTCGCCGAGCAGCACGTCGAACTGGCGGGTGACGGCGGCGGTCGATTCCTGGAGCAGCGCCAGCTTGTGGTTGACCTCGACGCTGACCTCGGGGATGCGATCCATCTGGTACGCAATGGTATTGGACAGCTCGTGCAGCATTTTCAGATGCTGGCCCACGCCGGCTTTCTGCGCGACCGATTCGCCGTGCAGCGCCTGCAGCGCGTCGTACGTGCCCTGGTGGGCGAAGGCGACCCGCGCAATGCTGCCCTGCGTATTGAGGTCCATCTGTTCCATGCGGCGCATCAGCTGCTCGCCGGTATGCTGCTGCGTGCTCGCCAGTTCGTTGCGCAGCAGTTCGCGCGACACCTGGATTTCACGCATCAGGTCGGCCGACATGCGTTCGATCGCTTGCGCGGTGGCGGCGTGCTGCTGCTGCAATTGTTGCTGCAATTCGAAAGAGAAATAGCGCCGCGTGCGGAACACGACCGGGCGCACGAAGGGACGCACCACGCGCCAGGCCAGTTTGACGGACCCCCGCAGCGCGCGCTTGACGCGCGAGCGCAGGCCGGATGGCGCTGCCGGCGCGGCTGCCCCGGGCGGCGCCGGGGCGTGGCCCTGCGCCTGCATCGACAAGGCCGACGGCTGCTGGGCCGGCGCGCCCTGGGTCGTATTGCGTTTCACGGCTGCGCGCAATGCGACATCGATGGCGACGCCGCGTCGGTAGACTTTGTCCATTCAGTCTCCGAAGTAGGCGGCCAATACCTCGGCCGGCGCACCGTCCATGCGAATGCGGCCATGTTCGAGCCACATGACCCGGTTGCAGGTATGCATCAGCAAGTCGCGGGCATGGCTGGCCAGCACCAGGATATTGGTCGATTGCACCATTTCCGTCATGCGTTGTTCGGCCTTGTGCTTGAAGCTTTCGTCGCCCACCGCCAGCCACTCGTCCATCAGCAAAATTTCAGGGCGCACGATGGTCGAGACGGCAAACGCCAGGCGCAGGTGCATGCCGCTCGAATAGGTGCGCAGCGGCATGTCGATGAAGTCGCCCAGTTCGGAAAACTCGACGATTTCGTCGATGCGTTTGCCGATCGTGCCCTTGGTCATGCCGAGCAGCGCGCCGCGCAGATAAATATTTTCGCGGCCGGTCGCTTCCGGATCGATGCCCAGCGAGATGTCGATCAGCGAACCGATCTCGCCGGTGATGGCGGCGGTGCCATGGGTCGGCGCATAGACGCCGCTGAGCAGGCGCAGCAGCGTGCTCTTGCCCGCGCCATTGTGGCCGAGCAGGCCGACACGGTCGCCGTCGCTGAGCGTGAAATTCAGGTTTTCCAGCGCCCGCACCACGACGCGGCCGTGCGGATCGGCGCCGATCTGGCCACCCGTGGCCACGCGAATGAGGCGCTTCTTGAGGGAGCGCCCGCTGGCGTTATAGATCGGAAAATCGACCGACACATTGTCAAACTTGATAGATGCCATGGTTCTTCTTGTCGTTACAGCCAGAACGCGATGCGGCGCTTGTGGCGGCCGAACACGATGACGGCGGCCAGCCAGCCGATGCCGGTCAGTGCCAGAGCGGCGAGCCAGTTGGCCGCAGTGGGCGCCTGGCCCAGCAGCGGCGCGCGCACCACTTCGATCAGGTGGAAGGCGGGGTTGGAATCGAGGAGGTAAATCGCGGCGCGGGCAGGCAGCAGCTTCGGCACCCACATGATGGGCGTCAGGTAGAACACCACCTGCAGCACACTGGCGACGATTTGCGGAATATCGCGGTACCGCGCGCACAGCATCGCCAGCAGCAGCGCTATCCAGGACAGGTTCAGTACCAGCAGCACCATGCCCGGGATGGCAAGCAGGGCGATCCAGCCGATCGATTTTCCGACGATCAGCATCACGATCGGGACGATGACGATGTTGTGCGCGAAGATCAGCAGATTGCGCCAGATCAGCCGCATGATGTGAACGAAGAGCGGAATCGGTAACTGCTTGATCACCGATTCGGCGGCAATGAAGCCCATGCTGCCTTCGGTGACCACCGAGGCGATGAAGGCCCACAGCACCATGCCGATGGTCAGGAAGGGCAGGTATTCCTGCATGGGGGTATTGAAGATCTGCCCGAAGACCAGGCCGATGGTGGCGATCATGACGCCCATCGACAGGGTGATCCAGAACGGGCCGAGTGCGGAGCGGCGGTAGCGCGCGCGCACGTCCTGCCATCCCAGCATTCCTACGAGCGGGTAGCGCTTGATTGCACCGGCGATATCGTACAGGGCAATCAGAGGTGACCTGCTGTGCATAGGGAGTATGTGAATGTAAAAAAGAGTTATTGTAGCAGACCAAACCAGCACTGCCCATCCGTGGACAGGCGTGGTGCGGGCCTGTTCGCGCGGCAAAAACCGGGCGCCGCGGCCGGCCGGCGGCGGGTGCGCCGGCGCCTGCCGGGTTGCGGTCAAGACAACAGTGTCAGGCCGAAGCGCGTGTCACGCCGCGCAATGCGGGCACGATATGCCGTACACATATTCGGGCGCGAGCTGCTCGCGCGGGGTGACAATGGCGCGGCACGCGAAACACTGCGTGGTGACGGTCGGTTCGAGCTGCGGATTGAGGGCGGTGCGGTAGTCGAACACGAAGCAGTCGCCGTCGTAATGGGCGCCGCCGACGTCCTCGAAGTACTTGAGGATGCCGCCTTCGAGCTGGTAGACATTGTCGTAGCCGATGTTTTGCATGTGGATGGCGGCTTTTTCGCAGCGAATGCCGCCGGTACAGAACGTCACCACGGTCTTGCCTGCAAAATCGCCCCTGTGCGCCTCGATCACGGCGGGGAACTCGGTGAACTTCGCGATGCGGTAATCGACCGTGTTCGAAAACGTGCCCACGTCCACCTCGAAATCGTTGCGCGTGTCGACCATCACCACCGGCTTGCCGGCGTCGTCATGGCCCTGGTCGAGCCAGCGCTTGAGCGTGGTTGGCGCCACGGCCGGGGCGCGGCCGAGCTCGGGCTGGATCAGCGGCATGCGCATGGTGATGATTTCTTTTTTGATCTTCACCAGCATGCGCTTGTGCGACTGTTCCTGCGACAAGCTTTCCTTGACATCGATGTCGGCGAAGCGGCGGTCGCTGCGCAGCCAGGCCATGAAGGCATCGATGTCGGCGCGCAGGCCGGACAGGAACAGGTTGATGCCCTCCGGCGTGAGCAGGATGGTGCCGCGCAGGGACAGCTGCTGGCAGATCGCCTGGAATTGCGGGCGCATCGCCTCGGTAT
>Ga0247729_10000536_pt1 | contig 15602 bp, 15 predicted proteins | sample UWRJL133311R2_FD_180958 | JGI IMG/M metagenome (GOLD analysis project Ga0247729, IMG submission 180958) | Plant litter microbial communities from Arlington Agricultural Research Station in Wisconsin, United States - UWRJ-L133-311R-2 | ecosystem: Environmental > Terrestrial > Plant litter >... | reverse complement strand
GGCTGGGTGATCCTTGTGGCCGCGACCACCGAGAACCCCTCGTTCTCCGTGATCTCGCCGCTGCTGTCGCGATCCCTCCTGCTCACGCTCGAGCAGCTCACCGACGACGACCTGGGCGCGGTGGTCGACCGCGCCGTGTCCGACCCCCGCGGACTCAAGGACGCGATCGTGCTCGACCCGGGCGGTCGGGAGGCGATCATCCGCCTGGCCTCCGGCGACGCACGCCGCGCACTCACCGCACTGGAGGCATCCGCTCTCAGCGCCTCGGGGGAGTCGGTCGCCGCTCAGGCGGAGTTCGACAAGCAGACCCGCGCCCTCGAAGACCGGGACGACGAGGGCGAGGACGACGACGAGTACGACGACGAGGTGGCCGAGCCCGCCGCCGAGCTCGAGCGCCCGGTGGTCACCGCCGACGTCGTCGCCCGTGCCGTCGACCGCGCCCTGCTGCGCTACGACCGGCAGGGCGACGAGCACTACGACGTGATCAGCGCCTTCATCAAGTCGGTGCGCGGCTCCGACGCCGACGCGGCACTGCACTACCTCGCCCGCATGATCGAGGCGGGGGAGGATCCCCGGTTCATCGCGCGACGCATCATCATCAGCGCGTCGGAGGACATCGGCCTCGCCGACCCGCAGGCGCTCGTGATCGCGGTGGCCGCCGCCGACGCCGTGCAGTTCATCGGAATGCCCGAGGGGCGCATCCCGCTGGCCCAGGCCGTGGTCTACCTCGCCACCGCGCCCAAGTCGCCCGCCTCCTACGTGGGAATCGACCAGGCGATAGCGGATGTCCGTGCGGGCAAGATCGGACGGGTCCCGAAGCCGATACGCGACGCCCACTACGCGGGTGCGAAGAAGCTCGGCCACGGCAAGGGCTACCTCTATCCCCACGACTACGACATCGGCGTGGTCGAGCAGCAGTACCCGCCCACCGAGCTGCTCGGGGCGCGCTACTACCAGCCGACCGAGCACGGCAACGAGCGCGAGGTCTCGGCGCGCTGGGCGAAGCTGCGGCGGATCATCCGCGGGAAGTAGTGCGGCCGGGGTTTCGATACACGCCCTAGCGGGCGTTACTCAACCCACGAATACTCGTGGTTTCGATACACGCCCTAGAGGGCGTCACTCAACCCACGAATACTCGTGGTTTCGATACACGCCCTAGAGGGCGTTACTCAACCCACAAGGGTTCGTGCTAATCTTGACCCCGCCTGATATCGGTTATTCGCGCACGGCTGCTGCGGATTCCCGGTCAAGGAGCCTCTGGTCTGTAGCCGACCGGACTCCGCGGCAAATCCCTCTACTTTCATCGGTTTTGTTTTGCGCGCGCACGAGTGCTCGCGAGCAGCCGGTTTCCCCGTTGGATTTATCTGAAAAGGACACTGTGTCTACTAAGTCACGTACCCGTAGCAAGACCCGCCTGTCGCGCGCCCTGGGCATCGCCCTGACGCCGAAGGCAGCCAAGTACCTCGAGAAGCGTCCGTACGCTCCGGGTGAGCACGGCCGCACCAAGCGCAAGCAGGACAGCGACTACGCCGTCCGTCTGCGCGAGAAGCAGCGCCTGCGCGCCCAGTACGGCATCCGTGAAGCCCAGCTGAAGATCGCGTTCGAGGAAGCTCGTCGCGCGGCAGGCCTGACCGGTGAGAACCTCGTCGAGATCCTCGAGACCCGTCTCGACGCGATCCTGGTTCGCTCGGCCATCGCCCGCACCACCGCACAGGCTCGCCAGATGATCGTTCACCGCCACATCCTCGTCGATGGTGCGCTTGTCGACCGTCCGTCGTTCCGCGTCAAGCCTGGGCAGCTCGTTCACGTCAAGACCAAGAGCGAAGCCATGGAGATCTTCCAGGTTGCAGCGGCCGGCGGTCACGTCGACGTTCTGCCGAAGACCCCGGGTTACATCGAGGTCGAGATCGACAAGCTGCAGGCGCGCCTCGTGCGTCGCCCGAAGCGCGCAGAGGTCCCCGTGACCTGTGAAGTGCAGCTCGTCGTCGAGTACTACGCAGCCCGCTAGTCACTGTTCGTTCAGTACAGCAGCGTTTGCGAGGCGGGTCACCGGAAGGTGGCCCGCCTTTCTCGTTAAGCGCGAACGGCGCCCGCACCAACGACTGAGATTGAACGCTGTAACAAAGTAAGCTGGTCAAGTTGCCAGCCGACCGCTCGCCGACCACAGGCGGACCATCCCCCAAGGAGAATTCCATGAAGAACATCGTGTTGCTCATCGCCGGTATCGGAATCGGATTCCTCGCCGCGCACCAGGTCGCCCGCACCCCGCAGGGCAAGCAGTTCTTCGACGACATCGACGCAAAGGCCCGTGAGTTCGGCGGCGCCGTGGTCGACGGTTACAAGCAGCGCGAGGCCGAGCTGCGCGCCGTCGTCGCCGAAGCCGAAGACGCCCTGAAGCACTAGGTCGCTCCGGGGGCAACCCTGCCGCCCGCTCGGCGAGACGCCCCTGTCCCCGCTTTTTTCTCTCCACCCATGCACGGTGCTCGATCGCACCGTCATCCGCACGATCACAGGACTCCATGCAGACCGCTGATATCCAAAACCGCTGGCTCAACTTCTTCGGGGAGCGCGGTCACACCGTCGTCCCCTCGGCCTCGCTCGTCAGCGATGACCCGACCCTGCTCTTCACCGTCGCCGGCATGGTCCCGTTCGTGCCGTACCTGACCGGCCTGGTGCCCGCACCGTATCCGCGAGCCACAAGCGTGCAGAAGTGCATCCGTACCCTCGATATCGAAGAGGTCGGCAAGACCCCCCGCCACGGAACGTTCTTCCAGATGAACGGCAACTTCTCGTTCGGGGACTACTTCAAAGAGCAGGCGATCGCTTACGCGTGGGAGCTTCTCACCTCATCCGAGGCTGACGGCGGCTTCGGCTTCGACGAAAAAGACCTCTGGGTCACCGTGTACAAGGATGACGACGAAGCGATCCGGTACTGGAAGCAGATCGCCGGACTGCCCGACGAGCGAATCCAGCGCCTCGACATGGACACCAACTACTGGTCGACCGGCCAGCCCGGCCCCGCTGGCCCCTGCTCGGAGATCTTCTTCGACCGCGGGCCCGCGTACGGAGCCGATGGGGGCCCGGCAACAGATGACGACAGGTACGTCGAGATCTGGAACCTCGTGTTCATGCAGTACCTGCGCGGCGAGGGATCGGGGAAGAACTTCGAGATCCTCGGCGAACTGCCCAAAAAGAACATCGACACCGGAATGGGCATGGAGCGCGTCGCGTTCATCAAGCAGGGCGTCGAGAACATGTACGAGACCGACCAGGTGCGCCCGGTCCTCGACCGTGCCGCTGAGATCGCCGGTCGTGCGTACGGCGCAGACCACGACGACGATGTACGGATGCGCGTCATCGCCGACCACGTGCGCTCGTCGCTCATGCTCATGTCCGACGGTGTCACGCCCTCGAACGAAGGCCGTGGATACATCCTCCGCCGCCTGATGCGCCGCGCTGTCCGCGCGATGCGCCTGCTCGGGGTCGACGCTCCCAGCTTCGCCGAGCTGTTCCCGGCCTCGCGTGACGCGATGAAGGCCGCTTACCCCGAGGTCGCTTCGGGCTACGACCGCATCGAACGCCTCGCCCTCGGCGAAGAGGAAGCGTTCCTGCGCACCCTCGCCAGCGGAACGCAGATCCTCGATCTCGCTGTGCTCAAGACCAAAGAAGCGGGCAAGGCGGAACTGCCGAGCGACACGACGTTCCTGCTGCACGACACGTTCGGTTTCCCGATCGACCTGACCCTCGAGATTGCTGAAGAGGCCGGCCTGTCGATCGACCGCGACGCGTTCGATACCCTCATGCTGCAGCAGCGGACAATGGCGAAGGCGGATGCCAAGGCCAAGAAGACCACGCTGGCCGACCTGTCGGTCTATGGGGACTTCCGCGCGCTCGGTGAGACGGTCTTCACCGGCTACGAATACCTCGAGACCGAGACGACTATCCTCGGCCTCATCGTCGACGGTCACTCGGTCACAAGTGCGGCGGCGGGCGACATCGCCGAGGTCATCCTCGCCGAGACCTCGCTCTATGCCGAGTCCGGTGGCCAGGAAGCCGATGCCGGAACAATCGTGGGCAATGGTTACGAACTCGAAGTCCTCGACGTGCAGAAGCCGATCAAGGGACTCATCAGCCACAAAGTGCAGGTGACGACCGGTGAAGTGTCAGTCGGCGCTGCCGCACGCACCCTCGTGGACCACGACTGGCGCCGCGGCGCTACCCAGGCGCATTCGGCAACACACCTCATCCACGCTGCTCTTCGCCAGATTCTCGGGCCGGAGGCCCACCAGTCGGGTTCGTACAACAAGGCCGGCTACATGCGTCTCGACTTCAGCTGGAACCAGGCGCTTTCGCCCGCGACCCGCAGCGAGATCGAAGAGATCGCGAACGTCAAGGTGCGCGAGAACCTCGAGGTCGAGACCCGCATCATGGGGCTCGATGAAGCAAAAGGACTTGGCGCCATGGCGCTGTTCGGCGAGAAGTACGGCGACACCGTGCGTGTGGTCGAGATCGGGGGCCCCTGGTCTCTCGAGCTCTGTGCGGGTACGCACGTCACCCGTTCGTCGGAGATCGGCCTGATCAACCTGGTCAGCGAGACCTCGGTCGGTTCGACCAACCGTCGCATCGAATCCCTCGTCGGCATCGAGGCATTCCGCGACCTCGCCGCCGAGCGCGCGATCGTCTCGGAGCTGACCTCCAACCTCAAGACGCCGCGCGACGGCCTGACCGCGCGCATCGAAGACCTCGTTGCGAGCCTCAAGGCTGCGGAGAAGAAGATCGCCCAGTTCGAAGCCGGTGCTCTCGCCGAGCGCGTCCCCGCGATCGCGGCGACGGCACGTTCGGCCGGTGCCGTGACGCTTGTGGCCGAGAACGTCGGAACCGTCGCCTCGAGCGACGAACTGCGCTCGCTCGTGACCAGCGTGCGAGACCGGGTTGGGGCATCCGCTGCTGTGGTCGCCCTCGCCGCGGATGTCGCGGGCAAGCCTGCCGTGATAGTCGCGACTAACGATGCATCCCGTGGCCTCGGAGCCAAAGCCGGTGTACTGGCGAAGCTCGCTGCCGGGATCCTCGGAGGCGGCGGCGGCGGTCGTGACGACCTCGCCCAGGGCGGTGGCTCGGATTCCTCGCGGATTTCGGATGCTCTCACGGCGATCAGCGCAGCCGTCACCGACCTGTCGTTGGCTGGCTAGGGGCGATGCGCCCGGGCGTTCGCATCGGTGTCGATGTCGGGAAGGTGCGAATCGGCATCTCCCGCAGTGACCTGCATGGCATGCTCGCGACCCCGGTCGAGACCGTACCCCGCGGCGCGGGGGACATCGCCCGCATCGCGGCGATCGCAACAGAGCTCGATGCTTTCGAAGTGATCGTCGGGCTTCCCCTCGCGTTGTCCGGAGACCGCACCGCCTCGACCGAGGACGCCGCAGGTTTTGCCCAGGCCCTCGCGACAGCACATCTCGGGATGACCAGGATCCCGGTACGACTCGTCGACGAGCGACTTTCCACTGTCTCGGCGCATTCCGCCATGCGTTCTTCCGGTCGGAACACGCGGCAGTCACGGTCGGTCATCGACCAGGTTGCCGCCGTTATAATTTTGCAGCACGCCCTCGACGTCGAGCGCTCGAGCGAAATACCGCCCGGTGAGCTCGTCAACCCGGACGAAGGACTTTAGATCGTGGCAAACGAGCCAAGTTGGGACGAGATTTTCTCCGGGCAACCGAAGAGCTCGGTCCCCACCAGCAGTGCCCCGCTGTCGGGCCCGGTACCTACCGAGCCTGCACCGCAGTCCCGCCGTGAAGCCCGCGAGCGACAGAACGCTGTGCCTCCGCGGTCGACCTTCGCCACAGTCTCCGGTAGCGACAAGCGCCCACCGCGCCGCCGCCGGCTCGGCTGGCTGTGGGCACTGCTGGTCATCCTCGCTCTCGGTGGAGGGGCCTGCGCCGCAGTCTGGATCGGATTCGAAGACCAGGTCCGGGCCGTTCTCGGAATGGAACTCCCCACGGACTACGAAGGCACAGGCAATGGCGAGAAGGCCACAGTCGTCATCTCTGCCGGAGACATCGGCGAAGACATCGCCAAGTCACTCGAGAAGGCCGGCGTCACCATGACGTCGACAGCCTTCTACAAGCTGCTCCTCGCCCAGGACACCCCGGCCACCTTCCAGCCCGGCAGTTACGGCCTCGAACACGAGATGAGCGCCCAGGCGGCTCTCGATGCCCTGCTCGACCCGGCAAACCGGGTGGTGTCATCCGTGACGATCCCCGAGGGATCGACCCTCAAGCAGACCCTCGCCAAGCTGTCGGAATCGACTGGCATCCCGCTCGCCGACTTCAAGAAGGCGGCGAAGGACTACACCTCGTTCGGGGTTCCGAAGAAGGCGCCGAGCCTCGAAGGCTTCCTCTTTCCGGCGACCTACGACTTCGACCCGGATCTCACGGCAACGCAGGTGCTGCAGAAACTCGTGGACCGCATGGACGAAGCGCTCGATGCCGCTGGCGTCAAGAAGGCCGACCGCCTCGAAGTTCTCACCCTCGCGTCGATCGTGCAGAAGGAGGCAGGCACTCTGAAGGACTACCCCAAGGTGTCACGGGTGTTCCTCAACCGTCTCGACGTCGATATGTTCCTCGGTTCCGATGCAACGGTCGCGTACGGAACCGGCAACACGTCGATCTTCACAACCAAAGAAGAGCGCGCAGACAAGAGCAACAAGTACAACACCTATGCGAATCACGGGTTGCCCATCGGTCCGATCGCGGCTCCCGGAGACGCTGCAATCGACGCCGCACTCAACCCGGCAAAGGGCGACTGGGTCTTCATGGTTCTCGTCAATGGGGAGACCGGCGAGACCAAGTTCTCGAAGACCTTCGCGGAACACCAGGAGGGTGTCGCGGAGTTCCAGGCCTGGTACGCCGCTCACCCCGACTGGGACAACTAAGCGCACTGACCACCGACCGCTCACCAGGGGAACCACGGATGACAACACGGCTTGCGGTTCTCGGTTCGCCGATCGCACACTCGCAGTCGCCCGCGCTGCATACCGCCGCGTACGGCGTGCTCGGCCTCGACTGGGACTACGACGCGCGCGAGGTCACCGGTGCAGACCTCGGAACGTTCGTGGCCGGCCTCGACGACACCTGGCGCGGGTTGTCGCTCACCATGCCGCTCAAGAAAGACATCCTGCCGCTTCTCGATGACGTCGACCCGATTGCCATGCTCACCGGCGCGGTTAACACGGTCGTGTTGTCCGGTGGACGGCGCCGGGGGTTCAACACCGACGTCTACGGCATCACCCGAGCTTTCCGTGATGCCGGAGTCGAGCGGCTCGGTTCGGTGTGGATTCTCGGCGGGGGAGCCACCGCGGCCTCGGTCCTCGCCGCCGTCCACGAGCTCGGTGCGCGAGAGGCGACACTCCTGGTGCGCTCCGTCGCCCGCGCCGGCGACATCACGACGCTCGCGGCCACAATTGGCGTGCGCCTCACCGTCTCCGAGCTGGGCGGGCCGCTGCCCGCTGCGACGCCGGACGCCGTCGTCAGCACGCTGCCGGGCCATGCCGAGCATGACATCCGTTTCTCCGAAGCAGTGCGCCGCGAATCCGTGTTGTTCGACGTGGCGTACTCGCCCTGGCCGAGCACTTTCGCACGGGAGTGGCAAGCCGAGGGCGGCTCCGTCATCTCGGGGCTGGACATGCTCATCAACCAGGCGCTGGCGCAAGTACGCATCTTCGTCACCGGCAATGCCGCAGACGCGCTCGACGACGAGCCGGCGGTGCTCGCGGCGATGCGGGCGGCGGTCGGCTCGTGATCACTGTGGGAGGATTCTCTACATGCTTCGTTGGTTGACCGCGGGTGAATCCCACGGACCTGAATTGGTCGCGATTATCGAGGGGATGCCCGCGGGCGTCCCCGTCAGTCTCGACGGGATCCGCGCGGATCTCGCCCGGCGCAAGCTCGGCTACGGCCGCGGCGCCCGGATGAAGTTCGAGCAGGATGAACTCACCATCTCGGGTGGCGTGCGCTTCGGCGAGACCATGGGAAGCCCGGTCGCGCTGCGCATCGGTAACACCGAGTGGCATCGCTGGGTCGACGTCATGAGCGCCGAGCCTGTCGATCTCGAGGCCCTCCCCAAGGGGCGTGGGGCCGCTCTCACCCGACCGCGTCCTGGCCACGCCGACCTCGTCGGAATGCAGAAGTACGACTTCGCCGAGGCCCGCAACGTGCTCGAGCGCGCGAGCGCACGCGAGACAGCGGCGCGGGTAGCTCTTGGTGCGGTCGCGCGCGCTTTCCTCGGCGAGTTGGGCGTCACCCTGGTCAGCCACACCCTCTCGATCGGCACCGTACGGGTTCCCGACGGATCCCCGCTTCCGCTTCCGTCTGACGTCGACGCCCTCGACGCCGATCTGCTGCGCTGCTTCGATCCGGCGACGTCCGAAATCATGGTGACCGAGGTCGACCAGGCCCAGAAAGACGGCGATACTCTCGGCGGCGTCGTCGAGGTGCTCGCCTACGGTGTTCCGCCCGGACTCGGCTCCTACGTCCATTGGGACCGTCGCCTCGACTCGCAGCTGGCTGCCGCCCTCATGGGTATCCAGGCGATCAAGGGGGTCGAGGTCGGCGACGGCTTCGAGACGACACGGCGCCGCGGATCGCACGCTCACGACGAGCTCGTCACCGACGGCAAGGAGATCAGCCGGCTGAGCGACAAGGCCGGCGGCACCGAGGGCGGAATGTCCACCGGGACCATCCTTCGTGTTCGCGCCGGAATGAAGCCGATCGCCACTGTGCCCCACGCACTGCGAACGGTGGATGTCGCCACCGGCGAGGCCGCCGAAGCGCACCACCAGCGCTCCGACGTCTGTGCGGTGCCCGCAGCCGGTGTTGTGGCGGAGGCGATGGTCGCCCTCGTGCTCGCCAACTCGATGCTGGAGAAGTTCGGCGGCGACTCGGTCAGCGAGACCCGGCGCAACCTCGACGGCTACCTCGCCGCAATCCCGGCAGCCCTCGCAACCGCGGGCACGGCCGCGCAACGATGACCGAACCGGTATCTCCGGCAATCCTCGTGCTCATCGGCGCTCCCGGCGCAGGGAAGTCGCGGATCGGAAAGCGCATCGCCAAGCTGCTCGGGGTCGAGTTTATCGACACCGACAAGTCAGTCGTGGCCGAACATGGGTCCATTCCTTCGATCTTCGAGCTCCACGGGGAACCGCGGTTTCGCGAGTTGGAGCGCATTGCGGTGGCCAACGCGCTCCAACACCCTGCGGTGATCGCGCTCGGCGGGGGAGCAGTGCTCGACGAAGACACCCAGCGCGACCTCGAGCGGGTGCGGGTCGTTCAACTGTGGATCACGCCGGAAGCCGTCGAATCACGCATTGGCGGAGAGAAACGCCCACTGCTCACGGACGGCATCACCGCCTGGACCGAGCTCGTCGCCGCTCGCCAACCGATCTACGACCGCCTCGCCGACAAGACCTTCGACACCTCGACCTATCCGGCCGAGAAAATCGCGGCGAACATCGCCGCGTGGATCCAGGAGAACGACAAGTGACCGGCACCACCACCGTTTCCATCACCGGCCAGGACCCCTACGACGTTCTCATCGGACGAGGTCTCATCGAGACCCTGCCCGAGCACCTCGGGCAACGCGTGGCAAAGGTGCTCATCGTGCACCCGCCGACGCTTGGCGCGAAGGCCAACGCGATGCGCGAGCTGCTGCAGGGACAGTACGAGGTCTACCTCGCCGAGATCCCCGACGCCGAAGACTCCAAGCGCATCGAGGTAGCGGCGTTCTGCTGGCAGATCATGGGGCAGACCGATTTCACCCGCTCGGATGCCGTGATCGGTCTCGGCGGGGGCGCCAGCACCGACCTGGCCGGCTTCGTCGCCGCCACCTGGCTGCGTGGTGTGAAACTCATCCAGGTGCCCACGAGCGTGCTCGGCATGGTCGACGCGTCAGTCGGCGGCAAGACCGGGATCAATACTGCCGAGGGAAAGAACCTGGTCGGGGTCTTCTATGCTCCGTCGGTCGTCCTCGTCGACCTCGACACCCTCGACACCCTTCCGCGCAACGAGATCCTCGCCGGCTTCGCCGAGATCGTGAAGTGCGGGTTCATCGCCGAGCCAGAGATCCTCGACATCATCGAAGCCGATGTCGACCGGGTCACTGATCCGACGACCCCGGAATTCCGGCGCGTGGTCGAGCTGTCCATCGCCCTCAAGGCCCGCGTGGTGAGTGAGGACTTCAAGGAGTCCGGCCTGCGTGAGATCCTGAACTACGGCCACACTCTCGGCCACGCCATCGAGCACGCCGAGCGATACCGCTGGCGCCACGGTGCAGCCATCTCGGTCGGAATGGTTTTCGCGGCGGAACTGGCGAGCATCGCCGGCAAACTCGATCCGTCGGTCGTCGACCGGCACCGCAGCATTCTCACGTCACTCACCCTGCCGATCGACTACCCGGTCGGCCGCTGGAAGACGTTGCTCGCCACCATGCAGCGCGACAAGAAGGCCCGCGCGGGCATGCTGCGGTTCATCGTGCTCGAAGCTGTCGGCAAGACGACGGTTCTCGCCGGGCCGGAAGAGCCGCTGCTGTTTGCCGCCTATCAGGAGGTCGGGGTCTAGCCAGCCCGGATGTTCGGCGCCACCAGGCCGATAGGCTCGACTCCATGTCGCGCGTACTCGTTCTCAATGGTCCCAACCTCGGTCGGCTCGGCAGCCGGGAGCCGGATGTCTACGGCAACCAGGATCTGCCCGCTCTCGAGCGCCTGCTCACGGCGGAAGCACCCGAGGGCACCGAGATCGACTTGCGCCAGACCAACGATGAGGCAACACTCATCGAGTGGCTCTACGAAGCGGTCGACACCGGTTCGGCGGTCATCCTGAACCCGGCGGCGTTCACGCACTACTCCTACGGGCTTCGCGACGCAGCGGCGCTCGTCACGAAAGCCGGGTTGCCGCTCATCGAGGTACACATCTCGAACCCGCACGCCCGCGAGGAATTCCGTCACACCAGTGTCATTTCCGCCATCGCGACCGGCGTGATAGCGGGCTTCGGGTTCGACTCGTACGCGCTCGCTCTTGCCGCCCTCGGCCGGACGGGTATTAGTCGGAACAGCCGCTAAGCGGGTAAACTCTTCTTTCGGCGCACTCGCGCACCCTCATTCTTACGAGTACCCCCTACGTGATCGGAACTGTTTTCGCATGGCCTCTACCGCTGACATCAAGAACGGCGTCGTTCTCAACATGGACGGCCAGCTCTGGACCGTAATCGATTTCCAGCACGTCAAGCCGGGCAAGGGCGGCGCATTCGTGCGCACCAAGGTCAAGAACGTGATGAGCGGCAAGGTCGTCGACCGCACGTTCAACGCCGGTGCGAAGATCGAGACCGAGGTCGTCGACCGCTCTGACTTCCAGTATCTCTACGCCGATGGCGAGAACTACGTCTTCATGGATCTCGGCAACTACGACCAGATCACACTCTCGGCCACGCAGGTCGGCGACTCGGCGAACTTCATGCTCGAGAACCAGAATGTGACCATCGCCCTGCACAACGGCGACCCGCTGTATGTCGAGCTTCCGGCATCCGTGATCCTCGAGATCACCTACACCGAGCCCGGCCTCCAGGGCGACCGCTCGACCGGTGGTACCAAGCCTGCGACGGTCGAGACCGGTTACCAGATCCAGGTTCCGTTGTTCCTCGAGCAGGGAACCAAGGTCAAGGTCGACACCCGCGACGGCAGCTACCTCGGCCGCGTGAACGACTAGTGGGAGCTCGTACCAAGTCCCGCAAACGCGCACTCGACATCCTCTACGGAGCAGATGTCCGTGAGGAGTCGATCAACTCGGCTCTCGCCGCTGAAACGAGTCGTGCTCTTGCCGATACGAAGCGCGCCAACTCCTGGGAGTATGCACGTGCGATCGTGGTCGGTATCACCGAGCACGGCGACGAAATCGACGAACTCATCGAGACCTACGCGCAGGGCTGGACGATCAACCGCATGCCGGCGATCGACCGTGCCATCGTGCGCATGGGCATCTGGGAGATCCTGTTCAACGAAGAGGTCCCGGATGTTGTGGCGATCTCCGAGGCCGTGGAAATGGCCCAGGAGTACTCGACCGAAGACTCCGCCGGTTTCGTGAACGGCCTGCTTGGCCGCATAGCCCAAACCCGGTCCTAGCCCGTACCCCTCTCAGGCGGCACGGTAGGCCACCCAACACGCGGATTCAGGGTGGCGATCGCGGAGCGTATTGGTGTGGTGGGCCTCCAAGGGCGAAGCCCGTGGTCGCCACCCTGGATCCGACCACGCCGTGCCTGAGGGCCTCGACCCGTATACTGGTTTCACTAGACATCCTTTAAGTTCCGTCCAGAGAGGCGGGGAAGGAGGTCAGAATGACTGCACGCATTGTCTTGCATCAGGCTGATATCACGCGGGCGTTGACCCGGATCTCCCATGAGATCCTCGAGTCCAACCGCGGCAGTAACGATCTCGTGCTTCTAGGCATCCCGACCCGCGGTGTGGCTCTCGCCCGGCGTATCGGCGACATCCTCGACGGCATCGAGAGCGGTTCGAACGACGGCGCGGATGCGTCGACTGTTACCGTCGGCGCCCTCGACGTCACCATGTACCGGGACGACCTGAACCGTAACCCGACCCGGGCGCCGTCTCCCACCGCGATCCCGATCGGCGGCATCGACGGCAAGACCGTGGTGCTCGTCGATGACGTGCTGTACTCGGGCCGGACCATCCGTGCCGCCCTCGACGCCATCAACGACCTCGGTCGTCCCCGCGCGGTGCGCCTCGCAGTCCTCGTCGACCGCGGTCACCGCGAGTTGCCGATCCGCGCCGACTTCGTGGGCAAGAACCTCCCCACGTCGGCCAGCGAACGGATCAACGTGCGCATCCGGGAGATCGACGGGACCGATGAAGTCACCATCGAGGGGAGCGTCACCGCATGAGGCACTTGCTGTCAACCCAGGACCTGTCGCGCGACGCGGCGATCGCCCTGCTCGACGTCGCCGAGGACATGGCGGATGTCGGCACGCGCGAGGTGAAGAAGATTCCCGCCCTGCGCGGCAAGACCGTCGTCAACCTGTTCTTCGAGGACTCCACCCGCACCCGGATCTCGTTCGAAGCCGCCGCGAAGCGCCTGAGCGCCGACGTGATCAACTTCAGTGCAAAGGGTTCGAGCGTCAGCAAGGGGGAGTCGCTCAAGGACACCGCCCAGACTCTCGCGGCCATCGGCGCGGATGCCGTGGTCATCCGCCACGGATCGTCGGGGGCTCCACGCGTGCTCGCCGACAGCGGCTGGATCGACGCCGGGATCGTGAACGCCGGCGACGGGACCCACGAACACCCCACCCAGGCACTTCTCGACGCGTTCACCATCCGCCGTCGCCTGCACGGCCCTGCGTCACGCGGCCGCGGGCTCGACGGTGTGACGATCACGATCGTCGGAGACATCCTGCACTCCCGGGTCGCGCGGTCGAATGCCTGGCTTCTCACGACCCTCGGTGCCCACGTGCACGTCGTCGCACCCGCGACCCTGCTGCCGCTGGGCATCGATACCTGGCCGGTCACGGTCGGCTACGACCTCGACGCAGCCGTCGCCGCCGGGCCCGATGTGGTGATGATGCTGCGCATCCAGAGCGAGCGGATGCACGCGGCCTACTTCCCGACAGCGCGCGAGTATTCGCGCCAGTGGGGCCTCGACGACGAACGGCTGGCACGGCTGCCTGCGGCTAGTCTGGTCATGCACCCCGGGCCGATGAATCGCGGCCTCGAGATCTCTGCCGGCGCCGCTGACTCGCCGCAATCGACAGTTCTCGAACAGGTCTCCAACGGGGTCTCGATAAGGATGGCTGTGCTGTATCTCTTGCTCTCGGGCGAACGTCTGACCCCGACATCCGCCACGACCACCGCGGAGGCAGTGAAGTGACAATCCTCATCACCGGGGCAGCGCTCCCCGACGGAACCACGACCGACATCCTTGTCGCCGACGGAGTCGTCTCCGAGATCGGCAGCGGCCTGTCGGCAGCCGGCGCCCAGGTCATCGACGCAGCCGGCCTCACGGCGCTTCCCGGCCTCGTCGACCTGCACACCCACTTGCGCGAGCCCGGCTTCGAGCAGAGCGAGACCGTTCTCACCGGAACCCGTGCCGCCGCGATCGGCGGCTTCACTGCGGTCTTCGCAATGGCCAACACCTCGCCGGTCTCCGATACCGCGGGTGTGGTCGAGCAGGTCAAGTCGCTCGGCGATTCCTACGGGTATGCGACGGTCCGCCCGATCGGTGCGGTCACCGTCGGCCTCGCTGGCCAGCAGCTCTCCGAGATCGGCGCGATGGCACAGTCCCGCGCCCAGGTGCGGGTCTTCTCCGACGACGGCAAGTGCGTGTCGGATGCCCTGCTCATGCGTCGCGCACTCGAGTACGTCAAGACCTTCGACGGTGTCATCGCCCAGCACTCGCAGGAGCCCCGCCTCACCGAGGGCGCCCAGATGAACGAGAGCGCCCTCAGCGGAGAGCTCGGCCTCGCCGGCTGGCCCGCTGTCGCCGAAGAAGCGATCATCGCCCGCGATGTGCTGCTCGCCCAGCACGTGGGTGCCCGGCTGCACGTCTGCCACGTCTCCACCGCCGGGTCGGTCGACGTCATCCGCTGGGCGAAGGCCCGGGGGATCGCCGTAACCGCCGAGGTCACCCCGCACCACCTTCTGCTCACCGAACAGCTCGTGCGCGGCTACGACTCCCGGTACAAGGTCAATCCGCCGCTGCGCCGCGACGAAGACGTGCTCGCCCTGCGCGAAGCCCTCGCCGACGGAACCATCGACATCGTGGCCACCGACCACGCCCCGCACCCGGTCGAGGCCAAGGAATGCTCCTGGGACGAAGCCGCGTTCGGGATGGTCGGCCTCGAATCCGCGCTCAGCGTCGTGCAGGCATCCGTCGTCGACACCGGACTGATGGGCTTCGCGGATGTCGCCCGCGTGTTGTCGTCGGCGCCAGCGCAGATCGGTCGGCTCGGCGGTTATGACGCACCGTTCACCGCCGGTTCGCCAGCCAACTTCGTGCTCTACGACCCGTCGGTGACCCGCGCTTTCGACACCAGCCTGTTGCACGGCAAGAGCATCAACTCGCCCTACCTCGGACGCACGCTTCCCGGACAAGTCATCGCAACTGTCCACGATGGCTACGCGACCGTGCTCGATGGTGCACTCGTCGACGCCGAAGAGGTTGCGGCAGCGGGGCAGGTGCGCCGTGGATAAGGTCATTCCGGGCGTCATCGTCCTGGTCATCCTGCTTATCGCGCTCACGCTCATGGTTCTCGGCTGGCGCGCCCGCGCGCGCCGCCAGGTCCAACTCGACGAGCCGCAGTTCGTCCCCGCCGAGACCGGCGAGTACATCGGCGACTACGAGACGTTCTACGTCGCGACCACGATGGCGGGCCAACCGCTCAACCGGGTGGTCGTGCAGGGCCTCGGCTTCCGGGCGAAAGCGTTCCTGCGCGTCTCCAGCGGGGGAGTCGTCATCCCCATCGACGGGCAACGCGACATCTTCATCCCGGTGGCTGACATCCGCGATATCCGCCGCGAGACCTGGACCATCGACCGCGTCGTCGAA
>Ga0247729_10000535_pt1 | contig 15608 bp, 8 predicted proteins | sample UWRJL133311R2_FD_180958 | JGI IMG/M metagenome (GOLD analysis project Ga0247729, IMG submission 180958) | Plant litter microbial communities from Arlington Agricultural Research Station in Wisconsin, United States - UWRJ-L133-311R-2 | ecosystem: Environmental > Terrestrial > Plant litter >... | reverse complement strand
CGCTCTCGGCCATGGTGAAGGTCATGCTCAACTGTAAGACGGAGTCGGGGGCGATCGTGGTCGAGTGGATGATGACGCCGCACGCGGCGAGGTCGGCGAGACTCGCGGCGCTCGACCGGCCCGTGCCGGTATCGAGGGTCGTCATGGTGACCGCCTCCGCGAAGGCTTCGGAGGGGATCAGTAGTTCGCGCGCGCTGAGACGCAGAGAGGCGATGGAGGCGGACGGATTCTTGACCCAGAGGTGGGTGGTCAGCCTGTCGCCCGGGACGATGCTCCCCAACCCGTCGAAGAAATCGTCGCCCAGGGTCGGGGCGAAGCTCACGCCGTCTGCACTGACCAGGATCTCCACCGGGTCGGCACTGGCACGCTGGGCGCCGAATCCGAGCGTTCCGACAACGGCGACGATCACGGCGACGATCACGGCGACGATCAGGGATACGGAAGACCGTCGGCGGAGCGCCAGTTCACCCATCAGCTGACCCTGGTGAAGGTGAAGAACTGGGCGACCGAGCTGTTGCACGGGTACTGCTGGATGATCGTGTTCGGATTGACGCCCTGGCCGTTCACATCCGCGCAGAGGCCGCTCTTCGTGCTGACGAGCGTGTACTTGAGAATCGCGCCGTGGAGAACGGCGACCGGCGAGAATGTGGCGCGCGCCGCGTTGTTGTTGTCGCCGTTCACCCCGAACTGGATGCCGGAGTCGTTGCTGTCGGAGCGCAGGTTCCACCATTTGGCTGTGTCGGCTGCCTGAGCGAACTTGTAGTTCGCGCCGGTTGTCGCCACCAGCCGCCAGTTCTGCAGCGGCTGCGTGGTCGAGCAGGTGTCAGTGGCGACGTAGGTGATGCTGTTGGTGACGTACTGGTCGAGACAGAGGTTTGTGGCGTTCGGGTAGACGATGCGGTAGACGGCGGCGGGATCGAAGGCAGAGGACGCGGCGAATGCCGTCGACTTGGCGGACCTGTTGCCTGCAGCATCGAACGCCTCGATCGTGTACGCGTATGGCGTTCCCGAGGTCAGTCCGGTGTCCGAGAAGCTCGTGGTCGACGATGTACCGACCTCGGTCCCGTCACGGTAGATCGTGTAGCCCGCCACTCCGACGTTGTCGGTCGAGGCGGTCCAGGCGAGATTCGTCTGGGTCAGTGTGGCCGACACCAGCCTGGGAGCAGTGGGCACGCTCGGGGGCGTGTTCTCCTTCACCGTGGTGGTGTTCGTCGCCTTGTTGTTCGTCGCGACGGGATCCGACGTCGTCGCGGTAGCGGTCGCGACGAACGAAGCGCTGGCTCCGACGGTCTTCTGCTGCTGGGTGATGGAGCGGGTGACCGTGATGACTCGAGACTCTCCCGACACCAGCTCGCCTATCGTGCAGGTTCGAATCGCTCCGTCAGCCGGTGAGCAGGCGGTGCCTCCCGCAACGGTAGCCGCCGTGGTCGCGCCGTTGACGGTACTCCGCCTCACCACGGTTCCTGCATCGGTGAGGTAGTCCGGCAGAGCGACGGCGACACTCAGCCCGGTCGCCTTGGCCGGGCCGAGGTTGCTGACGGTGAAACTCCAGGTGGCGTTTGCAGTTGCCGATGCTGCGATGAGATTGGGAGTGTCGAGAACACTCACAGCGACATCGGCGCCAAGGGCAACATCCTTGGTCACAGACGCGGCGGTGGCCGTCTTCGGCCAGCCGGGGGCGAACGAGTCGGTGTAGCTCGCAGCTGCGGCATAGCTGATGGTGGTTCCGGCCGCCGATGGCTGAACCGTCGCCTTGAAATTCACCACGATGGTCTGGTCGGGAGCGATCGAACCGCCGACGCTTGCGGTGGCGCCGGTCCCCAGGCGGATGCTGAGCGTCCGCGTTGCGGAGTCGTAGGTGGCCATCGACCCTGCCAGCGCTGTTCCGACCATCGCGGTGTTCGCGACGTATTCGACACCCGCGGGCAGGACGGTGGAGTAGACGGAGCTGCCAGAGGCGTTCCCACCGTTGTTCGTGAGACTCGTGGTGTAGGTGAGCTGGTCGCCGGAGTTCGCAACACCGGACGCGGGAGTAACTGTCGATTCCGCCTTGATGCACGGGCCCGTCCCGAAGGACACGTCTTCGAGGAAGTTGCCGATGGTGTTGTCCTTCGTGGCTGTGCTCACGGAGGTCATTCGGAAGAGCGTCGTGGTCTGTCCCGCGGGAACCGTGTAGACGCCCTCGTGCCGGACCCAGCCCGCATTGCTCGCGGAGAATTCGCCCTGCGAGACTCCGCCGGTGAATACGCCGTTGACGACCGTGCCGCCGAGGGTGACCCGCATCACATCCGTCCCGCTGCGACCACGGTGGAGAAGCGACCAGCGAATCGTCTCACCGGGCGTCGTGGCGACCGACTGGTACAGCGTGCTGTCGCTGTTCGCGTTCAGTTCGACGAACTGGTTGCCCGTGGGCACGACGACGCCGGCACTGGCGCGCCAGACCTCGATGGCATTCGCGACGTCGGTCGTCAACCACGGCTTCATCGCCGACGGGTTGGCCTGGGTGACGGAGCCCGTCGTCTGATCGATCTCGAAACTTCCGTTGGCGAGATGCGGCTGAGAGGTCACACAGTTGGTACCGAGGGTCGCGGCCACAACCGTTCCCGTAGCCGTGACGTTGGTCGACCAGAGCGCGCTGGAGACGCCCGTGCCGGCAAGCACGAGGAAGAGGACTATGGCGAGCGCCGCGGCGATTCGAGATCTCATGACTAACGCTTCTGTACTGCGTCGAGTTGGACGCTGAATGTGGCTGCTTGGCCTTGGACCGTTGTAGGCGCAGACGCGGAGAGCCGGGCTTCGACGCACACCGTCGTGGTGGCTCCGGCGGCGAGAACGATGGGCGTCGTGAACGACTGCGGGGTGGTACCGAATGCGGTCGCCTCACATGTGGCGCTCTGGCGCACGTAGACGGTGAGGGACGACGAGAGCGCATTGGCCGGGCTGGTGAACGTGACCGCGCCGAGAGTGACCGAGACCGGAGTCGTCCCCGTGTTCTTCACGTCCAGGGGCGCGGACACCACCGAGCGACCGGGGAGGAGGGAGGTCGCATCGAGCTGTGGAATCGGGAACGAGGGAAGCGCGTTAATGGTTATCGCGGTCGAACCCGAGGTGACGCTCGAGGCGTTCACCGTGGCCTTCGTGTTCCAGAGTGCGTACGTTCCCCCCGTGGCCACCAGGGCGACCGTGACCGCGATGCTGATGGTGCCGATCAGACCGAGCACCTTGCTGACGAGTCCGCGCTTCTTCTGAGGAGAGACGGCGGCGTGGGCTCCAGCGCTCATCGGTCTCTCCCTTCGTTCGTGTGACTGTGTTGCTGTGGTGAAGAGCGGGGCGCGCCGCCGAGGCGGCGCGCCCCGGGCGAACTAGACCGTGCGGGTCTGGTTGAGCTTGAACGAGAGGTTCGCGAGGCCGACGGTGCCGGTCTGCGCAATGGTGCCGGGGTTGGACGACGGGTTCACCGGGGTGATGGGATCTCCGGTTGCGAGGGGCAGCTCGATCGTCATAACGACGGTGACGACGGTCTCGGTCGCGCTCGGGGCGATCGTCGCCTCGTTACCAGCGGAGCTGACGCCGGTTCCGGAAGCAGTGAAGGTCACGGCGAGCTTGTTCTTGAGCGCGACGTTGAGCGCGGTGGCCGCATCGTTGGCGGTGTTGGACGGAAGAACGGCGGTCGTGATCGACGCGGGGTCGTAGGTCAGCTTCGCGGCGAGGTTGTCTCCAGTCGCCTTGATCGTGACCTGCTGGGTCAGTTCGAGCTTGTCGCCCGGAACCATCCGGAATGCACCGATGTTGCTGATGGTCGATGCGGTCTTGCCGGCCGAGATGTCCTTCCAGGTACCGGTTGCGCCGGGAGCAATGGTGAGCACACCCGAGGTGACGGAGCCGTTGGCGACCGTTGCGGTCTGGTTCCACAGGGCGAAGGTGCCCGCGCCACCGAGGAGGAGAGCGATACCAGCAGCGCCGGCGATGGAGCCCTTGAGAAGCTTGTTCATGGTGATTTCCTTTGTTTATGGCATCGCGAATGACGCCGTGCAGGGTTGTGGGTGTTTTTGGGCGCCAGAAGGACACCGGGAAGGACTCCGCCGGAGCGCGCCGGTAAGGGCGCACGTCAACGGATCGCTGCTATCGCAGTCCTGAGCCGGACGCGCCAGATAGTGGCGCGAACCAGCGCATCGCTGCTGCTGCCGCAGCGTGTCCCTCCGGGTGGGAAGGCTCGCTACGAGATACGCGTGAAACGGGTTTTAGGAATTCGGGTAGGTCGGGCGGGCGACCCATTGCTCAACGACTAGGTATCGTTTTCGACGCAGTGGTCTGCCTGCCATGAATCAATCTATGCGTACGTATACGCGAGAGCAAGTCACGTCGTACACCCAGAACGGGGTACACGCCGAGTCCCCCCTAACGCGGACAGTCATGTGCGACACGGCACGAGCAACCCCTCCGGCCGATATTGGACTTGCGGTACGGTCACAAGGTGGCGAACTCAAGAGCACGTACCGACCAATCCACAGAGAGCACGCTTCAGGCGGGCCACGACACAGGGGCCGGATATACACCGGCGATCGGGCGCATCCCCATCAGGCACCTGAGACCACAGCAGCCCGAGGGGCGCTGGGCCGCGAAGGCCTATGCCGGCGAGGTCGTCCCGTTCTCCGCGGTCGCCTTCCGCGAGGGCCACGATCAGATCGGCGCGAACCTCGTTCTCACCTCCCCGACGGGCGCCGAGACAATTCACAGCTTGTACCCCGGCGCCCCGGGAACGGACAGCTGGGTCGGAGCGGCGCTGGTCGACTCCCCCGGCGCCTGGTCCTATTACATAGAGGCCTTCACCGACGACTGGGCCACCTGGCTGCACAACGCCGAGATCAAGGTGCCCGCGGGCATCGATGTCGAGCTCATGTTCACGATCGGGCTCGAGCTGCTGGCGCGCGCCGGCGCCTCGCCCGCGGTAGCGGATGCCGCGGCCGCGTTCGCAGACACGTCGCTGTCCCCCGAAGCGCGGCTCGAAGCGGCATCCGCACCCCCTCTTATAGAGGTGCTCGACGCACAGCCCATCGTGAGCCTGGTGACCCGCAGCGAGGTGCTGCCCCTGCGCGTCGAACGCGCCAGAGCTGGACTCGGAAGCTGGTACGAGTTCTTCCCGCGCAGCGAGGGAGCGAAGAAGCGCAAGGACGGGAGCTGGCAGTCCGGCACCTTCCGCACCGCCGCGAAGCGCCTCCCCGCCGTCGCCGCGATGGGCTTCGACGTGGTCTACCTCCCCCCGATCCACCCGATCGGACGCAGCTTCCGCAAGGGGCCGAACAACACCCTCACGGCCGGTCCGAACGACCCGGGATCGCCCTGGGCGATCGGCTCGGCCGACGGCGGGCACGACGCGATCAACCCCGAACTGGGGGTAGTGAAGGACTTCTCCTACTTCCTGACCCAGGCGAAGAAGAACGGTCTGGAGATCGCGATCGACCTCGCACTGCAGGCCTCCCCCGACCACCCCTGGGTCACCGAGCACCCGGAGTGGTTCACCACCCTGCCCGACGGCACGATCGCCTACGCCGAGAACCCGCCGAAGAAGTACCAGGACATCTACCCGATCAACTTCGACAACGACTACGAGGGGCTCCGCCAGGAGATCCTGCGCATCGTGAAGTACTGGATCGGCTTGGGCGTCACGATCTTCCGCGTCGACAACCCGCACACGAAGCCCCTGATGTTCTGGGAGTGGCTGCTGCACGAGATCGCCGTCGACCGTCCCGACATCGTCTTCTTCGCCGAGGCGTTCACCCGCCCCGCGATGATGCAGTCCCTCGCGGGCGCCGGATTCCAGCAGAGCTACACCTACTTCACCTGGCGCAACACCAAGGTGGAGCTCGAGGAGTACCTCACCGAGGTCTCCAAGGTGACCAGCGACACCTTCCGCCCGAACTTCTTCGTGAACACGCCGGACATCCTCACCGAGTACCTCCAGTTCGGCGGACGGCCGGCCTACAAGATCCGCGCGGCGATCGCCGCCACGGGCAGCCCGAGCTGGGGCGTCTACTCCGGCTACGAGCTCTTCGAGAACGTGGCCCGTCCCGGCGCCGAGGAGAACATCGACAACGAGAAGTTCGAGTTCAAGCCGCGCGACTACGCGGCGGCCGAGCTCGCCGGCGACTCGCTGGCCCCGTACCTCACCCGGCTCAACGAGATCCGCCGGGCACACCCCGCGCTGCGGCAGCTGCGCAACCTCGACGTGCACTGGAGCGACGACGACTCGATCCTCGTCTACTCCAAGTACCTGTCGGGCGCGATCACCGGGAGCGGCGTCGACGACGGCATCATCGTGGTGGCGAACGTCGACCCGCACTCCGTGCGCGAGACGACGGTGCACCTCGACCTCAGCCGCTTCGGCATCGAGCCGGGCGCCTACTTCACCGTGACCGACCTCATCACCGGAGCGAGCTTCGAGTGGGGCACCGACAACTACGTGCGTCTCGATGCATTCACCGAACCGGTCCATATCCTGCGTGTCGAGTACCCGAAAGGCATTTGATGTCCTCTGTACCACCCCTTCCCGAGCTGCACCCCGGCCTGATCGGCAGCATCGTGACCGGCAGCCACCCGCGGCCGCACGAGACTCTCGGCCAGCACGCCGTTGACGGCGGCTTCATCGTGCGTGCGCTGCGGCCCCTCGCCGCAGCGGTCACCGCGGTGCAGGCGGATGGCACCCGGGTTCCCCTCGAGCACGTGGCCGACGGACTGTGGCAGGGCTTCGCCGCCGGCCCCGGCCAGTCGTACCTGCTCGAGACCGAGTACGCCGACGGCCCCACCTGGACCACCGACGACCCCTACCGCTTCGTCTCCTCCGTGGGCGAGATCGACCTCTACCTCTGGGGCGAGGGACGCCACGAGCAGCTCTGGCACGTCCTCGGCGCCCACTTCCGCCCGCACGAGGGCGTGGAGGGCACCTCCTTCGCCGTCTGGGCCCCGCACGCCCGCGCGGTGCGCGTGCTCGGCGACTTCAACGGCTGGTACGGCGTGAACCACGCCATGCGCCGCCTCGACGACAACGGCGTCTGGGAGATCTTCCTCCCCGGCATCACCCCCGGCAACACCTACAAGTTCGAGATCCTCACCGCCGCGGGCGACTGGGTCACCCGCGCGGACCCGATGGCGCGCTACTCCGAGGTGCCCCCGGCCACCGGCTCGAAGGTGGTCGAGACCACCTACGAGTGGGCGGATGCCGCGTGGCTGGCCAAGCGCGCGGAGATCGACCCGCACAACGCACCGATGAGCGTGTACGAGGTGCACCTCGGATCGTGGCGCCCGGGACTCGGCTACCGCGAGGCGGCCGACCAGCTGATCGAGTACGTGGGCGACCTCGGATTCACGCACGTCGAGTTCATGCCGCTCGCAGAGCACCCCTTCGGCGGCTCCTGGGGCTACCAGGTGACCGGCTACTACGCCCCCACCAGCCGCTTCGGGCACCCCGACGACCTCAAGTACCTCGTCGACCGCCTGCACGGCGCCGGCATCGGCGTGATCATGGACTGGGTCCCCGGCCACTTCCCCAAGGACGAGTGGGCGCTCGCCAAGTTCGACGGCGAGGCGCTCTACGAGCACTCCGACCCCCGCCGCGGCGAGCAGATGGACTGGGGCACCCTGATCTTCAACTTCGGGCAGTCGCAGGTGCGCAACTTCCTGGTCGCGAACGCCTCCTACTGGCTCGAGGAGTTCCACATCGACGGCCTGCGGGTCGACGCGGTGGCCTCGATGCTCTACCTCGACTACTCCCGCGAGGAGGGCCAGTGGCTGCCGAACATCCACGGCGGCCGCGAGAACCTCGAGGCGATCAGCCTGCTGCAGGAGGTGAACGCCACCGCGTACAAGCGCAGCCCCGGCATCATGATGATCGCCGAGGAGTCCACCGCGTGGCCGGGCGTCACCCAGCCCACCTCGGCCGGCGGCCTCGGCTTCGGCCTGAAGTGGAACATGGGCTGGATGCACGACAGCCTCGCGTACATCCAGACCGACCCGATGTACCGCGCCCACCACCACGGCGAGATCACCTTCTCGATGGTCTACGCCTACACCGAGCAGTTCCTGCTGCCGATCAGCCACGACGAGGTCGTGCACGGCAAGGGCTCGCTGCTCGGCAAGATGCCCGGCGACCAGTGGAAGAAGCTCGCCAACGTGCGCGCCTACCTCGCGTTCATGTGGGCGCACCCCGGCAAGCAGCTGCTGTTCATGGGCAGCGAGTTCGGCCAGCCCTCCGAGTGGAGCGAGGAGCGCGGACTCGACTGGTGGATCCTCGACCAGCCGGTGCACGCCGGACTGCACGCGCTGGTGCGCAGCCTCAACACCGCGTACACCGCGGAGGCGCCGCTCTGGGCCCGCGACAACGACGAGGGCGGCTTCGAGTGGCTCGACGCCGGTGACGCCGAGCGCAATGTGGTGTCGTTCCTGCGCTGGGACCACGACGGCAACCCGATCGCCGTGATCATGAACTTCTCCGGCACCCCGGTGGGGCCGTACCGCGTCGGCCTGCCCTTCGCCGGCGACTGGGACGAGCTCATCAACACCGACGCGGTGGAGTACGGCGGCAGCGGCGTCGGCAACCTCGGCTCCGTGCGCGCCACGGACACCCCGTGGTCCGGCCGCCCGGCCTCCGCCGAGCTGACGATCCCGCCGCTGGCGGGGCTCTGGCTGAAGCTGCGCAAGTAGCTTTGTGACGGTGGGGCCGGATCCCGGCCCCACCGCGGTCGTACAGTGAACGGATGGCGCAGCGACTCGACACGGTGATCATCGGCAGCGGAGCGATGGGCTCGGCCACCGCGTGGTCGCTCGCCCGGCGCGGGCACGCCGTGACCCTGCTGGAGCAGTTCGAGCCGGGCCACCACCGCGGCGCCTCGCACGGCGCTTCGCGCAACCTCTCCCTCGCCTACGCCGACGCGCCCTATCTCGACCTGCTGGCCGAGGCGGTCCCCCTCTGGTCCACGCTGGAGGAGGAGAGCGGCGTCACCGTGTTCTCCCCCGCCGGCATCGTCAACCACGGCCCCAATGCGTCGTACGACCGGATTCACGACGCGCTGCACGCCTACGGCTTCGACGCCGCGTTCTTGTCTCTTGAGGAGGCCTCGGAGCGCTGGGCGGGCATCCGCTTCGACACCCGGGTGCTGCACATGCCGCAGGGCGGGCAGCTCAACGCCGACGCCGCGCTGCCCGCCTTCCAGGGTGTGGCGGCGGGAGCGGGCGCCGAGGTGCGGCACGGCTCGCGGGTGGTCTCGCTGCGGATCGTCGGCGACGACGAGGTGCACCTCACGGTCGAGACCGCGCGGGGCCGCGAGGAGCTGGTCGCGCGCACGGTGGTCGTCACGGCGGGCGCCTGGACGTCGACGCTGCTGGAGGGTGCGGTGCCGATCCCGCGCCTCACCGTGACGCAGGAGCAGCCCGCCCATTTCGCGATAGCGGATGCCGGGGCGGTCTGGCCCGGATTCAACCACCGGCCCGATCCGGGATCCGCCGGCTACGACTACTGGTACTCCGGCGTCTACGGCATGCTCACGCCCGGTGAGGGGGTGAAGGCCGGCTGGCACGCGGTCGGTCCCGTGGTCGACCCCGACCACCGGGACTTCACCGCCGAGCCGGTGCAGCTGCGGGCCCTGCAGCGCTACGCCCGCGACTGGCTGCCCGGGGTGGACTCCGAGTCGCTCGTCGACGTGAGCTGCACCTACACGCTGACCGACGACGAGAACTTCGTGCTCGACCGCGTCGGTCCGATCGTGGTCGGCGCGGGCTTCTCCGGCCACGGCTTCAAGTTCACGCCCGCGATCGGGCGGGTTCTGGCCGATCTCGTGCTCGGCACGGCCGCAGCGCCGGAGTTCTTCTCGGCGGCGCGGCCTCGCGCGGGCAGCCTGTTCCGGGCCCCCGGCGACTGAGCGGGCGCCGGCATCCGGGTCGGGCGCGGCGATTCGAACTGCGGCGCCCGACCCGCACGGCCGCGCGCGACGAGCTAGTAGAGCAGTGCGGTCAGGCGGCGGCGCGCCGCGATGACCCGGGGGTCCTCGGCGCCGACGACCTCGAAGTGCTCGAGCAGGCGGGTGCGCACGGCGTTCTTGCCGTCGGCGTCCAGCGTGGGGAACAGGTCGAGCAGGCGGCCGAAGGCGTCGTCGGCGTGGCCGCCGGAGACGTCGAGGTCGGCAACGGCGAGCTGCGCCTCCACGTCGGAGGGAGCGGATGCCGCGGCCGAGCGGATCTCGTCGGCGGTCCTGCCCTGCAGGCGGAACAGCAGCGAGACCTGGGCGAGCCCGGCGACCGCGAGGAAGTCGCGCGGGTTTTGGGCGATGGCGGTCTGGTACTCGGCGATCGCGGCGGCGTAGTCGCCGGCCTCGATGGCGTCGTAGGCCTCCTGGTGATGCGGGGGCAGCGGCTCCTCGACGAGTTCCGGCTGCTCGCCGTTCTCGTCGGCGACGGGGACCGTGCCCGTCACGTTCTGCTGCGCGGCGACCTCGAGCACCTGCGCGAGCACCTGGCGGATCTCCTCCTCGGCCGGCATCCCGGCGAAGAGCTGCAGCGGACGCCCGGCGATCACCGCGGCGACCGTGGGCACCTCGGTCACCTGGAACGCCTGCACGAGCTGCGGGTTCTTGGTGCCGTCGATGGTGGCGAGCACGAACTTGCCGCCGAACTCGCGCACCAGCGCGGTGAGCGCCGGCTGCACACCCTGGCCGTAGAACTCGACGAGCACGGGGACCGAGTTCGACAGCTCGAGGATGCTGGTGAAGGTCGCGTCCGTCGCCTCGACGACCAGCGAGGTCGCGCCGCCGCCCGACGCCGCCGGGGCCGCGGGAGGCGCCGGGTTGACGAGCGAGGAGAGGTCGACGGCTCCGCGAAGGCTCGCGGCGCTGGGGGGAAGGTTGGTCACGGGGTCTCCGATGCGGCGATGGTTGCGGTGGAATATCCAAGCAGAACGATCTTGCCACCCGTGTTCACCGGCGGCACGAAGAAGAGTAGCTGGTACCCGTAGGTGCGGGTGAATCCCTTGGTGCTCGACGTCTTGCCGGTGAGGGCCTTCACGTCGGCCGGCGGGTTGACCGTCGCCCCCGCCTCCACGACCTTCGTCGTCTCCAGCTCGTTGATGTTCACGGCCACGACCGCGCCGGAGTCGTTCGTCGACAGCGCGACCACCGGTCCCGTCGCCTCGGCGCCCGTGTACTCCAGCGTGGAGGTGGTCTCCGTCTTCGCCTTGCTGGCGTCCTTGAACGCCTTGCCCGCTGCCGGGCGCAGGCTGTCGCCCTCCGCCTGGAAGAGCTCGTTCGACGCGCTCGCGGTGTCGTTCATCAGGATGTCCGCGTAGTCCGGGGCGATGAGGCCGGGCGCGAGGGCGAGCAGCTTGCTGTCGGGGCCCTGGCGCACGGCGCCGACCGAGGTCGGGGCCACGTCGGGAATGGTGGCTCCCGGCTCGAGGCGCATCACGTAGGCGGCCTTGTAGTTCTCGCGCGGCGACTCCTGCACGAGCATCATCGACACCGGGGCGAGCTGTGCGCCCTCCGCGGTGACCGCGGTGTCCTCGACGATCGCGAGCACGGTGCGCGGCCAGTTCTCCGTCTGCTGCGGCAGGATCATGAGGAACTTGCCCACCGGGATCGCCTCGGGCGCCGCGATCTCGGCGTTGGCGCGCCGCTGGGCGTAGTTCGAGGTGCGCAGCTCGAGCGCCGGGCCGGTGAGGCGGCTCGCGATGAGGGTGTCGTCGTTCGCCGCGTCGGCGGCCGCGGCCACCTCGGAGACGTTCTTGGCGATGCGCTCCGCCTGCAGCTCGGTGACGGCGGGTGGGGGCAGCTGGTCGGCGGCCTCCGCCTCGGCGGCGGCCTCGGGGTCGGCCGATGCCGTGGGAGCCTGCACGGGTTCGCGCCCGGCCCAGAAGTCGCTGGTGCAGCCGCCGAGAGTGAGGGCGCCCACGAGAACGAGCGGCACCACCGCGATGCGCGGTGCGATCGACCGGCGTCCCTTGGCATTGGAGTCCACGGCCTTCGGCTTGGACTTGATCGCCTTGTACCCGCGCTGCTTGGGCAGCTTCGGCATCTTCTGCGACTTGCGGCGCGGACCGCGGCCCCTGCGCATGTGCAGCAGCGCCCAGAGGAGGAGGAGCAGGCCGAGCAGCAGCAGCACGCCGCCGGCGACCACGATCGTGTTCGCCCAGGGGGTGGAGTTGTCGAGCGGCCAGGTGACGCTGACCTCGGAGGGCGCGGGCTCGATGCCGTCGGAGACGATCAGGAGGGAGACGTCGTCCGGCACGTTGATCGTGATGCCCGACTCGTCCGTGTAGCTGGCGAGCCACAGGTCGGAGCCGACCGGGGTGGGCACCTCGCTGTCGGTGCCGTCGACGAGCTTCGAGACCAGCTCGGTGTTCTCGGCGTCGAACTCGACGTCGTTGTAGCTGGCGTCGCCGATCCAGGCGATCACGTCGGTGGTGCGGCCGTAGGCGGCGAAGCTGGTGTCCGACCCGCCGATCTCGACGAACTGGCTGCGCGGGTATGCGTTGAGAGCCTCGCCGCTGATCACGGTGACGGGAGCGCTCGACGTGATGCTCGCGGAGGCGGTGACCTCATCGGGCGCGGCGAGAACGGTCTTCTGAGCGATGCCGAGACCGATCAGGAGTGCGGCGACGACGAAACTGACAATGGCGAGTACAAATCGCACGGATTTCTCCTTTCGTGTTGCCCCGCCACACACGACGTGCGGCATCCTCCCCCGCCTGTGGCGGGCGCTCGCGCTTCGGGGCGAGAAGAGGACTTCCTGGAACCGGTATCCGGATGGCAACAGCAAAGACGATCAAGATTAGCCGATTGTGATGCCAACGGCCTAACGACGGCACTGAGAATTGACTGGCAAGTAGCGGCACGTCGACTGGGGCCGCCGTTCGGCCGCCGCCGCCCCTCGCACTAAACTCGGAAAGTCCGGTTCAAGCTTAGGAGAAATCGTGGCTGCAGACGACACCGAATTCGGTACGGAGATGCGCGGGTACCGCAAAGAGGCGGTCGACAAGGCGATCCAGGATCTCCGCCGCGAGCTGATCAAGGCGAACGCCGATCGCGCCGACGCGACGAAGGAGATCAAGCGCCTCGCCGCGGTCGCCGACGACCTCCAGGCGGAGCTCGACGAGACGGGCACGCCCACCTACAGCGGCCTCGGCACCAAGCTCGAGAAGACCCTCCGCGTGGCCGAGGAGCAGTCGACCCGGCTGATCAGCCAGGCCGACATCGACGCCGAGAAGCTGCGCTCCAGCGTGAAGGCCGAGATCAAGAAGCTGACGACGGATGCGCACGAGACCGCCGACCGACTCGTCTCCGACGCGACCTCCCAGTCGACAGAACTGCTCCAGAGCTCCCGTTCCGAGGCCGATCACGTTCTCGGCCGCGCGAAGAGCGAGTCGGAGACGCTCATCACCGACGCCATGCGCGAGGCGGCGTCCATCCGCGGCGCAGTCGCCACGGAGGCCGCGGAGGCCCGGGCGACCACCAAGCGCGAGGCGGCCGCCGTGCGCGCGGCGGGCGAGCGCGAGGCGGCGGAACTCGTCGTGGTCGCCAGCCGCGAAGCAGCGGAGGCGCGCGACGCCGCTGCCGTGCTGGCGCGCGAGACCGAGCTCGGCCGAGCCGAGTACGAGGCCGAGAACACCCGGCTGCGCGCCGATCTGGCGCGCGATGTCGAACAGGGCCGCACCGACCTGGCGCGCGACACCGAGACCACCCGGGCGGAGCTGGAGAACACCGCCGAGGAGACCAGGGCCACCCTCGCGAACGAGACGGCCGCGACTCGCGCCGCCCTCGCTCACGACGTCGAGTCGACGCGCGCCAAGCTCGCGGCCGACACCGCGGCGGCCTGGGCGGATCTCGAGAACGAGACCACGAGCATCCGCGCCTCGCTGGAGCAGGAGACCACCACCGCCCGCACCGAGCTCGCGATCGAGATCACCAGCGCCCGCACCGAGCTCGCGAACGACCTCGCGGCGGGACGCGCCGAGCTCGACAACGAGATCACCACCGCGCGCACCGAGCTCGAGGTGGAGCTCGCCACCGCCAGCGCCACCCTGCACAACGAGAAGGAGCGGATCGAGGCCCAGCTCGAGGCCGAGGTCGTCGCCACCAAGGCGAATCTCGAGAACGAGGTGACCACCACCCGCGCGGCACTCGCCGCCGAGGTCGCGGCCACCCGCGCCGAGCTCGAGCAGGAGGTCACGAGCGCCAAGATCGCCCTCGACAACGAGGTGAACGCCACGCGCGCCGAACTCGCGAACGAGGTCACCGGCACGAAGACCGCGCTCGACAACGAGGTCTCGACCACCAAGGCCGCCCTCGAGCTCGAGGTGCGCACCACCAGGGAGGACCTCGCGAACGAGGTCTCCGCGGCGCGCGAGGCCCTGGCCGTCGAGGTCGACACCACCAAGGCGGCGCTCGCCCACGAGGTGACCACCACCCAGGCGGACCTCGCCGTCGAGGTCGCGAGCACACGCGCCGAACTGGCGAACGAGGTCGACACCGCACGCGACGAGCTCGCCCGCGATGTCGACAGCACCCGCACCGACCTGGCCATCGAGGTGGACACCGCCCGCGCCGAGGTCGGCATCGAGGTGGACACCGCCCGCGCGGAGCTCAAGCGCGACGTCGACAGCACACGCGCGGAACTCGCGATCGAGGTCGACACCGCTCGCGCAGACCTCAAGCGCGACGTCGACAGCGGCCGCGCCGAGCTCAAGCACGACGTCGACACCACCCGGGCCGAGCTGGCCCGCGAGGTGGAGAAGACCCGCACCGACCTCGCCAACGAGGTCGGCACGGCCCGCGAGGAGCTCGAGAACGACGTGCGGCTCACCCGGGCCGCGCTCGCGAACGAGGTGCGCACAACCACGGAGGCGCTCGAGGCCACGGTGCGGTCCACCACGGAGGAGCTCGCCACCCGGGTGCGCACCACCACCGAGGCGCTCGACAACACGGTGAGCAGCACGGAGTCCGCGCTCGAGATCCAGGTGAGGACCACCCGCGCCGACCTGGAGAACGAGGTGACCACCACGATGGCCGCCCTCACCAACGAGGTCGACACCAAGCGCGCAGAACTCGAGATCGAGATCACCACCGCGCGTGCCGCGCTCGAAGCGGATACCGCTGCCGGGCACGCCAACCTCGAGGGGGCGACCAAGGCCGCACGCGCCGCCCTGGAGAAGGAGATCTCGACGGCCCGCGCCGAGGTGCAGAACGAGTCCGCCACGGCACGCGCCGAGCTGGAGGCCGAGATCTCCACCGCACGCGCCGAGCTGGAGAGCGAGATCACCGGCGCCCGCACCGCGCTCGAGACCGACACGGCGGCCGCCCGCGCGGCGCTGGAGAGCGAGACGGCAGCGGCCTGGGCCGAGCTCGACCGCGACACCGGCGCGGCGCGCACGGCGCTCGACAACGACACCCGCACCTCGCGGGCCGCGCTCGAGCGCGACACCGCCGCGGCGAAGCTGGAGTTCGACCGCGAGACGGCCGAGACCAGGGCCGCGCTGGAGGAGCAGACCGCCGCGGCGTGGACGGCACTCGCCACCGAGACCGCGGAGGCGCGTGCGGCCCTCGCGCACGACATCGACCAGCAGCGCGCCG
>Ga0247729_10000534_pt1 | contig 15662 bp, 23 predicted proteins | sample UWRJL133311R2_FD_180958 | JGI IMG/M metagenome (GOLD analysis project Ga0247729, IMG submission 180958) | Plant litter microbial communities from Arlington Agricultural Research Station in Wisconsin, United States - UWRJ-L133-311R-2 | ecosystem: Environmental > Terrestrial > Plant litter >... | reverse complement strand
GATCGCGACGCGGATGGACTGGGCTTCTGAGTTAGTCATCGTTCCAGTGTGTCACCGGGCGCCCGGGAGTACCCTTGGTGCGTGCGCCTTGGACTCGAACGACTCGTCATGGTAATGACCGTGTCGTTGTTCGTGCTGTCGATCGCCCAGGCGGAGCCCTCCTCGCTGGTCTTCGCCGGCATCGCGGCCCTCGCGGTCGGCGCCGTTCTGGCCGCGCGGTACGCGGCCGTGGTCATCCGCTCGCAGGAGATCACCGTGGGCGACCGCGCCAGGGAGCACCGGCAGTCGCTCATCGGCATGCCCGCACCGCAGCACCCGGACACCGCGGGGCGCCCGCGCACCCGGGCCCCGTCGGGAGAGACCGCGGTCGTGTAGTCCTGCCCTCGAGGCGGATGTGCGCGGCCAGACGGCCCACTCACCCTCCCGACAGCAAAGGACCACACCCGTGGACATCTATTCGTTCGCCCCGATCGCCGCCGTGCTCGACGCGGCCTACTCCGTCGTCACCGCCCTCGCCCACATGCTCGAGCCGTTCGCCGGCAGCGCCAGCGCGGCCATCGCCATCGTGCTCATCACCCTCGCTCTGCGCACCGCGCTCATTCCGGTGGGCGTCTCGCAGGTGCGGGCGGAGTTCACCCGTCGCCGCATCGCTCCGCGGCTGCAGGAGATCCAGAAGAAGTACCGGAAGAACCCGGAGCTGCTGCAGAAGAAGATGATGGAGCTCTACGCCCACGAGAAGACCTCCCCGCTGGCGGGGATGCTGCCGACGCTGCTGCAGGCGCCGGTGCTGTCCATCGTCTACGGGCTGTTCATCCTGCCGACGGTGAACGGCCACTCGAACGCGCTGCTGACCGAGCAGCTCTTCGGGGCGTCGCTCGGCACCTCGCTCGGGCATCTGCTCACGACGGGCGCGTTCTCGCTCGATCTGCTGGTCTACGCGGGGCTGCTGGCCGTGATCGCCGCGGTGGCGTTCACCCAGCGCCGCGTGGCGATGCGCTTTGCCGCCCCCCTTCCCGAGACCACGGCGCCGGCGATGGCGCGGCTGAACGCCTGGCTCAGCTGGCTGCCGTTCATCACGGTGGTGTTCGCGAGCATCGTCCCGCTGGCCGCGACCCTGTACCTGACGGTCACCACCACCTGGACGCTGCTCGAGCGGGTGATCCTGCGGCGGCGACTGGCGCCCGCCGCTGCCTAGCCCTCCGCGGCCTAGGGCGTCGCTGCCTCGCCCGCCGCGCCTCGGCCCGACACGCGCGCCCGGAATTCCCCTGCGCGCCCGGAATTCCGGCCGCGCAGGCGAAAAAGCGGCGCGCCACGGCTGCGGCGCGCCTCCACGGAGTTCTCCACGGCTCTGGTGCCCGCAGCGCGAACCGGGTAGATGTGGACCCTGACCACAACCACCTCGAAGGGAACTGCGATGTTCACACCGGACCGAGCCTTCAGCGGCTTCTCGATCGACGACCTCGACGCCGCGAAGACGTTCTACGGCGAGACCCTCGGGCTCACCGTGACCGAGAACTCCATGGGCTTCCTCAACCTCGAGCTCGCCAGCGGCGCCACCGTGCTCGCCTACGTGAAGCCGAACCACGAGCCCGCGTCGTTCACCATTCTGAACTTCGAGGTCGACGACGTGGAGGCGGCCGTCGACGACCTGAACGCCCGCGGCGTCGTGACCAAGATCTACGACGACATGCCCGGCGACGACAAGGGCATCATGCGCGGCAACGGCCCCGACATCGCCTGGTTCAAGGACCCGGCCGGCAATGTGCTCTCGGTGCTGAAGGGCGACTAGCCGCGTCGGGCGCTCAGGCGAGCGCCGCGAGTACCTTCTGCACGCGGCGCTCGCGCGTGTCCGCCGTCTTCGCGCCCTCCACCGAGACGACGTGCGCGCGCCGGTTGCTGATCGACAGCGCCGCGAAGGCCTCGGTCAGCGACGCCGTCGCCAGGGCCGCGGCCAGGTCCTGCGGCACCTCGACCGTGCGCGGCGCGTCGTCCACCTCGAGGCCGACCGTCACGGTGTCGCCCGCGGCGATCCCGGCGCCCGCCCGGTGGTCCGCGCTGACCGGGAGCATCGTGGCGCCCTTGTAGGGTCCGATGGTGCTGCGGTAGCTGTAGTCGCCGATCGTCACGACCACGGCGAAGCGCTTGCCCGCGCCGAGCTGCGCGACCACGTCGTCGGGAACGGCGATGCCGGTGGCGGTGGCGCCGTCGAGCACGAGGGTGGTGGTGAAGGTGACCATGGACGCCATCCTAGGGCTCCTGCATCACGCGGAATGCGGCGCCGGACGGGTCCCTCAGCTGCGCCAGCCGCCCGAACGGGGTGTCCTCCACGGGGGAGACCAGCGTGCCGCCGAGCTCCCTCGCCCGCTCCACGGTCGCGTCCGCATCGTCCACGCCGAAGTACACCACCCAGCGCGATGGCGCCCCGGCCAGGTACCCGGCGCCGTCCTCGATGCCGGTCATGGCGTCCCGGCCGCTGCCGAAGGTCGAGAAGCGGAACTCCTCGCTGTCGCTCAGCACCTCCAGACTCCACGAGAACACCGCGGTGTAGAAAGCGGATGCCGCGGCGAAGTCGTTCGTGACCAGCTCGAACCACACGGGCGAACCCGGTTGCCACATCATCTCGAATCCCGGATGCGCGCCCGCCTGCCAGCCGCCCACCCGCGCCCCCGTGGGATCGTCGAGCAGCAGCGTGGTGCCGCGGTCGCCCGCGCGGTCGAGCACGATGGAGCCGGCGCCGTGCGAGGACGCCGCCCGAGCGACCTCCTCCGCGTCGGCCACGGAGAGGTAGACCAGCCAGCGGTCCGCGGCGCCCGGGGTCACGCCGGCCACGCGCGCCCCGTCGAGGAGGCAGTCGATGTGGCCGCCCGGCGGCGACTCGGTGAAGGTCCAGCCGAAGAGCTCCGCGAGGAACCGCTGCGCCCTCGGCGGGTCGGTGCTCTCCAACTCGACCCAGCGCGGCTGGCCCTCGCGGTAGCTCTCCGGGCGCGGCACGACTGCCCGCTCAGCTGCCCTGCGCGGCCAGGACCACGTCGATCTTCTGGAACGACAGCTCCCAGCCCTGGGCGGTCCTGTCGCGCTCCTGCCCGGTGAACGGCCCCTGCTCGAGCTCGAGGCCGCCGTCACGGAAGCGGATGCGCAGCCCCACCTCGCCGAGGTCGTCCTCGCCGCCGCTCGCCTCGAGTCGCAGCTCCAGCCGCTCCCCGGCGGCGAAGGAGACCACCGTGCCGCGCACCGGATAGGCGCGCCCGGTGGCGGTCTCCACCATCGACAGGCCCCAGTCGCCGCCCTCCCGCAGCTCGACCACCACGCTCTCGAAGGGCACGGTGAAGGCGGCGGGGCCGAACCACACGGCCAGCTGCTCGGGATCGGTGAAGAGCGCGAACAGCGTGTCCGCCGACGCGGCGAAGTCGCGGCTGAGCCGCAGTTCGGTGATCGGCGTCGTGGTCATCGCGCTAGAGGGAGACGGTCTTGTTCTCGCCGACGTCGGGCGTCGTCTTCGTGACGAGGGCCTTGGCCACCTCGAAGGCGCGTACGATGCCGGGCTTGTCGATGGCCCAGAACTCCGCGCTCCGGGCGTCGACCCGCAGCAGCGCGACGGTGGGGTCTTCGCGCCCGTTCTCGAACCAGGCTTCGACCATCGGGTTCCAGAGCTGGTCGATGCGGGTCTGGTCGTGATCGACCGTGGCGGTGCCGGCGAGGGAGAGGTAGCTCTTGCCGTCGGCGTACGACACGTTCACCTCGGCGTTGCCCGCCACGTCGGTGGTCTTCGGGCTCGGGTCCTGGGTGAAGAACCAGACGGAGCCCTCGAAGGTGTCCTCGAGAACCGCGAGGGGGCGGCTGTGCAGCTCGCCGCTGGGGCTCACCGTGGTGAGCACGGCGATGCGGGTTCCGGAGACGATGGTGCGGATCGTGTCGAGGTCGGTGTCGTCTGACATGGTGGTTCTCCTTAGGGGTTCCCCTTACCGTGCCACTCGGCATTTCGCAGCGACAACCCCTTGGCGACCATGGGCCCCGGTGTGAAAATGACGCCGGATCAGCGCCGCACCGGCACCAGGCTCACGTCGCGGAGTTCTCCGGCATCCGCTGTCGCCGTCATCATCGTGCACTCCGGCTGGCGCCGCCGGTCGGTGGGCGATCCGGGGTTGAGCAGGCGCATGCCGCCCGGGCTCACGGTGTCCCAGGGAATATGGCTGTGCCCGAAGACGAGCAGGTCGGTGAGCGGATGGGCGGCGTCCGCGCGCGCCTCGCGCCCGACAGCCTGCCCGGTCTCGTGCGTCACGGCGACGCGCACACCGTCGATCGTGGTGCGCGCCACCTCGGGCAGCCGGGAGCGCAGCTCGTCTCCGTCGTTGTTGCCCCACACGCCGATCAGCCGCGCGGCGCGGCCCTCGAGCTCGTCGAGCAGCGCGGCCTCCATCCAGTCGCCGGCGTGGATCACCACGTCGGCGGCCTCGACCGCACGCCAGACCTGTTCGGGGAGGGCCTTGGCGCGCTTCGGGAGGTGGGTGTCGGCGAGCAGCAGCAGCGAGGTGGCCACGCTCAGGCCGGGCGCATGATGTCGGCGGTGAAGGCCTGCACCCGCGCCAGCAGTCCCTCGGCGCGCTCGCTCACGATCTCCTCCGGGTCGGGGTGCAGGGGCTGCGCGGCCGGCGTGATGCGGATGATCAGCGAGCAGGCGAGGTCGTCGCAGATGTAGGTGCCGATGGTATTGCCGTTGCGTCCGGCCTCGCCGGCGCGGGGCGCGGAGAACATCGAGACCTGGTGCGAGGGCTGCGGGGTGCGGCAGAGCGAGCACATGGCCGAAATGCCGCGGGTGAGCGCCACCTCGGAGGCGCGGACGACGATGCCGATCGGGCGGTCGCCCGACCAGTGCACGAGGTAGCCGCGCAGACGCGACTGCGGGTCGCGCCAGCCGAGGTACTCGCGGCTCTCCCAGATCACCTCGTGGAGGCCGGGGAGGGGGATCCTCTCGATCTCGCCACGCGTCGCGTTGACGAAGCTGGACCTGATCTCGGATTCGCTGAGCGGCTTCACGGTCTCCCTGTGCGGTCTCGTGCTGGCGGTCGGTCTTTTCAGCGTACCTCGCGGGGCGCGGTGCCGCTCCCGTCAGATTCCGCGGTCCACCATGTCGAGCAGGCGGGCGGTGGCGCCGTCGATCATCTCCGTGGTGAGGCCGCGCAGCGGGCCGTCGATGATCAGCATGCCCAGACCGTGCACGGCCGACCACGCGTGCAGTTCCGCGCCCTGCCGCCGCTCGGCGGGGAGCGCGCCCGCGCTCACGAGATCGTCGAGGGCGGCCGAGAGCACCTGGAAGGGGGTGAGCCCGGCGGATCCGGCCTTGGCGGGATTCGCCGAGTTGGCCAGGTCGTCGGGAACGGTGAAGGCGGTGCGGAACAGCCCCGGCTCGGCCCGGGCGAAACCGAGGTATCCGGTACCCACGGCGCGCAGCCTGTTCCGGGCGTCCGCCGCGGGGTCCTCCGTCGTCCGCACCGTCGCGACGTCGGCCAGCATCGCGTCGGCGACCATGCCCTGAGCGGATGCCGACACGGCGCCCAGCAGGGCGTGCCGGTCGGCGAAATGGCGGTACGCGGCGTTCGGCGAGACGCCGACCCGGCGGGTGGACTCCCGCAGAACGACCGCATCGGGGCCGCCGGCACGGGCCAGCTCCACTCCCGCGGTGATCAGGGCCTGCCGGAGGTCGCCGTGGCGGTAGGTGGCACGGCTGGACTCGTCGGTCTGGCCGGTGCGGGTTTCGGTCACGGTGCGCTCCGCGCGGTAGAGGTCCGGTGTCGTGGACAGTGTATACATAAGGGCCGAGCGGTGCGGGGAGCAGCTAACATAGCCTCACCACGGGAATCGCGCCACCCCCGCTGGTCGAAATACCCGAGTGGCAGTCATGTCGGCGTAAGCTCACGCCAGGTGTCGCACTGTTTTGCGCGCCTGCGTACCAAGAAATGAGAAAGGCGGGGGTCCTGTGGGAACACTGGTCTATGGCAATGCAAATCTGGAGATCGAATTCGACGACCGGGTGCTCGCTCATCTCCAGGCCGTGATCGTCGCAAAGCTGCGCCGCGACGAGGGCTTTCTCTTCTCCTGGAAGGACGAGCCGGGTGTCGGCGACGGACGCAGCTGCATCTGGATGCACCGCTCGATCCCGCTGTACTTCAAGTACCCGGTGTCCCAGCCGCCCGCCGTGAACCGCCTCTGGCTCGAGGCCCTCACCGTGAGCGCGAACAGCCCCGGCGGACTCCGCATCGTCGAGGAGCCGGAGAGCTAGCAGCCGCCTCGGCTCGCTATTCGTAGTCCTCGCTCGACGCCAGGAAGTCGGCGTACTGGTTGGCCGCGGGGTGCGGGCTGCCGAGCCTGCGCGTGCGGCGGCGGATGTCCTCCACCAGCTCGTCGCTGCGCGGGGGCGTCAGGTCCGACTCCTCCGTGACGCTCGCGAGCTGGCTCGACGGGCCGATGAGCATCGTGGCGGTGCCCTGGTTGCCGCTCGCGAGAACCACCGGCACCTCTACGATGTCCGCCCGGCCGTCTTTCGCGAGGGCCTCCGCATACTCGAGCACCGCGTGGGCGATGGCATCGTCGGTGAGTACGGAACCGCTGGAATAGTAGACGCGGCGCATGGTCACTCCCTCGTGAAGTAGGTGTGTGCGATTTCCCCAACGCTAAGCGCCATAGCGGTCGGTTCTGAGGGCTTGACCCTCGCGCCCACCCGGGCAGACAATGCGCCCAGGGCTGTGCCGCGGGCGCACGGGTTACGCCCGGGCGCTGTGCATGGGGTTGAATGACGCAGTGACTTCTGCCCTCATCGCCCTGCTGCGCGACGACCTGTTCGCCGCCCCCTTCACCTCGGCCGCCATCGACGCGCTGTGGAACGCGGACGCCTCCGCCGCCCTGCGCCGGGGACACCGCGAGCCCGCGCTGCGCTCGGCGCACCGGGTCGGCGACGTCGGGACCCTGGCGACGCTGTTCGTGCTCGGCGTGCCGGTCGCCGCGGCCGCGCTCGAGACCGCCCTGCCGTCGCTGGGAGTCGACGGCGCCGTCGAGCTCGGGCTGGTGGAGCGCCGCGGCGGACTGCTGGCGCCGCTGCTCGACCTGCGTCCCCACGGATTCGTCGACGAGCTCGGGCCGGGCAGCTGGTGGATCGCCTCCGACCTCGGCGAGGCGGCGCTCGGCACCGCGATCCCGGCGACGCACGTTCTCGGGGTGGGCGGCGCATCCGTCACCCTGAGCGGACTCATGATCGGGGAGCGCGTGCAGAGCGTGCTCGATCTGGGCACCGGATGCGGCATCCAGGCACTGCACGCCGCCAGACACGCGAAGAGGGTCGTCGCCACGGACATCTCGCAGCGCGCCCTCGACCTCGCGGCGTTCAACGCCGCCCTGAACGGGGTGGACTCTATCGAGTTCCGCCTCGGCAGCCTCTTCGAACCGGTGGCCGGCGAGAGCTTCGACCAGATCGTCTCCAATCCCCCCTTCGTGATCACGCCGCGGAGCGAGGGCGTGCCCGAGTACGAGTACCGCGACGGCGGGCTCGTCGGCGACGCGATCGTGTCCTCGGTGATCGACGGCGCCGCCGCCCACCTGGAGCCCGGGGGAGTGGCGCAGCTGCTCGCCAACTGGGAGTACCGCGACGGGGTCGACGCCTTCGAGCGGGTGGGCGCCTGGCTGGACGGCACGGGTCTCGACGCCTGGGTCGTCGAGCGCGAGGTGCAGCCCGCCGCGCTCTACGCCGAGACCTGGATCCGCGACGGCGGCATCCTGCCGCGAACCGCGGAGTTCGACCGCCTCTACACGGCGTGGCTCGACGACTTCGCCGCCCGCGGCGTGGACCGGATCGGCTTCGGCTACGTCACCCTGCGCCGCCCGCACGGCGGCGCCCCGACGCTGCGTCGCCTGGAGCGGCTCGACGGCGCGCTCGGGCACAACGCGACCGGACTCGGCGGACACCTGGCGGCCACGCTCGCCGCGCACGACTGGCAGCACGCGCGGGGCGACGCGGAGCTGCGCCTGGCCACGGTCGTCGTGGCCGGAGACGTGACCGAGGAGCGGCACTACTGGCCGGGAGACGAGCACCCGACGGTCATGGACCTCAGGCAGGGCGGCGGCTTCGGCCGCACCTTCCCCCTCGGCACCGCGCTGGCGGCCGTGGTGGGCGCCTGCGACGGGGAGCTGGGCATCGGCTCGATCTGCGCCGCGGTCGCCCAGCTGCTCGAGGTCGACGAGAACGAGCTGCTCGCGGAGGTACTCCCGGGCATCCGCGAGCTGCTCGTCACCGGATTCCTGCAGCCGGCCGAGTAGGGCCCTACTCGGCGGGCTGGTCGACGAACTCGTCGAGCTCGGGGTGCTTGCGCAGCCAGGCCGCGACCATCGGGCAGCTGCCCACGATGCGCTTGCCCTCGGAGCGGGCGTCGGCGACGGCGAACTCGATCAGGCGGGTGGCGAGGCCGCGGCCCGTGTAGGCGTCCTCCACCTCGGTGTGGTGGAAGTCGCGCTGCTCCCCGCTGTCGCGGTAGGCGGCGAAGCCGATCACCTCGCCGTCGTCGATCAGGGCGTAGCGCTGGCGTTCTGGCAGGTGTTCGATGCTCGGAGTGTCCATGGAGCAATCCTGCACCGGATGCGGCGATCTCACACACGGCGCGCACGCTACTCCCATGAAGCACGGAGGCGTCTCTGACACACTCGACAGGTGTTGCGCCGCCACCCCACCCTCAGTCTCACCATGGGGATCTATCTCGTCGCGCTGGCCTGGCTGACACTCACCCCCTCCAGCACCTCGGGGGAGGCGCTGTCGATCCTGCGCCGTCTGCTCCTGGTGATGCAGAGCATCGACGCTCTCGCCTGGGTGCGGTACGACCAGGTCGAGTTCGTGGCGAACATCGCACTCTTCCTGCCTATGGGCGTTCTGATGACCCTCCTGCTCGGCCGCCGCGGCTGGTGGGCCGCCCTCGCCGTCGGCGTCGTCGCCTCCTGCTGGATCGAGCTCGCCCAGTACGTCTGGCTGCCGAGCCGCGTCGCCGATCCCCGCGACCTGGTCTCCAACTCGATCGGCACCGCTATCGGCGTGATCGTGGTGCTCGCGGTCACCTGGCCGCAGGCGCACCGCGCCCGGTCCCGCGCGGCGTCGACGCGCTCGGCCAGTCACGCGGAGGCCTGAGCCGCGGTAGGGGAGGATGGAGTCATGACGAGCAACATCGAAACCCACGACTTCGGAATCGGCGCGCAGGTGTACGTCGACGCGGTCTCCGTCGACGACCCGTCGCCCTGGCCCGACGAGCCGAGCGGTGTCATCACGGGAGCCGGCGGCGCCGCCATCCAGCGCGTGACGAACTCGGGCGGACCGACCCGCATGTGGATGGTGGAGTTCGACGAGCCGCAGACGCACAGCGACGGCACCCCCGGCCACACCCGGGCCCAGGTGCACGAGAAGTACCTGCACCTCGCCCCGCCCGTTCCCGCCGAGTGAGCTTCGACCGCTACGGCAGCGACCCGCTCGCCGGCTTCACCAAACGCCCCGTGCTCTCCACCGCGCCCGTCGTGGCGGCCGAGCGCGACCTCGTGCTCGAGCACGCGGCGACCGGCTTCGTCGGCGCCGTCGTGCGCATCGAGAGCTCCAGCGTCGAGCTGGAGGACAGGCACGGCAGAATCCGGGCCTTCCCCCTGGGCGGCGGCTTCCTCGTCGACGGCGCCCGTGTGACCCTCGGCCCCCCGGCGAAGAAGGCCGCGGCCGCCGCGCGCACCGCCTCCGGCTCCTTCGCCGTCGCTGACGCCGCCGCCCGGGTCGCCCTGCCGAGCCGCATCTACGTGGAGGGCCGCCACGACGCGGAACTCGTCGAACGCGTCTGGGGCGACGACCTCCGGGTGGAGGGCGTCGTCGTGGAGTACCTCGAGGGCGTCGACGACCTGGTGAGCCTGGTCGCGGACTTCCGGCCCGGCCCGTCCCGGCGGCTGGGAGTGCTGGTCGACCACCTCGTGCAGGGCTCGAAGGAGAGCCGAATAGCGGATGCCGTGGCCCGCGGACCGCACGGATCCCACGTTCTCGTCGTGGGGCATCCGTTCATCGACATCTGGCAGGGCGTCAAGCCGCAGCGACTGGGTCTGCGGGCCTGGCCCGTCATCCCGCGCGGAATCGAGTGGAAGCACGGAATCTGCGAGGCGCTCGGCTGGCCGCACGACTCGCAGGCCGACATCGCCCGGGCGTGGAAGCGGATCCTCGGGCGCGTCGACTCCTACACCGACCTCGAGCCCGTGCTGCTCGGCCGGGTGGAGCAGCTCATCGACTTCGTGACGGAGCCGGCGCCCTAGCTCTGTCCGCCGGGGCCGTTCAGCGCGTGCCAGCGACCGGGGCGCAGCAGCCACCCGGTCGCCGCGACCAGCACCGCGGCGACGAGGGCGGAGACACCCGCGGCGAACAGGGTGGAGAGCAGGGCGACGATGCTCTCGTCGGGGACCGTGGCGAGCGTGGTGTTCGCCTGCGTGGCCAGGTGCAGGTAGAGCGCGGAATTGGCCACCCAGAACACGAGCAGTCCGCTGACGATCCACAGCGCCTCGGGGCGCCGGGTGGTGAGGCCCAGCGCGATGGTGCCGATGAGGATCGCCGCGACCAGCAGGACGGGGCCCGCGATGGAGCCCGCGAAGCCGAGCGCGGGGATGGCGCCGCTCAGCACCGTGACCACGACGGCGAGACCCACGGCCACGAAGGCGAGCCGCCAGATGCGCCAGGCACGCTCCCGCGGAGTGCGTCCGATCGTGCGGGTCGGCTCCGGGGCCGCGGGCTGCGTCACTGGGCGTCGAGCAGGTCGGTGCGCACCTGGCGGCGCAGCACTTTGCCGATGAGCGACTTGGGCAGCTCGTCGACCACGACGATGCGCTTCGGCACCTTGTAGGGCGTGAGGTTCTCCCGCACGAAGGCGCGCACGGCCTCCGCGTCGAGCGTCGTCCCGGGCTCGAGCACGACCGCCGCCACCACGGTCTCGCCGCTGTGGCCGTCGGGAAGACCCACGACCGCCGCGTCGGCGATGCCGCGGTACGCCCGCAGGCACTCCTCGACCTCGCTCGGCGCCACGTTGAAGCCGCCGGTGATGATGAGCTCCTTGATGCGGTCGACGATCGAGACGAAGCCGTCGGCGTCGATGCTCACGATGTCGCCGGTGCGGAACCAGTCGGCCCCGCCGTCGGTCGACGGCACGAAGACCGCCGCGGACGCCTCGGGCTTGCGCCAGTAGCCGCTGAACACCTGCGGACCCCGCACGATGAGCTCGCCCGCATCCCCGGAGGGACGGTCGACCGTGGGGTTCTCCGGGTCGACGACGCGCACCTCGGTGTTCGGCAGGGGGAGCCCGACGGTGCCGGCGCGGCGGCTCGGAGCCACCGGGTTGGCCATCAGCACGGGCGAGGTCTCCGACAGGCCGTAGCCCTCCACCAGGTAGCCGCCGGTCTCCGCCTCCCACGGCTCGACGACCGCTGCGGAGAGCGGCATCGCTCCCGAGATGGCGATCTCGATGCCGGCCAGCGAGACGCCCTTGGCCTGGGCCGCCTTGGTGAGGCGCTCGTAGATGGGCGGCACGGCGGGCAGGAAGGTGGCGGGGTGCTTCTTGACGACCTTGAGCACGAGCTCCGGGTCGAACTTCGGGAACAGCACCAGCCGCGACCCCATGCTCATCGCGAAGGTGAGGCAGAGGGTCAGCCCGTAGGCGTGGAACATGGGCAGCACCGCGTAGACCACCGCGGTGCCGCGGGGGACGGTGGGAACCCAGGCACGGGACTGCGCCGCGTTGCTGGTGAGGTTGAGGTGGGTAAGGGTGGCGCCCTTCGGGGTGCCGGTCGTGCCGCTGGTGTACTGCAGCAGCGCCACGTCGTCGGCGGAGGGACGCGGGACCGCGGCCTTGATCGACTTGCCCGAGAGCAGGTCCTTCCAGACGATCGTGCCGCGAACCTTCGTGGTGAGCGCGGTGCGCGACTCGCGGGCCTTCGCCACCGGCAGGCGCAGCATCGCGCGGGTCGCGACCGGCATCGCGCGGGTGATGTCGACGGAGACGATCTTCTCCACGACCACATCGGCGGGGAAGGCCTGGATGGTGGCGACCACCTTGTCCCAGGCGATCACGAACTTCGCGCCGTGGTCCTCGAACTGGTGGCGCAGCTCGCGCGGCGTGTAGAGCGGGTTGTGCTCCACCACAATGGCGCCGAGCCGGAGCACCGCGTAGAAGGCCACGATGTGCTGGGGCGCGTTGGGCAGCACGAGCGCCACCGGGTCGCCCTTCTGCACGCCGAGGCGGCGCAGGCCCTCCGCGGCGCGGGAGATCTGCCTGCCGAGCTCCGCGTAGGTGGTGGTCGCGCCGAAGAACTCCAGCGCGACGTTGTCGGGGAATTCGGCGATGGAGTGCTCCACCAGGTCGAAGAGCGAGCCCTCGGGGAGATCGATCTCGTGGGGTACTCCGGGAGCGTAGCTGGCCAGCCAGGGGCGAGGCGTGTAGGTGGTCACGATGACCACTCTATTGTCGGCCGGGTCGATTGCCGGGTAGCGCTGGCCGCTTTGTGGTCACACCTGCGATCGCGGAGCCGGTGTGTCGCCGTGCGGTTCGCCGGTGAACTGGAGTCCCTGCGCGGTGTGGGCGGAGAGGGTGAGGATGTCGAGCCACTCGCGGTTGATGGTCACCGGCTTGCTGCCCGAGTAGCGGAAATAGAGGGGGATCGAGGAGTCGAGCCAGATGCTGCTGCGTCCGTCGCCGACACTCGCGTCGTCTTTCCAGGAGAAGAAGAAGCTCTCGCGTCGGCGGAGTTTCGCGCCGATCACCAATTGCAGGTGAGCCATTGCCCGATCGTCGAAGACGACCTCGATACCGGATTCGCCGTACAGTATTTTGCCCATATCTACTTCCGTTGTCTGCTCTTCCATTTCGGGTGGAAGATGCATCCCCTCAGACTTCTTCGTGCGGAGGGAGGGTCGCGCTTACCAGAACACTAGACCATGGAGTTTCCTCAGGGAATACGCGTTGCGGGTGAAATCGCAAACGCCTCACGGGCCTCCGTGAGCGACTCGAACGCCCGCCGTCCGCGGGGAGCGCTCATCAGCGTCACCTCGTACTTTCGGTTGCGCAATTCTATGAAGCCGAGTATCGAAAGGTGGTCGTCCGCGTCGAGTGTCCGATCGCACACCCGCCACTCGGTGGGGGAAATCGCATCGAGGCGGATATCGCTCGTTCGCGGACGACGGTCGAATTCAGTCTTCACTCCCAGGCCTCCTGACATGAGCACAATGCCTGAACATCGTAGGCTCGGCGCCGGGCGGTGAAAATGGGGATTGATCGCCGGGAGGGCGACGACTACCGTCGGTCGTCGCGTCCGGTGACGGCGAGCAGTCGCGACTGCAGGGGGGCGTCGTCGGAGACGGGAACGGGGGAGGCGAACAGCCCGCTCGCCTCGAGGGCGTCCTTCTGCGGCTCGAACACCGTCCAGACCGCGCGTACCAGCTCGTCGTCGAGCGTCTCGTCTGCGCCGATCGCCCTGGCAAGGTCCCAGGAGTGGATCGTGACATCTGCCACCTGCTCGCGCAGGTACTCCTCGGCCGACACGGTGTCGTAGGAGAGCTGTACCCGCACGTCGGGGGAGGTGCTCCGCCAGGCCGAGGTGGCGGCGAGCGAGTGGAGCGCCCACTCGCCCGCGAGGTCGTCGCGCAGGTGGTCGATGCTCGCCCGTGCCTGGGCGATGGACCGCCCGGCGAGCAGGTGGGGGACCCACTGCTGCTCCTCGACGACGTGGGCGACGAGGTCGCGCACCGTCCAGTCGGTGTCGGGGGTGGGCGCCGCCCAGTCGGTGACGGAGGCGATGCGCTTCGCAAACTCCTGATGGGCCCGGTGCTGCAGTTCGACCCAGTCGAAGTCGGTGGTTGTCACGGTGCGCTCCTCGCGTAGCTGTTGAGGAGGAGAACGTCGCCGACGTCCCCGTTCATTCCGAGGTGACGCTGCGGAGTCAGAACAGGGTCGGCTCGTTCGCGCCGAACTGCCCCATCGCCCGGGCCGCGCTCTCGGGCGGGAGCTCCTGGGAGATCAGCGACGGCAGCGGCATCTGCTTGCCCCACTCCCCGAACGACCGGCGCACCGCCGAGGTGGAGACGCCGCCGGTCGCCGAGTCCTCGTAGCCGCGGGTGAGCCCGTGCTTGCGCAGCAGCGGCTGCATCTTCGCCGCGAGCCAGGTGCGGTACTCCTTCGGCGCGTAGGAGTTCACCCCGTAGTACATGTACCGGTACTTCTCGACGAGTTCCGGGTGCTCGTGCTCGAGCCAGAGCATGAACCATTCCTTCGTGCCCGGCCGCAGGTGCAGCGCCGTGTAGACCACGCTGGTGGCCCCGGCCTCCTTGATCTGCCGGAGCGCCTCGTCGAGGTGCGCGCGCGTGTCGGTGAGGTGGGGCATGATCGGCATCATGAAGACCGAGCAGTCCATGCCGGCGTCGCGCACGGCGGTCACGGTTGCCAGGCGCGCCTTCGCGGTGGGGGTGCCCGGCTCCACGGACTGCTGCAGCTCGTCGTCGAAGATCGCGATCGACATCGCCAGCGACACGGGCACGCGCTTGTTCGCCTCGGCGATCAGCGGCAGGTCGCGGCGGAGCAGCGTGCCCTTGGTGAGGATGGAGAACGGGGTCTGCGACTCGGTGAGGGCCGCGATGATGCCCGGCATCAGCCGGTACTTGCCCTCCGCGCGCTGGTAGGGGTCGGTGTTGGTGCCGAGGGCGACAGCGGGAACGCGGTCGCGCTTGGTGCGCATCTCTTTGGCGACGACCTCGGCGACGTTGATCTTCACGATGATCTCGTTGTCGAAGTCCTTGCCGGCGTCGAGCTCGAGGTAGGTGTGCGTGTTGCGCGCGAAGCAGTACACGCAGGAGTGGCTGCACCCGCGGTAGGGGTTGATGGTCCAGGCGAAGGGCATCGCGTTGCTCGCCCCGGGAACGTGGTTCAGCGCCGTCTTGGCGAGCACCTCGTGGAAGGTGATGCCGGCGAACTCCGGCGTCTGCACGCTGCGCACGACGTTGCTGAGCTTCGCCAGCCCCGACAGCGCGTTGTCCTGCTCGGTGGAGACCGCCTGGCCCGACCATCTCATCGCTTTAACCGCTTCACGCCCCCATTCGAACACATGTTCGAATGGGGGCGCAAGTGCCACGTGGGTATCTAGCGGCGGTTCTCGCTCTCGGGTGAGGCGATTACGGCTGGAGGACGACCTGGATCTCGAAGTTGATCGTGACCTCGTTGCCGAGCGTGAGGCCGCCGGCCTCGAGGGCCGCGTTCCAGTTCACGCCGTAGTCGAGGCGGTTGATCTTGGTCGATGCGGAGGCGCCGGCCTTGACCTGGCCGTAGCCGTCGGTCGTGATTCCGCCGAACTCGCCCTTGAGGGTGATCGGCTTGGTGACGCCACGGAGGGTGAAATCGCCGTCGATGAGGATGATGTCATCGCCCTCGGTGCGGATTCCGGTGGAGACGAACTCCATGGTCGGGAACTCCTCGATGAGGAAGAAGTCGCCGGTCTTCAGGTGGCCGTCACGGTCGGCCTGGTTGGTGTTGACCGAGGCCACGTCGATGGTCGCCTTGATGGTCGACTCGAGGGGGTTCTCGGCGGTGACGACGGTGACGTCGAACTTCTCGAAGGATCCGCGGACCTTGCTGATC